>Ga0075363_100000894_pt1 | contig 10490 bp, 7 predicted proteins | sample EndMetdeltDD1763_FD_71470 | JGI IMG/M metagenome (GOLD analysis project Ga0075363, IMG submission 71470) | Populus endosphere microbial communities from Tennessee, USA - Endosphere MetaG P. deltoides DD176-3 | ecosystem: Host-associated > Plants > Roots > Endosphere | place: USA: Tennessee...
GGCCTGGATCGGCACCGACATCGTGGAGTGGATGCCGAACTGCCGGACGGCCTCGCCCCGCGCCTGGTTCCAGGTCAGCCACTCGTCCAGCTGTCCGGAGGCCACGGTGGCGACGATGGTCCGGCCCGCGACCAGTGAGTCGGCCTGGGGCGAGGAGGCCGGGTAGACCTCGACCTGTCCCGGCTTCGCCACGGCCTCCGGGGTGCCCGGGTTGACCGACTGGTGCGCGGCCCGGCGCAGCCCGATCGGTGTGGTGAGGGACGGGGGAGGGTCGCCGTTCTCCTGCGGGTCCAGCAGGTCGACGCTGACGAAGTCGGCGAGCGCGGGCACACAGACGTCCGCGAGTTCCTGTGCCGTCCGGGTGACGTCGAGCGTGGAACCGATGCGCACGCTCGCCTCGTTGACCAGTTGCAGCCGCTCACGGGCCAGGTAGTTCTCGGTGAAGTCGTGCGCCGCCAGACACACGCCCCGCACCCGGCCCTCGCGGTCGGTGACCGGGGCCATTCTGGCCAGCCAGGCGTGCGCCAGCGTCTCGCCGCCGGTGCGCATGTACGTCTGGACGTCCTCCGGCCGGCCCGAGGTGAGCACCCGCAGCAGATGCGCCTCCAGCTCCGCGCTCTGCGGTTTGCCGCCGATCTCCGACAGCCTGAGGCCCCGGATGCGTGCCTCGGGCAGTCCGATCACGTCGGCCATGGCGTCGTTGAGCCGGCTCAGCCGCAGCCGCTCGTCGTAGACCGCGACAGCGCACGGCGACTGCACGAGCGCCGCCGTGGCGAGCGGGTCGTCGCCGGAGCGCGGCTCGCCGTCCTCCAGCGGGGTCACGACGAGCCACCGTCCCGGGGCGCCGTCCTCGGAGCGGTGGTGATGGGCGAGCAGCCACACGGACACCGTGCCGCCGTCGCGGTGGCGGAGCGTGACCGTGCCGTCCCAGCGCGGGCCGGCCGGGGCGAAGGCTGTCCGGAGACCATCGCTGACCAGCAGGTTCTCGGCCCGACTCCCCACGACCTCGGCGGCCGGACGGCCCAGCAGGCGCTCCGCGCCGGCGTTCCACTCGACGACCGTGCCGTGGTCGTCGATGACAGCCCGTGCCGTCGCGGCATCGTCGAACGGATAGTCCGGGCTCATCGTGGCCACTCCATTGCGCACACTCACAGTGAACAGACACGTCACTTGAGTTCCAGCCTAGTGCGTCACGCTCGTGCGCGGACCGGAACCCCCCGCGTACCGCGCGGTCCGCTGCCGGACGGGGTCAAGGCGGAAATCCGGCCGATGTGACGGCTGAGGCAGCTGCGGTGTTCCGCACCCTTGACGGTCCCGAGTGGCATCACGTCAGAATCTGTGTGTTCACGATCAGTTGTGAGTACTTCTGGGCCCTGATGAGAAAGAGCCGGATGAGGGAGAGCCGCACGTCATGACGGTCACTCGCAGATCTGTTCTGATCGCCTCCGCCGCCGCCCCCACGGCCGGAGCGCTGCTCGGCACCCCGGCGGCCCTGGCCGCCGAGGCCGTGGGCGGCACCGCGGGCCGCAGCACGGTCGCCCTGCGCGACGGCTGGCGCTTCGCCCTGGTCAACCCGGGCGGTATCACCGACCCCACCGGCGCCTACGCCGGCGCCGCCGACCCCGCCTACGACGACTCGGCGTGGCGCGAGGTGGCCGTGCCGCACGACTGGAGCATCGAGCTCGCCCCGACCACCCAGAACGGCACCACCAGCGGCACCGGCTTCTTCCCCGGCGGCCTCGGCTGGTACCGCCTCGCCTTCACCCTGCCGCCCGGCTACGCGGGCAAGCGCGTCGCGGTGGAGTTCGACGGCGTCTACATGGACTCGTACCTCTACTGCAACGGCACCGAGGTCGGACGCCACCCCTACGGCTACACCGGCTTCGCCTTCGACCTCACCGATCTGCTGCACACCGACGGCACCACCGAGAACGTCATCGCGGTCAAGGTGCAGAACCGGCTGCCCAGCAGCCGCTGGTACTCGGGCAGCGGCATCTACCGCGAGGCCCGCCTCGTCGTCACCGAGCCGGTGCGCGTGGAGCGCTGGGGCACCCACGTCACCACCCCGGACATCACCGAGGAGCGGGCCCTCGTCCGGGTGGCGACCTCCGTGGTGAACACGTCCGGCACCCCGAGCCAGGTCGAGACCCGCTCGACGGTGAAGGACGCCAGGGGTCGGACGGTCACCCGCACGGCGACCACGGTCGACCTCACCGACAAGGCGACCGAGACCCACGAACTCACCGTCCCCGAACCCAGGTTGTGGGACTTCGCCGACCCCCACCGTTACACCCTGCTGACCGAACTGCGCGTCGGCGGACGGACCGTCGACACCTACCGCACCCCGTTCGGCATCCGCACCGTCCGCATCGACCCGGACGAGGGGTTCCATCTCAACGGCCACCACGCGAAGTTGAAGGGCGTCGACCTGCACCACGACCTCGGCGCGCTCGGCGCGGCCGTCAGCGTCGACGCGATCCGTCGCCAGATGTCGATCATGAAGTCGATGGGCGTCAACGCCTTCCGCACCTCGCACAACCCGCCCTCGCCGGAGATGATCCGGGTCTGCGAGGAGCTCGGCATCGTCATGATGGTGGAGGCCTTCGACTGCTGGCGCAGCCCCAAGACCCGTTACGACTACGGCCGGTTCTTCGACGAGTGGTCCGACCGGGACATCGCGGAGATGGTGCTGGCCGCCCGGAACTCACCCGCCGTCATCATGTGGTCGATCGGCAACGAGATCTCCGAGTTCACCTCCACCGCCGGCCTCACCATCGCGGACCGCCTCATCGCCGGCATCAAGACCCACGACGACACCCGCCCCGTCGTCATCGGCTCCCACCGTCACCGCAGCGTGCCCGTCCCCGGCACCCCGGCCGACCTGATCCTCGCCAAACTGGACGGACTCGGCCTCAACTACAACACCGCCAAGTCGGTGGACGCCCTGCACGCCCGCTATCCGCACCTGTTCCTCTTCGAGTCCGAGTCGTCCTCCGAGACCTCGACCAGGGGCGCCTACCAGGAGCCGGAGCACCTCAACACCGGCGAGAACCACACCCCGGGCAAGCGGGCCGTCTCCTCCTACGACAACAACCTCGCCTCCTGGACCATGAGCGGCGAGTACGGCCACAAGAAGGACCGCGACCGGAAGTGGTTCACCGGCCAGTTCCTGTGGTCCGGCATCGACTACATCGGCGAACCCACGCCGTACGACGTCTTCCCGGTGAAGGCGTCCTTCTTCGGCGCCGTCGACACGGCCGGCTTCCCGAAGGACATGTACCACCTGTTCCGGAGCCAGTGGATCGACGAACCCATGGTCCATCTGGTGCCGATGACCTGGAACCACGAGGAGGGCGACACGGTCGAGGTGTGGGCGTACTCCAACGTCGACACCGTCGAGCTGTTCCTCGACGGAAAGTCCCTGGGCGTAAGGAAGTTCGACACGAAGACGACCGTCGACGGGCGCGGCTACCTGGAGACCACCGAGGCGACCGGCGACGACAAGACCTTCACCGACGGCCCCTACCCCGGCAGCTACACCAGCCCGAACGGCAGCGCAGGCAAGCTGCACCTGACGTGGCAGGTCCCCTACCGGCCTGGTGAGTTGAAGGCCGTGGCCCGGCGGGGCGGGAAGACCGTCGCCGCCGATGTGCTGCGCACCGCCGGCGCGGCGCACGCCGTGCGGCTGACCGCCGACCGCAAGTCGGTGGCCGCGGACGGGCGTTCGCTGGTGTTCGTCACCGCGGAGATCGTCGACGCCCGGGGGGTGGTCGTGCCCGACGCCGAGGATCTGATCGCGTTCGAGGTGAAGGGTGGCTCGCTCGCCGGGCTGGACAACGGCCGTCAGGAGAGCGCCGAGCGCTATCAGGCCGCCACCCGCACCGCGTTCCACGGCAAGGCGCTCGCCGTCGTGCGCGCGGGCACCGAGCCGGGGCGCCTGAAGGTGACCGCACGGGCGGAGGGGCTGCGCGCGGACACCACGACCGTGCACGCCAAGCCCGCCCGCTCGGCCGCGGCCACCCCTGCGGCCGACTTCCGGCCCGACCACCCTGTCCCGCCGAACTACCCGTACGCGGACGCCAGTTACTCCGGCCGCACCGACACGCTGCCCGCAGCGATGCTCGACGGCGATCCGGCGACCGGCTGGTCCAACGCCTTCAGCAAGGCCGCCACCGCGCTGTTGCCGGTGTTCAACGGGGCCAGGGCCGAGGACTGGGTCTCCGTGGACTTCGGGCGGACGCGGACCTTCGACCGGGTGGAGGTCTCGTTCACCCTGAGCGCGGCCCACAGCCTGCCCGCCGCCGTCGAGGCGGAGGCGTGGGACGGAAAGCGCTGGGCGAAGGCGGAGGGCGCGGCTGTGGAGTGGGCGGGAGAGTCCGACGCGCCGACCGTCGTCACCTTCGACGCGCTCGCCGGATCCCGGCTGCGGCTGCTTCTGACCAGCGGCCATCCCGGTGAAGTCCGAGGCGCGGTGAGGATCAGCAGGCTGGCGGTGCCGGCCGCCTGACCCGCCTTCGCGTACGGTCCGGACGGGATCGGACCAATCAGTCACGTCCGGACCGTTGACGAGGTGTCATGCCTGCAACAAGCATGGCACCGACCGCCACTTGGGAGCGCTCCCATCATGAGCGCCGCCCGCAGCTCACCTAGGAGCCCCGGACGTGAAAAGACGCAGTACCACCCTGTTGTCCCTGACGGCCCTGCTGGGTGCGGTACTTGTCGCCGCGCCGACCTCCCCGGCAGCGGCCGACGAGGTCGAGCAGCTGAAGAACGGCACCTTCGACACCACCACCGACCCCTGGTGGGCGACCAGCAACGTCACCGCGGGCCTGTCCGACGGGCGGCTGTGCGCGGATGTGCCGGGCGGCACCACCAACCGCTGGGACGCCGCCGTCGGCCAGAACGACGTCACCCTGGTCAAGGGGGAGTCGTACAAGTTCGCCTTCACGGCGGACGGTGTGCCCGACGGGCATGTCGTGCGCGCGATCGTGGGGCTCCAAGTGGCCCCGTACGACACCTACTTCGAGGTCAGTCCGCAGCTCAGTGTCTCCGGCAACAGTTACTCCTACACCTTCACCTCACCCGTCGACGCCACCCAGGCGCAGGTCGGCTTCCAGCTCGGCGGCAGCGCGGACGCCTGGAAGTTCTGCATGGACGACGTGTCCCTGCTCGGCGGGGTGCCGCCGGAGGTGTACGAGCCCGACACCGGGCCGCGGGTGCGGGTCAACCAGGTCGCCTATCTGCCGTCGGGACCGAAGAACGCCACGCTGGTCACGGACGCGACGGAGAGGCTGCCCTGGCAGCTGAAGAACGCCTCCGGGACCGTGGTGGCGCGGGGTTCGACCACGCCGCGCGGCGTCGACGCGTCCTCCGCGCAGAACGTCCACTCGATCGACTTCGGGGCGTACAAGAAAGCGGGCACCGGCTACACGCTGGTCGCCGACGGGGAGACGAGCCGCCCGTTCGACATCGGCACCGGCGCCTACGAGCAACTGCGCCTGGACGCCCTGAAGTACTACTACACCCAGCGCAGCGGCACCCCGATCCGCGACGATCTCCGGCCCGGCTACGGCCGCGCCGCCGGTCATGTCGACGTGACCCCCAACCAGGGTGACTCCGCCGTGCCCTGCCAGCCGGGCGTCTGCGACTACAAGCTCGACGTCACCGGCGGCTGGTACGACGCCGGCGACCACGGCAAGTACGTCGTCAACGGCGGCATCTCCACCTGGGAGCTGCTCAGCACCTACGAGCGTGCCCTGCACGCCCGCACCGGCCGGCCCGCGAAGCTCGGCGACGGCACCCTCGCGATCCCGGAGAGCGGCAACAAGGTGCCGGACATCCTCGACGAGAGCCGCTGGGAGCTGGAGTTCCTGCTGAAGATGCAGGTGCCCGCCGGACAGCCACTGGCCGGCATGGCCCACCACAAGATCCACGACGAGGCGTGGACCGGCCTCCCGCTGCTGCCCAGCGAGGACCCGCAGAAGCGTGAACTGCACCCCGCGACCACCGAGGCGACCCTGAACCTCGCGGCCACCGCGGCGCAGGCGGCCCGCCTCTACAAGCCCTACGACAAGGCGTTCGCGGCGAAGACCCTGGCCGCCGCCCGTACGGCCTGGACCGCGGCCCTCGCGCACCCCGCCCTGCACGCCGACCCCAACGACGGCACCGGCGGCGGCGCCTACCCGGACACCGACGCCACCGACGAGTTCTACTGGGCGGCGGCCGAGCTGTATCTCACCACGGGGGAGAAGCAGTTCGCGGACTACGTCCTCAACTCGCCCGTCCACACCGCCGACATCTTCGGCCCGCTCGGCTACGACTGGGCCCGCACGGGCGCCGCGGCCCGCCTGGACCTCGCGACCGTACCCAACAAGCTGCCCGGCCGCGACAAGGTGCGCCAGTCGGTCGTCAAGGGCGCCGACCGCTACCTCGCCACGCTGAAGTCACAGCCGTACGGCATGCCGTACGCGCCCACCGACAACCTCTACGACTGGGGCTCCAACCACCAGATCCTGCACAACGGCATCGTCATCGCCACCGCGTACGACATCACGGGCGCCACGAAGTACCGGGACGGCGCCCTGCAGAGCGTCGACTACCTCTTCGGCCGCAACGCCCTGAACATGTCGTACGTCACCGGCTACGGCGAGGTGAACTCCCACAACCAGCACAGCCGTTGGTACGCCCACCAGCTCGACCCGAACCTCCCGAACCCGCCGAAGGGCACCCTGTCGGGCGGGCCGAACTCGAGCATCCAGGACCCCTACGCCCAGAGCAAACTCCAGGGCTGCGTCGGCCAGTTCTGCTACATCGACGACATCCAGTCCTGGTCGACCAACGAGCACACCATCAACTGGAACTCCGCCCTGAGCCGGATGGCCTCCTTCGTGGCGGACCAGACGTAGGCGCAATACGGCGGTGCACGGAAGTACGGCGACGAGCGGAGCTGGAAGGGCTGGTTCGTACCGGTCCCCAGCTCCCTCGGCGTCGGCACGATGCACCGTCCCGCTGCTCACCGGTCTTCCCGTCGGACGTGCGTGAGCTTGTCGGGGTTGGTGACGATGTACACGTCGGACACGCGGTCGCCCTCCGGCGTGAGGTCCATGACCATCACCGCGTAGGGCGAGTCCCCCTCGAACAGCACCGCCGCCGGGTCCCCGTTGGCCTGCTCGTAGCGCAGCTCCAGGTCGAGGGCGGCGCCGCGGGAGCGGAACCCGTCGATGAAGCGGACCACCTTGTCCCGGCCGCGCACCGGACGCAGCCCCGCCGTCCTGCGGTTGCCGCCGGCGTCCGTCCAGATCGTCACGTCGGGCGCGAGGATCTCCATCAGCGCGCCGATGTCCCCACCGAGCGCGGCCTCCACGAACCGCTCGGTCGCCTCCTGCCGCACCCTCGGATGCGCGTCGTACAGCGGCCGGCGCGCGTGGACGTGCTCCCGGGCCCGGTGTGCGACCTGCCGTACGGCCGCCGCGGTACGGTCGAGGATGTCCGCGATCTCGGTGTGTGGATATCCGAACACCTCGTTGAGCACGAACACCGCGCGCTCCAGCGGCGTCAGGGACTCCAGGACGACCAGCATCGCCATCGAGACCGACTCGCCGCGCAACGCCGTGTCCTCGGCGGCGGCGTCGGTGAGCAGGGGCTCGGGCAGCCAGGGGCCGACGTAGGTCTCGCGCCGTCTGCTGATCGCGGCGCGGCGGGCGAGGGCGTGGTTCACGGCGATACGGACCAGGTAGGCGCGGGGGTTGGCGATCCCGGCCAGCGACGCGTCGTCGGCCCGGGCCCGGGCCGTCCAGGACAGCCAGGTCTCCTGGACCACGTCCTCGGTGTCCGCGACGCTGCCCAGCATGTTGTAGACGATGCCGAACAGCAGCTCACGGTGGTCGACGAAGACGTCCGTCGCCTCGTCGGTCTCCGGATCACGGATCTCGGTCATGCGTGGCCTCCCCGGTGCGCGCTCACTACTGCGAGGGTCCTCGGGGGCGGGAACGTGACATCGGGGGGCGGAAATGTGACGTGCGCCTCACGGGGAGGATCCGCGGCAGGGCTAGGTCGCGTCGTGGAAGACCAGGCCCAGGGCGTGGCGCCGGCCCGAGCGGACGGTGCTCACGCCGTGCCGCATCGCGCCGGCGGACCAGCCGCGGCGGGTGCGCACCGGGTGGTCGCGGGTGGTGAAGACCAGGCCGTGGCCCTGCCGCAGCACGGTCGAGGTGCCCCGGGACTGGGCCCTGGGCCGCTGCTCCACCATCAGGAACTCACCGCCCGTGTAGTCCGTGCCGTACTCGTCGAGCCCGACCACGACCTGGAGCGGGAAGACCAGCTCGCCGAAGACGTCCTGGTGCAGGGCGTTCCAGTCGCCCGCCCCGTAGCGCAACAGGATCTGCGCCGACCGGTCCTGCCCGGCCGCGTGGCAGCGTTCCAGCCACTCGGTGAGGGAGTCGGGCCAGGGCGCGGGGCGGCCGAGGCGGGCCGCCCAGTCCCGGGCGACCGGCAGGAGGCGCGGGTAGAGCGCGGCGCGCAGGGCGGCCACCGGGGCGGGCAGGTCGTGGGTGAAGTAGCGGTACTCGCCCGAGCCGAAGCGGTGCCGGGCCAGGTCGACGGTCGTGCGGAACAGCTCGGGCTTCTCGTACAACGCCGCCAGGTCACGGCACTCGGCGGGCGTCAGCAACTGCCCCGTGGGCGCGCTGCCGTGCTCGTCCAGCTCCGCGGCGAGGGCGTTCCAGTCCGTGCCGGTGACGCGGCGGTGGGCCTGCTTGAGGGTGAGGGTCATGAGGTGCCTCCCGTCAGACGAGCGTCGGCTGAAGCGCGCCCTCGTGCGTGAGCAGCCGTACCTTGCGCTCCACTCCGCCCGCGTACCCGCGCATCGAACCGTCGGCGCCGATCACCCGATGGCAGGGCCGCACGATCAGCAGGGGGTTGGCGGCGAGGGCCGCGCCGACGGCCGGGGTGTCGGCCCGCGCCACACCGAGTCGCGCGGCGAGTGCGCCGTACGTGGTCGTGCTTCCGTACGGGACGGCGTCCACCGCCTGCCAGACGCACTGCTGGAACTCCGTGCCGGCGGCGGCGAACGGCAGCTCGAACCGGGTGAGCCGGCCCGCGAAGTACGCGGCGAGCTGAGCGGCGGCCTCGGTGAAGGCCGCGTCGTCGCGGCGCCGGTCGGCGCGGACGGCGGGGGCGGTGCGCTGTCCCGGCATCGACAGCGAGGCGAGCATCCCTTCCCGGCCCACGAGCAGCAGTTCGCCGAGCGGGCTCTCGATGGTGGTGTACGTCGTCATGCAGGTCGTCATGGCTACGAGTCTGCTGCGCCGGGCGGCCCGTCACCGGCGGGAATCGGACATCACGCTGAGCGGGCCGCGGTACCCGTGGTGGACAGCTCTGACCTGGTGGTATTTACGGTCGAGTACCTCAGCGGTACCGTAAGGGCATGCCAGCTCTCAACGTCGAGTTCAGTGATCGTGAGCTAGAGGACCTGCGGCAGATCGCCAAGGAGCGCGGTACGTCGATGAAGGCCCTCGTTCGGGAGGCCGCCGCCGCCGACATCGCGCGGCATCGCGCCCTCCAGGAAGGCGCGGAGGCCTTCCGGCGCTTCTTCGCCGCCCACGCCGACGAGTTCGCGGCGGCCTTCCCCGACGACGAACCCGGCGTCCGGCGCGAAGAGCGGGTCGTCTGACCGATGGCCTCCGTGGTCCACATCGACGTGCCCTGGCTGCTCCAGCGTCACGAAGAGGTCCTGCCGGACCAGCCCACCATCAACGACTTCTCCGCGCTGGTGGCCGCCGTCGCCCGCCACCGCGTCGACCCGCCCCGCCTCGGAGTGGACTCCGACCCGGCCTGGCGGGCCGCCGCCCTGCTGCACACCCTCGCCCTGCTCAAGCCGCTGCCCTCGGCCAACGCCCGTTTCGCCTGCGCGACGGCCGTGGCCTATATGTTCGTCAGCGGCGTCGGCATCGACCCGCCCTACGGCGCCCTCGTCGACCTCGCCCGCGACCTGATCTCCGGCAAGACCGACGTCTACGGCGCCGCCGACCGACTGCGCTCCTGGCAGATCTGAGACCCGGCCGGTCCCGACCCGCCCTCGGGGCCGCCGACCGAGGGCGGGAGGATCGGGGTCGGCGGCCGGTTTCGCGCGGGAGAGCCGCCGTCCTGCGCGTGGCCTCCGAGGGGCCGGTACCAGTGCACTACGCGGTGGTGCGCGCCGGGAGCGTGCGCGGTGCTCCGGCGCGTGCGCGTGTTTCACACGGGGCGTGTGGAATACCGAAAGCAGGATGGGGAGAGCTGCGCCGACCGTGTTTCTGACTTTCTTTCAATGATGCTGATGTTGCCCAAGTGCCTTGTTGGCCATGACTCCCTTGTGCAAGGGTGAACCACCCGTGCGGGGGGTAAAGTCCGGGCTTCATTCGTCCCGTGGGGAACCGGGCCGGACGAGCCGTCGGTGAATTTCACGCTCCTCGCGCAGCGCCAAAGAGGACGCACACGTCCCCGCTCCTTTT
>Ga0075363_100000895_pt1 | contig 10486 bp, 13 predicted proteins | sample EndMetdeltDD1763_FD_71470 | JGI IMG/M metagenome (GOLD analysis project Ga0075363, IMG submission 71470) | Populus endosphere microbial communities from Tennessee, USA - Endosphere MetaG P. deltoides DD176-3 | ecosystem: Host-associated > Plants > Roots > Endosphere | place: USA: Tennessee...
GGTCATCGTCGCCTATCCCAGCCCGAGCCGGCTCCCGCGAGAGTTGATCGCGTCGCGGCTGCGCGGGGTGGTACGTGTTGCGACGTGAGCAAGCGCCACAGGCGACATGAATATCTCACCGGCGCATAGTCATTGAGGCGGGCCGCTCCCTCGTCAGGTCGCTCGATGGGGGCTGAACCGTCGGTGGCATGTGGGTCTCAGCCGACGGGCCGGCGTTGACCCGAGCCGACCAGATCGGCGAGGACCGCGGCCTCACTCAGATCGGCGTTCTTGGTGGCGGTGAGCAGGGTTAGCGTTCCTTGCTTAGCCAAATCATGCAGATGCGCGAATGCGGCCGCGCGGGCGGGCTCGCTCAGCTCGTCGCGGTAGCGATGAGCGAACTCCTCGAACAGCGCAGGGTCGTGGCTGTACCACTTGCGCAGTTCGGTGGACGGAGCGATGTCCTTGCACCATTCGTCGAGCTGTGCGCGGGCTTTGCTCACGCCGCGAGGCCAGATGCGATCGACGAGGACCCGGGCGCCATCTTCGGGCAGCGCCGGGTCATAGATTCGGCGCGCCTTGACGTTTCGTCGTTGGGTCATGACATCTCCCTGTTGGTCAGGTGTTGGCGCCGGTGAGCGCGAAGAACTCTTGACGTGATCGCGGGTCTTCGCGCAGGGTGCCCAAAAGTGTGGAGGTGATGGTTGCCGATCCGGCGGCCTGCACGCCTCGCAGGGTCATGCAGGTGTGCTCGGCCTCGATGACCACGCCGACACCGCGGGGCCGCAACTGTGCGTCGAGCCAGTCGGCGATCTGCTTGGTGAGTCGTTCCTGGCGTTGGGGTCGGCAGGCGAAGTGCTCGGCGACGCGGGCCAGCTTGGATAGTCCGATGATCCGCTCGCCGGGCAGATACCCGATGTGGGCGATCCCGACAAAGGGCAACATGTGGTGCTCGCACACCGACCGCAGTGGCAGGTTGCGAGAAATCACGAGTTCGTCGTAGCCCTCGTCGTTGGGAAAAGTGGTCAGATCGAAAGTCCGCGGCGTGAACAGCTCGGCGTAGCCGCGCGCCATCCGCGCGGGTGTGCCAGCAAGACTTTCCGAATCCAGTGAAATCCCCAGGGCCCGAAGGAATGCCGCGGCCGCGACTTCCGCGGCGCCCAGATCCCGATGTGGTGATTCGTGCACGAGTTGCAATGCCGCGGTGGAATGCATGGCGGGTTCCTTCCGGAGAGAGGATCCCTCCGTTCACCCGTCGCAGGCGTAGTGGCGCCGGATGAACGGAGGGGAGCACGGTGGGGTCGTGTCGACTACGCGACGGGCAGATCGGTGACCCATTCGGCTCGGCGATGCCACGGCGGGTCGTACACAACGGCCAGTCGAGCGAGTGTGAGCGCGGCCAGCAGCAGTCCGATGTCACGCAACGCCACGTCGTAGAAGCCGGGGTAGCTCAGCAGGTTGACGATGATGCCGGCCAGCCAGGCGGCGACGACGTAGGCGGCGTATCGCGGCTTGATCGCCACGGCGACACCGGCCACGATCTCGATCACCCCGACCACCAGCATCACCTGGTGCGCGCTGATCGGGCTAATGTCCACGATCCACGGAGCCAGGTAGACCTCCCACTTGGTGAGCACGTTGGCGAACTTGTCGAGGCCAAACACGATCGGTAACACCGTGAATCCGATCCGCAGCAACAGAAACGCCGCGTAGGCCGGATCGGAGCGGGCGCGCTGTAGTACCCCGGAGGAGGCGTGGGCGGCTGAGGCGGGTAGCGCTGAAGCGGTCATCGCAATCTCCTTTTGTAAGACCAATCAGAACTAGTTTTAGAATCTGCCGCTCATGCCTATTTGTCAATACTTTTTGGTGTTAGAGTTGGCGTATGCCCATCAACCGCCTCGCAGACCTGGCCGCACTGAACGGCTTGAGTCACCTGGACGACCCGTTGCGGCGGCAGTTGTACGAGTACGTGATCGAAAGCGACGGACCGGTTTCGCGTGAGCAGGCCGCTGCGGCAGCGTCGATCGGACGCACTCTGGCGGCCTACCACCTGGACAAGTTGGCCGATGCGGGCCTGTTGACCGTCAGCTACCAACGGCCCGCTGGGCGTGGGGGACCGGGCGCTGGGCGCCCGGCCAAGCTCTACACCCGCGCCGCCCGAGAGATCACCGTCAGCGTGCCGCCCCGGGATTACGAACTGCTCGCCCGCCTGCTCGTGGCATCCGTTGAGCAGGACGCCAGCGGGGCGGTGCAGCAGGCCGTGAACGGCGCCGCGCACGAGGCCGGCCGGTGTGCCGGCGCCGAAACCGGGGGAAGCGTGGTGGGCGCACTGCGCAACTGTGGCTACCTGCCCCACGCCGATGACGATGGCCGCATCGATCTCCGGAATTGCCCGTTTCATTTGGTGGCAGCCGACCATCGAGACGTGGTGTGCGGGTTGAACTTACGCCTCGTCGAGGGAGTCATCGCAGGGTGTGGTCACCCGCGTGCTCACGCCGAACTCGATCCGGCGCCTGACCGGTGCTGTGTGGTGGTACACGATGCGCAGCCGTCGGCGCGCACGCGTCGCCGACGCCGACCCCACCCGGCCGTCCCCGCGGACAGCGAAACCCCTGACCGGTCAGCACCATGACTGCGTTGATCATGTCGCCGGTCATCGCCCACGACACGATGACCGTGCGCACCACGCGGGCCGACCGAGGCGGGTGTGCGTGATGACCCGGCTCGAGCGGCTCTACTCCGAACAGCGGCAAAGCCCCTGGCTGGACAACCTCACCCGCGCATACCTGCGCGACGGCACCTTGGCCGCCTATGTGGCCGACGGGATACGCGGGGTGACGGCCAATCCGACGATCTTGGCCAAGGCCATCGGGGCCTCCGATCTTTATGACGCACAGTTTTTCGCCCTCACCGCCGCGGGCTATTCGGTCGAGGATGCCTATTGGGAATTGGCCGTGCACGACGTCACCGACGCCCTGGCGGTGCTGCGTCCGACCTACGCCAACTCCCGCGGCGGCGATGGTTTTGTATCCATCGAAGTCGCCCCCGAGCTGGCGCGAGACACTGCGGCCACGATCGCCGCGGCCACCCGATTGCACGAGCGCATCGCCCGCCCGAACCTGCTAGTGAAGATCCCCGCCACCGCCGAGGGCATCCCGGCGATCGCAGCGACGATCGGCAGCGGGTTGAGTATCAACGTCACCCTCATCTTCTCCCTGTCCCGCTACGAGCAGGTGATCGATGCCTATCTGGACGGACTCGAAACGTTGGCCGCACGCGGGGGTGTTCTCGCGGCGGTCCGCAGTGTGGCGTCGTTCTTCGTCAGCCGAGTCGACACCCAGGTCGACAAGCGGTTGGACCACATCGGAGGCGCCGACGCGGCGGCGCTGCGCGGACGCGCCGGCATCGCGCAGGCACGCCTGGCCTACCAAATGTTCCGGGACCGATTCGCCGGTCCGCGGTGGGAGAAACTGGCCGCCCTCGGCGCCCACCCGCAACCGCCATTGTGGGCATCGACATCGACGAAGAACCCCGACTACCCCGACACCTTCTACGTCGACAGCCTCATCGGCCCCGACACGATCAACACGATGGCCGAGCCCACCATCACGGCATTCGAGGAGCACGGCACCGTCGCCCGCACCATCGACACCGATCTAGCTGAGGCGACCCGCGTCATGCAGGACCTGCGCGCGATGGGGATCGACATGGACGATGTCGGGCGCACCCTCGAAGACCAAGGCGTCGCCGGGTTCCACCAGTCATTCACCGATCTGCTGACCACGTTGCGCGCCAAAGCACACCAGCTAGCGCAGCAATGATCGCCCCTCCGGCGACCCCCGCCAAACGCGTGCAGACGATCGACGCCTCGCGCGGACAGTCGACGAGGTGTGGCGCGAGAAGCAAGCGCCGCAACAGGATTCGGCCGGGTCGCACGTGAACACGACGCCGCCCGCAGAACGAGAAGGAGACGCACATGAGTGCACAGCAGACATTTGTCATCGCGGGAGCCGGGCTGGCCGGCGCCAAGGCCGCTGAGGCGCTGCGCACCAACGGTTTCGACGGCAACGTCATCCTCATCGGCGATGAGGCCGACCGACCCTATGACCGCCCGCCCCTGTCGAAGGACTACCTGCTGGGCAGCACCGAGCGGGAAAAGATCTACATCCACCCCGCCCAGTGGCACACCGACCACGACATCGACCTGCGTCTGGGCACACGAGTCACCGAAATCGACCGCGCTGCACACCAAGTGAGAACAGCCCAGGGAGAAACGCTCGGCTACGACAAGCTGCTGCTGGCGACAGGGTCTTCGCCTCGCCGCCTCGATGTGCCCGGGGCCGTGCTGCCCGGTGTGCATTACCTGCGCACAGTCGCCGACAGCGACGCTCTGCAGGCCGCGTTCGCATCTGCGCAGCGGGTGGCGATCATCGGCGCCGGGTGGATCGGCTTGGAGACCGCGGCGGCCGCCCGCGCCGCCGGTTGTCACGTGACTCTCCTTGAGCGCGACAAGCTGCCGCTCCTGGCCGTCCTCGGCGCGGAGGTGGCTGAACCGTTCGCGGCCCTGCATCGCGCCCACGGTGTCGAGCTGCGGCCCGGCAGCGGGGTGGCCGAGATCATCGGCGCCGCCGACACAGTGAGCGGTGTACGCCTGGCCGACGGCGACGTCGTGGCGGCCGATGCGGTGGTCATCGGCGTGGGCATTCGGCCCAACATCGAGTTGGCCGCGGCCGCGGGCCTGCGAGTCGACAACGGCGTCGTCGTCGACGAGTACCTGGCCACCATCGACCCCGACGTATTCGCCGCCGGCGATGTCGCCAACGCCTACTACCCGCTGCTGGGCACCCACCTGCGCCTCGAACACTGGTCGGCCGCCCTCAACCAAGGACCCATTGCGGCGGCGAACATGATGGGCGCGCCCACCGCCTACGACAAGGTGCCCTACTTCTTCTCCGACCAATACGACAGCGGCATGGAGTATTCCGGCTACGTGCCACGCGACGGCTACGACGAGGTCGTCTTCCGCGGCGACATCACCAGCGGCAAGTACATCGCCTTCTGGATGAAGGACGGAACAGTGCTGGCCGGCATGAACGTCAACACATGGGATGTCACCGACGCCATCGAGGCGCTGGTGCGCTCCAGCGCGCAACCCGACCCATCGAAACTGGCCGACCTCGACGTGCCGTTGACAGAACTGGCCGGTTAGCCAGTCTTCGGCGGGGATTTTCGCGAGGCGTGCAACCTGGCTATGCACAGTTCTGGCTCGACGAACGGGTCGAGTCTGGCAGACAGTCCTTGCGTTCGTATGCCGGGTTTTCCGCCGGCCGCCGCGGCGTGGTCGAGTAGGCCTTGCAGCAATCCCAGGTGTATGCCGCAACCCACCTCGGGGTGGGCTCGGGCCAAATCCCGTACCGGACAGCCGCGCAGCCGAATGACCCGTTCGCGTCCGACGATCTGCTTGCTGTCAGCCGACAGCGATGCCATTGGTTCGGATTCAGCAGCCAGTTCGGGGTCGAACCCCATCCGGTCGAAGACCTCGGTGGCCAGCGCCGCTCCTCGATCCAGCGGGTCACGCGCCTGCTCAGTATCCGGAACCTGTTGGCCCGCAACAGGTTCGTCCTGCGAACCCGCGATCCGGCCGGCCCACTGCACTCCTACGCGCTGGGCTCGACGAGCGCGTGCTTCCACTGTCTCTCCGAGCTCCATCGCGAGAATCTCGGCGAGTATCCGATAGTCCAGGCGCTCCTCGACGGCGCGGTATCCGGTGCGTGGACGACCGACGCCGTCCCGGTTCATCCGGGTGCGCTCGATCGCCCCCTCGTCGCACAACGCGTCCAGGTGGAAGCGCACCGTGGTGACGTGCAACCCCATCCGCGAGGCGAGCTCCACGGCGTCAATCGCGTCGCCGTGCGCACGCACCATCTGGAGCACTCGTTCACGTTGCCGGTTGCGCGGCAGGCGATCTCGCCGGCTGCGCCCGGCCTTGGAGTCTGTTTCTTCGCCCACCAGCACCCTTACTCTTCTTATATTTAACGGATATACTTCCTTTATATTAGCAGTGTTGCGAGAAGAGGCGAAGATGATCGTCGATGGTGCCCACGGTGTGGTCGGTGAGCTATCGCAGACCGCGTTCACGCCTGCGCACACCGACTTCGCACGGTTCCTGCTGCCGTATCAGTGGGCTATTTCCGCGCTGACATCCAAGGTCAACATTCTCAAGGGCGAGCTCACTCACGCCGATCACTACTGTCCGATCCGCGCAGTCACCTCCCGGGTGAAATCGCTCGACAGCATCCTGGGTAAGGCCGGCCGCATCGGGTGCCCGCTCACCGTCGACGACATCGGCACCAACATCCTCGATATTGCCGGGGTCCGCGTCACCTGCGGCCTCATTTCGGAGACCTATCGGATCGCCACCTTGCTGAGCCGGCAGGCCGACCTCACCGTTATCGAGGTTGAGGACTACATCGCCCACCCGAAGCCCAACGGCTACAAAAGTTTTCACCTGGTCTTTGAGATCTCCGTCTATCTGAGCGACCGCGTCGAACGGGTACCTGTCGAACTACAGATAAGAACGATCGCGATGGACTTGTGGGCCAACCTGGAGCACAAGATCCACCACAAGCACGAGCACGCCGTGCCACCTCGACTTCTCAACGATCTTATCGATGCCGCCGACGCCGCACATCGCCTCGACGTGACGATGCAGCGGCTCCACGATGCGGTTGGCGATCCCACCGCCGGGCGAGCCACTCACAACGGTGCTCACCTCGAACCGCTGACGTCACACACAATCGACGGATGGCGACCTGACCGAGGGTGGCATCTGTGACCGAATCGACTCCCGATAAAGAGCAGGGCGTCTCACGTGTCTTGGCGAAGGGCTGCCCTGGCGAGGAACTGGGTGCGCCCATCGCGCTGACGCCGCCGCGGCTTGGGGCGGGGGCGAACTCACCTTCGTGCCAGTGCATCCAAAGGCGCTGGGCGTGCTTCGTTCTCAGCAAGGGTGCTGTCGAACCTCACGAGCCGCGGCGTCACGGCCAACCGCGTTGGAGACTGCACACGATTCCGGCACAGTTGATTACTCGAAGTCCACCCAGGCAGGGAAACACCATCTGCCCCCATCCATCACACAAGCCCAGGCGGGAGGCCGCACATGTCCGCACCAATACAGTCCTTCCAGACCGAGCAAGCGCGCCGACCGGCAATCGCCAGTCTCCGATTGCGGTTGAAGCCCGCCCACCGGACCTGCGGGTCTGTGCAAGGAGCTTGGTGGCCCCGCACCGATCAACTGCACACTGAACTTCCGCCCCTTCTTGCAGCCCTGGCGCCACGGGTGGGATCCGTCGACCGGGTCATCTACGACGAGACCGGTTGGGCGCCAGCAGCATTGAGCATGGAGTTTCGGGGACGCAGCATCATCCTGGAGGGCTCCAGCACCACCTCGACCAACGTCGTGTCGCTGATCGGCGAGGGGTTCTGCAGGCTGGTTCTGCTGGTTGTTCCCCCCTACACCAATCCAACCCGCGCGTACACGGCCGTGATGACGGCGTCGAAGCCCGACGATGTGTCGACCCCCGACGAATTGCTGGGAATCGGGCCGCGCGAAGCGCAGGATCGCCGACTCGCACTGTTGGCGCAGCAGCGCTGGGAGTCCGAAGGCGGGGCGTTGCGCCGTCTGGGTCATGAACGCGGTGGCGGCGTCATGGTCGGGCAAGTCGAGCAGGTGCGGCGTGCTCAGTGACGACGAACTCCAAGCCCTGCGCGACATCGAGCGCCGGCTGCGCTGGCACAGCCCGCAATTGGTTCAGCTGTTCAACAGCGTCGAGCCGCAACCCGCTACGGATCACCGTCAGCGGGCCAGGACCAGAGTGCTGCTGGCCGCGGCCGCGCTGACGGGGATGGCGCTACTGGGACCACGCATGCTCAACGAGACTGAAATTCGAACCCAGAGGCGCGCGCCGCTGCCGCACACCGCGGCAGCCGACACTGCCACCGCCCGCCCGACCATGTTCGCCACGCCGGCCGTCGAGCGACCTGACGACCTACCAACATCTAGAGCCCGAGCCAATCAACGAATATCGACAACCCAGGCTCGGGCAGAACTGGGGACAAAATGATCGCCCTCTACGCTCTGGAAGCCGCGGTCCTTCTTGGTGTGCTTTGGCTGGGAACCAACTTACGCGTCGTCAAACAATACGAACGAGGCGTCGTCTTCCGATTCGGCCGCGTCCAAACCGGCGTTCGCGCACCGGGACTGACGATGCTGATCCCGATCGCGGATCGTCTCGAGAAGGTCAACATGCAGATCATCACGATGCCCATCCCCGCCCAAGACGGCATCACCCGCGACAACGTGACCGTCCGCGTCGATGCCGTCATCTACTTCAATGTCGCCGATCCCGTGCGCGCGGCCGTCGACGTGCAGGACTACACGTCCGCCATCGGCCAGGTCGCCCAGACATCGCTACGTTCGATCATCGGCAAAAGCGACCTGGACGACCTGCTCTCCAACCGCGAGGGGCTCAATCAGGGCATGGAGTTGATGATCGACAGCCCCGCACTCGGCTGGGGAGTTCACATCGACCGCGTCGAAATCAAGGACGTCGTGCTGCCGGATTCGATGAAGCGATCGATGTCACGCCAAGCCGAAGCCGAACGTGAACGACGGGCTCGGATCATCACCGCCGATGGCGAACTGCAAGCCTCGGAAAAACTCGCCCAGGCCGCCGAGGTGATGTCCGAACACCCGGGCGCGCTGCAACTGCGGCTCTTACAAACCGTCGTCGAGGTCGCCGCCGAGAAGAACTCCACCCTGGTGCTTCCCTTCCCCGTGGAGCTGCTGCGGTTCTTGGAAAGAGCCACCCCACAACCATCCGGGGACCCAGACGCAGCAGGCACAACGCGCATCGAACCGGCCGCGCTACCCAACGGCGAGACGCCGCATGTGGACACACCACCGATCCCCGGCGACCCTCGCGGTCTACCCCTCGAAACCGTTGCGGGCCAGCCCTTCCGGCTCAACCAATAGCTTTCCGAAATGGCCTCCAAGGGTCTGAACGGGAAAGGAGACCACATGGCAGCCAGCGACGGCGGCGACCATAACGCCACCACATTCCCACATACGCCGGCAGAGGTAAGTACGCGGACAATCGACGCATCGACTGCGCGGCAGTCGGTTTCGCACGTTGTCGGACTATGAACACTCCAACCATGTCGTCCGGCTCGCACGGAGAGCAAGCGAAGCGGACGTTCGCCGCCGCCGTTCGCTTCGCCGGCGTGGTCGTGGCTGTCGCAATGCTGATCCTGGTGTTGGGACTGCTGTGGGTGAGTGGCTGCAAGTCAGGGACAGGCGAGGAGGCGCTAGCGCAATGTGGCGGCGTTCAACGCAACATGCTGGGGATCGGCTCCCCGCTGATTCTCCTACTCGGTGGCCTCGGTGCGTTCGTCCGTACCTATCAGCTCTGGCGGGCACGCGGTCGCTGGTGGATCTGGCAGGGCGCCGGCTGGTTCCTACTAGTGCTGATGCTGGTCGTGCTGACGATGACCGCGCCCGTGGCACTCCAGTAAACCTCCCGCCGCACCCGGCGAAAAAGATCGAAGGCGTGACCATGGCAATGACAACGCAGGGCCGATCACAGCCGGTGGTCGTTGGCATCGACGGCTCCAAAGCCGCACTCGACGCCGCCACCTGGGCGGTAGCCGAGGCCGTCAACCTCGGTGTCCCGCTGCGCTTCGTATACGTCAGCGTCGCGAAACATACGTGCCGCTCGCGAGTTGACGCCGTTACCTCCGGTGCCGAACACGCCGAATCGGCTCTATATCGGGCAGAGATGACCGTCCAAGACATCGGAAGGCCGGTCCACATCGAAACCGCCGTCGTGCGCGGGCGCCCCGACTGTGTGCTAATCGATGAATCCCGCAGGGCTGCGCTGGTGTGCGTCGGATCAGAGGGAAAGGGACCATGTGCGCGCTTGCCGCTGGGCTCGACCGCGGCAGCCCTTGTCAAGCATGCGCACTGCCCCGTAGCGATCGTCCGGTGTGGCGGGGCGCCCCAGACAGACACCGGTTGGATCGCTGCCGTGCGAAACGACGAGCCGGACAACGACGCCGTCGTGCACCGCGCGATGGAGGAAGGGCGGCTACGCAAGGCGCCGGTCCTCCTAATCGACGCGCGACTCGATAGCTGGATACGACGCTACCCCGACGTTCACGTGCAGACCGTCGCCGCGCGGCGGGGTGCGACGCTGCCCATCGAAAACCACAGCGACTCAATCCAATTAGCCGTGGTTGGTAGTGCCGACGCCGAACGCGTCGCCCGACTCAGCTGGCCGGACTACCATCCGTTGCTTGGCGACTCCAACCGATCAGTGCTGCTGGTTCGTCAGTGATCGAGATCTCGCCACCCCAGGATTACGCCGTGCGACATCCCAACAGCCCGCAGACCTGATACGCGACGGGCGTCGGTGGTTATCCCGACGCTTGGGCGCTGATCGTCCAGCAC
>Ga0075363_100000896_pt1 | contig 10485 bp, 13 predicted proteins | sample EndMetdeltDD1763_FD_71470 | JGI IMG/M metagenome (GOLD analysis project Ga0075363, IMG submission 71470) | Populus endosphere microbial communities from Tennessee, USA - Endosphere MetaG P. deltoides DD176-3 | ecosystem: Host-associated > Plants > Roots > Endosphere | place: USA: Tennessee...
ATGTTGGTGACCACCATCGTGAACTTCGGCTGATCGCCGACGACGTACTGCGGCTGGTTGGTGATGCCCTTGACGGCCAGCGTCGAATCGGGGCAGTCGTCACCCTCGTTCAGCACCGGCGGCGGAGCGACGGCTGCGGTGGGGGTCGCGGTAGGGGGCGGCGCGTCCTGCGCCGGCGGCATCACCGGCGTTTTCACCTCGGGGTTCTCCCCCGGCAGCTGCGTCGGTGTGGCGGCGGGCGGAGCAGGCTGTTCGGCGGACGTGTTCTCGGTGCCGCCCGTGGACTTGATGATCACGATGGACAGGGTCGCGATCACGGCGATCACGACCGCCGCAACGCCCAGAGCCAGTGCCCTTCGGCGCCAGTAAATCTGTTGGGGAAGGGGGCCTTGCGGTTCTAGATCCAGCACAATTCACACGGTAAAGCCAGATAATGCCTGTTCGTTCGAGGTGACCCGGCGTGTCGCGCGTGAGGCTCGACTCAGCTTTCGCCGATGTCGCCGATATGGTCCCGCAAAACCACCTTGCCGTCGGCCAGCTGGTAGGTCAGGCCGACGATCGCCAACGTGCCCGCCTCGACGCGTTCGGCGATGGCCGTCGAGCGGGCCATCAGCTGTGAACCGGTCTCCGTGACGTGCCTGGCCTCGAACTCGTCGACTCGGCTCAGACCCTCGCGGCGCCCCACGAGGATCGACGGCATCACGCGTTCGACGATGTCGCGCACGTACCCGCCGGGCACCGCACCGTCATCGAGAGCCGACAGCGTTGCCTTGACCGCGCCGCAGCTGTCGTGACCGAGCACCGCGATCAGCGGCACGTTGAGCACCGTCACCGCGTACTCGATCGAGCCGAGCACCGCCGAGTCGATGACGTGGCCCGCGGTGCGCACCACGAACATGTCCCCGAGACCCTGATCGAAGATGAGCTCGGCTGCCACCCGGCTGTCGCCGCAGCCGAAGACGACCGCGGTCGGCTTCTGCGCCGCCGCCAGGCTGGCCCGATGCTCGATCCCCTGGCTCGGATGCTCTGGCTCACCGGCGACGAACCGCTCGTTACCCTCTTTAAGTGCTTTCCACGCGGTCACTGGGCTGGTGTTTGGCATGACCAATATTCTGCCTCAGCTGCTTGATTGGTATCGCACCGAGCAGCGCGATCTGCCGTGGCGACGCCCCGGTGTTTCGCCGTGGCAGGTTCTGGTCAGTGAGTTCATGCTCCAGCAGACACCTGTCGCCAGGGTCGAACCGGTCTGGCTGGCATGGATCGAGCGCTGGCCGACGCCGTCGGCGACCGCCGCCGCAAGCGCGGCTGATGTGCTGCGCGCGTGGGGAAAGCTCGGCTACCCGCGTCGCGCCAAACGGCTGCACGAGTGTGCGACGGTGATCGCCACCGAGCACGGCGATGTCGTGCCGTCGGATGTGGAGACGCTGCTGACCCTTCCCGGCGTCGGCGCCTACACCGCCAGGGCCGTTGCCTGCTTCGCCTACAGCAAGCGGGTGCCCGTCGTGGACACCAATGTGCGACGGGTGATCGCCAGGGTGGTGCACGGTCGCGCGGACTCTCCAGCGTCGGTGCGCGATCTCGACGATGTCGCGGCCCTATTACCCGACAGTGCCGACGCGCCAACGTTTTCGGTGGCCTTGATGGAACTAGGAGCGACGGTGTGTACGGCGCGTGCACCTCGGTGCGGGCTGTGTCCGTTGAGCGCCTGCGCGTGGCGGTCGAAGGGCTATCCGGAGGCGGCTGCGCCCGTGCGGCGGGCCCAGAAATACGCGGGCACCGACCGCCAGGTCCGCGGCCGGCTATTGGATGTATTGCGCGGCAACGATTCTCCGGTGCAGCGTGCCGAGCTCGACCTGGCGTGGCTGACCGACACCGCCCAGCGGGATCGCGCGCTGGACTCGTTGCTGGTCGACGGGCTGGTAGAGCAGACCGCAGACGGGCGTTTCGCCCTTGCCGGAGAAGGCGAATAGTTAGCCTGAGTGCTGTGGCTGTGACCGGTTCGGGGGCGCCGCGGACTCGCTACGCATCGCGTGGCGACTTGGACATCGCGTATCAGGTGCTCGGAGACGGACCCATCGACGTCGTCGTCATGCCGGGACCGTTCATTCCGATCGACTCCATCGACGCCGAACCCTCGATGTACCGCTTCCATCGGCGGCTTGCGTCGTTCTGCAGGCTGATCAGGTTCGATCACCGCGGCATGGGAATGTCGTCGCGGATCGGGTCCGACAACGTCACGCCGGCGTGCTGGGCCGAGGACGTCGTGGCGGTGATGGACGCCGTCGGTTCCGAGCAGGCGACGGTGTTCGCGACAGGGTTCTCGGCGATGAGTGCGCTGTTCCTGGCGGGCGACCGGCCGGAGCGGGTGTCCCACCTGGTGATCGTCAACGGCGCCGCACGGGCGATGTGGGCGCCGGACTACGAGATCGGATCGCGCGCGCATGCGGCAAGCCGCTTCACGACGGTTGCGGTCGAACCCGACGCCATCGAGCGGGGTTTCGACGTGCTGGCCCACCTGGCGCCGTCAGTCGCCGACGATGTCGCATTCCGGACCTGGTGGGACGCGGCGGGCAATCGCGCGGCGTCGCCGAGCATGGCGCGCAGATCGAGCCAGGCGCTGGTGGATGCCGATGTGCGGGACAAACTGCCACACATCACGGCGCCGACGCTGGTGATGCATCGCAGGGATACCGCTTTCGTCCCGGTCGCGCACGGCCGGTATCTGGCCGAGCACATCACCGACGCCCGCTATGTCGAGTTGCCGGGCGCGGACTCGCTGTACTGGGTGGGCGACAGCACGCCGATCGTCGACGAGATCGAGGAGTTCATCACGGGTTCGCGCGGCGGTGCCGAATCCGAGCGCGTCCTGACGACCATCGTGTTCACCGACATCGTCGGGTCGACGCAGCGCGCGGCCGCCCTCGGCGACGACCGATGGCACGCGCTGCTCGACAACCACGACAGCCTCATTCGTCGCGAGCTCGAACGGTTCCGGGGCATCGAGGTGAACACCGTCGGCGACGGCTTCGTCGCCATGTTCCCCAGCCCCACCGCGGCGATCCTGTGCTCATCGGCGATCGTCGACGCGGTCGGCCAGCTCGGTATCGAGGTGCGGGTGGGTATCCACGCCGGTGAGGTCGAGGTGCGCGGCGACGACATCGCGGGCATGGCGGTGCACATCGGTGCACGGGTATCGGGGCTTGCGGGCGCGAGCGAGGTGCTGGTGTCGTCGACGGTCCGCGAGATCGTCACGGGCTCACGTCAGGCGTTCGACGATCGCGGCGAGCACGACCTCAAGGGTGTGCCTGGCCGCTGGCGGGTTTACGCCCTGGTGCGCGAATGACGGCGCCGCATCACCCACGATCTGCACGACGGTCTAACAGCGCAGGCTGTGGGCTGCTGTGAGGTCCGCCCCGGCGCGACGGTCCGCCCCCACGAACATCGGGTTGAGCTGGAATCCCCCGTCGATACCGACCTCCTGGGCCGTGATGTACCCGGCCTCCGCGCGCGCGAGGAAGGCCACCAGATCCGCGACTTCCTCAGGCGCGCCGAATCTTCCGGTGGGAATGCCATCGAGGATGCGCTGCTGATCCCGGTACGGCAGGGCCAGCACCTTCGGTGTCGCGATCATTCCGGGCAGCACACAATTGGCGGTGATGCCATGGCCGGTGTTCTCGATGGCGATGGTCCGGATCATGCCGTACAGACCGGCTTTGGCTGCCGCATAGGCGACCTTGCCCGCCGATCCCATCTGCGCCGCCATGCTCGAGATCGCGACGACCCTGCCGAATCGGCGCTCCCGCATCCCGCCCAGACACGCCTGTATCGCCCGGAACGCTCCGGTGAGGTTGGTGTCGATGTCGCGCGACCATTTTTCGGCGGACATCGAATGCGCGGGTGCGAAGGTGTCCACGACGCCCGCTACCGATATGCAGACATCGACATCCTCCACGGCCCACTGGGGAATGGGATCCACCGTCAGGTCGGCGACCACGTCGGGATGCCCCGCGATGTCCATGGTCCGCACCGCCAGTCCGTCTGTGCGCAACCGCTCGACGATGGCCCTGCCGATTCCTCCCGTCGCACCGGTGACGAGTGCTTGTTTCGTGGTCACACTTGAAATAACGCAGCGGGCTCGCGAATGAGTGCACACCGCGCCGGCGTTTGTAGACCGTGTGAAGTTCATACGCGTAGTTGTTGCCCCGGTTGTGTTCTCAGCGCTGGCGGTCACTGCCCCCGCGCACGCGACGCCACCGAGCGGAGTCAGCGCTGTGGTGTTGTCCAAGCAGACCGTCGACGGCGAGGACTACATCGTCAGCGACATCACCATCGCGCCGGGCGGCAGCACCGGATGGCATACCCACCAGGGTGAGATGGTGCTGCCCGTCACCTACGTGAACCCCACCGGGGCGCCGACGGCGGACAGCGCGACTAACCCTGGGTGTCGGACCGGGTGAGGTGACCGGACCTCAAGCGGTAGCGGCTTCCTCGTCGTCGGAGTCACCGGAGTCGTTGCAGCAGAACCGGCGCCGGTAATCGGACGGCGTCACCCCGATGATCCTGCGGAAGTGGTGACGCAGCAGGGTGGCGGTGCCGAACCCTGAGCGCTCGGCGATGCGGTCGATGTCGAGGTCGGACTCCTCCAGCAGCGTGCGGGCGTACAGCACGCGCTGGTCGGTGACCCATTGCATCGGTGTGCGACCGGTTTCTTCGACGAACCGGCGCGCGAACGTACGAGCCGACATGTGCGCGCGAGTGGCCAGTGTCGCGACCGTGTGCGGCTGGTCGAGGTTGGCCAGGATCCAGTCCAGTTGCGGCGCAAAGCGTTCCGAGCACCGCACCGGTATCGGCTGATCGATGTACTGCCGCTGACCACCGTCGCGTTGCGGTGGCACGACCATCCGGCGCGCGATCTTGTTTGTCACCTCACTGCCGAGTTCACGGCGCACCAGATGCAGGCATGCGTCGATGCCGGCCGCAGTGCCCGCGCTGGTGATCAGATTCCCGTCGTCGACGAACAACACGTTGCGGTCGACCTGCGCGGTCGGATATTGACGGGCCAGGTCGTCGGCGTGCATCCAGTGTGTGGTGCACGGCCGGCCGTCGAGCAGTCCGGCGGCACCCGCGACGAAAGCGCCCGAGCACACCGTGAGGATGATCGACCCGGATTCGGCGGCGGCCTTTATGGCGTCGAGCGCCTCGGGCAGATAGTGCGAACCGCCGATCGCCGGGATGGCCACGAGATCCGCGCCCACCAGGTCATCGAGGCCGTGATCAGGGGTGATCGTCGCGCCGACCGACGTCGTCACCGGCTTACCTGGCTCCGGCCCGCAGACCTTGAAATCGAAGTTCGGCACGCCGTCCGCGGAGCGGTCGATACCGAAGACCTCGCAGATGACGCCGAACTCAAAAATCGCTAGACCGTCCAGCACCAGCGCAGATACGCTTTTCAATGCCATGGCAGCATTTTATCGCAAGGTGTCCTTCCTGCCACTGTTGGCGGGATATATGTGAGCGGAGGATTACTGCCATGACCACTGCATTGACTTTCCTCATCCTGATCGCCCCCTTGGCGGTGGCAATTGGCCTCAGCTGGGCCGCGCGTCGCAACAGTGCCCTGCGGTTCCGAATCGACCAGTTCCGCATGGCAGGTCCGATGTCCGGCCGGTTCTTCAGTCCCGATCCGGCCGACGACCGCGACGCCTTCCGCGTCGGCCACGATGTCGACGCCGTCCGGACGCGCTTCGAGCAGCATCCGTTCTGGCCGGCGTCAGGCTCGTCCAGCGAGGCTCGTTAGGAACGACTCGACGGCGTCGCGGTAGATCTGCGGCGCGTCGTCGTGGATCAGGTGACCGGCCCCGGGCACGTGCAGATACGTGGCCCGGTGTCCGGTCTCTGCCATCGCGAGCATCTGACCCGGCGGCGCTACGGAGTTGCCTGCCTCCAGCAAGAGCGACGGCGCCCGCACCTTCGACCACTGCTGCCAGTAATCGCGGGTCCCCCACTCGGCGGCGATCTCGATCCACGTACTCATGTGTCCGTGCAGTCGCCAGCCGGTATCGGTCTTGTCGAACGCCTCGAGGAAGTACTGCCCGGCGATCTGTCCGAACTCATCGTAAACCCTTTGGGCCGAGTCGAATTCGACCGGCATCGCATGCAGCCAGGGTTCCCACGGACCGGTGGTACGGCCCCGGAAATCCGGGGCCATGTCCTCGACGACGAGCGCACGCACCAGCTCCGGCCGCTCCGCAGCGAGGCACCACGAATGCAACGCCCCCATCGAGTGCCCGACCATGATGGCCGGAGCGCCCAACTCTTCGACGGCCTCGCCGAGGTCGGCGACGAATCGCTCGGTGCTGATCGGATACGGATCCTCGACATCGCGCCCGCGGTGCCACAGCGCGTCGTACGTGTACACCCGGCCGTGCTGAGCGAGCCAGGGCAGCTGACGGGACCACGTACTGCCCCGGCCCATCAGTCCGTGGACGAGGACCAGCGGCTCACCGGTTCCACCTCGGGGCGTCAGCAGGTCGGGGGCCATGGGAGCGCACGGTAACCTAACGACATGTCCTCCCCGAACGTAGTGGTGAAGATCAACGCAATCGAGGTACCGCCCGACGCCGGCCCCGAGCTGGAGAAGCGGTTCGCGCACCGCGCACACGCGGTCGACAACCAGCCTGGGTTCCTGGGCTTTCAGCTGCTGCGCCCGATCAAGGGCGAGGACCGCTACTTCGTGGTGACGCAGTGGGAGTCCGAAGAGGCATTCCAGGCGTGGGCGTCGGGCCCCGCCATCGAGGCCCACAAGGGACAGGCCACCAACCCGGTGGCCACCGGCGCATCATTGCTGGAGTTCGAGGTTGTCCTGGACGTTGCTGGCACCAGTAAGTAAGGCACGCCGCGCGGCGGGTCCGCTGCTCGCTGTCGCAGTCGTCGCCGCGCTGGTATCCGGCTGTACGGCCAACACGGCCCCGGCGCCCGCGGCGGAGGCGACCTATGGCGTGCCCATCGAGGTCAACACACCACCTGGTCTGCGCGCCAAGCAGACCATCGACATGCTCAACTCTGAATGGCCCATCGGCACGGTCGGGGTACGCACGCTGGCTGCCCCCGATCAGGTCAACGGGGTCACGTCCGCGATGGGCAACCTGTGGCTGGACCGCCCGATCACCGTCGCCGGGATTGACATCGGAGCCGGACACGCGACCATGCATGTGCTGACGTCCTACGGTGTCGCACAAGATATTTCGCTTCGGACCAACGATGCAGGCCTCGTCGACCGCTTCGAGGTGTCGCTGCAGGAACCCGTGATCAACACATGGGCAGACATCGACACCGAGCTGTCGAAGACGGATGCCAGGTACTCGTACGGGGTTTCGAAGGTCACCGATGGAAAGTGCACGCCCGTCGCAGGCTCCAACACCGACCTCTCGCTGCCGCTGGCGTCGATCTTCAAACTCTATGTGCTGCTTGCGGTTGCGGAGGCCGTGAAGGCAGGCACCCTCGAGTGGGCCGACCCGCTCACGATCACCAAAGAGGCGAAAGCCGTCGGATCGGCCGGCCTTCAGGAGCTTCCGCCCGGTGCGCAGGTGTCGGTGCGCAAGGCCGCCCAGGAGATGATCTCGGCGAGCGACAACATGGCGACCGATCTGCTGATCGAGCGGCTGGGCCCCGGCGCCGTCGAACGCGCTTTGGTCACCGCGGGGCATCACGATCCGGCAAGCATGACGCCGTTCCCGACCATGCACGAGCTGTTCTCGATCGGCTGGGGTCAACCGGATCTCCGTGAGCAGTGGAAGCAGGCGTCTCCGCAGGCGCGCGCGCAGCTGCTGGAGCAGACGAATTCCCGCCCGTTTCAGCCAGATCCGGTTCGCACCGGGACACCGGCATCCGACTACGGCGCCGAGTGGTACGGCAGCGCGTCCGACATCTGCCGCGTGCATGCCGCGCTGCAGGCCGCCGCGGTCGGCGAAGCCGCCCCGGTGCGGGAGATCCTCTCCGCCGTCCCCGGCATCTCGCTGGACCAGTCGAAGTGGCCCTACATCGGCGCCAAGGGCGGAAACCTGCCGGGTGATCTGACGTTCAGTTGGTACGCCGTCGACCGCACCGGCCAGCCATGGGTGGTCAGCTTCCAGTTGAACTGGCCGCGCTTTCGCAGTCAGACCGCCGCGGGCTGGCTTCTGTCGGTCGCGCACAAGACATTCGACCTGATCCCGGTGGACTAGTTGTTCGACCGCAGCGTCCAGGCGTGGCCGCGGAAATGCAGGGCCGTTCGACTCGCCGGCGCGATATCGATGCGCCAGAACGATTTCGGCGGCGCATCGAGCGCGATGACGATCGCGGCGCGGATCACCGACGGGTGGGTGACGGCGACCAATCGGGCCCGGTCGGCGGTCAGCGACTCCATCCAGCCCTTGACCCGTTCGATCAGGTCGACGACGGACTCCCCTCCGTGCGGCGCGCGCGTCGGGTCCGTCAGCCAGATCGCCAGGTCCGCGGGATCCGCGCGGGCGAGGAAGTCACCGCGCCAGCGACCACAGTCCAGATCCGCCAGCCGGGTGTCGATACTTGCCTGTAGCCCAAGCAGTTCCGCGGTCTGTCTGGCTCGCTTCTCCGGTCCGCAGTAGGCGCGCTCGGTGACGCCGAGTTCCACGGAAGCGTCGACCTGGCGATGGCCGACGGAGTTGAGCGGCTCGTCGGTGGGAAACCGTCCGGCTGCCATCGCATCGGTCATGGCATGCGATACGAGGGTCAGCCGGACGACCTCACTCACCAGGGCCTCACGCCGCGATGCTCTCCCGACGTCTGTCCTCACCGAGCAGCTTCGCCGCCATCGCGCCGAAGACCAGGCCGATCGTCGCGTAGATGACCAACTGGTTCCCGAACGAGAACAACCGGAAATCGTAGAGAAGGTCCGCGGGGAAGCCTTCGAAGACGATGTTGCCCGCCTCGTCGAGCAGCGGTCCCGGGGTCTCGTCGATGGTCGGCAGCACGAGCATCACGATCGCGGACGCCGCGATGTAGGCACCCGCGGCCGCCAGCGTCGCGTTCCAGACGCCGAGTTTCTCGTTGAGACGACGGCCGAGGTATACCGCCGCGACCAACAGTGCCGCGGACAGCACCACCATCAGCAGGTACAGCAGGGTGCGCTGACGGATCGTCTCGTCGAGGCTGAGCGCGGGCGGGCTCGGCGGGTACTTGAGCGCGGGCACGACGAACAGGCTGAGCAGCATCCCGCCCGCCACGTAGACCGACGTGAGTCGCGCCGAGATGTTGCCGACCCGGCCGTAGACGACTGCAAAGACGACGGCGAACAACGCACCGATGGCGATGCTGAACAGCAGCACGCCGAGCCCCATGCCGATGTTCATCTGCACGGCGCGGGTGAAGCCTTCGAACCCGCCTTCGCCGCCACCATGGTCATGCCCGCCCGCGGCACCGCTGAGCGCCTCGTGCGCGGCACCGATGCCGTCCTCGTATCCGATCGCCAGGTCGATCACCGGTTCGATGAAAATTCGGGAGAAGATGAACGAGAGCACTCCCGCGGCGGCGCCGGCCAGCAAGCCACGCCAGATAATCTGCTTTTCCATTGTGTGGGGGTTCCTCTGCGTAATCAGTGGCAGGGGAAGCCGAGCAGATGCCGGGCGTCGTGCACGAACTCGTGCACCATGGTGTTGCTTCCGAACACCGATGTGGCGCCCTGGTCCATCCCGATGAAGTAGATGACCAGCAGCGCGAAGAATGCGGTGAGAGTCAGCCAGACCGCCGCCTTGGTGGCGGAGAAGTCGAGTGGCGTCGCAATGCTCTTGCGGGCCTCAGGAGATGTCATTGTCAGGTCCTTCCCGGGATTTCGCGTCCCAGCTTCAGGTGTTGACGACGGACGTCGGGTCTGACTTCACAGTGGCGCGACCGTTCTGGATTCTCACCAGATTCCTTCGCCCGTCGATTACATCAGCATCCTAAGCAAACGGTCCACCGTTCGGGTATCCGGACATCCATTCGAAACAAAGACGGCAACACAAAGGCCCCGAAACCAATGGTTTCGGGGCCTTCGTGTCGCTGTAGTTACTCGGCGCTTGTCGCACCTGCGGCGCCGGCCTGAGCCAGGTCCGCGGATTCCTCGACCTTCGCCGGCTTCTTGCTGCCCTTGAAGGTGAAGACCGCGTCCTCGCCCGAGCCTTCGCCGTCCCAGTTGTCGACGTCGACCGTGACGAGCTGGCCGGGACCAACCTCTTCGAAGAGGATCTTCTCGGACAGCTGGTCCTCGATCTCGCGCTGGATGGTCCGACGCAGAGGCCGCGCACCGAGCACGGGATCGAACCCGCGCTTGGCCAGCAGCGACTTGGCCTTGTCGGTCAGCTCCATGGCCATGTCCTTGCCCTTGAGCTGCTTTTCCACCCGGCCGATCATCAGGTCGACCATCTTGATGATCTCGTCGCGAGTCAACTGGTGGAAGACGATGATGTCGTCGATGCGGTTGAGGAACTC
>Ga0075363_100000897_pt1 | contig 10484 bp, 8 predicted proteins | sample EndMetdeltDD1763_FD_71470 | JGI IMG/M metagenome (GOLD analysis project Ga0075363, IMG submission 71470) | Populus endosphere microbial communities from Tennessee, USA - Endosphere MetaG P. deltoides DD176-3 | ecosystem: Host-associated > Plants > Roots > Endosphere | place: USA: Tennessee...
GACCAGTAGGACACCGAGCAACGCGAGGGCGGCGTATTCGGGTGGTCCGAAATCGAGCGCGACGCTTGCCACCACGGGAGCGAGCAGGGTCAGCCCGATGATCGAGATCGTCGCTCCCACAAAGGAACCGATTGCAGCGATGCCCAGTGCGGTGCCGGCCTTGCCCTGTTTGGCCAGGGCGAAGCCGTCGAATACGGTGACCACCGACGACGCCTCACCGGGTAGTCGTAGGAGCACCGACGTGATGGTGCCGCCGTACTGCGCCCCGTAATAGATGCCGGCCAGCATGATGATCGCCGACACCGGGTCGATGGTGTAGGTGATGGGCAGCAGGATCGCGATGGTGGCCGCGGGCCCCAGGCCCGGCAGCACGCCGATGATCATGCCGATGAGCACGCCGATCAGGCAGTAGAGCAGGTTGTGAGGTTCGACGACGAGCGCGAACCCGTCCAGGAATGCGGAGAAATCCATGATGGCGGCGCCTAGAAAGCGATCAAGTGGGGCAACGGAATTCGCAGCCCATAGAGGAACAGGAGGTAGAACGCTGTCACGGTGACCACGCTGATCACGATCGTGTTCCGCCAGCTTTCGCCACCGAGGAACTTCAGCCAGATCACGCACATGGCCAGGGCGGGGATCTCGAATCCGGTGACGGGCATGAGTACGCCGAAGGCGATGAACGTGATGATCCCGACAACGGGGAGCACGCTGCTGCGGGTGAACGCCTCGGCGTCGGTGAGGCCGCGGCCGACGACCAGCAGCACCGCCGACATCGCCGCGATCAGCACGCTGACGACGAACGGCCACAGGCCGGGCCCCGGCTCACGCAGCGAGCCAAGGCCGTAGCCGGCCGAGAGCACCGCACCGGCGACGCCGATCGCGACGCCGACGAGCGCACCCACGATCTGGTAGACGGGGCCGCCCGAAGGTGGTCGCTCCTCCTCCAGTTCGTGGGCGACCTCGGCCTCGAGCTCGGCGAGGATGTCGCGGGTGTGCTGATGCGGGGGCGTGCCGGGCGCGGCGTCGTTCATGGTCAGCCCTCGTCGCGCAGGTTGATGCCGTACTGCTTGACCAGTTCCTCGTAGCGCGTCTTGTCGGACTGCAGTTGCGCGACAACCTCGTCACCCGAGAGTTCCATCGGGGTCAGGCTGTTCTGCTTGTTGAACTCCTGGTAACTCTCCGTCTCGAAGGTCTTCTTCATGCCTTCGGCGAGCTTGTCCTGGATTTCCTGCGGGGTGCCCTTGGGGACCGTCATGAAGCGGTACTGCGTCACCTCGACGTCGAGTCCCTGTTCCTTGGCGGTCGGCACATCCGGCAGGTACTCGATGCGATCGGGGCCGAAGACCGCCAGTGGCGTCAGCTTGCCGGACTGGATGTTCTCGATCGCCTCGCCGACCTGGATGCTGGCGACGTCGACCTGGTTGCCGAGGACCGCGGCCAGCGCGGGTGCGCCACCGTCGAACGGAACGGCCTGTGACTCCACGTTGCTGACCTTGAACAGCAGCGCTGCGGACAGCTGGGCACCGGTACCAACGCCCGTCGTTCCGTAGCGCACGACGCGGTTGGCGTTCTTGACGTCGTCCAGCGTGCGGAAGCCGCTCGCCGGAGCAGTCACGAGCACGTAGTCGTCGCGCGAAACCCCTTGGACCACATCGAAATCGTCGATGTTGGTGACCTCTTCGGGACTCACGGCCATCGGCGTGATGGTGAACAGCGACGCGTTCTGGATGGCGATGATCGAGCCGTTGGGCTCAGCCTTGGCGACCTCAGCCGCGGCAAGCGCACCGTTGGCGCCTTCACGGTTGATGACCGGGAATGAGGCGCCGAGGTCGTCGCTCAGGCCTTTGGAGACCGCACGGCTGATCAGGTCGCTCGAACCGCCCGCGGACGCGCCGACGTACATCTCCACGGCGCCGGACGGATACGAATCGCCGCCACCACCTCCGGTGGAGTTCTGGACACCGCTACACGCGGTGAGGGCCAGGCCGGTGGCGGCCGCGACGGCGAAACCGGCACGGACGCGGCTCCGGCGCAGTGTGGTGTGGGTGGGCATGAAATCACTCCTCGTTGTGTGACCTGACGTCCACGGCATGGCAGATGTGGTCGTTGTCACTCCACGGTAGGAAACGGCAGTGATACCTGTCCAACGCTCTTATGGCATTACTTGATGCGCTTTAGGTATTACTTAGAACCAGCTGTCGCGCATGTCCAGGCTGGTGCGGTCCAGCATGGCTAGGAGGTCCAGCGCCGGGCCTGCCTTCGGCAGTTCGCTGCGGAAGAAATACCGCGCGGCTTGCCGTTTGCCGTCGTAGAAGTCGCCGGTGCGCCCGTTGCACGCCACCACCTGTTGCAGCCAGATCCAGGCGACGACGATGTGGCCGAACGCCTCGAGATACGCGACGCTGTTGGCCAGAGCGGCGTCGATGTCGCCAGACGCGAACAATGCGGTGGTCACCTCGACCAGGCGTTGCCAGGTTTCGTTGAGCCGGCCTGCCAGTTCGGCGGTGTCACCACCCGCGGCGGTCGCGGCGTCTACCGTCTGCGCGATCGCCGCCCCCAGTGCCGCCAGGCTGGCACCGCCGCGCTGGGTCACCTTGCGCCCCAACAGGTCCAGGCTCTGGATGCCGTGGGTGCCTTCGTGAATGGCGTTGAGCCGGTTGTCGCGGTAGTGCTGTTCGACGTCGTATTCGCGGGTGTAGCCGTATCCGCCGTGCACCTGAATCGCCAGGCTGTTGGCCTCCAGGCACCACTGCGACGGCCAGCTCTTACCGACCGGCGTGAGGATGTCGAGCAGCAGCGTCACCGCATCGCGCTCGGCGTCGGTCTCAGCGCTGTGCTGTAGGTCGACGAGCTTGGCGCAGTACAGCAGCAGCGCCATCCCGCCTTCGACGTACGCCTTCTGCGCCAACAGCATTCGCTTGACGTCGGCGTGCTCGATGATCGGGATCTGCGGTGTCGTCGGGTCTTTGGCCGTCACCGGTCTGCCCTGCGGCCGCTCGCGGGCGTAGCCCACCGATTTGAGGTATCCGGTGTAGCCCAGCGCCACCGCACCCATACCCACGCCGAGGCGCGCCTCGTTCATCATCGTGAACATGTAGGTGATGCCGCGATGAGGTTCACCGACCAGATAACCGACGGCGCCGTCGAAGTTCAGCACTGTGTTGGTGATGCCGCGCTGCCCCATCTTGTGGTTCAGCCCGGCGATGGCGACGTTGTTGCGCTCGCCGATCGAACCATCCTCGTTGACAAGGTATTTGGGCACGATGAACAGCGAGATGCCCTTGGTGCCTGCTGGCCCGCCCGGAATCTTGGCCAGTACGAGGTTGACGATGTTGTCGGTCAGCTCGTGCTCGGCTCCCGAGATCCACATCTTCGAACCGAACAGCCGGTACGTGCCGTCGGCCTGCGGTTCGGCCCGGGTGAGGATGTCGGCGAGCGACGACCCGGCCTGGGTCTCGGACAGCGCCATGGTCCCGGTGAACCGCCCGGCCAGCATCGGCCGCAGAAAGGCGTCGACCTGCTCGGGCGTGCCGAACTTCGCGATCAGGTTGGCGTTGGCGATGGTGAGCATCAGGTATCCGGTGGTGGCGACGTTGGCCGCGGAGAACCACGCCAGGCCGGCCTCGGCCACCGTCACGGGCAGCTGGGCACCGCCGAACTCGGCGTCCATCGCGACGCCGATGAGGTCCGCCTGTGTGAACGCGTCGAGCGCTTCCTTTACCTCGTCGATGACGGTGACGGTCTCACCGTCGAAGGTCGGCTCGTGGCTGTCGCTCTTCTTGTTGTGCGGCGCGAAGTATCGCGTGGCCAGTTGCTCGCACAGGTCCAGCACGCCGTCGAACGTTTCGCGGGAGTGCTCGGCGAAGCGCTCACGCTTGGTCAGTTCGTCGACCTGCAGCCACTCGTAGAGCAGGAAATCAAGATCACGTCGCGACAACAGGTGTGACTTCATCTGCCCCTCCTCGCCGAGACTGCCCTCGGGCTATCGAGCTAGTTGGCCGCGCTGATGTTCACACCCAGCGGCTCGGACTCTCGCACCGTTTCGTCGCGGATCAGCCCGCGCAGCAACGCGGTGCTGAACTCGACGGCGATCTCCTGCGCGGTGCGCCGACCGTGCGGTCGCAGCCAGCGGTAGGAACCCAGCGTCATCCCGATGTAGCCGAGGGCGAGCACGTGGCTGTCGCAGTCGTAGAACTCCCCGCTGGCGATGCCTCGATCGATGACGTCGCGCACGTGCTCGTAGACCTGGGTTTCCTTCTCCCGGATGTAGGCGACCTGTTCTTCGGTGAACCACTCCGTGATGTAGGGGCCCTCCTGGAAGTACACCGCCGCGCGCTCGATGTCGCTGGCGATGCCGACCAGCAGCCGCCGGGTGAAGTGGTAGATGGTCTCCCTGGCCGACGCCGTCGGGTCGTCGTGCAGAGCGTCGACGGTGAAGTCGGCGGCACCCTTGTAGATGTCGTAGAGGATCAGCGCCTTGCTGGCGTAGTAGTGGTACACCGTGGCCTTGTTCAGGCCGACGGCGTCGGCGACGTCGTCCATCCGGGTGCCGTGATAGCCCCTGGCGGCGAAGAGCTTGGTGGCGACGGCCAACAGCTCCTCACGTCGGGACATCCCGTTGGCTGGCGATGAGCCGCTTGCGCGAAGAGTGTTGGATTCAGCTTCGGGTGACGGCATGGCGACTCACTATATGCAGGCCCGGAGCGGATCCGGGTATCAATCAACTGGTTGGCTAGTTTATGCGTTGAGGGTGTCGCCGCTTCGGCGGCGGGTCTAGACTCGGGCGAGTACGAGCCGCTACGCGAGAGGTGATGACGTGGATCCCAACCCGGATTATGACGCGAGCGACGAGATCGAGTACGGCGCCAATTGGTTCGCCTGGATTCTGCGCGGCGTGTACCCCCCGCCCGCCTATCCCCCGGTCTAAACCCGCGTCACGCCGCGCTCGCGCGCGGTAGAGCCCGGATGCCCACCCGGACGGCGAGATAGATCACCGACGAGGTGATCAGAAAAATCGGCCAGCCCATCGCGAGGCGCGCCGCCGCGAGTAACCCCTCCTGATCCGAGTCGTAGAGGTAGTTCTGCACCAGAAATCGTGACCACGATGCCGTCGCCATCACGGCGGTGGCGATGTCGAACGCCAACCGAACCCGGGGTACGCGCCGCCAGGTGCCGTCGCGTCCGGTCATCCACGCCCAGCCGACGCCCACGAGCGGTCTGCGGATCACGATCGAGACGGTGAACGCGATCGCCAATCCGAGATACATCCAGATACCGGGCAGGTAGAAGTCCTTGGCCCTGCCGGTGATGAACGCGAACGCCGCGCACACCGCGACACCGGTGAATCCCAGCACCGCGGGTCGGGTGGACTCTCGCCGGACCAGCTGCCACGCGAGGATGAGCGACGCGACGCTGATCGCGGCGATGAGCGCCGGTCGCAAACCGGTAAGCGAGTTCGTCACCGCGAAGGTGGTGACCGGCAGCGCCGTGTAGACCAGACCCCGCACTCCACCGGCGCGAACCAGTAGCGCTGCGGCCGGCGGTCGGGATTCGGTCATCAGGTCGAACTTTACGGGTCGGTGGCGTTTCTACTGATAGACCGCAATCCGGTAAGCCGCTTACCGCCGGAGGGGCACGCGGTCGCCAAGAAGCGGATGGGAGACTTTCCGGATGATTATCGGGATACCGCGCGAATCCCTTGCGGGTGAGACGCGTGTAGCCGCTACGCCGCAGACCGTCGGACAGCTGCTCAAGCTGGGCTATTCCGTCGTCGTCGAGTCGGGTGCCGGCGCTGATTCCAGCTTCGCCGATGGCGCCTACGTGGAGGCAGGCGCCGAGATCGGCGACCCCTGGGGGGCCGACGTTGTCCTCAAGGTCAACGCACCGAGCGACGACGAGATCACGAAGCTACGCGACGGCGCCACACTGGTCAGCCTGATCTCCCCGGCGCTGAACCCGGAGCTTGTCGAGAAGCTGTCCGCGCGCCCCATCACGGTGCTGGCGATGGACGCCGTTCCGCGTATCTCGCGGGCGCAGTCGCTGGACGTGCTGTCGTCGATGGCGAACATCGCCGGGTACCGCGCGGTCGTCGAGGCCGCGCACAGCTTCGGCCGGTTCTTCACCGGCCAGGTGACCGCGGCGGGCAAGGTGCCGCCGGCCAAGGTGCTCGTGGTGGGTGCGGGGGTCGCCGGGCTGGCTGCCATCGGCGCGGCCGGCAGCCTCGGCGCGATCGTGAAGGCCACCGATCCGCGGCCCGAGGTCGCCGATCAGGTCAAATCTCTAGGCGGGGAGTATGTGTCCGTCGACCCGGGGGCCGGCGAGGTCTCGGCGACGGGCTACGCCAAGGAGATGGGCGACGACTACAAGGCCCGCGAGGCGGCGCTTTACGCCGAACTGGCCTCCGACGTCGACATCATCATCACGACGGCGCTCATCCCGGGTAAGCCCGCACCTCGCATCATCACCGCCGACATGGTCGCGTCGATGAAGCCGGGCAGCGTGCTGGTCGACATGGCCGCATCCAACGGCGGCAACGTCGAGGGCACCGTCAAAGACGAGGCGATCGTCACCGACCACGGCGTGACGATCATCGGCTACACCGATCTGGCGGGACGCCTGCCCGCCACGGCGTCGCAGCTCTACGGCACCAACCTGGTGAACCTGCTCAAGCTGCTCACGCCGGAGAAGGACGGGCAGCTCACCCTGGACTTCGACGACGTCGTCCAGCGGTCGGTGACCGTGGTGCGCGACGGCGAGACCACGTGGCCACCTCCGCCGGTGCAGGTGTCCGCGGCGCCCGCGGCCGCTGCGGCAGCCCCAGTCGAGCACAAGCCCGCCAAGACGCCGATGACGACGGGGCGCCGCCTGGGCATCACCTTCACCGCCGCGGCTGTGCTGTTCGCTCTCATCGCACTGTCGCCCGCCGCGCTGCAGGTGCACCTGACCGTGTTCGCGCTCGCGATCGTCATCGGCTACTACGTGATCGGCAACGTGCACCACGCGCTGCACACGCCGCTGATGTCGGTGACCAACGCGATCTCCGGCATCATCGTCGTCGGGGCGCTCCTGCAGATCGGCCACGGTGACTGGATCATCACCGGACTGGCGACCGCAGCGATTCTGCTCGCCAGCATCAACGTCTTCGGTGGCTTCGCGGTGACCCGCCGCATGCTGGCGATGTTCTCGAGGAGCTGAGGAAATGTTCACTATTGAGACCGCCGCAACGGCCGCCTACGTGGTCGCCGCCCTGCTGTTCATCCTGGCACTGGCCGGCCTGTCCAAGCACGAGACATCAAGGGCGGGAAACAGTTTCGGTATCGCCGGGATGGCCGTCGCGCTGATCGCGACGATCGCGCTGGCGCTCGCCCGGCACATCGAACCGCTGGGCCTGGGCCTGCTCGTCGGCGCCATGATCATCGGCGCCGCGATCGGCCTGTGGCGCGCCAAGGTCGTCGAGATGACGGGCATGCCCGAGCTGATCGCGCTGCTGCACAGCTTCGTCGGTCTGGCCGCCGTGCTGGTCGGCTGGAACGGCTACCTGCACGTCGAAGGTGACCCCGACAAATACCAAGCGGGTGCCGAAGCCGTGAAGCTGAGCGCCGAGGGCATGCTCGGAATCCACTCCGCCGAGGTCGTCATCGGCGTCTTCATCGGTGCGGTGACGTTCACCGGTTCGATCGTCGCCAACCTGAAGCTGTCGGCCCGGATCAAGTCCGCGCCAATGATGCTGCCCGGCAAGAACTTCCTCAACGTCGGCGCGCTGGTGGTCTTCGCCGCACTCACCGTGTGGTTCGTGATCGACCCGCAGCTGTGGCTGCTGATCGTGGTCACGGTGCTGGCGCTGCTACTCGGCTGGCATCTGGTCGCGTCGATCGGCGGCGGCGACATGCCCGTCGTGGTGTCGATGCTCAACAGCTACTCGGGGTGGGCCGCAGCGGCGTCGGGCTTCCTGCTGTCCAACGACCTGCTCATCGTCACCGGCGCGCTGGTCGGCTCCTCGGGTGCCTACCTGTCCTACATCATGTGCAAGGCGATGAACCGGTCGTTCATCTCGGTCATCGCCGGCGGCTTCGGCATCGAGGCCGGGCCCGGCGACGATAAGGACTACGGCGACCATCGCGAGATCAACGCCGACGGTGCCGCCGAGCTGCTCGCCTCGGCCAGTTCGGTGATCATCACACCCGGTTACGGCATGGCCGTCGCGCAGGCCCAGTACGGCGTCGCCGACCTGACCCGCAAGCTGCGCGACCGCGGTGTCAACGTCCGCTTCGGCATCCACCCCGTCGCGGGACGCCTCCCCGGCCACATGAACGTGCTGCTGGCTGAGGCCAAGGTGCCTTACGACATCGTGCTGGAGATGGACGAGATCAACGACGACTTCGGCGACACCGACGTCGTGCTCGTCATCGGCGCCAACGACACCGTCAACCCGGCGGCCTCGGAGGATCCGAGCAGTCCCATCGCCGGTATGCCGGTGCTCACGGTGTGGAACGCCAACAACGTCATCGTGTTCAAGCGCTCCATGGCCTCGGGCTATGCGGGCGTACAGAACCCGCTGTTCTTCCGCGAGAACACACAAATGCTGTTCGGCGACGCCAAGGACCGGGTGGACGCGATCAACGCCGCGCTCTCGGAGTCGGTCTCCGCCGGTCACTAGCCCGCCGTGACGACCCGATCCCGCGTACCCGCGTGGTCGGTGCCGCTGTTCTTCGTCGTCGGCGCGGTGTCCCAGTACGTCGGGGCCGCGCTGGGTGTCTTCCTGTTCGAAACCACCGATCCGATGGCGGTGGCCTGGCTGCGCTGTGCAACCGCAGCTGTCGCGCTGGTGCTGTGGCGACGGCCGTGGCGAGTGCAGTGGACGCGCCGCGGACTCGCCGTCGCAGCCGGGTTCGGTGTCGTCACCGTGGCGATGAACGTGGCGTTCTTCGAGTCGATCGCCCGGATCCCGCTCGGCACTGCCGTCGCGATCGAGTTCATCGGGCCGGTGGCCGTGGCGACCATGGGCTCCCGTCGCCCCCGCGATCTGCTGGCCGTCGTCCTGGTGGCCGGTGGCGTCGCACTGCTCGCCGGCATACAGGCGAACGTCGACCCGCTCGGCGTCGGCTTCGCGCTGCTGGCCGCGGCACTGTGGGCCGGCTACATCCTGTTGGGGAAGCGGGTCGCCGATGAGGGCGCAGGGCTCGACTCACTGACCGTCGGAATGGCTTCCGCGGCAGTGCTGTTGGCTGCGCCGCTACTCGCCCATCAGGTGATCTCGGACCTCTCCACGTTCACCGAGCCTCAGACGTGGCTCCTGGCGGTCGGCGTCGGCGTGTTGTCGACTGCGATCCCGTATGGCCTCGACCAGGTGGTGCTGACCGCTGTCGGACGCGCCCGCTTCGCACTGCTGCTGGCGTTGCTTCCGGCGACGGCCGCGGTCATCGGGGCGCTCATGCTGGCGCAGCAGCCAACGCTCGCCGAGGTGGCCGGCATCTCTCTGGTGATGGCCGCGCTCGTCGTCAGCGCTAGGGCGCCGCAACCTGTTTCGGGATAGGCCACTTCTTCGGCACCGGACGTTCGCGGACGAGTTGCGGCCACCAGAACCAGCGCCCAAGCAGCGCGGCCAACGACGGTGTCAACAGTGACCGCACCACCAAGGTGTCGAAGAGCAGGCCCAGCGCGATCGTGGTCCCGACCTGACCGATGACGATCATGTCGCTGACGGCCATCGACGCCATCGTGAAGGCGAAGACCAGGCCCGCCGACGTGACGACCGATCCCGTGCCTGCCATCGACCGGATGATGCCCGTACGCACCCCGGCGTTGATCTCCTCCTTCATCCGGGAAACCAGCAACAGGTTGTAATCCGCGCCGACGGCGAGAAGCACGATCACCGTCATCGGCAGCACCATCCAGTGCAGCGGGATACCGATGAGGTGCTGCCACAACAGGACCGAAAGACCAAAGGACGTACCAAGACTCAGCACGACCGTGCCGACGATGACCGCCGCGGCGGCGACGGCACGCGTGAGGACAACCATGATGAGGAAGATCAGGATCAGCGAGGCCACCGCCGCGATCAGCAGGTCGTAGTCGGCACCCAGTTGCATGTCCTTGTTCATGGCGGCGCTGCCGCCCACGTACACCGTCGAACCCTCCAGCGGCGTGTTCTTGATCGCGTCCACGGCGGCGGTGCGCAGCGGGTCGATGTGCGACGTGCCCTCCTCGCTGAGGGGGTCACCTTGGTGAGTCACGGTGAACCGCACCGCATGTCCGTCGGGCGACATGAAGAGCTTCATGCCGCGCTGGAAGTCGGCGGTCTCGAACGCTTCCGGCGGCAGATAGAACGTGTCGTCGTTGCGGGCGTCATCGAACGCCTCGCCCATCGCGGTGGCGTCCTCCTGCATGGCCATGTTCTGGTCCTGCTGGGCCTTCTGCGCCTGATACTGGTTCAGCATCATCTGCTTCTGGTTCTGCATTGTCTGGATCATCGCGGGCATCAGCGC
>Ga0075363_100000898_pt1 | contig 10481 bp, 9 predicted proteins | sample EndMetdeltDD1763_FD_71470 | JGI IMG/M metagenome (GOLD analysis project Ga0075363, IMG submission 71470) | Populus endosphere microbial communities from Tennessee, USA - Endosphere MetaG P. deltoides DD176-3 | ecosystem: Host-associated > Plants > Roots > Endosphere | place: USA: Tennessee...
TCACGTCAACCACACGATCTGGTGGAAAAACCTGTCCCCCAACGGAGGTGACAAGCCGACAGGTGACCTCGGCGCCGCGATCGACGACCAGTTCGGGTCGTTCGACAAGTTTCGGGCACAGTTCACCGCCGCCGCCAACGGGCTGCAGGGTTCAGGTTGGGCGGTGCTGGGCTACGACACGCTCGGACAGCGTCTGCTCACCTTCCAGCTGTACGACCAGCAGGCGAACGTCCCGCTGGGCATCATGCCGCTGCTGCAGGTCGACATGTGGGAACACGCGTACTACCTGCAGTACAAGAATGTGAAAGCCGATTACGTCAAAGCGTTTTGGAACGTCGTCAATTGGGCCGACGTGCAGGACCGCTTCGCCGCGGCCACCACCAAAGCGCAGGGCCTGATCTTCTAGCGGCGGCGTGCGAAGCGGGCGTAACCTGCAGGTATGTGGTCATCAGCTGTGATCGTGGGCGGTGTGTGCGCTGCCCTGATCGCCACCGCGCCGGTCGCGCTTGCCGAGGACACCCCTGGGTATCCGGCGACCGACGCCAATGGCGTCCCGACGAACAGGTCCGGTGGTCCCGCCCCGACGATGAACGGGATCACCTGCACCGGTGGCCATTACGGCGTGTGCTTCGCGATGGCGCAGAGCCAACAGCCGCGTAGGACACCGCGTGTCGCCGTGGGCCACAGCCCGACGGTCAGGAACTAGCGCAGCGAGCCGGGCGGCCAGTCGTAGCCGATCTCATCGCAGATCGGCGGGATGATGATCAGCGATCCACGCGGACTGCAGAAGGGCATCCCCGGCGGCGGCTGCAGCGGAGCCGGGGGCGCACCGACCGGAGCGGGCGGTGGCGAGGCCGGATGCGGCGAACCAGACCACGGGTACATGGTGTTGGTCGTGACGTCGACGATGCCCTCGGAATTCCAGTACCAGTCGTGCGGGACGTTCCAGTCCCACGTCAGCACCTGACCACCGGGAGGCGGAGGCTGACCGGGAAGCCAGTGCGTGCACGTCTGGCCCGGCGGACAGTTGCCACCCTGATAGCTCGGGCCCTGGGCGGATGCGGTTGCTGCCAACCCCAAACCGGTCAGCGCCAGTGCGCTGGTCGCCACGGCTGACGCCAGCTTCGCGATTCTGTTGATGATCGTTCTCCTTCGTCGGGGCGCGCATGGGTTGCGTCGCCGGGTGTGGCCAAGTACAGACCCCGACGTCGGCTACCGAACCCAACAATGATGGCGCAGCAAGCGCGCCGTTGGGTGAATTCGGGGCGAACTGATCGGACTTCCGTCGCAGATGGACGGTCGCCGCTAAGCTGCCGAGCGTGACGGTGAATCGTCGCAAAGTCCTAGGTGCGGCGGGCCTGGCTGGCGCCGGCGCCGCGACAGGCGTGGGCGTCGACCGCCTCATCTCCAGCGGCTCGGGCAATGTCGGAGACAAGGAAGCTCCACCACCCATGACTGTTTCTGACGATGCCGCGCGCTTCGGCGACCCCCGCATACCCGCCGAGACGATCACCTCGCAGTCGCACCTCTTCCGTCTCGGCGAGCAGCCGCGCAGCACCCATGACGGCGGCTGGTTCCAGCAGGCCAACGAGGACAACTTTCCGATCCTCAAAGGACAGGAAGCCAGCCTGCTGATGCTGACTTTGGAGCCGGGTGGAATCCGCGAGCCACACTGGCATCCCAGCGCGTGGGAGCTGAACATCGTCACCGCAGGGGTGGCGACATGGCTCGTGATCGACGGCAACGGCAACCACGAGAGCTTCGAACAACGAGTCAACGACCTGGTTTTCGCGCCCCAGGGGTCGTTCCACTACTTCGAGAACCGCGGCCCCGACGTCCTGACGATCATCATCATTCAGAACACCAGCGCTCCCGAGGACAAGGACAACATCGGCATAGGTGAGTCGCTCAGCAGGTTGCCACCGCGGGTGCTGTCCGCCGTATTCGGCGTTCCCGCAGAGACCTTCAGTTCGTTCAGGAAGATCGACAACTCGATCGTCATCCTGCGCTCGCCCTAGAAGGTAACTCAGTACCGCTCCTCCGCGTGCGGGTGAGATTGCAGTAGTGCACTACCGAGATCGCCCCAGTGTGCGCGGGCGACGATTGCGTCGTGGCCGCGCTGTGCGAAACGTCGACACCGACCCTGGTGAACCCACCGCAGGTGCGTCTGCCCAAGCTCGCGCAGGGTGTCGGATTCGCCTTCTTTCGCGAAACGGCGATGCGCCAGTGGGTCAGGCGACACGGACGCATCTTCGAAATCAACGTCCCGTTCTTCGGGCAGTCGGTCGTGGTCTCGGACCCCGACCTGGTTAGGAAGGTCTGGACGGCGAGGGCCGGACAGTTGATCAACGTGCAGCCGAACATCAGCAATCTCTTCGGGCCCGGCTCGATGTTCGCCCTCGACGGAAAGGCGCATCGTGACCGGCGCAAGCTGCTGGCATCACCCTTTCACGGTCAGAGCATCAAGCACTACGAGCGGATGGTCGAGCAGGAGACCTTGCGTGAGAGCCTGAATTGGCCTGAGGACGAGGAGTTCCGGATTCTCGAACCGATGAACAGGATCACCTTGAACGTGATCCTGCGGACCATCTTTGGCGCGGAGGGTGCCGAAGTCGAAGAACTGCGCGCGATCGTCCCGCCCTTCATGAAACTCGCCCAGCTGATCGCCTTTGTGCCCGCGCCGCCGCGGTGGGCCAGACGCCTTGGACCGTGGCGCGCGCTCGACGACTTCCGCGTGTCGTTCGACCGGGTCGTCGGCACGCTGATCACGAGCGCTGAATCCGATCCAGGTCTGGACGCGCGAGCCGACCTGCTGGCCGTGTTGGTACGAGCTGGTGTGCCGCGGCGCGATATCTGCGATGAAATGCTGACATTCATCGGAGCAGGCCACGAGACCACGGCATCGGCACTGGGCTGGGCGTTCGAACGGTTGCGGCGCCACCCAGACGTGCTGGCCGAACTGGTCAGCGAGGCCGATGCAAGTGCGGGTGAATTCCGCAGGGCCACGGTGCTCGAGGTGTTGCGATCGCGCACCGTCATCGACGTCGCCGGCCGTCGGGTCGGTGCGCCGTACTTCGACCTCGGTCCGTGGCGGATTCCGCGCGGTCGCAACGTGATCGTGCGCATCGCCGACCTGCACGGCAATCCGGAAGTGTTCCCGCATCCCGAACGATTCGCCCCGGAGCGCTTCCTGAGCGCCGGCGCCGCGTCAACGATGCCGGCGTTCGGCGGCGGCCAGCGGCGGTGCATCGGTGGCGGCTTCGCGATCGCCGAACTGGACATCGTGCTGCGGACAGTGCTGCGCAACTTCATGATTCAGACCGATACCGCCACAGACGAGGCATCGTGTTTCCGTGGCGTCGCGCACGTACCGAAACTCGGTGGCCTTGTCGTCATGAAGCGTCGGAAGTAGCCCATGGTGACGACCCAGATGGTCCAGCCAGTCCGCGCACAGCCATTCGACGTCAGGTGCAACGTCGGCGACGCCATCGTCGCGAACCTGGCGACGCACATCGTCTTCTTCTTCGAGCGGCGTCTCGACATCGGCGCGCTCACCCGGGCATTCGCGTTCGCATTGGAAACCGTGCCGGTGTTCGCGGGGCGAATGGCCACATTCGGCGGAGCGGTGCGAATCCGGTGCAAAGGACAGGGTGTGCCCTTCACGACCGTGTCCTCGCGTCGCACGCTTCGCGAGGCGATCCGTTCGACGGCGGACGACGCCGGCCTGTGGCTCGTCGACTCGGTCAACGGGGTGACGGCGAGATGGGGGCTCGGCCCGCTGTGCAAAGTGCGCATCACTCATCTCGCCGACGACGCGACCGCGATCGGATTCTCCTGGCACCACATGATCGGCGACATGCAGACGTTGATGCACTTCATGAACGCATGGGCGGCCGCAGCCGCAGGCGGACCGATCAATGCGCCGTTGATCGTCGAGGATCGTGCAGCCTATCTCGACGAGCATCTCCCCGCCGACGGCGCGCGAGAGCCGGGTGTGCGGTGTATGGGGCTCGCCGAAACCGCCCGCAGCGCGGCGTATCTGGCGAAGGACTCGCGCAAGCAGCGGACGGTGAGCTTCTACTTCAGTGAGGACGAAATCGCGGTCATGCGCGATGCGTACGGCCTCCGGATGCGACTGTCTGCCAACGATGTTGTGTGCGCGCACGTTTGCGAAGCGCTGATGACCGTCGATCCGCACGTGGATAACCGGTCCTTGGCCGTCGCTGTGAACGCACGGACGCGCTGTGGCCTGGACCCGATGTTGACGGGGAATATCATCACGACGCTGAACGTCGACGTGCACCGCGGCGAACCGGCACCGATGATCGCCGAACGCATCCGCGATCACGTCAACCGTTTCGCCGACGAGCACTGCGACATGCGCATCAACCAGCAGTTCCTGGACGCCGCCGGGGCGTGGCGGGGCGCCCGCTGTGTCTCCACCGCCTTCAATCTGAACCGCTGGAACCCCCTGGTCACCAATCTCAGCGGATTCGGCGTCTATCGCCTCAATTTCGAGAACACGTTCCCCCGCTACTACACCCTGCTGATGGCCTCGCCCGTCCCGGGACTCGGCGTGCTGATGGATGGGGCTGGCAGTCGGGGATTGGTCTTCCAGATGTCGTTGCCGCCCAGAGAATTCGAAGCCATGTCACGCACCGAGATCCGCCAGCACATGCACCGCTTTCGACGTGCGGGCGACGACATTCCGCGATTGCACCGCGAGTTGCACGGCTAGCTGGTTCGCAGCACCTCAACCGTTTCCAGCCGCCGCGCATGGATGAGCGGATACACCGCGGAGGCAACCACGATCAGGAACACGGCCACAATTCCCGTGCGCAGGGGCACAGGCGACACACCCCAGTCGATCTTCATCCCGTAGTAGACCGGTGAACCCAACGACCACAGATACGTCAAGCCGACGCCACCGAGGACAGCGACGGCCGCCACCAGAAGGCCGAGCAGTGCGGCGTTGGCGATGATCACTGCCTGCTCCTGTCCGGACGTCACGCCTATCGCCCGCAGCGCGGCCCGCTCGCGCTTGCGTTGGACCAGTCCGAGCATGAACACATTCAGGACGCTCAGGCCGGCCGCCGCCATCACCACATATCCCGCGATCGTGAACGGTTGCAGGAAGCGGGTGACCCCGGTGGTGGCCACGGCGCGCCACTGCTCGTCGTCGTACACGAACAACCCGGCACCGAGGTCGAGATAGTCGCTCCGATGGGCGGTCGCATCGGCGGAGGATCGATAGGTGACGGCGGTTTGGTCGCGGACGGCTGCCCAATCGGATCGCGCCAACTCTTCAGAGACGAGCACGATGTCGCCGACCGCGGCGTCATGGACCATCTGAGGCGCGAAGACTCCGGCGACGCGGTACTGCTTCGGTCCGTCAACGGTGGGCAGTTCGACGGTGTCGCCTGCGCCGACACCGAGCCTGCTGGCGGCGATTTGGCTGAGTCCGATCTCGCCGTCCCGCAGTCTATTCCAGAAACCCTCGTCAGCCGGTTCATACAGCGCCCTGCTGTACCAATCGCCCGGCGTGACGCCAACCACCAGGCGTGAGGATGCGCCCGACGAAATCGTCGAGCGCCAGCGCGACGACATGCTGCGTCCGTCGGCCGCGCCGGTCACCATCGCAAACGTGGCGTCCGACAGCTGGCCGTCACGCTGGTCGAGAACCGATTGCGGTGCGATCAACAACGTCGCGGGCAGCCGGTCGGCTTTCTGCGCGGCGACTTGATCGGTGCCGAGCACCTGTGTGCTGTACGAGCCGACGGCGAAGCTGGTGCTTTCGGCTAGCAACGCAGCCGAGAGCGCGAAAAGCACTGCGTAGCGGCCGATGTCGGCGCCCAGCAGACGCCCGACGGCGGGCTGTGCACTCGTCAGCGCGTTGACCAGAAGCCTGGCGCCGCGCGGCGCGGCCCATACCGTCGCCAGCACCAGCCCGAACAGGCCGATCGTCATGCTGTTGATGCCCACGTCCAGCGGTAACGATCCGCGCTCGAAGACCTTCAACACGACGACGGACAGCGTCATCAAGCCCAGACCGACGACAAGCGGCCAAAGCGGGATCTTCCTGGGGCGCTGCACACCGCCCGCGCTCGCCATCGATGCCAGCGGCCCGTCGCGCACCAACCTCGCGGCGGGACCGACCATCGCAAGGACTCCGCAGATGAGCCCAGCGCCCGCGCCGAGCGCGATCAAGCCCGGCGTGAAGTGTGCGGCGATGGCACCGCCCGACCCGGCCAGCATCGACTGTCCGAAGGTGTCCACCAGATAGATCCCGAGCAGGAAACCGCTTGGCACTGCCAGTAATCCGCCGAGTACACCTACGATGGCGCCTTCGGCGAGCATTCCGCCGAACAGCCCGACCGGGTTGGCGCCGATCGCGCCGATGGTCCCCATCACGGCGCGCCGGTCCTCCACAGCGAGCAGGATGGTGTTCACGGCGATGAGGATGCCGACGATGATCCCGGCGAGGGCGACCAGATTGAACGTCTGTTCGCCGTTTTCGAACACTGCGGGAAGGTGCGGGCGTGGCGGACCGGCGGTGGCGATGCCGGTGATCACGCGGTCGATGTCGGTTGCGATGTCGTTGCCCTGCTCGGGGACGACGAACGCGGATGTCACGTACCCCGGGGACCCGAGCAGGGCGGCGGCGATGTCCGCGGACGGGGCGAACAGCACATAGCCGTCGTTGATGCCCTCGACGCGGTCGAACTCCCGGAAGGTCCAGCCCAGATGCGCGGATCCTGGCGGCAGTCCAGGGATGCGTAGTTCGTCACCGAGCTGCATGCCGTGCCGCTCGGCGATGGCGGCCGGAATCTGCAGTGGCACACCGGGACCGGATGCGGGGTTGGCGTCGTGGGCGCGCTGCTCGCAGTCGAACGAACCGACGAGAAGTTCTATCTGGCACGAGCCGCCGAGGAGGAAGAACCCGTGGTTCGAGCCGGCGACGTCCACGGGTGTCAGACCCGCGACGACGGGGATGACGGCCTGCGCCCCGGGCACTTCGTCGCGCAGCCGGTCGGCGGTCTCGGTTGGCAAGCGGCCGTTGATGTTCGGGGATATCTCGACCACGCCGGCGTCGGCCGCGTGGGTGAGCGACGGGCCGAAGGAGTCGAACGGTTTGGCGATCTCGGATTTGAGGATCAGCACCCCGAGCACGACCGTCACGCCGAGTGCGACACCGATCACGCTGAGGAGCGTCCGGCGCCAGTCGGCGATCAACGCCGCGAGGTGGATGCGACGGAACTTCATCAATGCTCGCCGAGGGGTGCGGTGGTTTCCTCTGCGCCGTCGATGAGGTGTAGTTCACGGGTGCCGTAGCTCGCCGCGGTCTGGTCGTGGGTGACCATGACGACAGCGGCACCGTCTTCGTCGGACAGTGACCGCAGGAGTTCCAGGACCTCGGTGGACGAATGCCTGTCCAGGTTTCCGGTCGGCTCGTCGGCGAGGACGAGAGTCGGCCGCGCCACCAGGGCGCGCGCCACCGCGACGCGTTGCATCTGCCCGCCCGACAGTTCGGCGGGGAGGTGTCCTGCGCGGTCGGCGAGTCCGACCCGGTCGAGTAGTTCCTTGGCGCGTGCGTCGGCCGATCTGGCGCGGGCGCCGTCAAGGACCAGCGGCAGCGAGACGTTCTCAACCGCTGAGAGCATGGGCACCAGGTTGAAGAATTGGAAGACGAACCCGAGGTTGCGGCGTCGGAACGCCGCGCGTGCGACGGTGCTCATCGACCAGACGTTCTGCCCGTTCACCGTCACGGTGCCGCAGTCGGGTGCGTCCAAACCACCTGCGATATGCAGAAAGGTCGACTTGCCTGCTCCAGACGGTCCGGTCACGACGACGAATTCGCCTGCATCCAAAGCAAAGTCGAGGTCAGCGAGGACCTTGACCTGCTCGTCGCCCCTGCGATAGGTCTTGCTCACGCCTTCCAGGCGCAGTACGGGTGCCACGCTATTGATCGTCACGCGCGCACGTTGCGGCGCGCGCAGTAGTGGACCACTGCAACGCTGCTCGCTGCTACTTAGTAGGACAGCCCGTCGGCGTAGCGCCGTCGGCGGAAGTGGCGTCCCTTGCCGCGGTTGCGACTCTTGTACGTCGTGAGTTGGGAGTCGCAGTTGGGACAGATCAGCCGCAGGTTCTCGCGTCGGTTGTTCTCGGGATCCCCGTCGATGTGGTCCATGACGAATGCTAGGGGCAATTCCAGCCACACGTTCGGTGCGCCGCAGATCGCACAGCAGTGCGACTGTTCTTTGGCGATGTACTCGCGGATGTAGTGGTTCTGACGAGTGCCGATCCATCCTTCGCCGGATTCGAGCCAACGTTGGAGGCTCGACTTCCGCCGGAATGCTTGCTGACACGCGTTACCGCAGTAGATCTTTTGGCTGCGTCTCGTGAGTTCGACGCCGCAGCCGCGACACTGTCTCATGCTCGGAAGCTACGGTCGACCACTGACAACCTGACGGCTGCCGGATCATGGAGCCTCCTATCGGGATTGAACCGATGACATTCCGCTTACAAGGCGAACGCTCTACCACTGAGCTAAGGAGGCCTTCGGGGTCTGAGTTTATCGGGTCGTGTGTACGGGGAACTACCTGCGGTGTGAGTGTCAAAGACGATCTGCTCAGCGACTTCAAGTTTGTGTATCCCGGGCTGTCCCGGCAGGAGGTCGAGCGGTTGTTGACTCTTCTCGACCAGAGCGCCAGCACCGAGGCCAGCATGGGCCTCTCCATCGCCACCGCGCTCAAGCCGCTCGTCCCCGAGGTGGCCGGGCGCATCGAGTCCTACAGCGCAGGTGATGTCGACGAGTACGTGCGCATGCTGCGCGGCGCGGTCGTCCTGTTGTTGCAGGAGTGGCGGCCGGAAGGGGCGCCTCCGGACCCAAAGGGTGTCACCAATCTCGTTGGGGCGCTAGAAGCGGAGAGCTGACATCATTCTTCGACGTCGATGATCCGCTGCGACGTCACCGTCCGTGACGCCTCGGCCCTGGTGCGCGCCCTGGGCCGGCGGCCCGGTAGCGGAATTCGGTCGGCGATGTTGCTCAGTGGGTTGACCACCTGGCTCAGGGTGATGACCGCGTCGTGCAGAGCATCGATCGTCGGCGCCAGCGCCTCGAGCCCGGGTGCCAGCCGGTTCAAGGTGTCCGCCACCGTCGCCAGCTTGAGCAGCGGTCCGTTCTCGTCGGTCAGGGTGTCGAGCAACCCGCCCTCCGCCAGGAGCTTGTCGGCCACGCCGTCTTCGCGCAGGACCCGCTCGATCAGCCCGTCGTTGGCCAGCAGCTGATCGGCCAGCCCGCCGGGGGCGATGACCCGCGAGATCGCGCCGTCATCGGTGGTCATGCGGTCCAGCAGGCCACCTTCGGCGGTCACCTGGTCGACGATCCCGCCCGGCTCCAATGCGCGGGCGACCGCGCCGTTCTCCTCGGTCAGCCGGTCCAGCAGTCCGCCCTCGGCGGTCACCTTGTCGATGACCCCACCGGGGCGCAGCAACCGGTCCAGCGGGCCATTGGGCGCCAGCGCCCGGCCCAGCGGGGCATCGTCGTCCATGAGCCTGGCCAGGCGGTTGGCGCGCTCGACGGCGTCGTCGAGGCCAAGCATGTGGGCGAATGACGCGGACCCGCCGGCGTCGGTGCCCGTGTCACCGAGGGTCCGCTGCGCGATGCCCAGGGCGCCGCTCGCGATCGAAAGCCCTGTCTCCGCCATTGCCAGCCCGACTCGAACCGGCGCTGTGGCCAGGTCGGTTACGGCTTTGCCCACGTTCATTTCCTCAGTCTATGGACCACGCAAGCATAAACTCACAGGAAGCTCACAGCTATCGGGAAGGATCATTACCAGGCGACGGGTGGACAGTAGCGAGATGGCGATGCCTGCTGCACCCGAAAAAGCCCCTGAAGCCACGGTCCTTGTCGTCGACGACGAGATGAACATCGTCGAGCTTCTTTCGGTGAGTCTGAAGTTCCAGGGATTCGAGGTCTACACGGCGTCCAACGGCTCTGCCGCCCTGGACAAGGCCCGTGAGGTCAAGCCGGACGCGGTGATCCTCGACGTGATGATGCCGGGAATGGACGGCTTCGGTGTGCTGCGCCGATTGCGCGCCGACGGTATCGATGCCCCCGCCCTGTTCCTCACGGCCCGCGACTCCCTGCAGGACAAGATCGCAGGTCTCACGCTCGGCGGCGATGACTACGTGACCAAACCGTTCAGCCTCGAAGAGGTGGTCGCCCGCCTGCGGGTGATCCTGCGGCGTTCGGGCCGTGGAGCTGTCGAGGAGACCCGCAGCTCCCGGCTGACCTTCGCCGACATCGAGCTCGACGAGGACACCCACGAGGTCTGGAAGGCCGGCGAGCCGGTGGCCCTGTCGCCGACGGAGTTCACCCTGCTGAGGTACTTCATCATCAACGCGGGCACCGTGCTGTCGAAGCCGAAGATCCTCGACCACGTGTGGCGCTACGACTTCGGTGGCGACGTCAACGTCGT
>Ga0075363_100000901_pt1 | contig 10468 bp, 11 predicted proteins | sample EndMetdeltDD1763_FD_71470 | JGI IMG/M metagenome (GOLD analysis project Ga0075363, IMG submission 71470) | Populus endosphere microbial communities from Tennessee, USA - Endosphere MetaG P. deltoides DD176-3 | ecosystem: Host-associated > Plants > Roots > Endosphere | place: USA: Tennessee...
GCGCCCCGATGGCCCGTTCATAGACGTCATCGCAACCCATTCAGTTCAGGCACGAGCAGTTCCAGCAGCTTCCCCACCGCTGGCACCAACCCGTGCTTACACGAGGAGAATAGCGTGGCGTATGGGGTTACTGCGACGGGTGTGGGCTAATCAATTTGAATTCGTTGAACTACTCGGATGTAATTCCTAGCTGCTCAGACCGTGTTTTTGCGGCCTCGACAGCGGAGGCGACCGCTGCCCGCAAACCGCCCCGCTCGAGTTCTCGCAGACCAGCGGCAGTGGTACCCCCGGGCGAGGTAACTGTCGCGCGCAGCTGCGCGGCTGTCGTGTCGATCGCCGTTCCCAACGCCACATCGCCCACCGGTTTGGCCTCATCGAGGCGCTCCAGCAGCATCGCGGCCGAACCGGCCATTGTTTGCACGACGAGTTCGGTGGCCACCGACCGCGCCAAACCCGCGGCAACGCCGGCATCCACCAGAGCCTCGACCATCAGGAAGAAATAGGCCGGGCCCGAACCGGACACCGCCGTGACGGCGTCGAGCTGCGACTCCGGGACGGTGAGCACCCCACCGACCGCGTCGAAGATCGCCGATACCTCCTTGAGGTGCTCCTTGGTGGCGAACCGGCCCGGCGCCAGCGCGCTGACTCCGCCGCCCACGACGACCGGTGCGTTGGGCATGACCCGGATGACCGGTGACCCCGCCGGTAGCTTGTTCTCGTAGAACCCCGCGGTGACGCCGGCTGCGACGGTCACGAAAACCTTTTCCGCAGTGTCGGTTTCGGCCTTCGCGGCCGCATCGGCGATCTCCGCGACCAGACCTTCCACGTCGAACGGCTTCACCGCGACGATCACGTAGGTCGCGGTATCGACCGCGTCGCCGACCGTGGTGACCAGCACGGAGTACGTATCGGCCAGGTATTTCGCTCTATCGGGGTGCTTTTCGGCGACCACCAGGTCCTTGACCTGCCGACCGGCGCGCAGCATGCCCGACAGCAGCGCCTCGCCCATACTTCCGCCGCCGATGATCGCGATTCTGGCCATGCGCGCAAGCATTGCAGACGCCGAAGCGTTACTGCGCGACCGGCACCATCGCCAGTTGGCGGCTCTGCACGATGATGCGCCCCTCGCTGTCGACGACGATGTGGTCCTCGTCGAACCAGTCCTGACCGATCTGCACCGTCGTACACAGCACGCGCAGCCAGCCGTCGGCCGGGAGTGCCCTCAGATAGGCGGTCAGTTGCACCGTGGGCGCCCAACCGAACCGGTTGACGCCGAACGTCACCGGGGCGGACACATCTCCGCACAGCAGCGCGAACAGCACGTCGGGCGCGACCCCCTTGGGCCGCACCCAGTACTCGATGACGGGCGGGCCGCCATCGGAACGGGGCTCCATGGTCGTCAGCGACGGACGGATGTCGCAGCCGTGCGCGAGGTGGACGATGTCGGCCATCCGGTGACCGGGCCCGATCGGCTCCAGCCCGGGTGGCGGGTCCGGCTGCATCAACGGGATCACCGGGTTGACCGACAACAGCGGCGGCACGTGATGCTCCGGTTCACCCAGCGTCACCGCGACGCGTACCGCGGTCCGATCACCCTGGTTCAGCTCGACGTCGATCAGGCTGACGCGGCGCCCCCGCTTGCGCACCGTCGTGACCACCCGCATGGACCCGGGATCCGGAGCCCACAGGAAGTTTCCGGACACTGCGATCGGCTGAACGCCGTCTGCTCCATGCTCCGCGCGGGCAGCGTTCGCACACAACGCCAGCATCGCCCCGCCGTGCACCTTCTCGCCGATGGTCCAATGCTCGTTCAGCTCACCGTCGTACACGCCGTCACCCGCGGGGGTCAGTTTCATGGCATCGGTGAACAGCGTCGAGCTTCCCATGTGCTCCCTCACGTCGGTCAGCGCAGCAGATTTGCGCGCGCGAATTGCAGCGATTCGGCCAGCAGTGCCTCACGCTCGGAGGCAGACCGCGCTCCCGAGGTGGTGACCTCGAGGATCACATGGCCGGAGAAGCTGCTCGCCGCAAGCATTTCGCAGACCTCGACGGTCGGTTGCGTGCCACGCCCGGGCACCAGATGTTCGTCGGTGGAGGCGCCGCTGCCGTCGCACAGGTGCAGGTGCACCAGGCCGTCGCCCATCCTGCGTGCCATGTCCAGCGCGTCGGTGCCCGCAGTCGCGGTGTGCGACAGGTCGAGCGTGTAGTGCGCGTGCTCACCGTCCAGCGGATCGAATGACGGTGCGAATGCCGAGATCCCGGGTCCGGGCTTGCCCCCGCGCTTTCGCATCCGCTCGATCGATGTCTGCCCCGCGCCGAAAAAGCGATCGGCCCGAAACGGGAACATGTTCTCCACCGCGACCATCACGTCGCTGGACGCCTCCAATTCAGCGACCTGCTCGCTGAACCCTTCGGCGTAGCGTCGCTGCCACCGGAACGGTGGATGCACCACCACGGTCTGGGCGCCTAGCTGTTCGGCGGCGCGGACGCTGCGCTCCAGTTTCGGGATCGGGTTGGCGCCCCACACCCGCTGCGAGATCAGCAGGCACGGCGCATGCACCGACAGCACCGGCATCTCGTAACGCTGCGACAGCTCCTCTATGGCGTCGATGTCCTGGGAGACCGTCTCGGCCCACACCATCAGCTCGACGCCGTCGTAGCCGAGCGTCGCGGCGTACTCGAAGGCGGCCTCGGTCCTCAGCGGGTATACCGAGGCCGTCGAAAGACCGACCTTGATTGCGGGGCGCACGTTGTCTATTCGGCGTCTACTCTGCCGGCGGTAGTCGCCGTCAACCCGACTGCAGCAGCGCCAACGGCCCCAGCGTGACCAACGCCCCGACAGCCACCGCGATCAGCGTGCTGCCGATGTCCTCGGTCTTGCGCACCACCCGCACACCGACGACGAGACCGAGAATCACCAGCACGGACAGCACCAGCGCAACGATGTTGTTCCACTTCCACAGCTGGTCGAAAGCGACGAACAACCCGGCGCCGAATGCGACCGCAAGGACGCACTGCCCCACGATCCAGACCCCGTGCATGAACGACGAGATGGCCTTCTGTGGCGGAGCCGCTTCGGCCTGCTCGTCGAGGTCGATCTCCTCCGGACCCCGGGCCGGGCGACGGCGGGCCAGGTCGTCGGCGACGGACTGCCCACCGAACAACGGGCCCGCGGTGGTGCGCAGATAGGAGGGCTCGCTGTCGGGTTGCTTGGCGTCCTCCTCGACGTCGCTGACTGCCCCCTCGGCCACGACGTCGTCACCCTCGGCCGATCCGGCTTCCGCCTCCGACCAGTCGAGGGCGGTGTCCTCGTCGACCGGATCCGGGTCGGGGCTCATCTCCTCGGCGTCGCCGACGACGCTGAGCCGGCGCTGCGCAGAGCTCGAGCGACGCGGCGGCGCAAAGAAGGGCAGGTCGACGTCGGTGTCCCGCTGCTCGATGTGAGCTGCGTAGTCGGAAACGGCGTCGGCGTAGTCGTCGTCGACTTCCTCGGCTTCTTCGGCTTCTGCGGGCACGTCACCGACGTCGGCGGGTTCCTCGGCTTCGGCTTCGGCGTCCGCCTCGTCCTCAGCGGTCTCGGGCTCGACGTCCGTGTGCTCGACGACACCGTTGGTCGACGCGGGGCTGTCGACTTCCTCGACCGGTTCATCGACGACGGGCTCGAGGACGTGGGTTTCGGATTGGTCGACGGCCTCTTCGACCGGGGCTTCCTCGACGACGGGCTCTTCGGTGGGCTGTTCGGGGCGGGGTTGTTCGACGACGTGATCGGTGATGATCGGGATCTCACCGGTCAGCTCGGCGACGGAGATCGAGTCGGTGTCACCGCGACGGCGTCTGCGGCGCCCGCCCGCGGGCGGGGCACCGATCGTGCCGTTGCGCGCCAGCAACTCCGCGACCGAGATCGGTCGTGTGTTCTGGCTGTCTTCAGGTCCTGTCATCGTCTCTCTGCCGGTCAGCGTCGCTGCACGCTCGTCTCAACCAAGGCCGTTCCATCAGCCTCGCTGTCGAGTTTCCGCAGAATCAGCCCTTCTCGCAATGCCCAGGGGCAGATATCCACGCTTTCGATATCTAGGGCTTTCATGCTGGCCTCAGCTACCAAGGCGCCGGCCACGATCTGCGGCGCCCGCTCGGCACTCACCCCTTCCAACTCCGCACGGTCAGCCGCGGTCATCCTAGAGATGAATGCTATGAGCTGCCTCAGGCCGGTCGCCGTGAGCGTACGTTTGACCCGTGGACCAGCGCCGGAGGGCGCCGCACCCGTGAGACGGGCCAGCGACCGGAACGTCTTCGACGTGGCGACGGTCAGGTCTGGAGCCCCCGCCTTCAGCATCTCGGCGCCGGCGTCAGCCAACTCGGTCGCGAGCCATTCGCGCAGCATGGCCACGCGGCGGCGGCCGGGCGGGTCGTCAGGAAGCCATTCGCGGGTCAGCCGGCCCGCGCCAAGCGGCAGCGAGAGCGCCACCTCGGGTTCCTCGTCGACGCCGTTCGACAGCTCCAGCGACCCACCGCCGATGTCGATGTTGATGATCCGGCCGGCGCTCCAGCCATACCAGCGACGCACGGCCAGGAACGTCAGCCTGGACTCGTCGACGCCGGTGAGCACCTGCAGCGCCACACCGGTCTCGGCGTGCACGCGGGCGAGCAGTTCTTCGGAGTTCTTCGCATCGCGGACCGCGGAGGTGGCGAACGCCATCAACTCGGCGCAGCCGGAGCTCGCCGCGATCTTGGAGAACTCGTCGAGGGTGCCGATCAACTTGTCGGCGCCCTTGCGAGAGAGCTTGCCGTTGTTGTCGATTGACTCCGCCAGGCGCAACGAGGCCTTCGTCGAACTCATCGGCGTCGGATGGCCGCCCCGACGCGCGTCCACCACCAAGAGATGGACGGTATTGCTGCCGACATCCAGCACGCCTAATCGCACCTCTACAACGTAATAGGTTTACCGTTGAAAACTGTGAGCGCATCGCATCCCGGAGAGGTTGAACTCGACTTTGCCCGCGAGTGGGTGGAGTTCTACGACCCCGACAACCCTGAGCATCTGATCGCCGCCGACATGACGTGGCTGCTGTCGAGGTGGACGTGCGTGTTCGGCACGCCCGCCTGCCAGGGGACGGTCAAAGGTAGACCCGATGACGGGTGCTGCAGCCACGGCGCGTTCATGTCCGACAAGAACGACATCGCCGAGCTCGAAGAAGCGGTCAAGCTGCTGACCGATGAGGACTGGCAGTATCGCGACAAGGGGCTCGGCAAAAAGGGCTACCTCGAGATGGACGAGTACGACGACAAGCCCAACCTTCGCACCCGAAAGTACAAGGGCGCGTGCATCTTCCTGAACCGTCCCGGCTTCCCCGGCGGCATCGGATGCGCCCTGCACTCGAAGGCGCTCAAGCTGGGAGTCGAGCCGTTGACGCTGAAGCCGGAGGTCTGCTGGCAGCTGCCGATCCGACGCACCCAGGAATGGGTCGAACTCGCCGACGGCACCGAGATCCTCAAGACGTGGATCGGCGAATACGACCGGCGCGGCTGGGGCGAGGGCGGCGCCGATCTGCACTGGTACTGCACCGGAGATCCCAATGCGCACGTCGGCAAGAAGCAGGTGTGGGAGTCCTACGGTCCCGAACTCACCGAGCTGCTCGGCGAGAAGGCCTACGCCGAGCTTGCCGCAATGTGCAAGCGGCGCAGTGCATTAGGGCTCATCGCCATCCACCCTGCCACCCGCGCCGCAGAATGAGCCTGTTCTTCTTTCGACTGATCCCGCCGCGCGCGGATTTCGCGCAGACCATGACGTCCGCCGAACAACAGGCGATGGCCGCCCACCAGCAGTACTGGCAGCAGCTGCTGGCCGACGGCCGCGTCGTGGTCTACGGCCCGGTCGCCGACCCCGAGGGCGTATGGGGTCTGGGCGTGCTACGCGCAGCCGACCGCGCCGAGGTGCTGACCGTCGCGGAGAACGACCCGTCAGTCACCGCAGGGGTCAACACGTTCGACGTCTTCGAGATCATGGGCGGCACCACCGGCTAGCTGTGGGCCGCGTCCTGCTCACCCCTCGAGCTTGTAGCCGAGGCCGCGGACCGTGACCAGGTGCACCGGGTTGGCGGGGTCGGACTCGATCTTCGACCGCAGCCGCTTCACGTGCACGTCAAGGGTTTTCGTGTCGCCGACGTAGTCAGCACCCCACACACGGTCGATGAGCTGACCACGGGTGAGCACCCGGCCGCTGTTGCGCATGAGGTACTCGAGCAGATCGAACTCCTTGAGCGGCAGCGTGATCGAATCGCCGTTGACCGATACGACATGCCGCTCGACGTCCATGCGCACCGGCCCGGCCTCCAGCACACCGTCGCCGATTCCGGCATCGTCGGCGTCGTTGCCGCGCCGTAACACCGCGCGGATACGCGCAATCAGTTCGCGCGCCGAGTACGGCTTCGTGACGTAGTCGTCGGCCCCGAGTTCGAGCCCGACCACCTTGTCGATCTCGCTGTCGCGCGCCGTCACCATGATGACGGGAACGCTTGAGCGCGAACGCAATTGCTTACAAACATCGGTGCCGCTCATCCCCGGAAGCATCAGATCGAGCAGGACGATGTCGGCACCGGCCCGCTCGAACTCGGCCAGGGCCGAAGGCCCGTCGGCCACCACGGTGGCCTCGAAGCCCTCCTTGCGCAGGAGAAAGGCCAGGGGATCGGCCAAGGACTCCTCGTCCTCCACGATCAACACGCTGGTCATGTGTCTAGCTGGTCCTCTCGTTCGACGTGCACTTCTAGGTCATCCTCACCCTGGGGGTACGCCGGAATCGACAGGGTGAACGTCGATCCCGTCCCCGGCTGACTCCACAGCCGGATGGATCCGTTGTGATTGGCGGCGACGTGTTTGACGATCGCCAATCCGAGCCCGGTGCCGCCGGTGGCCCGGGACCGCGCCTTGTCGACGCGGAAGAATCGTTCGAACACCCGCTCCTGATCCGCACGGGCGATGCCGATACCGCGGTCGGTGACGGCGATCTCGATGTTGTCGCCACGGCGGCGTCTGCTGATCGACACCGCGGACCCGTGCGGCGAGTATGCGATGGCGTTGGACACAAGGTTGGCGATCGCGGTGACCAACAGCGTCTGATCGCCCAGCACGCGGAAGCCGGTCGGCGCATCGGTGGTGATTGCGATGTCGGAGTTGTCGGCCGCCACCTTGTACCGCGACAGTGCCTCGGCCACCACGGTGTCGACGTCGACGGATTCCAGATCCGGCAGTGGTTCGGCGCCCTGGAGCCGCGACAGCTCGATCAACTCGCCGACCATGTTCGCCAGCCGGCCGGACTCGGTCAGCATCTTCTCGGCGAACCGGCGCACGGTCTCGGGGTCGTCCGCCGATGCCAGCACCGCCTCGGCAAGCACACCCATCGCGCCCACGGGGGTCTTGAGTTCATGGCTGACGTTGGCGACGAAGTCGCGACGAGTGGCCTCCATACGAGCGTGCTCGGACTGATCGTCGACGTAGACGACCGCGAACCGGCGATCCTGCTCGGTCAGCAGGCGAACGTGACCGCGGACCGACAGTCCCGAGCGCCCGGAATGGGCACGCTTGCGCGGCGACAGGTCCACTTCACCGTCTTCGCCGGTGGTCAGCGTGCGTTCTGCGGCCAGCCATGCCCGGTCGTCGAGCAGCCGGTCGCGCACCAGGCCCAGCTCACGGGCCCGATCGTTGGTGTAGACGACGTCACGGTAGGTGTCGACCACGACGATCCCGACGGGCGACTGCGACACGATGTGAGCGAGCATCTGCGACACCGTGATGCCGGACTGCGCGGTCGCGCGCCGCTGCTTGCGCTCGGTCAGACGAGGTCCCAGCCCCGCCCCGAGCGCCACACCGATCACCAGGGTGAGCAGTGCGACCAGCGCTGACAGCAGCACCGTCGTTACCACACTCACGCGAAAATCGTACGCATCCGGTGAACGTCATCCCAGCAGCGTGCGGCCAAAACGGGACAAGTCACAGAAGGAATCGCCGAAATTCGGGCTCCGGCTGTCCCCTGTTAACCCGCCGTTTGCCCGAACGCCCGGTTTCGCGGACTACTTGGCACCCTGTGCGGCCACCGCGGCCGCTCCCGCCGCCGCGGCTTCGGGGTCCAGGTACGTGCCGCCGGTGACCTTCGGCTTGAGGTCGGAGTCCAGGTCATAGCGAAGTGGGATGCCGGTGGGGATGTTGAGGCCGACGACGTCGTCGTCCGACATCTGATCCAGATACTTCACCAGCGCGCGCAGCGAGTTGCCGTGGGCGGCGATCAGCACGGTCTTCCCGGCCTTCAGGTCGGGCACGATCGTGCTCTCGTAGTACGGAACGAACCGTTCGACGACGTCTTTGAGGCATTCGGTCAGCGGTCCGCCGCCGATATCGGCGTAGCGCGGGTCGCGATCCTGGCTGTACTTGCTGCCCGCCTCGATCGGCGGCGGCGGAGTGTCGTAGCTGCGCCGCCACTTCATGAATTGCTCGTCGCCGTACTTTTCCTTCGTCTCGGCCTTGTTGAGGCCCTGCAGGGCGCCGTAGTGCCGCTCGTTGAGCCGCCAGTCGCGGTGCACCGGGATCCAGTGCCGATCGGCGGCGTCCAACGCCAGATTCGCGGTGGTGATCGCCCGGCGCAACAGCGATGTGTAGAGGACGTCGGGCAGGCGCTCGAGTTCGGCGATCAGCTTGCCCGCACGCACGGCTTCGGCGCGGCCCTTGTCCGTGAGGTCGACGTCGGCCCAGCCGGTGAACTGGTTCGACGCATTCCATTCGCTCTCGCCGTGACGGAGCAGGATCAGCGTGGAATCTCCCATGGGAGAAAAGACTATCCCGAGGCCTCGTCGTCGTCCTCGTCGATGAGGTGCGCGAAGGCCTGCAGGTTCTTCAGCGATTCACCCCGCGACACCCGCCATTCCCACTCTTTCTGGATCGACGACCGAAACCCCAACTCCAGCAACGTGTTGAAGTCCGAGTCGACGGCCTCGAGCACCTGACCGAGCACACGGTCGATCTCGTCGGAGGTGACCGACGCCAGCGCCATCCGGCCGACGAGATAGATGTCGCCGACATTGTCGAGGGTGTAGGCGACCCCGTAGAGACGACGGTTGCGCTTCAGCAGAAAGCGATAGACACCCTCGTGGTTCTCGTCGGGCTGACGGCAGACGAAGGCCTCGACGCGCACGGAGTGCTCACCGATGGACAGGATCGTGTTGGTCTTCAGCCGCCGCTCGCCGGGGAGTACGACGATGATGCCCGGCAATCCGCCGCGGGCACCCTCATGCCGGGAGCACTCCAGGCCGTTCTCTTCGCAGGTCTGCTCGATGATTTCCTGTGCGTTAGGGGTCACGCGCGAACCCCGCGCCGGATCGTGAAGCGGCGTCCGCTGCGCCGCGCGGTCACGTCGGTGCGGTGACGCGTGCGGTAGTCGGCGATGGCGCGACCGTAGCTCGTGAGCAGGGCGTCGACGGTATGTGACCAGGAGAATGTGGCGGCGTGCTCGACGGCGGCCGCGCGCATCGTGTCGGGTCCGGTGTCGAGTAACGCGCCAATCGCCTGCGCCCAGTCGTCGACGTCGTGACCGTCGACCAGCGTGCCGGTGACACCGTCGCGCACCGCGACGGGCAGGCCGCCCACCGCGGCGGCCACGACGGGAGTGCCGCACGCCTGCGCCTCGATCGCGACGAGGCCGAACGATTCCGAATAGCTGGGCACGGCAACCAGATCGGCAGCGCGGTAGACATCGACGAGTTGTTCGCGCGACTGCGGCGGGAGGAAGGTCACGTGTGCGGTGATACCCAGTTCTGCCGCCAACTGAATCAACGACTCCGGTGCGGCCAGTCCGGTGCCCGACGGTCCGCCGGCCACCAGTACTCGAAGCGCTCCGAAGCGTCCGGTCAGCCGGGCCGCGGCGCGCAGCAGTACGTCGGGTGCCTTCAGCGGCTGGATCCGTCCGACGAATGCCAGCACCTGTTCGTCGTCGCGCAGTCCGAGCGTGGCGCGGGCGGCGGTCTTGTCGCCCGGTGTGAACAAGTCGAGATCAACCCCCGGGTGGACGACGTCGATGCGCGCCGGATCGGCTTGGTGCAGCGAAACGAGTTGCTGCGCTTCGGTTTCGGTGTTGACGATGAGTCGGTCCGCCTCGTCGACCACCTGCTGCTCACCGACCGCCCGCAACGGGGGCTCGGGTGAGTCGCCGTCGGCCAGCGCCGCGTTCTTCACCGCGGCCAGGGTGTGCGCCGTGTGGACGAGCGGCACCGCCCATCGGTCCCGCGCCAGCCAGCCGACCTGCCCCGACAGCCAGTAATGCGAGTGAACGACGTCGTAGTAGCCGGGTTCGTGGGTGGCCTCGGCGCGCAGCACCCCCGCGGTGAACGCGCACAGCTGGGTGGGCAGGTCATATTTGTCCAGACCCTCGAACGGGCCGGCCACGACGTTGCGGACCAGCACCCCGGGGGCGACGTGCACGATCGGCGGA
>Ga0075363_100000902_pt1 | contig 10468 bp, 7 predicted proteins | sample EndMetdeltDD1763_FD_71470 | JGI IMG/M metagenome (GOLD analysis project Ga0075363, IMG submission 71470) | Populus endosphere microbial communities from Tennessee, USA - Endosphere MetaG P. deltoides DD176-3 | ecosystem: Host-associated > Plants > Roots > Endosphere | place: USA: Tennessee...
TTCGCCAGGCTTGGCGCGGGCTTCGACATCGTCTCGGGCGGCGAACTCAAGCGCGTGCTGGCGGCGGGCGGCGATCCGGCCAAGGTGATTTTTTCCGGCGTCGGCAAAACCGCCGCCGAGATCGAATACGCGCTGGACCAGGGCATCCTGTGCTTCAACATCGAGTCCGCGCCGGAACTGGAGCGGGTCGCCGAGGTGGCCAAACGGATCGGCAAGGTCGCGCCGATTTCGCTGCGCGTCAATCCGGACGTCGACGCCGGCACCCACCCGTACATCTCCACCGGCCTGAAGGAAAACAAGTTCGGCGTCGCCTTTGAAGAGGCGCTGGCGCTGTACCGCCGCGCGGCTACCTTGCCGCAACTGCGCATTACCGGCATCGACTGCCACATCGGCTCGCAGCTCACCGACATCTCGCCGCTGCTCGAAGCGCTGGACAAGATGCTTGGCCTGATCGATGCGCTGGGGCGCGAAGGCATCGTGATCCACCACCTCGACCTGGGCGGCGGCCTGGGCATCCGCTACACCGACGAGACGCCGCCGGACCCGCGCGTCTACATGCGCGAAGTGATCAGGCGTTTAGGGGACCGCAAGCTCAAGCTGATGTTCGAGCCGGGCCGCAACCTGGTGGGCAACGCCGGCGTGCTATTGACCCGCGTGGAGTTCCTCAAGACCACGGCGGCGAAAAATTTCGCCATCATCGACGCGGCGATGAACGACCTGATCCGCCCTTCGCTCTACGAGGCGTATCACGTGATGCTGCCGGTGCGGCAGCGCAGCGGCGCGACCCGCTCCTACGACATCGTCGGCCCGGTGTGCGAGAGCGGCGACTTCCTGGGCCGCGACCGCGACCTGGCCATCGAGCCCGGCGACCTGCTGGCGGTGATGTCGGCCGGCGCCTACGGCATGGTGATGTCCTCTAACTACAACACCCGGCCGCGCGCCGCCGAAGTGATGATCGACGGCGAGCGCATGCACCTGGTGCGCAAGCGCGAACGCATCGAGGACCTGTACGCCGGCGAGTCGGTGCCGGACTAGGGCCTCATTTCCCTTCGTTCTTCTTCGGCCCCGGCTGGGACCTGGCCAGTTCCTCGTCCATGGCATGGATTTTCACCGCCGCCGGGCGTTTCATGGTGCGCTCGATATAGGCCTGGATCACCGGCGTGGCTTCGACCAGCTTGAACGAAGTGGTCCACTGCAGCGCCGCGCCCCACAGCACGTCGGCGGCGGTAAAACGCTCACCCAAAATGTAAGGGCCTTTGGCCAACTGGTCGGTCAGGGTCTTGATCACGGTAGCGTAGTCGCCGTAGGGACAGGTGGACGGCGGCGCGGGCTCGCGCTTCATCGCGCGGTCGATCAGCGCCGGCTCGAACGAGGAACCGTAGAACGCCAGCCAGCGCAGGTAAGGACCGCGCAGCGGATCACCGATCGCCGGCGCCAGGCCTTTTTGCGGGAACAGGTCGGCCAGGTAGATGTAGACCGCCGGCTGCTCGGTGACCAGCGCGCCGTCGTGCAGGATCGCCGGCACCTTGCCCATCGGATTGACCTTCATATAGTCCGCTTCGCGCTGCTCTCCGGTTTTCATGTTCAGGACTACCAGCTCATGGGGCGCGCCGAGTTCCTCCAGCAGGATGCGGACGCCGCCGGAACGGCTGTGCGGGGAGTGGAAAAACGTGATCTTGGGCGTGGCGGACATGACGGTCTCCGGTGGGCTCGCGGCAGCGTGATGCCGGCATTTTATGCAGACACCACGAATTATGGACCGGTTCCACCCCTAGCAAAACGCGTGCGCCGCCAATTGACGGCCTTTTGCCCCCTTGTTCGATGCTTGCGCGAAGGCCCCCCGGGGGCACACTCATGCTGCGATAGAGGTCCGGATTTTTCGCGAGTTCGCCGTATCCCTTGCCGGTAGTGCAAGCGGCGGCGCGCCGGGCACGGGAGCTTGAGGCATGTTCGAGAAACTGAAAACCCTGATCCGCCCCCCGGCGCCTGCCGGCGTGCCGGAACACGTGCACAGCCTGAACGCGGCAGCGCGTACCGGCCTGGCCATGGACGTGCGCTATCTGCTGCGCCACGTGGTGCACGCCAACGAATTCCCCTACCTGACGCAGCTGGGCCAGTCGGCCAAGCGCGACTTCAGCCGCATCCACATTCCCTTGAAGACCCTGCCCAAGCTGGCGCGCGAAATCGAGGCAATCCGCCACAAGCTGCCGGCGCAAAGCCCGCTGCTGCGCCTGGCCGAAACCGCGGGCAAGTGCCGCGGCATGGACCTGGTGATCGCCCGGGGCGACGAAGAAGCCACGGCGACAACCCCTTCCAGCGTGTCTACGTCCCTGGATAACGCCGCGCCCCCTGCATTGTCGGCGATCGAACAGACGCGCATGCTCAAAGTGGCTGCCGCCGAAGTCGACGTGGCCTATGTGAGCACCGCCGAACTGGGCGAACCAGCACAAGCCGCGTATTACAAGTACTGCCTGGGATTGTGCGATTACGACAAGATCATCGGCGACCTCCACCCCCGGGTCGCCGTCGAGCCACGCGTTTGGGTGTGGAGCCTGCTGGTGGCCGCCATGCGCCTGTCCAATCACGCCGAGTTCTCCGCCACGGTATTACGCTTTCATGCCTGGCTGGAAGAGCGCCACCCCGAGACCCTGAACGATCTGACCACCAGCGAGGACCGGCGCAAGTTCAATGGCGAAAAAATCGCCGCGCTCGAGGCGCAGGAACTGGCGCCGCGCTGAAGGCTGGCCTGACCCGGCGCGGACTATCCGGCCGGTACCTCAACTGGTCAACTGTTCCTTGAGTTTGAGTTTTTCGATCAGGCGGGTCTCGCGCGCATAGGAGTCGAAAACAAACTTGCGGTAGTCTTCGGCGCCCTGGTACAGGACCGCTGCGTCGATCTTGTCGCAGGCCTGCCGAAACTCGGGGCTGAGCACCGCGCGCCGCAGCGCATCGCCCAGCCTGACCGCCACCTGCGGATCCAGGCCGGCGGGCGCGCCAACGCCGTTGGGCGCATCGTTGACGATGTTGTAGCCCAGTTCCTTAAGCGTGGGTGCATTGGCAAACCGACGCGGCCGCTCCGCACCCCAGGTCACCAGCAGGCGCAACCTGCCCTGCTCCACATACGGTGCCCAGGCGCTGGAATCGGCCAGCAAGTCCACCTGCCCGCCCAGCAGGTCGGTGAGCGCCGGTGCGCCGCCCTTGTAGGGCACGTGGTTGAGCTTGATACCCGCGGCCATGCAGAACTCTTCCGTGCCCACATGGGTGGCGCCGGCGATGCCGGAGGTGGCGTAGTTGAGCTTGCCCGGATTGGCCTTGGCATAGGCAACCAGGTCGGCCAGGGTCTTGAAGGGCGATTCCGTGCGCACCACGATGCCGAAGGTCTGGCCCGAGGTGCGCGCCAGGTAGGTAAAGTCCTTGAGCGGATCGAAACTGATGGTGCCCAATTGCGCGAAGCGCGTCACCGAGAGCGGAATCTGGCCGATGGTGTAACCGTCCGGCTTGGCGGCGCTGAGCGCCTTGGCGCCGATCATCCCGGCCGCGCCGGCGCGATTCTCGAACACCACCGGCTGGCCCAGCGCCTGCGACACCTGCTGCGCCAGGACCCGCATGGTCAGGTCCGCGCTGCCACCGGCCGGCCAAGGGCAGATGAAGGTGATGGGGCGGGAAGGATAGATGTCGGCGGCATGCGCCTGGGGGAAAGCCTGAGGGAAAGACAGGGCGGCAACCGGCATGGCAGCGGCGCCGAACAGCAAGCGGCGGCGCAGGGGACTGAATTCATTGCTGATCATCTTTGTCTCCGTCGGGATCTATTTTTGAAAACAATCTGCAGACCGAACAATAACGGATTCGGAGGCCGGGCCGCCATCTTCCACGCGCCGGTGCCGCACTTTGCCGGGCAGGCCAGCAGTCGGCGGATGCCTGTAGGAGAGTTCGAGCGCAAGATCCCCTGTCACGACAACCGGGCGCACGATTTTCGGATGCTCAAGTTGGCCTTCCGACCGTCGTGCGTAGCGGCCCTAAAGCGCCCGCCCGCAGGCCACCGCCGATGCCCAGGCCCACTGGAAGTTGTAGCCGCCCAGCCAGCCGGTCACGTCCACCACCTCGCCGATGAAATGCAGGCCTGGCGCCTTGCTGGCCTCCATGGTCTGCGAGGAGAGTTCGCGGGTATCCACGCCACCGGCCGTCACCTCGGCCTTGCGATAGCCTTCGGTGCCGTCGGGTGTGATGCGCCACTGGGTCAACGATTCAGCGAGGCGCTTGAGGGTCTTGTCGGGCAGATCGGCGACGGGGCGGGTGCGCTCGGGCGGTGTCAGTTCACGCTCCACCCAGGCCTCGGCCAGGCGCTTGGGCAGGGCTGGGGTAATCAGCCCGGCGGCGCTGCCGCGCTGGCCGCCCTTGGCGGCGGTCCAGGCCGCGGTATCGGCGCCGGGCAGCAGGTTCAGGCGCAGGGCGCCGCCGGCTTGCCAATAGCTGGATATCTGCAACACCGCCGGACCGGAGAGGCCGCGATGGGTCAGCAGCAGGTCTTCGAGGAAATAGCCCTTGCCGTAGCGCCCCTGGGTTTCGATCTCCACCTGCAGCGACAGGCCCGAGAGCGCGGCAAAGGGCTTCCACGCCTCCTGTTCGAAAGTCAGCGGCACCAGCGCGGGCCGCGTATCGATGAGCTTGATGCCGAACTGCTTGGCGATGCGGTAGCCGAAGTCCGAGGCGCCGATCTTGGGAATCGACAGACCGCCGGTGGCGATCACCAGCTTGGCCGCGCGCAAGGTGGCAGCCTGATCGTCCGCACTGGTTTCCAGCACATACGCGCCGCCTTCCTGGCGCACCTTGGCCACCTTGGTGGCGGTGCGCCAGGCGACGTGGCCGGTGGCGCATTCGTCCAGCAGCATCTGGATGATCTGCCCGGCGGAGTCGTCGCAAAACAGCTGGCCGCGATGCTTCTCGTGATAAGAGATGCCGTGCTGCTTGATCAACCCGAGAAAGTCGCGCGGCATGTAGCGCGCCAGGGCCGAACGGCAGAAGTGCGGATTCTCCGAGAGGAAATTGGCCGGCCCGGTATCGATGTTGGTGAAATTGCAACGGCCACCGCCGGAAATGCGGATTTTTTCGCCGATGGATTCGGCGTGGTCGATCAGCACCACCTTCTTGCCGCGCTGCCCGGCCACGGCGGCGCACATCATGCCGGCCGCGCCGGCGCCGATTACGGCGATATCAAAGTGTTGCATGGCAGGGATTGTCCCATGCCACGCGCCGTAACCCAGTTGCTAGGCCGGGCTGCGTGTGGCCGCCGCTGCCGGCCGCGGTTTGGCCTTGGGTTTCTGGCGGCGCCAGATCAGGCGCGCCAGCAGCAGCACACCAACGATCACCGCATAGATGATCGGCTGGGTCAGGTCGCGCTTGACCAGCCACCAGTAGTGCACCACGCCGAGGATGCAGATCGGGTAGATCAGCCGGTGCAGCAATTGCCAGCGCTTGGCGCCCATCTTGCGCACCAGATAATTGTTGGAGGTAATCGCCAGCGGAATCAGCAGTACGAACGCCGCAAAGCCTACCGTAATGAAAGGCCGCTTGATCACGTCCTTGACGATCGCCTCCACGTCGAAATACTGGTCGAACCAGATGTAGGTGGTGAAGTGCAGGCACACATAGAAGAACGCGAACAGCCCGAACATGCGCCGGTACAGCGTGAGCCAGTTCCAACCCGTCAGCTTGCGCACCGGCGTGACCGCCAGGGTGATGCACAGGAACACCAGCGTCCACGTACCGGTGGAACGCGTCAGCAACTCAACCGGATTGGCGCCCAGGTTGTTGGTAAACGCCCCGATGATCAGCCGCGCGAACGGCCCGAGGGAAAGAACGAACAGCACCACCTTGAGGATGGTGCTTTGCTTCTGGCTTAGGCGTGCGGGGAGCAACATATCGCTGGAAGTGTTCGGCTCGGCAAAAGAGTCTCGGGAACGAGACGCCTTTTTGTAGCAGTTTGGTCAAAAAATCGACCGGCTTTGCCGGCGATTCTTTTGCTGGCTAGAACCAGACAAAAGTAGGTTTTTACTTTTGTCTGCCCTCTAAAATTGCTTGCGCAAATCCATCCCCGCGTACAGCTGGCCGACCTGCTCGGTATAGCCGTTGAACATCAGGGTGGCGCGCTTCTTGGCGAAAATGCCGTCTTCGCCGATGCGCCGCTCGGTGGCCTGGCTCCAGCGCGGGTGCGCGACTTCCGGGTTCACGTTGGAGTAGAAACCGTACTCCTGCGGCGCGGCCAGGTTCCACGCGGTCTTGGGCATCTGCTCGGTGAAGCGGATCTTGACCAGCGATTTGCCGCTCTTGAAACCGTACTTCCACGGCACGACGACGCGCACCGGCGCGCCGCTCTGGTTGGGCAACACCTCGCCATACACGCCGAAGGTCAGCAGGGTGAGCGGATTCATCGCCTCGTCCATGCGCAGGCCTTCGACGTACGGCCACTTCAGCACGGGCGCGTTGACCCCGGGCATCTGCTTGGGGTCGTTGAGCGTGACGAACTCGACGAACTTGGCATTGCCGGTGGGCTCGACCTGCTTGATCAGCTCGGAGAGCGAAAAACCGACCCAGGGGATCACCATCGACCAGCCCTCGACGCAGCGCATGCGGTAGACACGCTCTTCCAGCGCGCCGATTTTCATCAGGTCATCGACGCCGTAGGTCTTCGGTTTGCCGACCGCGCCTTCGACGCTGACGGTCCAGGGACGGGTCTTGAGCTTGCCGGCGTTTTCGGCGGGGTCCGACTTGTCGGTGCCGAATTCGTAATAATTGTTGTAGGTGGTGACGTCCTTGTAAGGCGTCTGCTTTTCGATGGTCGAGAAACTCGACTTTTTCACGCCGGGAATTTTCGCGCCGCTTTGCGCATGGGCGACACCCGCCGGCAGCGCCGGCGCGGCGGCGACAAAAGCCACCCGCCCGAGTTGCTTGATGAACTCGCGGCGGCCTTCATAGGCGCGGCGCGGGGTGATCTCGGAAGGCAGGAGGTCCGGGGACTTCTTGATCAGCATGGCAAACCTCGAAACGGGTGTGGGGGACTGTGCCTCAATAGTACGCCGTGCGCCCGGCAGCGGATGTTGCGGATAGTACTTATGCCCCTGTCCTGCCCGATCCGCCCCAAAACCGCCGCTAACCCGCGGTTTTACAGCGTCCCGTAGGAGTGCAGGCCGGAAAGGAAAATGTTCACGCCCAGGAAGGCAAAGGTGGTCACCAGCAGGCCCGCCAGCGCCCACCAGGCCAGCGCCACGCCACGCATGCCGCCGATCAGGCGAAAGTGCAGCCAGGCCGCGTAATTGAGCCAGACGATCAGCGCCCAGGTTTCCTTCGGGTCCCAGCTCCAGTAGGAGCCCCAGGCTTCGGCGGCCCACAGCGCGCCCAGGATGGTGGCGACGGTAAAGAACGCGAAGCCCACCGAAATGGCGCGGTACATCACCTCGTCCAGCACGGGCAGGGCCGGCAGTTGCGGGGCGATGCGCGCGCGCAGCACCACGATCACGCTGAAAATCACCAGCGTGACCACGAAGTAGGACAGCCAGTAGCCCGACGCGCCGGACTTGCGGAACACCACCGCTTCCAGCGCCAGCGCGATGGCCACCGCAAAGCCCGCGCCCCACACCGCCGCCAGCGACTTGCGGCTCGGGCTCTCGTGGTTGCTCTTGAGCAGGTAGGCAAAGCCGACCATCGCCGACAGCGAGAACGCGCCGTAGCCGATGAAGTTGGCCGGCACGTGGATTTTCATCCACCAGCTTTGCAGGGCCGGCACCAGGGGCTGGATTTCCTGCGCGCCGCGCTCGAAGGTGTACCAGAGCAAAAAGCCGACGGCGGCCGAAACGATCAGCATCACGAAGGCGCCCAGCGCGCGGGTCTGGTAGCGGCCCTCGTAATACAGATACATCAGCGCCGTAAGCATGCAGAACAGGATAAACACTTCGTACAGGTTCGAGACCGGAATGTGGCCGACGTCCGGCGAAAGCAGGTAGCTCTCGTACCAGCGCACCATCAGGCCGATCAGCCCCAGGCCGATGGCGAACCAGGTCAGCCGCGTGCCCACCCGCGCCGAGAACGGCGACTGCGCCAAAAGGCCAAACCAGTAGCTGGCGGTGGAGAGGAAGAACAGCGCGCTCATCCAGATGATGGCCGACTGGCTGGAGAGGAAATACTTGAGCAGGAAACTGTTCTCGGCCCCCGCCAGGTTGCCCTGGTACAGGCCGGCGGCCAGCAGGCTGAGGGCCGCGACCACCACCACCAGCAGGCGCACCGGCTTGAAAAACCAGCCGAACCACGCCAGCGCGGGCACGAACCCGACCAGGATCGCACGCTCGTACACGTCCATGTAGGCGCCGTAGCGCGCAAAGGCATAGCCGGCACCGATTACCAGCAGCAAGGCAAAGGCCCAGTCGAGCACGGCGATGCGCTTGATCAGGGGGCCGGTTTCCGGGTAGGGATGCGTCAGTTGCATAAGAGTCCTCTTGCCTGCTTTTTGGTGCCGCGGGTAGCGCTGTGCCGCTACTTGCCACTTGTTACTTTACGGGCGCACCACCATCACGGATGCCAGCGCGGCGCGGTGGCGCTCGAATTCGTCGTCCAGCCCCATGCCGCGGCGCTGGCTCGACAGCGCCAGCAGCGCGCGGCCGTCGGCCTTGATCAACAGCCAGAGGCGCCGCTCGCGGATATAGAGCATGGTAAAGATGCCCAGCACCAGCAGCAGCGAACCCAGGTAAACGATATTCTTGCCCGGGGAGCGCGTCAACTGGAACACGCTGGCCTGCACGTGCTCGAAGGCGTTCAGGTGCAGGTAGACCGGCGCGCCGTAAAAAAAGCTGTCGGAAATCGCATTCAGACTGTCCTGCACAAAACGGCCGGTACTCTGGTCGGCGATCAGGCGCGGCAGGCCGGCCTTTTCGCGCCCTACCTGCCAAGCCTCCCACGCAGCGCCGTTGAGCAGGCCCAGGAACATGTCGGCGGCGCGCTCGCGCTGGCCTTGAGGCACGGACTTCTCGATAAAGTCCGCCACCGACTGGAAACCCTGCACGCTGAAGCGTTCCAGCGCGCGCTCGGCCGATTCGGCGAGCTGCCCACGCAGGTTGGGGTCGCTGACCTGCGGGCCCATTTGCGCGGCAAAGCGCAGGCCGGCGAGCTTGCGCAGTTCGGGGTCGAACATGGCGGCGCGCAGACGCATGAACTCGGCCATGCTGCCGCTCGCGTCCATTGGAAAGCGGATGAAGCGGAACTGGTCACCGGGGTTTTCGCGCATGCCGGAAAGCAGGAACCACTTGCCCTCGATGTCCACCGGCAGCATGTAGTTGCTGTACTCGCGCGCCTGGCCGGCGGCGTCGCGCAGCTTGTACTGGAAGCTCGGGCCGACGTTGCGCAATTCCTTCTCGCGCCCCGGCGCGGCGCCCGGCCCCATGTGTTCCTGCATGCGCTGCGAAAGGCTTTTTTCCGGCGCGCCGCCCTTGGTGTCGGCGACCCGCTCGACATTGAAGGCGCGGAAGGCGGTCAATTCCAGGGTCAGCGCCTTGTCCTGTCCGGCCGCGTCGGTGCCCAGCGAAGTAGTGCTGCCGACCTCGCCTTCGATGCTGAACTTGTAGTCGCGTGGCCCGGTGAGCGGAAAGCCGGTCAGCTTGAGCCGCGAACCGCCGTCGTCGAAACTGGACTGGTAGACCGCCACGCCACGGTGGATCAGCGGCTTGTTGACCTCGATGCGCGCCTCGGTGACCGCGCCGCTGTCCTTGTCGGTCACCACCACGTCGCTGGCGAACAGCTTGGGCTGGCCGGTCGAGTAGTGCTCGATGATGAATTTTTTCAGGTGCACGGTGAACGGCAGTTCCTGCAGCAGGATGCCGTCGCCATGCGTAAGGATCGCGGCTTCGCGGGTGCCGCCTTCGGGCACCAGCATGTTGCCGCGAAAGCTCAGGTTGCCGGTGCCCAGGCGGCCGCTGTCCTTGATCTCGGAGAGCAGCGGGTTGCCCTTGACGATTTCCTTGCCGCCGAAAAACAGCTGCGCGCGCAGCAGCAGGTCGCCGTCCATCAGCCCGCCGACGCAGATCACCACGATGCCCACGTGCGCGAAGATGTAGCCCAGGCGGTTGATGCTGCCGCGCTTGGCGGCGATCAGGGTGCCGGTGCCGGAGGGCACGGTCTTGGTCTTGAAGCCGGCACGCTGCAGGTAGGCGCTGGCGCGCTCGGCGGCCCCCGGCCCTGCCTCCAGTTCGGCGCGATGCGGAAAGGCCGCAAAAGCCTGCTCGCGCAAGTGCTCCTTGTAGCGCCGCATGTCGGCGAGCATCTTCGGGGTGTTGCGGTAGATGCACAGACTGGTCGAGAGCACCAGAAAGGCGAGGATCGCCAGGAACCACCAGGCGTTGTAGACCGCGTACAGCGAAATGGTGTCGAAAAAGCCGAACCAGAACGGGCCGAACTGATTGAGGTAATTGTTGTAGGGCTCGCCCTG
>Ga0075363_100000903_pt1 | contig 10464 bp, 12 predicted proteins | sample EndMetdeltDD1763_FD_71470 | JGI IMG/M metagenome (GOLD analysis project Ga0075363, IMG submission 71470) | Populus endosphere microbial communities from Tennessee, USA - Endosphere MetaG P. deltoides DD176-3 | ecosystem: Host-associated > Plants > Roots > Endosphere | place: USA: Tennessee...
CCGACATCTCCAACGCGGTGGCCTACACCAACGCCGCCGCCGGCTCGGTCGCCGACCTGCTGTCGCAGGCCCGGACACCGTTTTCGACCGTGGTCCGCGAGACCGATCGGGTCGCCGGCATCGCGCTGGCCGACCACGACTACCTCGACAATCTGTTCAACACGCTGCCGGATAAATACCAGGCGCTGGTACGCCAGGGCATGTACGGCGATTTCTTCGCCTTCTACCTGTGTGATGTCGTTCTCAAGGTCAACGGCAAGGGCGGCCAGCCCGTCTACATCAAGGTCGCCGGTCAGCCCACGGGACGGTGCGCGCCGAAATGAAATCCTTCGCCGAGCGCAACCGGCTGATCGTCGGCGCCGTCGGCATCGTCACGGTTGCCGCGGCCGTGCTGGGCGCCCTGCAATATCAGCACCTACCGATTTTCGACCACGGCAAGAGCGTCTCCGCCTATTTCGCCGACGCGGGCGGGCTGCGGACCGACAACACCGTCGAAGTCTCCGGCTATCCGGTGGGCAAGGTGTCCAGCATCGAGCTCGACGGGCCCGGGGTGCTCGTCAAGTTCAACGTGGACAACAACATTCGGCTCGGCAATCGCACCGAGGTGGCGATCAAGACCAAAGGCCTGCTGGGCAGCAAGTTCCTCGACGTCACGCCCCGGGGCGAAGGCCGGCTGGAAGGACCCATCCCGATCCAGCGAACCATGTCGCCCTACCAGCTGCCCGACGCGCTCGGCGACTTGGCCACCACGATCAGCGGATTGAACACCAACCAGCTGTCCGCATCGCTGGACGCCCTGGCGCACACCTTTGCCGACACCCCGGCGGATTTCCGCAACGCGATGCAGGGGGTGGCCCGGCTCGCGCAGACGCTCGATGAGCGCGACGCGCAACTGCGTGGCCTGCTCGACAACGCGGCCAAGGCGACGGGGGTGCTGGCCAAGCGCACCGACCAAATCGTCGGGCTGGTGCGCGATACCAATGCGCTGCTGGCGCAACTGCGCACCCAAAGCGCCGCCCTGGACCAGATCTGGTCGAATATCTCGGCCGCATCGCGCCAGCTGCAGGGGTTCATCGCCGAGAACCGCGAGCAGCTGCGCCCGGCGCTGGACAAGCTCAACGGCGTGCTGTCCATCGTCGACAACCGCAAGGAACGCCTCGCGCAGGCGATCCCGATGCTCAACACCTACGTCATGTCGCTGGGCGAATCCCTCTCGTCTGGGCCGTTTTTCAAGGCCTACGTGGTCAATCTGCTGCCGGGCCAGTTCGTGCAGCCGTTCATCAGTGCCGCGTTCTCCGACCTCGGGCTCGATCCGGCCACGTTGTTGCCGTCGCAGCTGACGGACCCGCCAACCGGTCAGCCCGGGACCCCGCCGCTGCCGATGCCCTACCCGCGCACGGGCCAGGGCGGCGAGCCGCGGTTGACTCTGCCCGACGCGATCACGGGCAATCCCGGCGACCCGCGCTATCCGTACCGACCGGAACCGCCGGCCCCGCCGCCGGGCGGTCCGCCACCGGGGCCGCCCGCGCCGCAGCCGGGAGGCCAACCGTGACAACGAAACTCAGACGCGGGCGCTCCGTGTTGGCGACGGCGCTTGCCTTGGTGCTCGCCGCCGGCGTGATTGTCGCGATGCGAACCGCGGGGGATACCGCGCGAACCATCGTGGTCGCCTACTTCGACAACAGCAACGGCGTGTTCGCCGGGGACGACGTGCGCATCCGCGGCGTACCGGTGGGCAAGATCCTCAGGGTCGAACCGCAGCCACTGCGATCCAAGATTTCGTTCTGGTTCGACCGCAAGTACAAAGTCCCCGCCGATGCCAAGGCCGCGATCCTGTCGCCGCAATTGGTGACGGGCCGCGCCATTCAGCTGACGCCGCCGTATGCCGGCGGGCCTACCATGGCCGACGGCGCGGTCATCGGCCAGGATCGCACCGCGGTGCCCGTCGAGTGGGATGACTTGCGGGCGCAACTTCAGCGGCTCACCGAGTTGCTGAAGCCGACCCAGCCGGGCGGCGTCAGCACGCTGGGTGCGCTGATCAACACCGCCGCCGACAACCTGCGCGGGCAGGGCGCCACCATCCGGGACACGGTTATCAAACTGTCGCAGGCGGTTTCGGCACTGGGCGACCACAGCAACGACATCTTCACCACGTTGAAGAATCTGTCGACATTGGTCAGCGCCCTGCACGACAGCGCGGATCTTCTCGAGCAGCTCAACCACAACCTGGCCGCGGTGTCGTCGCTGCTGGCCGACGACCCCAACAAGGTCGCTCAGGCGGCCGAGGACCTCAACGCGGTCGTGGGCGACGTAGGAAGCTTCGCCGCGGATAACCGCGAGGCGATCGGCACGGCCTCGGACAAGCTCACGTCGATCACCAAGGTGCTGGTCGCCAGCCTCGACGACATCAAGCAGACACTGCACATCAGTCCGACGGTGCTGCAGAACTTCAGCAACATCTTTGAACCGGCCAACGGTGCGCTGACCGGCGCCCTGGCCGGAACGAACATGGCCAACCCGCTCGCCTTCCTGTGCGGGGCAATTCAGGCCGCCTCGCGGTTGGGGGGCGAGCAGGCGGCCAAGCTCTGCGTGCAGTACATGGCGCCGATCATGAAGAACCGACAGTACAACTTCCCGCCGCTCGGAGAGAACCTCTTCGTCGGCGCGCAGGCCCGGCCGAACGAGGTTACCTACAGCGAGGATTGGATGCGGCCGGACTTCGTTCCGCCGGCCACCGACCCCGCGGCCGGCCTGCGCGGGTTGATGCTGCCGCCGGGGGGTGGTTCATGAGAATCAGGCTGATGCTGGCGATGGTCGTGGTGGTGGCCGGGGCGTCCGGCTGCGGCTGGCGTGGGCTGAATTCGCTACCGCTGCCGGGCACGCAGGGCAACGGCCCGGGGTCGTATGTGATCCAGGCCCAGCTGCCGGATGTCAACAACATTCAGCAGAATTCGCGGGTGCGCGTCGCCGACGTGACGGTCGGTCATGTGACGAAAATCGAGCGACAGGGCTGGCACGCGTTGGTGACCATGCGCCTGGATGGCGATGTCGACCTGCCGGCCAACGCAACGGTCAAGATCGGCACAACCAGCCTGCTGGGTTCCTACCACATCGAGCTGGGGCTACCGAAAGCCGAAGCGCCGCAGGGTAAGCTGCGCGGCGGCTCGCTCATTCCGCTGTCGCACGGCGGTGCCTACCCCAGCACCGAGCAGACGCTGGCGGCGCTGTCGTTGGTCCTCAACGGCGGCGGTCTGGGCCAAATCCAGGACATCACGGAGGCTTTCAGCACCGCGTTCCGCGGCCGCGAGCAAGACCTGCGCAGCCTGATCGGGCAGCTGGACAAGTTCGCCGCCTACCTCAACGACCAGTCCGGTGACATCATCGCGGCCACCGAGAGCCTCGACCGCCTGGTCGGGAAGTTCGCAGCCCAGCAACCGGTGCTGGATCGGGCGCTGGCGACCATCCCCGACGCGCTCGCGGTGCTCAACGGCGAGCGGGACAAGCTCGTTGAGGCGGCGGATCAGCTGAGCAAGTTCAGCGCCCTGACCGTGGACACGGTCAATAAGACAAAAGCGAACCTGGTCAAGGAGTTACAGCAACTCGGACCCGTGCTGGAGTCACTCGCCAACGCCGGCCCCAGCCTGACCCGGTCGCTGTCCCTGCTGGCCACCTTCCCCTTCCCGAACGAGACCTTCCAGAATTTCCAGCGCGGCGATTACGCCAACCTGACCGCGATCGTCGACCTCACGCTCAGCCGAATCGACCAGGGACTGCTCACCGGAACCCGGTGGGAGTGTCATCTGACCCAGCTCGAGCTGCAGTGGGGCCGCACCATCGGTCAGTTCCCCAGCCCGTGCACCGCCGGCTATCGGGGTACCCCGGGCAATCCGCTGACCGTCGCCTACCACTGGGACCAGGGGCCCTAGATGCTGCATCTAGACCGAGGAGTCAAGGTTCAGCTGGTCATCTTTACGGTGATCGCGGTTGGCGTGCTGGCCGTTACGTTCCTGCACTTCGTCAAGCTGCCGGCCATGCTGTTCGGTGTCGGGCGCTACACGGTGACCATGGAGTTGCCGGAAGCCGCCGGGCTATATAGCACCGGCAACGTCACCTATCGCGGCTTCGAAGTCGGCCGGGTGGAATCGGTGCGGCTGACCGACACCGGTGTCGAGGCGGTACTGTCCCTGAAATCGGGCATCGACATCCCGTCGGATCTCAAGGCCGAGGTGCACAGCCATACCGCGATCGGCGAATCGTATGTCGAGTTGCTGCCCCGCACCGGGACGTCGCCGCCGCTGAAGGACGGCGACGTTATTGCGCTGGCCGACACCTCGGTCCCGCCCGACATCAACGCCCTGCTCAGCGCAGCGAACACCGCGTTGGCGGCCATCCCTCGCGACAACCTGAAAACCGTTGTGGACGAGTCGTATACCGCGGTGGGCGGGCTCGGCCCGGAACTGTCTCGGCTCATCATGGGATCGTCCAACCTGGCGATCGATGCCCGCAAGAATCTCGACCCGCTGGTGGCGCTGATCGACCAGGCACAACCGGTGCTCGACTCGCAGACCCGCACCTCGGACGCGATCGCGGGGTGGGCGGCACACCTGGCCACGGTCACCAACGAATTGCAGACGCACGACCCTGCCGTCGGCAACGTCATCGATCGAGGCGGTCCGGCGCTGGGGGAGATGCGTCAACTCATCGAGCGCGTGCAACCAACCCTGCCAATCCTTTTGGCCAATCTCGTCAGCGTCGGCCAGGTCGCGCTCACCTATCAACACGACATCGAACAGCTGCTGGTGGTGTTCCCTATGACCATCAGCGCCGACCAGGCCGGCATTCTGGCCAACCTGAACACCAAGCAGGATTATCGGGGTCAGTACCTGAGCTTCAACCTCAACCTCAACCTGCCGCCACCATGCACCACCGGCTTCCTGCCGGCCCAGCAGCAGCGCATCCCCACCTTCGAGGACACGCCCGGCCGCCCGGCCGGCGACCTGTACTGTCGGGTACCCCAGGACTCGCCGCTCAATGTGCGTGGTGCGCGCAACATCCCGTGTGAAACCGTGCCCGGCAAGCGCGCACCCTCGGTGAAGCTGTGCGAGAGCAACGACCAATACGTGCCGCTCAACGACGGCTTCAACTGGAAGGGCGACCCCAACGCGACGCTGTCCGGTCAGGACATCCCGCAGCTGCCGCCCGGCTCGCCCGCGCCGCCACCGCCCATGGCCGCCGCGCAGTACGACCCGGCCACCGGCACCTTCACCGGTCCTGACGGCCGTCAGTACACGCAGTCCGATCTGGCCCGAACCGCGCCGAAAGACAAGACATGGCAGTCGATGCTGCTGCCGCCGGGCAGCTGATGGAGGACGGTATGCCGGTAGTACCCGAGGAATCCAAGCCGGCGCTGCGGCGCGCGATACTCTTCGGCCTGGTCGCCGTAGTTGCATTGGCGCTGCTGTTGGGCTGGTTAGGATTTCGCGATCACCAGTCGCAGCAGGCGCAGGCTCAGCGTAGTCAGTTTCTGCAAGTGGCCAGGCAGGGCGCGCTGAACCTCACGACCATCGACTGGCGGCATGCCGACGCCGATGTGCGCCGCATCCTGGACGGCGCGACAGGGGAGTTCTACAACGACTTCACCAAGCGGTCACAGCCATTCATCGAAGTCCTGCAACAAGCCAAGGCAACGACGGTCGGCACCATCACCGAGGCCGGGCTCCAGGAGCAGACCGCCGACACGGCCCAGGCGCTGGTGGCAGTTTCCGTACAAACCTCGAATGCCGGTGAACCCGACCCGGTTCCACGGGTGTGGCGAATGCGTATCACCGTCCAGAGGGCCGGCGATCAAGTCAAGGTTTCCAACGTGGGATTCGTGCCATGAGCGCGGTCAAGGACGAAACAGCTTCTGCGCCACCGCAAACCGTCACGGAAGAGGTCGTCGGGATAGCGGCGCGCCGGCGCATCCGGTGGTCGCGGGTAATCGCCTACGGACTGCTGCCGGGGTTGGCGTTGTCGCTGGCAGCCGCGGCCGGCCTGGTGAAATGGCGGGACAGCTGCGCCCACGACGCCGCCGATGGCCGCGCGCAGTCCGTGCGGGCCGCCACCGAAACCACGATCGCGCTGCTGTCCTACCGTCCCGACACTGTGCAGAGGGACGTTGAGGCCGCGCGGGGCAGGCTGACCGGTAGGTTCCTGAACGCCTACATGCAGCTGACCCACGACGTGGTGATCCCCGGAGCACAGCAGAAGCAGGTCTCTGCGGTGGCCACCGTCCCGGGCGCGGCGTCGGTATCGGCTTCGGTCAACCACGCCATCGTCCTGCTGTTCGTGAACCAGACGATCACCGTCGGCCAGGAGGCGCCGACCAACAGCGCATCCAGCGTTCGGGTCACCCTCGACAAGGTCGACGGGCGGTGGCTGATCGCACAATTCGACCCGGTCTAAGGAAAACGAACATGCAATATCGAACGCTGACCCTGTCTGTTTCGTTCGCCATTGCCGCCGTCGCCGTATCGGGTTCGCCCGCCGCGCACGCCGACAACAAGCGCCTCAACGACGGCGTGGTCGCCAACGTCTTCACCATGCAACATCAGGCCGGCTGCACCAACGACGTCAAGATCAACCCGCAACTGCAGTTGGCCGCGCAATGGCACACCCTGGACATGCTGAACAATCGAAACCTCAACGGCGACACCGGTTCCGACGGGTCCATGCCGCAGGACCGCGCCGCTGCCGCCGGCTTCCACGGGACGGTGGCCGAAACGGTGGCGATCAATCCCGCCGTGGCGATCAGCGGCGTCGAGTTGATCAACCAGTGGTATTACAACCCCGCGTATTTCGCGATCATGTCCAACTGCGCCAACAGTCAGATCGGGGTGTGGTCCGAGAACGCCCCGGATCGCACCGTCGTGGTTGCCGTTTACGGGCAGGTTGCTCGGCCGCTGCCGGCCACACCGATCGGGCCGCAATTGGGGCTTGCGTCTCCGGTCGTCGTGCAGGAGAACGTTCCTCTCGATCCCAGCCCTGCCTACGACGCCACCGACGAGGTCGAATTCGCCATCAACTGGTTCCCGTGGATCCTGCGTGGCGTGTATCCACCGCCCGGTATGCCGCCTCAGTAGGTTAGTGTGTCGCAGCGGCTATCAGACCTACGCGCCTCACAAGGAGAACGCCGATGACCAGCAGCACCCGGGCACGCGACCGCATCATCCGGCCGGCCGGAAAACGCATCGCGGCGGGCGTGTTCGTCGGGTTGGTGGCGCTGCAGCTGACCGGCTGCGGCAAGACCGTCAAACCCGAGGGCGCCGCGCAGAGTGTCGTCGACGTCGTTTCCAACCAGACGGGCTTTCACCCGACCGATGTGCACTGTCCGTCTGGAGTGAAAGCGAACGTGGGCACAGAGTTCGAGTGCCATTTCACGGGCCCGGAGGGCAAGCCGTATGTCGCGAACATGCGCGTCATCAAGGTCGACGGCGACCGCGTCGACTTCGACGTCAAGACCCATCCGAGTTAGGCCGCGAGCTAGCCGCGTCCACGCGGTCCGCCGTCGCGGCCAGCACCTCGCGGCACCCGACCCACATTCTCTCGATGATGTCCGCGGCCGGGGGAAGGTCTTCGATTCGCCCGGCTACCTGACCGGTGTTGGCGACGCTGGCGTCCATGTCCCCGTCGAAATAGAGCCGCTGGACACGTTGCAGCGCGGCTTGGCCATTTTCGAAGCCCTCTTCGAAAGACGCTGAGGCGTCGATCTTCTCGGCCGCGGGAGTCCGGATCACGCGCATCATCCGCTTGCCGTCCAGCGGAAGCATCACGGTGGATGTCTCATCGGCGCCCACGACCGCACGCTTGAGATTGCCGTGCACCGGCGAATCCGCCGAGGCAAGCAAGCGCGTACCCATCTGTACACCTTCGGCGCCGAGGACCAGTGCCGCGGCCATGGATCGGGCGTCGCAGATCCCGCCGGCGGCCACGATCGGTACTGCCACATGGGCCGCCACCAAGGGCAGCAGCACCATGGTTGACGCACCGAACCGATTCTTGAACCCACCTCCCTCCACCCCCTCGACCACGAGCCCGTCCACGCCGGCGTCGACGGCCTTCTGGGCCGCGGCCAGGGTGCCCACGACATGGAACACGGTGATGCCCGCGTCGTGCAGCCGAGCCGTGAACAGCGACGGGCTTCCGGCGGAGGTGGTCACGAAGCGAATGCTGTTGGCAACCAACAGGTCCACGACGGCTAGGTCACGGTTGAAGAGCAGCGCGATGTTCGCCCCGACGGGCCGGTCCGTCAGATCGCGCACCCGCCGCAGGTCGGCGCGACCCTGCTCCGAGGTGGTCTCGATGATGCCCAGCGCGCCGGCGTTGGACACCGCCGCAGCCAGCTGAGCGCCTGCGATGTAGGTCATCGGCGCTTGAATGATCGGCACATCGATCCGGGCGAGTTCGCAGACCCGGTTTTGGATGGGGTCAATCGGCATGGCGCTCTTTGGATTTCGTTCCGCGGGGGTCGATCAGGTCCCGAAAGCGCTCCGCCCGGTGGACGGATGCCCCTATCTGCTGCACCCGCTCGGTCAACGCCTTGTCCGATGTCACGACGCGAATCTCGTTCGGTTGGGGGTCGGCTTGCACCCGACGGACGATCTCGTCATCGGCAGAGTTCGCGCTCGCCTTGGGTGCATGTGCCACCTCGATCACCGATGAGCGGATCTCGGTTGACGGTGGCCGCTCAAACACCACCGTGACGTCGTCGCCCTGGGCCGAAGCCCAGCGGTCCAACCGGTCCACCAGCACCTCCATCGCGCCGTGCCGATCCTTCCACCAGCCGTCGGGGCGACTTCCGATCACGTTCATACCGTCAACGATCCAGCGCACACCACACGGTACGACGACGTTGCGGAGTCAGGGCGAGCGGATGACGGTGAGCGACTTGTCGATCTTCTTGAACTTGTCGCTCAGAGGCGGGCAAACAGCCAATCACTCCCGCAGGTGGCCGCTGTGAAATCCCGCAACTGCCTGGCGCGCTAGAGGTGCGTCAAGAGCCGCTCGGCGAACGCCTCGGGATGCTCCCGATGCATGAAGTGCCCGCCGCGGACCTCCTCGACGATGTACTCGTTCTCGAACATCCGGGCGGCACCGCGATAGTCGGCGGGCCCGACAATCGGGTCATCGAGCCCCGCAAAGACGACCGTGGGCACCGTGATTCGCGTCTTCATCGATGCCGACGGAATGGGGGAGAGCTTTCGGTAGTACCCGAACGCCGCGTTCAGGCTCGCCGGGTTCGAGAAGCTCGCACGCACGGCGTCGAACTCCGAAGGATCGGGGTTCCACATCGGCGACCATCGCCGATAGATCGCGGGAAGCGCCGCGAAGTCGTTGCGCGCGAAGCGTTCCGGTGCGCCCGGGAGTTTGTAGATCGCGAAGTGGCGGACGGCCCAAACCTTCTTCGGCGACGGCTTCAGCGCCGCCGGGTGGGGAATGCCGATGGTAAACAGCTTCGTCACGCGGTCCCGGCCGAGCGCAGCCGCGCCGTACGCGGCCGAGGCTCCCCAGTCGTGTCCGATCACGACGGCGTCGTCGGCACCGAGCGCTTCGATCAACGCCAGCGGATCGCGCGACAGGGTCTCCTGGTCGGTGTCGCGATCGGGGATCGCAGTGGGGTGATACCCGCGCATAAAGGGGCTGACCGCGCGGTATCCCTTCGCGGCGATTCGCGGTCGCAGATCATCCCAGCTGTGCGCCGTGTCGGGAAACCCGTGCAACAGGAGCACGAGCGGCCCGGAGCCCTCCTCCAAATATGCGAATCTCAGCCCGTTCGCCTCGACGAATTGGATCACATCGGCCATGGCTGCCGAACCTACGCCGATCACCGCGCTGTGAATAGGCATGGCGACGGCATCGGGCGTGCGGTGACGGCATCCGGTGGGTATCCAGGGCGGGAAATCCGGCGATCTTTCCGCCGAGGATTCACACGCGATTTGGATGTCGGTGTTAGTCGTCCGCGACAAGACCTTTCACCTGCTGGTAGTAAATGACTTTGCCGCCGCCCGCCCAGTTGCCTTCGGGTATCTCGTGAATCAGCGTCCACACGTGATAGGCGTTCGGGCCCACCGGGTCGATGCCGGCCGCCGCGCAGACGGCCGCATGCACATCTGCTGCGAGTCGTTCCTTGCGGTCCTGGGACAGCGCGCCCTCGAACACCGTCATGTCGACGCGAAATCGCGGCGCGCCGGGTTGGCGGCCGCCCACCAGCTGTGCGGCGGGATCGAGCGCATGGAGGTAGACGATGGTGTTTTCGCGCAAGAAGGGCGTGTCCGGTGCGCGCTCGGCGCGCAGCAGTGCGGTGACGAGCTCGTCGGTCAAGCCACTCAGCGCCTCGTCTTTCACCGAGCCGCGTACGAACGTCAGATCGATCATCGGCATTGGGGCATCACAACTTTCTCAAACCTCGGACCACCTTGACATACG
>Ga0075363_100000905_pt1 | contig 10451 bp, 8 predicted proteins | sample EndMetdeltDD1763_FD_71470 | JGI IMG/M metagenome (GOLD analysis project Ga0075363, IMG submission 71470) | Populus endosphere microbial communities from Tennessee, USA - Endosphere MetaG P. deltoides DD176-3 | ecosystem: Host-associated > Plants > Roots > Endosphere | place: USA: Tennessee...
GGCCAGGACCGAGCTCCGTCACGAGCCGACGTTACGTTACGTCGGCAGCATCAACTCGTGACCCAGGTCGAAACATGTTCGACCTTCTGCATGTTCGATCGGACAATCTGCTCGGTGCCATCGACTGCCACGCGCTTTCGACGTCCCCGAAGGGCGGGTCCAACAATGGAGCCGGGTGCCAGGATCGAACTCGCCACCTCAAGATTACAAGTCACGTCAAACCCGGACTCTCGGATCAAAGCCCACGCCGCCCAGACTTGAGAGTGCTCTCGGAGCACTCGAGACGCCTCCGGAACTGAGGACCGTCCCCAATTGTCCCCAGCACACGAGGGCGCACTTGGCCGCTGGACCTGATTCGAATGACGGTTCAAGCGCGTCGTTCTTGTGAGCATCCCCACTCAAACGAGTCGAGTCGACTAGGACGGAGAGATGTCAGTGGCGGCACAGACGTGGAGGGTTCGGTCGCGGCGTTCATTCAACGGCGCAGGGGCGCGACCGTGACGCACGCAGTCCTGCCGTCACGTCTCACAGTGGAGCTGCTCGGCCCAGTGGTCGCCCGCAAGGACGGGGCCGAGGTCTCGATCGGAGGTCCGGTGGACCGGGCGGTCCTCGGCCTACTCGCTCTCCGAGCCGGCGAACGGGTGCCGGTCGGAGACCTCCTCGCCGGTGCGTACGGCGGTGTTCCCCGAGACTCGGCGCGCCGCGCCCTGCAAACCGCAGTGTGGCGGCTGCGTCGCGCCCTGGGCGACGGTCTGATCGTCTCCGACCACGGCGGGTACCGCCTGGACATCGAGCCGGTCGACTGCGACGCGTGCGGTCTGCGACAGGCAACGGTCGCGGCGCGGGTCGCCAAGCAGTCCGGGGACATCACGGGCGCGATCGCCCATCTGTCCAGTGCGTTGAGGCTGTGGCGCGGCCATAACCCTGACCTTCCGGCCCGGGCCGCCGACGCTATCGACGACGTCGTCGCCCACGCCGTCGAGGAATGGGCCGGACTCCTCCTCGCCACGGGACGACCGGCGGAAGCACTCGACCACTTGGATCGAATCGGCGCACGTGATCGACATCCTCGGCTGTCCGAGCTGCGCGCAGAGGCCAAGCGCCGGTGCGGTTCCCTCGCGGCGGTGGCAGTGCGAGACCCCCTCCCTGCCCACCTCGGCCGGCTGCTGGCCAGTGGCCCGCTGATCGGGCGCGACGCGCACATCGACGCGCTGGATGGTCACCGCCGCGTCGCGGCAGACGGACAGGCGCGCCTGGTCATCATCAGCGGTTCCCGCGGTGCGGGCACGTCACGGCTTGCCGCTGAGGTCGCGGCGGCAACGATCGACTCCGGCGGGTCGGTCTGGCACGGCCGGGGAGGTGTCGACTGGGCACCATTGCGCGCCGTCGCCGACGTGGTCAGAGCCGCCCTTGCCGACGCGGACGATGAAACGAAGAGCCGCGCGTTGGGCGGTGAATTGGGGCGGCTCGTCCCGGACCTCGCCGACTCCGCCTGGCCTGTCGCCGGTGCGCTCGATTTCAACGCTCTGACTGCCGCTCTCGTCGAGTTGACCCGAGCTGCCTCGCAGCGCGCTCTACTGACAATCGTGCTCGACGACCTTCGGGAGGAGGATGCTGGGCTCTTGCTCCTGGCCCACGGGTTGGTCGACGCGATCCGTCAGGGCCGACTGCTCGTCATCGCCGCCTGTGGCGACCACGGAGGGTCGGCACAGCCACCAGCCGCGCCCATCCGACCCAGCGATCTCCTGGTCATGCCCGAGGTGTACGCGCTGCCCGTCGGCCCCTTGAACCTCAGCGAAACGCGCGCTCTGCTGGAACAGCTCGCCCCCGCCCCCGACGGAACGGCATTCGCCGCGGCGGCGTTCGAGCTCACCGGCGGGCTCCCCCGTCTGCTGCTCGCGATGCATCGGAATCCGGCCCTGCTGCCGGACAGGCCTGGTTGGGCGCCAGATGGCAACAGCCCCACTGCGGCGCTCACGTCCGCGAGATTGGCAACCCTCGCACCATCGTCCCGAACACTCGTCGAGCTCGCAGCCGTGATTGCCCCGGCATCCCTGGCCGAACTCGATGCTGTGGCCGAAGCGGCGGGCAGCAGCGTCGCGGGAGCGGTCCTCGACTCACTCGCCCTCGCCTGCGACGCGGGTGTTCTCGCGGTCAGCGACGCGGGAGCGGGCGTGACCTTCCGTTCACTCAGCGTTCAGCGCGGTGTCCTCGACGGACTCGGACCGTCGCGCCGAGCCACTCTGCACGCTGCTGCGGCCGAGGGACTGCTCGCTGTGCACGGCCCGGGCGCAGGCGGGCATGTCGTGTCGATCTCCGACCACCTGGCCGCGGCTGTGCCGGTGGTCGACCCCGCGAAGGCGGTCGACGCGGTGCTGCGCTCGGGTGACGACCTGCTGTTGCGCGGCGACGCGCCCGCCGCCGCGGCGCGCTTCGAGCGGGCCCTCGCCCTTCTCGCAGGATGGCGGCCAGGCGATGTCGACCGGACGATCACAGCGCTGCTCGCGCTCGGTCGGGCGCTCGAAACAAGCGGCTTCGAAGACGACGCATCGGCTGCGTGGGAGCGCGCCTGTGGCCTCGCGTCCGATCACGATCGACCCGACGGTGTGGCTCTCGCTGCGCTCGAGTTGGCGGGCACGCAGAATCGACCGCGCATCTACATCGGCGCGGCGGATGTGCTCGACCGGGCAATCCGTGTTCTGCCACCCGACGCCGAGCTACGTTCGCTGGTCATTCAACGCCGAGTCCAGCTCGACCGATTCGCGCCCGCTCCCGGACCCCAGCGAGTGCTCGCGAGTCTCCCCGCTGTCACCGACCGATTGCTGATCGACGGGCTCCGCCCCACCGACGCCGCGGCCCAGGCAACCGTCGCCTTGTTTCAGTGGGTCGCCGGCGTCGAGGACGGCACGCGCACGATGGACGACGACGAGCGCCTCGCCGCGTTGTTCGCGCAGGCACCTGACGCGCACAGCCTCCAGTTGCTGTGGCACCGCTGGACCGTCGCGCGCGCTACCGCCAGCGGCCGTTTGGTCGACGGCGAGAAGGCCCTCGCGACGATCGCCGATCGGATCGACAAGGCGGCGGCGGTCGCCCGCACAACACTGCAGCGCGACGATGTCCTCCACACGAGGCGTACCTCGGCCTTTCAACTCGCCAACCTCCGCTCGTTGAGCGGACGCTTCGCCGAGGCCCGCGCCGCAGCGGATCTCATCGCGTTCGAAGCCGACAACGGTCGGTTCGGACCGCACGTCGATGGGCGATCACTGGCCGCGCTCTACGTTGCCCGCAGTGGTGACCGGCCAACGGCGCAGCGGATGGTCGACACAGTGATCGGCGACCTGCAGTCACGACCCCACGACCGCTACCGCTTTGCGACGGCGGTGCAGATCGCGTGGGTCGCGGCCGATTTGGCCGACTCGTCCGCCGCAACGTGGCTCCGCGCCGAGCTCGAGCCGCACCGGGGGCGACACTGTCTCATCGGCTACGCCGGCTACGGAGGGGTGACCGAGCACGCCCTCGGCCGGCTCGCGGCGGCGATGGGTGATCTCGACGAGGCCGACGACCTCCTCGCGACCGGTCTCATCGCCTACTCGTCCGTCGGCGCGCACGTGTTCGCGGCCTTGAGCCGGATGTGGCGGGCCGACGCGTTGCGGCGGATGGGTGGCGCCGCCCGCCAGGCTCTCGCCGCGGAGTTGGCCGCCGAAGCCGAAGCCTCGTTCATGTCGTTCAAGGCAGAGGCAGACGCCCTGCTGGCGTTGGGTCGGGGCGTGACGGTCGGGGCGTGACGGTCGGGGCGTGACGGTCGGGCCGATTCTGTGAGCAGTCTGTGACCCGCGTGTGAGCGACCTGTCGTCATCATCTGGGAATCCACACCCCACACGGAACTCACGCCAACAAGCGGTCGACGGCGCGGCACGGCCGCGTCGAACTCCGGCCAGGTGCGCGGTCAGCAGCACCGATCGACGCCGCCGACCGGGCGCACCTCACGGCCGCCCTCGAGGCGCTGCGGGAGCGTGCCAGCCGCGGCGAGAATGTTGAGGCCCTGCGTGCAGAGCTCCTCGATCGGTTGGTGCCGTGGGCGCGCCACCACGCTGCAGGGGCGGCCCGGCACCTTCCGCCGTGGGCCGATCGTGACGAGCTGACGAGCCAGGTGCTCGGTGCGGTGTGGCACTGTTGCCAACGCTTTGATCCCGATCGCGCCGGGGAGTGGGGCGCACTGCTCTGGACTCGAGTGCGCGGCGCACGCCTCGATGCCGCCCGCACCGACGACCCGCTATCGCGTCGCCAGCGTCAGCTTGTGACCGCCGAGGACGCGCCGGCTGCCGAGCGCCGGCGAGACCCGGTGCGAGTGGCCGCCGAGCCGGCCGAGCGCATCATCGCGTCGACTGCGGATCCAGCGAGCGAAGTCATCGCCGCCGAGGTCGCCAAAGCCGTCGGCCGCTGGCTTCGCGACGATCTACCCGAGGACCTCGCCGCCCGACTGACGTCATGGTGGCATCGGACCGGCGCGATCGCGCCGCCACCACCGAACCTGGCGCTCGCGATCGACGGTTACATCTTCCGGCTCGCATCGGCGATCGCGTTGGCGCGGGACTGACCGGACCTTCGTGAACGAGTCACCGGGTCACCGCCATCGTTGCCGAGAATGCGGATGCGTGCTCGCGGCCGACAATCGGACAGAGCGCTGCGGGCCATGCGCGGCCTCGACCCGATCCGCGCCGAACGGGCCGGCGCTCTCTGCATCGGTGGGGCTGCGATGGCTGACCGAGCGATGGGCCGACGGCTTCGATGCTTTCCAAGCCGAGGCGGGTGCTGAGGTGGCCGCCGCCGTGCGACTCGCCTTCACCCTCGGTCTCGTGCCGGCCCGATGGAAGCTCACCGAGGCCGACCTCGTCGTCATGGCCACGGAACGCCGGGCGCACACAACGGAGTTGGCCCGGCGGTTCGGCGTCAGCCGGTGGACGGTCGCCACGTGGCGGAGTTCGCTGGGCCTCACTCGCCGGCCGGCCTCACCATCGCCGCGCGCAGCGGCACCGATCGAGGTCCAGGGCCTGCACGTGTCGTGTCGGCCGCGCGTGCGAGTCGTGGGGCCCGACGGTCCGGTTCGCTTGGGTCGCGCCGCGCGGGCGGTGCTGACGGCGCTGGCTGAGACGCATCCTCGACCGGTCGACGGTGATCGTCTCCGGGCGCTCGCGTTCGCCGAGCTGGCGCCGGAGCGCCGCGGGCCGGCCCTCCACTCTGTGATCTGGCGTCTGCGCCGCCAACTGCCGGCGGGCGCTGTCCAGCGTGTCGCTGATGGCTATCGCCTGGCAGTACCGGCCGACTCGATCGAGCGGTAGCGATCAGGCGGCCCCCCGTCGTGGCGGGTCAGCTCGCGGATCGCAACGGCTCGCCGATCTGGGCCGGTGTGAACTCGTCGACCGGACCGGTGTCGTGACCGAGAAGCCGGGCGATGGTGGCGACGGTGCGCCGGCTGGCGTGGCCGTCGCCGTAGAGGGCGCGCGGTTGGGCCATCGTGGCACGCACGTCGGGGTTGTAGATGACTTCGAGGCCGAGGCCGACGATCAGGTCGGGGTGGGTTCCGATCAGATGTGAGGCGCCGGCGAGGACGCCTTCCGGGCGTTCGGTGGTGTCGCGCAGCACGAGCACGGGGATGCCGAGGTGTGGCGCTTCTTCCTGGAGGCCGCCGGAGTCGGTGAGCACGATCGAACTGGCGGCCAGCGCGTGGGCCATGTCGGCGTAGGGCAGGGGTTCGCACAGCAGGGCTCGTGGGTGGTCGCCGAGCACTGCGCGGAGGTCTGCTCGGACTTGGGGGTTGGGGTGCATCGGAAGCACGACGAGGAGATCGGCTGCTCGGTCGAGCAGCTGGCGCACCCCTCGCGCGGTGTTGGCCATCGCGGGGCCCCATGACTCGCGTCGATGGGTGGTGACGAGCGCGACCGGGCCGCGGTGGGCACGGTGGGCTCGGACTTCGGCGGCGATCGCGCCGATCGGGTGGGGGCGGACGAGGATCTGTTCGAGCGCGTCGATACCGGTATTGCCGGTGACGGTGATGGTCTCGGGCTTGATGCCCTCGGCGATCAGGTTGGCTTTGGCCAGGGCCGTCGAGGCGAGGTGGATGTCGGTGACGACCGAGATCAACCGGCGATTGTCCTCTTCGGGGAATGGTGCTGTGCGGTCGCCGCTGCGCAGCCCGGCTTCGACGTGGGCGACGGGTATCCGCGCCTGCGCGGCGGCGATTGCCGCCGCGGCCGCTGTCGTGGTATCGCCCTGCACGACAACCACAGCGGGTCGCTGGCGTTCGAGCCGCGCCGCGATCTCGATCACGGCGCGGGCGAACAGGTCGGGGAGTGACTGTCCCTGGCGCAGGAGGTCGAGGCGGACGTCCGGTTCGATCCCGAACGCGGTGAGCACATCAGCAGCAAGCTCACGGTGCTGCCCGGTGTGCACGACAGTGGACTGGAGCCGGGTCTCGGCGCGCAGGGCGTTGATGACGGGGGCCAGCTTGATCGCCTCTGGTCGTGTGCCGAGGACGACCATCACGTTGGCAGTGGTGGTGCTCATTGGATGCTCCCTTGAAGTAGCGCCCCTGCTGGGGCGACGGAGATGGCGAGGTCGGGGTTGGTCGACGCGTCGAACTCGGCGTTGCGTTGGGTTTTGGACCATGTGTGCTGGCCGCGGGCGATGCGGATGAAGGCGCGCCAGGAGGTGATGTAGAAGGTGTAGACGTAGGCGAAGTAGGCGAGGCCCCATCCCCATGCGGCGCGGCGGGTCGATGTCGGTTCGCAGCGTCTGCGGTAGATCGGTCCCCAGATGAGGAATGGTGCGGTGCCGAGGGTGAGGTACATGGCGATGATCGCCCAGCCGCCGTTGGCGAGGAAGCTCCCTGGGGTCATCCCGGCGCGTGTCGCGGCGATGATCATCGCGGCCAAGGGGAGGGGGTAGACGAGGCTGCCGAGCAGGGTCAGCCATGGTTGGAACAGGTAGTAGGAGATCTCGAGCGCGCCGCTGGTGGAGAGGTTGGTGCTGCTCCACACGCGGGGCAGGTAGCGCATGCATTGCATCACGCCTTGTCCCCAGCGGGTGCGTTGGGTGAGGTAGCGGCGAATGTTGGGGAGGCCTTCTTGGTCGACCCACGCATCGGGGCAGAAGGCGTTGTCGTAGCCGGCGAGCAGGAGGTGCAAGCCGAGTTCGAAGTCTTCGAGCAGTGATCCGCGCCAGGCCCGTCCGTCGCCGTTGTCGAGCGCGGCGAGCGCGCTCAATCGGGTGAACTGGCCGTTGCCGCCCATCCCAACGGTGTGGGTGCGGCGTCGTGAGGTTTGCACCGCGCCGATCACGGTGCGGAACTCGACGTCTTGCATTCGCACCAAGGTGCGGGCACCGAGGTTGGCGATCCGGCCACGGTCGGCGAGCGGGGTCCGCTCGACCCGGTTCATGATCCGTACCTCGACCTGCACTCCACCCATCCGCTCGTCACCGAACAACGCCGGGCCGGCGACAGCTGCCAAACATCCGGGGCTCGGGCGGCCGTCGGCGTCGACGACACCGACGATCACCCGGTCCAGCGCGGCGTCGGGCCCGAGGTGGGCGAGCAGAGCCCGGTAGGCGTCGTTGAGCGCGTCGCCTTTGCCGGTGCGAGCGTCGGGGCGACGACGCTGCACGAGATGGACAGCGATGTCACAGTCGACGAGGTCGCGCACGATTCGGGCCGTGTCGTCGTCGCTGTCGTCGTCGATCACCCACACGTCGGTGTCCGGGAAGTGACGGCGCAGATAGCTGAGCGTCTCGCCGATCACGGCCGCCTCGTCACGGCACGGAACGAACAGATGCCATGTGAACGCGGCGTCGTCGCCGGGCTCGCTTGGCTTGCGCCGCAGATAGGCGGCGAGGATGAAACACCAGTAGGCGAGGAACACAGCGCTGAACCCGAGGCTCAACGCCTGCGCCAACGACAGTGCACCCTGACCGGGGCCGCTCACGACCCGACACCCTGCGCGGAGTCAGCCTGCGTGTGGACAGCAGCGAGCGTCGTCACCAGGTTGCCGCGCTTGGTCAGCCGGGTCACCAGCTTGACGAACAACACCGTCGAGAGCAGTGCCCCGGCGATCGAGATCAACGAGCCGTAGATGTCGTGCGACCAGCGATACCCAGCGCCGAGACCCCAGAGGTGCGTGGCCATCACAATCACCACCAAGCGCACGACGTTGACAACACTCAACGCCACCGCGGCGATGAACACCGCGAGCACCACAGCACGGATCGCGAACCGCCGCCCGAACGCGAACAGTCCTGACAACACCAACAGCGGCACCAGCAGCCACGCGACCGTGCACTCCTGGCTCACCGTCAATCCGATCCAGAACGGACCGGTGGAGCCATCCGCCTTGACCGGGAAATGGATGACCGGCCGCAGCGCGTTCACCATCGTGTCCACGCCGAACATCGATCGAGTCGCCGCGCCGGCAACAGATGCCTCCGCCTGGCGGACCCGAGCCTGCGCGGCAACGAGCAGGCCGGCGCTTGCGAACAGGCTTGCACTGATCACCCCCCGTGTGGCTGTCTCACCGCGACTCATCGCGATCCTCCGGAGCGAACCGGCGCTGCGATGAGAGCGCGACGCCGCTTCATCGAAACCATCCGCAACAACACGAGGCCGCTGATGATCAAAACGATCGCGATCTCCGCCAACAACAAGGTCTGAAACCCGGTCACTGCCAGCGACACGCCCGTCAGCACCGGCACGGGTACAACAACGGGTGTTCCATACATTCGAAACTCCTCACAGCAGGGGGGAAGGGGCCGCGACATCAGATGAGATGCCGCCGATGGTTGGGTCGCCGAGACCGGACGCCGACCGAACGGGCCGGCGACCCAACCAGGCATGCATCAGGCGGCGAGTGGTGCCGTGATGCGACGACGGCGGAGTGCGAAGCCAAGAGCCCCGATCCCGCCGATGGCCCCCAACGCTGCCCCGCCGACCCACGGGTTGACGATCGGCACAGGTGCGTCCGGGACGATCTGGATGTTGTCGAGGGCCAGGCCACAGCTCGGACCGGCGTTGCCCGCAGGCGTGGTATCCGTGAAGCGGAGCACCACTGGGCTGCCGGTCCCCGTGAACGTGGTCGAGGCCAGCTGCCAGTTGGGGTTGGTCACGGAGATTCCATCGACGCTCACGTTGACAGGGCTACCCCCGTTCAGCGTGAACGTCGCCGTTCGTGTCCCACCCGGGCAAGCAACACTCATCAAGGACCCGTAGCTCCAGCTGATCGTGTAGCCGGCACCGGCCGTGGTGGGGAACGCTTGCTCGATCGCGCCGCGGCTGGTGCCCGAGAGGTCGAGGACCTGCTGGCCGTCCGGCGGAAGCCACTCGTTGCGGTCAGCGACATCGATGGTGCCGGTGAGGATGGTCCAACCGGCGACGGCTGGGTCCCCCGCGGGAAAGGTTTGGATCGTCCCGTTCGTGACGTCTGGGGTCTCGAAGCTGCCGTTCGTGGGCGGGTCGGCCCATGCCGGGCTCGTCGTCGCCAGTACGGCGGCACCGCACAGGGCCAGCGCGCCGACCGTTCGCCGCCGTCGGTGACGTCCGGGCTGATGACGCGCGTGAGTGTGAGGGGATTGGGTCACTGTTCTCTCCTTGGGTTTGGATGGACGTGCTGTTGCACGGCAGACGACCCAACGTCGATCGAACCCTGTTCCGCCGTGGAGCAGGCTCGAGGTCAATACCGTCCGCCACCATCTGGGTCGGCAGGACGCGTTCAACCGTGCTCGGGGATTCCACAGCCGGCGCCGAGACTCACGTGTGCAACGTTGTTTCCCAGGTTGAACGGTGTCGAGATGACCACCACGCGTGGCAGCGCCCTCCTCATCGACACCGAGCCACGGACACTCGCGCCGCTCGTTTGCCTGCCCTGCCTGTGGCGGCGGCGAGACGGAGGCAGGCCGCGAGAGTCGAGTGGGAGTCGCCTGACGATTCAAGCCTCTGAGCTGGAGCCGGGTGCGAGGATCGAACTCGCCACCTCATGATTACAAGTCAAGTGCTCTACCAACTGAGCTAACCCGGCGGGGCCCTAAATGGTAGAGGACTCGGGGCCGACATACCCAGGGGAAATCTGACGGCGCCGGCGACGACGGACAGCAATCACCGGGTCAGGTTCGAGGCCGTGACGTGGCGGCGCTTCGATGGGGTCGCTCGTTCGGAGACGTACGCGAGCGGAGCAAGGCGCGTGACGTGGTGGGCGCGGATCGCGGAGGCGGGCATCGGACGGGCGTAGTAGTAACCCTGCGCAGAATCGCACCCGAGCGCCACGATCTGGTCGTGTTGCACATGGGTCTCCACGCCCTCGGCGACGACGGCGAGCCCGAGATCGTGCGCCAGGTTGGTGATCGCTTTGACGATCGTCCGGCCGGGCGCGTTGGCGGTGTCGGCGATGAAGCATTGATCGATCTTGACG
>Ga0075363_100000906_pt1 | contig 10447 bp, 10 predicted proteins | sample EndMetdeltDD1763_FD_71470 | JGI IMG/M metagenome (GOLD analysis project Ga0075363, IMG submission 71470) | Populus endosphere microbial communities from Tennessee, USA - Endosphere MetaG P. deltoides DD176-3 | ecosystem: Host-associated > Plants > Roots > Endosphere | place: USA: Tennessee...
TTGCAGATTTTTCTTCGTCGCTCACGAACTAGTCCGCCTTCCAGCGTCGATGCCACAGACTTGTCTGGAAATGTAACACGTTCTAGTTTATGTCTCGTGGCCCTGAACATTGCCGATCTCGCCGAGCACGCCATCGACGCCGTGCCAGACCGTGTCGCCCTCATCTCCGGCGACGAACAGCTGACCTACGCCCAGTTGGAGGAGAAGGCCAACCGCCTGGCGCACTACCTCCGCGACCGCGGTGTGAAGAAGGACGACAAGGTTGGGCTTTACTGCCGCAACCGCATCGAGATCGTCATCGCGATGCTCGGCATCGTCAAGGCGGGTGCCATCCTCGTCAACATCAACTACCGCTATGTCGAGGGCGAGCTGAAGTACCTGTTCGAGAACTCGGACATGGTCGCGCTGGTGCACGAGCGCCGCTACGCCGACCGGGTCGCCAATGTGCTGCCCGAGACGCCGAACGTCACGACCGTCCTCTCCATCGAGGACGGCAGCGACGATGACTACCAGCGCTACGGCGGTGTCGAGTTCTACGCCGCGCTCGAGCAGGGTTCGCCCGAGCGCGATTTCGGTGAGCGCAGCGCCGACGACATCTATCTGCTCTACACCGGCGGCACGACCGGCTTCCCCAAGGGCGTGATGTGGCGGCACGAGGACATCTACCGAGTGCTGTTCGGCGGCACCGACTTTGCCACCGGTGAATTCGTCAAGGATGAATATGACCTGGCCAAAGCCGCCGCGGAAAACCCGCCGATGGTCCGGCTGCCGATCCCGCCGATGATTCACGGCGCCACGCAGTCGGCCACCTGGATGTCGATCTTCTCGGGCCAGACCACGGTTCTCGCACCGGAATTCGATGCCGACGAGGTGTGGCAGACGATCGCGAAGCACAAGGTGAACCTGCTGTTCTTCACCGGTGATGCAATGGCCCGTCCGTTGCTGGACGCGCTGACCAAGCTGCATGACGCAGGCGACGAACCCGACCTGTCGAGCTTGTTCCTGCTGGCCAGCACAGCGGCGTTGTTCTCCACGAGCATCAAGGAGAAGTTCCTCGAGCTGCTGCCCAACCGGGTGATCACCGACTCGATCGGGTCCTCGGAAACCGGCTTCGGCGGCACCAGCATCGTGGCGAAGGGCCAGTCGCACACCGGTGGTCCGCGGGTGACCATCGACCACCGCACCGTCGTTCTCGACGAGGACGGCAACGAGGTCAAGCCAGGCTCCGGTGTCCGCGGGATGATCGCCAAGAAGGGCAACATCCCGGTCGGTTACTACAAGGACGAGAAGAAGACCGCCGAGACGTTCAAGACGTTCAACGGTGTGCGCTATGCGATTCCGGGCGACTTCGCAGAGGTCGACGCGGACGGCAGCGTGACGATGCTCGGCCGCGGCTCGCAGTCGATCAACAGCGGCGGCGAGAAGATCTACCCCGAAGAGGTGGAGGCCGCGCTCAAGGGGCACCCGGACGTGTTCGACGCCCTGGTCGTCGGCGTCCCCGACGAGCGCTACGGCAACTGCGTCGCCGCCGTCATCCACCGTAGGCCCGGTACCGACACGACGCTCGCCGAGCTCGACACGTTCGTGCGCCAGGAGATCGCGGGATACAAAGTGCCGCGCAAGGTCTGGTGGGTCGACGAGATCCACCGGACGCCCGCGGGTAAACCCGATTACCGGTGGGCCAAGGACACCACCGAGGAGCGACCCGCCGACGATGCGCACGCGAATCATGTGAGTTCGGCGAGCTAGCCGGGACGAAGCGACGGGAGAAGATGATGCGCACCGAACTGTGTGACCGCTTCGGCATCGAATATCCGATATTCGTCTTCACGCCGTCGGAGAAAGTCGCGGCCGCAGTCAGCAAAGCGGGCGGTCTCGGCGTGCTCGGCTGCGTGCGGTTCAACGACGCCGACGACCTCGAGAACGTGCTGTGCTGGATGGACGAGAACACCGACGGGAAGCCCTACGGGGTCGACGTCGTGATGCCCGCCAAGATCCCGCAGGAGGGCACAGCGACTGATATCGGCAAGCTCATCCCGCAGAGCCACCGCGACTTCATCGACAAAACCCTTGCCGACCTTGGGGTTCCGCCGCTACCCGAGGACGAGGAGCGCAACGCGGGCGTGCTCGGCTGGCTGCATTCGGTGGCCCGATCGCACGTCGAGGTGGCGCTCAAGCATCCGATCAAGTTGATCGCCAACGCGCTGGGCTCACCGCCGAAGGACGTCATCGACCAGGTGCACGCGGCCGGCGTTCCAGTGGCGGCGCTCGCGGGTAGCGCCAAGCACGCGCAGCGCCATGTCGAGAACGGAGTGGACATCGTCGTGGCCCAGGGTCACGAAGCGGGTGGTCACACCGGCGAGATCGGCTCGGTAGTGCTGTGGCCGGAAATCGTTGACGCGCTTGACGGAAAGGCACCCGTGCTGGCCGCAGGCGGTATCGGCACCGGTCGGCAGGTCGCCGCGGCCCTCGCGCTCGGCGCACAAGGCGTGTGGATGGGTTCGGCATTCCTGACCTCGGCCGAATACGACCTCGGTCATCGCAAGCCGTCGGGTGTGTCGACGATCCAGGAGGCCATGCTGCGGGCGACGTCGAGCGACACGGTTCGCCGCCGCATTTATACCGGAAAGCCTGCGCGCCTGCTGAAGTCGAAATGGACCGAGGCCTGGGACTCCGCCGAAGCGCCTGAGCCCCTGCCGATGCCGCTGCAGAACATCCTCGTCAGCGAGGCCCATCAGCGGATGAACGAGTCCGACAATCCCGACACCGTCGCGATGCCCGTCGGCCAGATCGTCGGGCGGATGAACGAGATCCGGCCCGTCGCAGACATCATCGGCGAGCTCGTCTCGGGTTTCGACGAGGCCTCCAAACGGCTCGACGGTATCCGGGAGTCCTAGCGTCCACATGCAAAACGCCGCCAAAGTGCAGTGGCACTTTGGCGGCGTCGCGTGCCGCTGTTACGGGGTGATCTTCGTCTGCTCGTCGATGACGTTCGTTGCCGCACCCACGATGTCGCCCTGGTTCTCCAGGCCGTCGGCGTTGAGCTGCAGTACGTAGAGGCCATCTGCACCGGGGATCACGACGGTCTTCTGGGCGACGATCTTGGTCTGCCCCTCCGACTCCCACGTGCCACCGAGCTGGAAGGCGGGATACTCGCCGAGGGTGCTGTTCTCGCCTTCGTTCGACGCCTTCCACCCCGCCAGGTTCTGCAGTTCACCGGGAGCGAGATCGATGATCTGCTGCGGATCCACGTTGCCGGTCAGCTTCGACAGCAACGCGACGATGCTCGGCGAGTATTCGGCGGACTCGGGTCCGGTGTAGATGATGGCGCCGTAGGCCCAGTCCGGAGTGTTCTCGCCGGCAGGCTCCCAGCCCGGGGGGATCGGCAGGTCGATGGTCGGCGCTCCGGGATCGCCCTGCTTGACCTGGGTCTCCTGGATGTTGTTTTCCTTGATGTAGCTGGCGATAGTCGGGTTCGGCCCGGCGGCGTCCTCATCGCGGGGCGCGACCTTCTCATTCGTGGACGGTGCGGCCTTGGCCGACGTCGTCGTGGTGGTGGTCGTCGATTCCGACGTGCTTGTGCTCGGTTCGGTCTTGGTATCCGAGCCGCAGCCGGATAACACGAGGGCCAGAGCGGCGGCCGACGCGGCCACTCCGGTGATCGCCGTGCGCCTCATCAGTCAACTCCTGTCGTGGTCTGCAAAATGACGTAGCGAAGCGTAATCGAAAAGGGCGGTTGAGAAGGGCAAGTAGATTTACTCAATTCGAAATCATGTAACCCCTTACTGGGGTGTCCGATTTGTTCACGACGACGCAGAGGTGCTCCACATAGCGTCGGCGACATGCACATTCACCTGACGTCGACCGTCTTTCAGATATTCGCCAGCGACCTCACAGCATCGCTGAATTTCTACCGGCTGCTCGGTCTGTCGGTGCCGGAGACCGATCTGCCACATGTGGCGGTTGAATTGCCCGGCGGCAACACACTTTCCTTCGACACCGAGGAAACCATCGCCGAGATGCATCCCGGGTGGATTCCCCAGGGGTCCAACAGCCGGCTCGCGCTGGCGTTCGGTGTCGGCACACCACCTGAGGTCGACGCCCTCTTCGAAAAGGTCACTACAGCAGGCTTTTCCGGCTTGTTGCCACCCTATGACGCGCCGTGGGGTCAGCGTTATGCGACCGTTGCCGATCCCGATGGCAACTGGGTGGACCTGTTCGCCCCGTTGGCGTCCTGACGGAACCACGCCAGCGAAACGCCTGCGAGCGCACGGACCTCGCGGTGCAGATGAGGCTGGTCCGCATAACCCGCGCGGGCGGCGACCTCGGTGAACGGCAGCCCGGCACCGAGCAGTCGCCGAGCGCGCCGGAACCGCAGGACACGGCGCAGCGTCGCAGCTCCGTATCCGTAGACCGCGGTGCACTGGCGCTGCACGGTGCGGGGGGACCAGCCGAGCCCGTCGGCCAGACCGGCGACGGTGGTCCCCATGGCAAGGCTGCCGGTGACATGTGCCAGCTGGGCCAACGTCCACGGTGCGGTTTCAGCACGCGGCGCGTCGGCGGCGAGCTGCGCGGTCAACTCGGTCAAAGATCGGGCGCTGGGCGGCACAGGTCGCAGATCGGCGAGTGGCACCCGCCGGTTGCGCACCTCGCCTGCCGGAACTCCGAGCAATCGGGGCAGAACGCCCGGCCGAAATCGCAAGCCGACGTAGGGGTCTGCACTTCGCGTCGTCACGAGCGCGGCGGTGTCCGGGCCTGCGACGACGACACGACCGTCCATCGAAATGAGGTCCATGCACCCGTCGGGCATCACCGGCACATCGGCAGGCGGGCCGTCCACAGTCCAGGTCGATTCGACCAGATCTCGCAGCGCGGTTGGCGGTGCGAACTCGCGGTATTTCACGTCGACGACGCTACCGACAGGGTGCGACAGGCTAGCGCTTGATCTCGTGCACCGGATCGTCGCAGTCGGTCCCCTCGGCCTGCAGCTGGCGTTTGATCACCTTGAATGTTTCGGTGCGCGGCAGATCGGTGCTCACCCGCACGAAGGACGGCCACTGCTTGGGGCCGAGATCGGTCTGTTCGGCGAGGAACCCGCGAAATTTCTCCGGGTCGAACGTCGCGCCCTCGGTCAACAGCACCGCCGCCATCACCTGGTCGCCGACGTCGGGCGCGGGTATGCCGTACACCGCCACCTCCACGATGTCCGGATGGCGGAGGACCACCCGTTCGATCGGCGCCGAGCCGAGATTCTCGCCGTCGACCCGCATCCAGTCGCCGAGCCGGCCCGCGAAGTACGCGTACCCGTTCTCGTCGCGGTACGCCAGATCGCCGCTGTGATAGGCGCCCCCGCGCATGCGCTCTGCGTCGGCATCCGGATCGTTGTAGTACCCCTCGAAACGTCCGGCGTCGGAGGTGTTCACCAACTCCCCGGTGACACCGGGCGGGCAGGGTTCGCCGGTGTCGACATCGAGGATCTCGGTGCCGGGTGGCAGCGGGCCGAGCGCCCCGGGCGGGGTGTCAGGTGTGCGGCCGATCGCGATGCCGCCTTCGGTCGAACCGAATCCGTCCATCACCACAGTGTTGAACCGGCGGGCGAACCTCTCGACGTCGGCCGGTGCGCCCTCGTTGCCGTAGACGGCACGCAACGGGTTGTCACCGTCATCGGGCTGCTCGGGGGTGGCGAGCACGTACGACAGCGGCTTGCCGACATAGTTGGCATACGTGGCACCGAATCGGCGCACATCCGGGAGGAACTGCGATGCGGAGAACTTGCGCCGCAACGCAAGTGAGCCCCGCGAGGCCAGTGCCACCGACCAACCGACCAGCACTGCGTTGGAGTGGAACAGCGGCATCGACACGTAGCAGATGTCGCTGGGCCCGAGGCCGAACCGTTGCGTCATCATGTCACCGGCGACCGCGACCTTGCCCTGGCTGCACTTGACTGCCTTGGGATCCCCGCTCGTGCCCGATGTGTAGATCAACATGAACAGATCACCCGGGTCCGCGTCGTATGCGACGACGGGTTCGTGTGCGTAGCGTGCTACCTCGGCGGCCCACTCGGGTGAGTCGACGTCGACGTGGTCGATGTCGCCAACGACCGATGCCGATGCCGAATCCGCCAGCACCACTTGACAATCCGCATGGTCGATGTCGCGTTGCAGGGCCGCCCCGCGACGCACCGGGTTCAGGCCCACCGGCACGATTCCGGTCAGCCCCGCAGCCACCAGCACCGACGAGAAGAACGGCGTGTTCTGCAGCAGCACGCCGACGTGCTGCGGCCGAGCAGGATCCATGCGTGCACGCAACGCCGCCGCGACGGCCGCGCCACTGGCGATGTGCTCCCGCCACGAGACGAAAGTGTCCTCGAAGCGGACACCGCGGTCGTCGACGTCGACAAGCGGTGTGATCAGCGAGGTTACGGTCGGTAGCTCGCTTCCGCTCATCGCTAAGCCGGGGTGTCGGCCAGTTCGCGACCGATACGCAGCAGCTGCCCGGTGGCACCGCCGACCGCGAACTCGGTCTGCTTGGCCGCCAGGAAGTACCTGTGCACCGGGTGGTCGGTGTCGATTCCGACGCCACCGTGCACGTGCACGGTCGTATGGGCGACGCGGTGCCCCGCTTCGGCCGCCCAGAACGCGGCCGTGTTCACCTCGACGTCGGCGGGCAGGTCCTCGGACAGTCGCCATGCGGCTTGCGTGACGGTCAGGCGCAGCGCCTTGACATCGATGTACCCGTCGGCCAGTCGAGATGAGACCGCCTGGAAGCTGCCGATCGGGCGCTCGAATTGCTCACGCTCGCGGGCGTATTCAGCGGTGAGTTCCAGTGCGCGCTCCACCACGCCGAGCTGGAAAGCGCTGCGGGCCAATGTGCCGTGCGTGGTCAACCAACTGACGACGTCGGCGTCACCCACCACCCGGTCTGCGCCCAACTCGACACCCTGCAGTTCGAGATGCCCGACGCTGCCGTGCCCGGTGGTGCTCAGCGACTCGACCGACACTCCTGCGTCGGAAGCGGCGACCACGAACACCTTGGTGCCCGAATCGGTTTCGGCGGGGACGAGGAACGCGTCGGCGATGGGACCGTAGCTGACCTGGGTGCGGCTGCCGGTCAGCCGGAAGCCGTCACCGTTTGCACTCGCCTGCACCGGACCTTCGCCCATCTCGCCGTCCAGCGCGACGGTCAGGATCTTCGTGCCGTTGACAGCGGGCACCGCCCACTCCTGTTGCAGCGCATCCGATCCGAACTTCGCCAGGGCGCCGCCGGCCAGCACCGCGGATTCCAGGTACGGTACGGCGGCCATCTGGCGGCCCAGCGCGACGAGCACCGCGACCTGCTCGAGTTCGCCGAACCCGCCGCCACCGAGAGACTCCGGGGCGGCGGTGGACAGGATGTCGGCTTCGATCAGCTTGTTCCACAGCGTCTTGTCGAAGCGCTCGTCGAGGCCGTCGAGTTCGCGTTGACGTTCCGGCGTGCTGACCGACTCGGCGATGGTGCGCGCCAGTCCGCCAAGATCTTCGGAGGCTTCAGTCGTCTTGAAATCCATTGTCTTTCAGTCCTTACCGGTTGACCCTGGGCAGGCCGAGCGCGACCATGCCGATGATGTCGCGCTGGATCTCATTGGTGCCACCGCCGAAGGTGAGGATCAGGCACGAACGGTGCATGCGTTCGATGCGGCCACGCAGCAGCGCCCCTGGGGTGTTGGTACGCAACGTGGCGGCGGTGCCGAGCACCTCCATCAGCAGCCGGTAGGCCTCGGTGGCGAGTTCGGTCCCGTAGACCTTCGCGGCGGACGCGTCGGCGGGGGAAGGCGCGGAATCGGTGGATGAGGCCAGCTCCCAGTTGATGAGCTTGAGCACCTCGGCCTTGGCGTGCACGCGCGCCAGATTCAGCTGCACCCACTCGGAGTCGATGAGGCGCCTACCGTGCGCGTCCTTGGTGTTCTGCGCCCAATCGCGGACCCCGTCGAGCGCGGAGAAGATCGGCTGCGCGGACACCAGTGCGACGCGCTCGTGGTTGAGCTGGTTGGTCACCAGCTTCCATCCCGCGTTCTCCTCACCGACGAGGCTGGACGTTGGCACGCGCACGTCCTGGTAGTAGGTGGCGCTGGTGTCGACGCCGGCCATCGTGTGCACCGGCGTCCACGAGAAGCCCTCGGCTGTCGTCGGCACGATGAGCATCGAGATGCCGCGGTGCTTCTTCGCCTCGGGGTTGGTGCGCACCGCCAGCCAGACGTAGTCGGCGTAGGCGATCAGGCTGGTCCACATCTTCTGACCGTTGATGACGTAGTCGTCGCCGTCGCGCACGGCGGTGGTCCGCAGCGCAGCGAGGTCGGTGCCTGCGCCCGGTTCGGAGTAGCCGATCGCGAAATGCAGTTCACCCGCGGCGATCCTGGGTAGGAAGAACTTCTTCTGCTCATCGGTGCCGAAGTGCATGATCGTCGGCGCGACGCTGTTGATGGTCAGGAACGGCACGGGGACGTTCGCCCTTGACGCCTCGTCGTTGAAGATCAGGCCGTCCATCGGCGGACGCTCCTGGCCGCCGTACTCCTTGGGCCACGACAGCGTCAGCCAGCCGTCCTTGCCCATCTGGGCGACGGTGTCGCGGTAGACGTTGCCCCGCCCCATCTCGCCATCGCTGGAGGCCAGCGCCTCGGCGCGCTCAGGGGTCATCAGCTTGGTGAAGTACGACCGCAACTCGCGGCGCAACTCCTCCTGCTCTGGGGTGTAGCCGATCCGCATCGCCTTGTCCTAACTTCTCTATGAGCACCATGACTTGGATGGCCCAAGTGCACCCAGGCTCGAACCGAAGTCCAGCCCGACTTCACTCCCGGTTGTAACACGTTCTAGTCTTGGGGTCCAGGCCGGTGCCACACTGGCTGCGCAAAGCAGCCCCGAGCGCAAGGAGTGCGTGATGCGAGTGGAAGTGGACCGCGACCGTTGCGAAGGCAACGCCGTATGTGTCGGAATCGCCCCCGACCTGTTCGATCTCGACGATGAGGATTACGCCGTCATCAAGGCCGATCCCGTGCCGGAGGGCCAGGAGGACCTGGCGGAGCAGTCGATAGCCGAATGCCCGCGAGCAGCCCTGATCCGCAAAGACTAGAGGTATTCATAAATGACTGCAGATCCGACTGATCTTTCCGGGCTCGTCGCCGTGGTGACAGGCGCCGCCGCGGGGCTGGGCCGCGCCGAGGCCATCGGCCTGGCGCGGGCGGGAGCCACCGTCGTGGTCAATGACATCGCGCCCGCGCTCGACCGCTCCGACGTGATCGACGAGATCGTCGCGGCGGGGTCCAAGGCGGTCGCGGTCGCCGGCGACATCAGCGAGCGGTCCACGGCCGACGAGCTCGTCGAGACCGCCGACGGCCTCGGCGGCTTGAGCATCGTCGTCAACAACGCGGGCATCACGCGTGACCGCATGCTGTTCAACATGACCGACGAGGACTGGGACGCGGTCATCGCCGTGCATCTGCGGGGCCACTTCCTGCTGACCCGCAACGCCGCCACCTACTGGCGTGCCAAGGCGAAGGCGAACGACGGACAGGTCTACGGCCGGGTCATCAACACGTCGTCGGAGGCCGGTCTGGTCGGCCCGGTCGGGCAGGCCAACTACGGTGCGGCGAAGGCCGGTATCACCGCGCTGACGTTGACGATGGCGCGCGCATTGGAGCGTTACGGCGTCCGGGCCAACGCGATCGCACCGCGCGCCCGCACCGCGATGACCGCTGACGTGTTCGGCGAGGCGCCTACGCTGGCCGAGGGCGAGATCGACAGTCTGTCGCCCGAACACGTCGTCACATTGGTGCGGTTCCTGGCCTCGCCCGCCGCGCAAGACGTCAACGGACAGCTGTTTATCGTCTATGGTCCTACCGTGACGCTCGTTGCGGCGCCGACGGTGGAGGCTCAATTCAGCGCTGAGACTGACGCCTGGGGTCCGGCGGACCTGTCGCAAACGTTGCAGAAGTACTTTGCTGGCCGGGACTCGGAGCGAAATTTCTCGGCGTCGGAGCTCATGGGATAGCGAGACCGCCGGTCTTGAATACACGCTGTCGATCCGGAGTAGAACACGTTCTAGAATGACCCAGGTCACACATGCTTTGACCAGCGCAAAGATTACAATTCGGACTAATTTTGCCGTTCTTTGACACTGCGAACTTGTTCTAGTTAACATCAACGCGCTCACTAAGAGCACCGCTTAAAGGGGGGCCCGCAAGCCTGCCGCGGCGACGAGACGTCAAGTCTTCGCCAACCGCGCGCACGCCGAAAGGCCCCTCAGTCACAGGATGGAGCCCGAGGTTGATCAAATCGCTCGCGGCACCTACTCGGGCCGTAGGCGGTTTTTTCGAGATGTCCCTGGACACCTTCGTCAAGATCTTCCGGCGCCCTTTTCAGATCCGCGAGTACCTCGAGCAGACGTGGATGATCGCGAAGGTTTCGCTGATCCC
>Ga0075363_100000907_pt1 | contig 10445 bp, 5 predicted proteins | sample EndMetdeltDD1763_FD_71470 | JGI IMG/M metagenome (GOLD analysis project Ga0075363, IMG submission 71470) | Populus endosphere microbial communities from Tennessee, USA - Endosphere MetaG P. deltoides DD176-3 | ecosystem: Host-associated > Plants > Roots > Endosphere | place: USA: Tennessee...
GGAGATGGCCGCTCAGATGGCCCGGCTGCTCGACGACCACGTCCACGGCATACGGACCGAGGCGGCATCGGTCGTCTTCGAACCGGAACTCGTGGTGCGCGAGTCGGCGTGAGATGTCATTCCTTCTTGATCGGTACGGTGATGTGCCTGTTACGGATCACCACTCGCTCCGCTTCGTCACTGATGAGGAAGTCGTCTTTCACCGGCGTCGCCGTGATGACCTGCGGAACACTTCCGTCCGGTGCGTGTTCAACGAGGTTGAGATGAAGTTCTTCAGGAACCGGAACAATCGGTGGGGCCGCGAGCTCCAAGGTCAGTTCGAAGCCTTCGGTGTTGCACGCGCACGTACCCTCCACCGTGACCCAGCGCTCCCCCTTGCTGTTGCGATACGCCGTGGCGGTGAAGTCCCGAGCACCAGCGTCGCAGGCGTAATCGTTCGAAGACTCAGACATGCTGACTCCCATCGTCTAGTCAACCTCGCCCTTCACATGCGGCGGCGTGAGGAAACGCCCCAGGGCCACGGTCACGTTCCCGAGGGCCGCGGCTGCTCCCGTGGTACCGAACTCTCGGCGACCGCCATCCACTGGTCCAGGTCGGACTGGGTGAACTCCGTCCACGGAGGGATCTCCGGGAGCCGGCGGAGGAAGTCGTAGGCCTCGGAAATCTTGGCGCCTTGGAGGACCGGGCAGTGACAACCAGCGACGGCCTCGGCGTTCAGGTGTTGGAAGTCGTCCACGACCCTGCCGAACTTCTCGCCGTCCAGCAGCGCCACCCACGGTGAGACCAGCCGTCCGCCGAAGAACTGGCCGTCGCGGAACTCGTCCCCGGACAGCGCCGCTATGTCTGGCATCGGGGTGGGTACGTTCGTGGCGAAGGTGTCGACGGACCACAGGACACTGGTCCTCGAATCGAACAGGGCGCGCGTCGTGGGGTTGTCGTAGAGGGGCGGTCGTTTGGCGACCAGCGTGCGGTCGCCCACGTCTATCGTGTCGCCGTCGGTCATGAAGCGGCACCGGTTGACGGGGGTCTCCCACTCCTCGGCCATGCGGCCGATGGAGAACCACGTTGTCAGCAGCGTCGCGTTCGGGCATTCGGCCAGAACCGCCAGGAGGTTGCCGGCGTGGTCGCGGTCGTCGTGAGTGAGGAAGATCCACCGCACGTCCAGAGGATCCACGACGGACCAAGCCGCCTCCAACCACTGGGAACGCACCGCTGGCGCCCCGGTGTCCACGAGAACTGGCTCGGCTCCCCGGATCACCATCGAGTTCATAGGAAAGTGGCCGACCGGCGGGGCCTCAAGAGCCCACGGGATGACAAAGGTCTCCTCGGCGATCTTGTACGGCTGTAGAAGATCGAACGTTTCCATGGTCCGCATCGCTGCTCTCCCTAGAACGGAGTCGCCGCAGCGTCCTTACATCCAGTGCAGCCCCATCGCGGGGCACCGTCAAACGCAGAACCCAGCTTTCGCCCGACCCCACTGGCATTCCAGGGTCGCCTTCGGGTGCCGGCCGATCATCCCGCTGACACGGCCTCCACCCCCGTGGCAGGGTCGGCGGTGATCGATCCGGCAGAGGGAAGGGGCTTTCGTGGAAGCACGGATGTGGGACGCGCTGGTCGGCGTGGCGAAGGAGACGTACAGCGCCTCGCTGGGCGAGGGCACGGTTCCGCGCCCGCTCATCATGCCGCTGGTGCGCGGCGAGTTGGTCGGGATGATCTGGGCCCGCCCGCTCAAGGCCGGTCAGGACGCGCTCACCGGGATCGCGGAACTCGCGAACATCGCCGCGGCGGCGGGCGCGGACGAGGTGGTCCTGGTCTGGGAGACCCACGACGTCGCCACCACCTGCGAGCTGCCCGTGGTCGGCCCGGCGCCCTGTCTGAATCTGGTGCTCGCCACCCGGGAGGGGCACGTCCTGCACCAGTACCCCTACAACGAGGAACTCCTGTCCCGCGGTCCCGAGGGCTGGGCGTCCCTCGCCCCGGACTGGATGCCGGCCCCCGCGCCGCAGCCGGGCGGCGAACTGGTGCCGCCGATCCAGGCCGCGGTGGACTTCTCCTTCATTCCGATCGAGATCGACCACCCCTCGCCGTTCGGCGTCACCGTCGTACTGATGGAAGAGGACGGCTACCGGGTGAGCCTGACGGAAGCGTTCGCCTGTTGACCCGTCGCCCGAGGACTGGACCACCAGGCGATCCGTCCACGCCGCTGGATCGCCTGGCGGGGTCAACCTGTGTCACATCCTGTCAACTGTGCGTTTCGGGTGGGCGGAACGAGCAGACTGGTGTGCGTGGCGGACGTGGATGTGGTCGTGAATCGGATGCTGGCCCGTTTCGATGTGAGCCGCTCGTCGGAGGTGAACCGAGCGCTGGCGTCCGCGACTGAGGATCCGCAGAGTTGGCTGGGGCCGGCCGCAGGGCTGCTGCGCGCTTCGTGGAACGGGGACGGTTTGGGTGCGGCGGCTGCCGCGGCCGCGCTGATGGGGCTGGCGTTGGACACGGCCCCGCATGACCATCCCGGGCGCGCCCGCTGGGCGCTGCATCTGTGGCTGGCGGAACACACCCTCTCCACGCTGTACGGGGACTACCGGCTGTCCCAGGAAGTACGTCACCGTCTCGCCGCGCAGACCCAGAACCGCGCGGCGAGCGATCCGGTGGCCGTCGCGGCCACGTACCCGGATCTTCCGCTGCCCCGCCACTTCGAGGCGCCAGCGCCCATCGAACACGACGCCGAACGCCTCGTCGCCGGTTTGCCCCAGGACGATCTCGCTCGGGCCACGCTGCTGGTCCGGCTCGCCCAGGCCGCCTACCAGCGCTACGAGTCCGGGAACACCGCACAGCTCACGGACGCCTGGGAACGGGCGCGTGCCGCGCTCTGCGCCGTGACGCCGGACCACATCGAGGCGGCGGCGGTCGGGCGTATGGCCGCCTATGCCGGCGTCGCCTGGTTCCGCCTGCACCTGCAGGACCGTTCGGCGGTCGAGACCGCGGTCCGCGCGGGACGCCTCGCCGTGGACGCCGTGCACCGCACACGGGGCCACGGCGCCCCCTACGACCGCTACGAGTCGGCCACCGCGCACTTCGTCCTGGCGATCGCCCTGATGTCGGCGGCGACCGACCAGCCGGACCTGGCGACCGTCGACGAGGCGATCGCCCACCTGGAGGCGTTCCGGACCGACGGGCCTCCGGACGACCGCGGCATGTACAGCGTCAACATGGCGTCCATGCTGAGCGCCCGGGGCTTTCTGGCGTGGTCGCCGGAGGACATGACGCGGTCGGATGAGCTGTGGGCCGCGCTGGAGCGCGAGTTGCCGGCCGGTCATCCGCTGCTTCCGCACATCGCGCTCAAGCGGGAAGGCGCCGCCAAGGTGGTTCGGCTGATGCGCACCTTCCCGTTCAACGTGAGCGGGTTGATCGGCGATCTGAAGCCGTTGTTGGGCGGTGTGCTGACGGAACTGCCTCCGTTGCAGCTGGACGCTCCGCTGACGCCACCCGGTTATGTGTCCCCCGGGTCGGGGGGACAGCCTGGGATGGAGTGGGACTCCGACAGTCAGGGTGTCCCCTTCTCCGCGATGACCTCACCGGTCGCCGAGCCCGTTTGGCCTCCCGGTCCGGACACCGTGCCCGCCCCGGGTCCACAGCCGGCTCCCGAACCGGTCACCTCGCTGTTCGGGACCTCGCCGCCGCCGCTCGCCGATCTGCCGCCGGACGCGGCGGCCGTCTGGCGCAGCATGGTGGCGGACGACGGCACACCACTGGATCCGCGGCTTCTCGCACTCGCCGAGAAGGAGTTGCGCGACCGGCTCGCGCGACCGGGCCGGGACGACGGACGCGGCTGGATGGCGTCCGTCCTGGTCCATGTCATAGCCATCGGCTCCACCCTCACCAATGACCCGGCGCGGATGGAGCGCGCCGTCAGGTGCGGTGACGAGATGCTGGCGGACCTGCCTCAGGCCGGCCCCCACTACATCGACCTGTTGTGCACGGTGGAGAACTACCGGCACATGTACGGCGTGATGTGCCGGCACAGCGCGACCGTCGAACGCGCCGCGAGCGCCCTGCTCTGGGCCAGGGAGCAGCTGCCGGTGGGCTCGATCGCCTGGCTGGGCGGCTCGATCACCTATGCGCACGCGCTTTCCGACCTGTCCGGGCTGTTGCGCGACCCGGTCAGGTCGGCGGAGGCGGTACGCATCACGCAGGACGCGTTGCGGCGGCTGGAGGCACTGCCGGAGCAGGCGGCCGTCCTCGGCACGGAGTCGTTCCAGGGCCGTCTGCGCCCGGCGTTCGACCAGATCCACCGTGCCGTACTCGCCACCGATGCCTATGTGCGGGCGGACAACGACGCGTTCGACTCGGCCCAGGCGCAGTGGGATCCGGCAGCGGAACAACTGCTGCCGCCGACCGCGAGGTTCGAGAGCGCCCGCTCGGCACTCCTGCGCGCCATCGAGAGCCGCGCGTGGGACCAGGCCGCCGACGCCGCCGCCGTCGCACTGGACGTACTGCCCCTGCTGACGTCGCGCGCCCTGGGCCGGGACGATCGCCAGAACGCCCTGCGCACCGCGATGCAGGGCCGCCCTTACCTCATGGCCACCGCTCGCCGGGGTGACGCGGGTCTGCCCGACCAGATCACGGGGACCAGCCTCGGCCGTACCGGATGTGCCGTGGCCATCGCGGCGGGCCGGCCCGAGCAGGCGCTGACGTTGCTGGAACAGGGCCGGGCCGTACTGATGGCTCAGGACCTGGAAGCCCGTACCGACGTCTCGGACCTGGCCGAGGCCTGTCCCGGACTGGCCGCCCGATTCACGGCCCTCAGTGAGCGGATGCTGCGCGCCGAGCGGGCCGGCGCGGGTGAGGAGTCCGCGCGGGTGCGCGAACAGCACACCGTGGCAGAGGAGTGGCGGCTGCTGTTGACGGACATTCGGACACAGCCCGGGTTCGAGCGGTTCCTGCTGCCGCCGACCGTCCGGCAGTTGCGGGACGAGGCCGCTCAGGGGCCGATCGTCATGATCAACGTCGACCCGCTGCGCTGCGACGCGCTCGTGGTGACAACGGGAGGCGTCAGGCATGTGCCTCTCGATGTGACCGAAGGCAATGTGGCCGACAGGGCGCAGGAGTTCCTGGCCGCGGTCGCCCTGGACAGTGACTCACCGCGCGAGCAGGAGCAGGCGCGCGAGGTCGTCTTCCGCACGCTGGAGTGGCTGTGGGACACCGTGGCCGAACCGGTCCTCGACGCCGCGGGTCTCGCCGCGCCCCTCCCCCACGACACACCCCGGCAGACGATCCCCCGGCTGTGGTGGTCCGCCTCCGGCCCCCTGGCCCACCTGCCGCTGCACGCCGCCGGTTATCAACGCAAGGGCCACCTCGCCCAGCGGCGGTCGGTCCTGGACCGGGTCGCCTCCTCCTACACCCCCAGCATCAGGGCGCTGCGCCACGCCCGTCAGGCCGCCGCACCCGCCGGTGCGGGGGGCTCGTACCTGGCCGTGGCTCAGCCGACCGGGGCCGGCGGTGCCCCAGGGGCGTCCGCCAGGGAAGTGGCCTCGGTCGCACGGGTGTTGGCGGCACTGCGCATCCTGGACGGCGCCGATGCCACGCCTGCCCGGGTGCTCGCCGAGCTGCCCGCGGCAGCCGTGGTGCACTTCGCCTGCCATGGCGTGAGCGATACGGAGAATCCGGCCGCGAGCCGACTGTCCCTGGCGGGCGGTCCGCTGAGCGTCGCCGAGATCTCCCGGCAGCGACTGCCCCACGCACAGCTCGCGCTGCTCCTCGCCTGTCACACCGCCCGGACCAACCGGCTGCCCGACGAAGCGATCCACCTGGCGTCGGCCTTCCAGGTGGCCGGCTTCCCCCAGGTGATCGGCGCCCTGTGGGAAGCCGCCGACCTGGCATCGGGCAAGCTGACGGAGCAGTTCTACCGCGCGGTCCGCGGTTACGGGTCCGGCATCGACGTACGCCAGTCCAGCCGCGCCCTGCACGTCATCGTGCACGGCCTGCGCACCCGCTACGCCAAGTCCCCCGCCGTCTGGGCGCCCTACATGCACACGGGATGCTGAGCACGGTGCGGACGGCCACAGGGGCGTCGGATGCCGTCTGACAGAGGCGAAGGCTCGCAGGACACGGCCCGCGCGCTCTACGAGGAGGGCGTCGCCGTTCTGGAGGAGGCCCGTCGGCTGCGTGACGAGCGTCTGCTGTCACGCGCCGTAGGACTGCTGCGGCGCTGCGCGGACACGGCGGACACGCGTGTCGCCGCGCTGTCTGCGCTGGATGTGGCGTTGAAGACCCTTTACTCCTGGACCGGGGAGCTCACCGACCTGCACGGCGCGACAGCGGCCGGACGAGCGGCGCTCGACGCCCGTGGCGGGAGCCATCCGGACCGGGCGGCTGCCATGGTGAACCTCGCCGACTCATTGCGCGTACTGGCCGAACGGACCGGGGACGACGACGCGTTGGACGAGGCGATACGGCTGGGTGAGGCCGTGGACGCGCAGGGGCACACCGATCCGTTGCTGCGCGTCGTGACCCTCAACAACCTCGGATTGTGCCTGCGGGTGCGGTTCGAGGCCGGCGGCGACCTCGCGGACGTCCGGCGCGCCGCCGACTTCGGGCAGCGGGCGGTGGACGCGATGCCGGACCAGTACGCCGATGCCGCGTCCGTGCTGTCGAACCTCGCCGGCACCCATCAGACGTGGTTCGAGCGCAGCCACGAGCGCTCGGCCCTGGACCGGGCCGTGGAGTTGGGCCGTCGAGCGGCGAAGGCCGCGCCCGATGGGCATCCGTCCCGGGCGAGCATCCTGTCGAACCTCGGAACGGCGTTGCAGATCCGCTGCGAGGCCACCGGTGACAGCGCCGATCTGCGGGCGGCCATCGAGACGGGCGGCGCCGCCGTGCGGGCCACGCACCCGCACGATCCGGCGCTGCCGGCCAGGCTCGCCAACCTCGGTACCGCGCACGTGACCCGGTTCGGCCTCAGCGGCGATCCCGAGGATCTCGACCACGCGGTCCGGCTGTTGGAGAGGGCGATCGAGGCCACCGAGGCCGATGACCCGGCCCTGGCGGGTCGGCTCGCCAATCTGAGTGTGGCGGCCCGGCTGCGTTTCGACGGGCGCGGGAGCACAGCCGATCTCGACCTGTCCGTCAGCGCCGCACGGCGGGCCGTTGGGGAGTGCCGTTCCGGCCGCCAGGGCCTGGCCGGGCACCTGTCCAACCTCGGCGCGGCGCTGCGGGCGCGCTTCCGGTCGAGCCGGGATGCTGCCGACGCCGAGGAGTCCGCGGCGGCCTTCCGTCAGGCCCTGGACCTGAGTCCCGCCGACCACCCGCGGCGTGCGGCCTTTCTGTCCAACCTCGGCGGTGTCCTCTACGAGCGGGCCGCGCTCGGCGACGCGGTGACGCTCGGCGATACGGCAGCGCTCGGCGATATGGCAGCGCTCGACGGCGCGGCGACGCTCCGCGATACGGCGCCACTCGACGGTGCGGCAGCGCTCGGCGATACGGCAGCGCTCGACAGCGCGGCGACGCTCCGCGATACGGCACCACTCGACACTGCGGCGTCACTCGACACTGCGGCGACGCTCGACGATACGGCGACGCCGACTCACCACGTGGCCGCCGCGGTGCGCGTCTTCCGCGAGGCCGCCGAGATGCCGACCGCGCAGACCCGGGTGCGGGTGGCCGCGGGTGCCGCCTGGGGGCGTCTCGCGGCCGAACTCGGCGACTGGGACACCGCTGTCGCGGGCCTGCGCCTGACCGTCGGGCTGCTCGGCCTGCGTGCCCCGAGGGAACTGGACAGAGAAGACCAGGAACGGGAGCTGGCCGAGCACACCGCACTCGCCTCGGACGCCGCGGCCTGCGCGATCCGCCTCGGTGACCTTCCGCAGGCGGTGACCCTGCTGGAGCAGGGACGCGGCATCCTGCTCGGACAGGCACTGGACGCCCGCACCGACCTCACCGACCTGCGCCGCCGCGACGCGGCCCTGGCCGACCGTTTCCGCCAGGTGTGCCGCCGCCTGGACAGCCCGGTGCCCGACCCGGGTCAGGTCGACGCCGACGGCGCCGCCGTCCAGGAACGCAGGGCCCTGGCCGGCGAGTTCGACACGGTCCTCGACGCGATCCGCGCACTGCCGGGCTTCGATACCTTCCTCGGCCCGCCCTCCTTCAGCGAGATGGTGCCGCCACCGGGCACCGGGCCCGCGGTCCTGGTCAATCTCAGCGAACTGGGATCCGACGCCCTGATCGTCCACGGCGACCACGCGTCCCGCGTCCCGCTGCCGCTCGCGACACCTGAAGCGGTCCGCGCCCAGGTATCCGTCCTGCTCACCTCGCTGGAGGCCATCCAGGGCGAGGACACCCCCGACCGTGACGCCCGCACACGGCACGAGCAACACATCCTGGGTGTGCTCGACTGGCTGTGGCACGCGGTCACCGGGCCGGTCCTGCGGCGGCTCGGCACACCCGCGACGCCCGATCCCGGCCTGCGCCCACGGGTGTGGTGGGTCCCCACCGGCCTGCTGTCCTTCCTGCCCCTGCACGCCGCGCAGCGCCGCGACACACACGGGGACCCGGGCGAGGGAGGAGCACTCGACCGTGTGGTGTCCTCCTACAGCCCCACCCTGCGCAGCCTGTCGTTCTCCCGTCGCCCGCAACCACCGGGACGCGACCAGCTGCTCATCGTCTCCGCGGCCGCCTCGCCCGGGCATGCCGCCCTGCCCGCCACCCGCCGGGAGACCGCGCGCCTCGAGGCGCTCCCGGTGGCCAAGACACTGCTGGCCCAGAACACCGCCACCCGCGACCGGGTCCTCACCGCGCTGGCGGACCACAACTGGGCGCACTTCGCCTGCCACGCCACGACCGACACCGCCTACCCGTCACGCAGCGCCTTGGTCCTGCACGACCACGACAGCGCGCCGCTGCGGGTGTCGGACATCGTCACGGCCCGGCCCACCGACGCCAAGGTCGCCTATCTCTCGGCCTGTTCGACCGCGCAGGGTGCGGCGCTCCTCCCCGACGAGGGCATCCACATCACCTCGGCGTTCCATCTCGCGGGCTACCGGCACGTGGTCGGCACGCTGTGGCCCGTCGACGACCATCCGGCCGGCCGCATCACCCGCGACTTCTACCGCGGGGCCGGCACCGCCGAAGGACTCTCCGCCGAGTCGGCCGCGTCCGCACTGCACTCAGCCGTACACGCCGCCCGGCGGCGCATGCCCGGACACCCCAGCGTCTGGGCGGCACACGTCCACGTCGGCGCCTGACCCGCGGTGGCGCCCCGCATCTCATGCGGGAATCCACAGCCAGGCATGCTGACGGAACTCCTTCACCTCGACCAGGCGCCGTTCGAAGCGTCGCGCGTCCAGCCCCGGATACCCCTCGCCGACGACGTAGGCGTACAACTGCTCGGAGACCAGCACGGCGAGGTCGATGTCGGGATGCTCGGTCAGGGCACCCCGCAGTACCGCGCTGTTGAGCAGTCGGCTGACGTCCACGATCGTGGACCCGGCGAAGCCCAGCGCGGCGATCCCGACCGGCCCGAAGGCCGTGGACATGCGCAGCCGCATACGGTCGCGGTAGCGGTCGTTGTCGGCCACCAGACGTGTCTGCCAGGACAGGAGCAACTGCGGCAGCGCGCGGTGCAGTTCGGCGTCCGCCGGGAGGAAGACGTTCATTCCGTCCCCGGTGTCCTGGTGGTCGGTCTCCTCCATCCGATAGCCCATGTCGCCGAGCACCTCCCGCACCAGGGCGGCGAGCCGCTCCTGCACCCGCGCCTTGTCGGGGGAGGTACGGCTGCTGTAGCGCTCGATGTCCACGGCGAAGCCCATGCGCACGGTGATGCGATCCGGTCGGGGAGGCGGCTCCGGCCGCGGCGGCTCCACGAAGGTGACGTCCTGCCGGGCGAGCCGGCCGAACTCTCGAGCCACCTCTCGCGTGGTCTCCAAGTACTCCGCGTCGTCGCCCAGTTGACTGCCGAGCCACTCGGCGAGCCGCCGGTCGCCGGGGAACGGCTCCGCGAGCGCGTCGGTCATGTTCCCGACGGCTATCTCCACGGTGCGCCTCATCGCGCGTACGTCCCTCAGGGCCGACGTCAGGTCGGCCTCGTCCCGCCGCAGCCGGGCCAGGGCGGTGACATCGGTCGACTCCCGCTCCAGTGCGGCGCGCACTTGTGCGACGTGGCCGTCCGCCCTGTCGATGAGCTCCTTGAGCTGCCCTCCGTCACCCCGAACGCGGGCCTGATAGCGGAGTTTCGCCGCGTGCATCAGATAACGGGCCAGTGGCGGCATCGCCGGATCACCCTGGCTGAACGTCCACGCGCTCAGCTCGGCAGCCCGCGCCGCGGGGGCGAGCACGACGACACGCCGCCCCGCCTGGTCCTCGTCCGGTGACACCTCCCACACGGCCATCGCGTCCCCCGTGCTCCAGCCGCGCTGCCACCAGTACGGGGCGTTCTCCGCGCCGGGCAGCAC
>Ga0075363_100000908_pt1 | contig 10435 bp, 10 predicted proteins | sample EndMetdeltDD1763_FD_71470 | JGI IMG/M metagenome (GOLD analysis project Ga0075363, IMG submission 71470) | Populus endosphere microbial communities from Tennessee, USA - Endosphere MetaG P. deltoides DD176-3 | ecosystem: Host-associated > Plants > Roots > Endosphere | place: USA: Tennessee...
ACGCCGGCAGCGCCGCTGCCGTCGATCACCAGTCCATTGCGGATCACCAGGTCATGCACGTTGCACCTCGCTTGCGTTGGCCGCTGCCGGCGGGCGGCGCCGCCACCAGTGCGCCAGCGCCGTGCCCACCACGATATCCCAGGTGCCCCACCACGCCGCCACCAGCGCCATGCCGCCCAGGCCGCCGAAAAAATTGAATACCAGGATCAATCCCAGCCCGGTGTTGCGCTTGCCGGTCTCGAAGGCCAGCGCGCGCCGGTCGGCCACAGGCAGGCGCGCCGCGCGGCCCAGCAGGTAGGCCAGCGTGAAGGCTAGCGCATCGCCCAGCAGCACGATCATGAACACCGTGCCCAGATGCGCGCGGTAGATGTCGAAATTGCGCGCCGAGCCGATCACCACGAACAGCAGCAGCACGGCGAACGCGGTGGTCTGCATGCGCTTGCCCCAGCGCGCCGTCCATTGCGGCCAGCGCCGCCCCGCCATCACGCCCAGCGCCAGAGGCACGCCGATCACCAGCACCACATCCAATACCATGCGCCAGGGGTCGACCGCGACGCTTTGCATCAGCGCCGCCGTGCCCGGCGACTGCGCGCCCCAGAAACCCAGCATCAGCGGGGTGACCACGATCGCCGCGATGGTCGAGAGCGAGGTGATGCCCACCGACAGCGCCGTGTTGCCGTGCGCCAGGTGGGTCAGGTAATTGGACAGGTTGCCGCTCGGGCAGGCCGCCACCAGGATCATGCCCAGCGCCACCGAGGGCGGCGGCTTGAGCAGCCAGATCACCGCCAGGGCGAGAGCCGGCATCAGCAGGTATTGCGACACCAGCGCGACGATGAAGGCGCGCGGCCGCTCTGCCAGGCGCGCGAAATCGCTCCAGCGGATCTCCAGGGCCACGGTGAACATGATCAGCGCCAGCACCACGTTGAGCAGCAGCAGCGCGCCTGGATCGAACTTGATGCGCACCAGGTCGATATCAGCCAAGGGCAAACCTTTTGGTGTTTTATTGGTCACTTACAGTGTGCCACAGGCGCGGCACTGTTTTGGCGCAAATCCGCCGGGCCGCGGCCCGCGTAACTCTCCTGCGGGGCGCTCTTGCTCTTTTGGCCCGTTGCTTTCCGTTGCTCCGCGTTGCTTAAACCCTTCACCATACGAAATTATCGTGCCCAGCCTAACCCGCCCGCTTTTCCTGTTACGGCTCCTGCTCTTGGCTGCGTTTGCCGCTCTCACCGCCTGCTCGCCGCTGCCGGTGATCAACGCGCTGGTGCCTTCCGGCACCTACAAGATCCAGCGCGACATTGCCTACGGCGAGGGGTCGCGCAATCTGCTGGATATCTACATGCCCGCGGCCAAACCTGAAAAGGCGCCCGTGATCGTGTTTTTCTACGGCGGCAACTGGAACAGCGGCTCGCGCGCCGACTACCTGTTCGCCGGCGAAGCCTTCGCCAGCCAGGGCTTTGTCACGGTGATCGCCGATTACCGCCTGTATCCGGAAGTGAAGTTTCCGGACTTCTTGTACGACAGTGCGCAGGCCTTTGCCTGGGCGCGCAAGAACATCGCCAGCTATGGCGGCGACCCGCAGCGCATGTTCCTGGCCGGGCACTCGGCCGGCGCCTACAACGCCGCCATGCTGGCCTACAACCCGGACTACCTGAAGGGCGTGGGTGTGGAACTCTCGGCGGTGAAAGGCTTTATCGGCCTGGCCGGGCCGTATGACTTTTTGCCCCTGACCGGCAATCTCACCAAGGAGATTTTCGGCTTTCCCGACACTTCGCCCGCCACCCAGCCGATCTCCTTTGTGCCGCCAAAGCCGGGGTCGCGCCTGGTGCCGGCGCTGCTGCTCACCGCGCCCGAAGACAGGATCGTCAACCCGGGCAACAGCCTGCGCATGGCCGCGAAACTGCGCGCCGGCGGCGGCAGTGTCAAGGAGTTGAGTTACCCCGAACTCGACCACGCACGCATGGTCGGTGCGCTCGCCGCGCCCTTGCGTAAGCGTTACGGGCCGGCGCTGCAGGACATCGGCGACTGGGTGCGGCAGACGCCTTGAGTTCTTAGTACTACGGCAGCGGCACGGCGCGCCGCGCGCGGATGCGGGACAATGGCCGGATCGTCACCGCCCGTTCTCCACGCATGTCTTCAGCCGTTCCCGCCTCTTCCGACCTCTCAACCGACCCGGGCGCCGCGCCGCGCAGCTGCATCGTCATCGGCGCGGGCATCGTCGGCGCCGCGATTGCCTACGAGCTGCAAAAGGCCGGCACGCAGGTTACGCTGGTCGACCGCGGCGAGCCCGGGCGCGGCGCCAGCTACGGCAATTCCGGCGCGCTCAGTTCCGGCTCGGTGGTGCCGCTGGCGATGCCCGGCGTGCTCGCGAGCGTGCCGAAAATGCTCTTCGATCCGGAGAGCCCGCTGCATGTGCCGCCGGATTACTTTTTTACCGCGATGCCCTGGCTGCTGCGCTTTGTCGCCGCCGCGCGGCCCGAGCGGGTGCGGCGCATCGCGCAATCGCTCGCCGACCTGCATCTTGGGGCGATCGACAACCACTTGCGCATGGCCGATGAGATCGGCGCGCCCGAACTGATCATCCGGCGCGGCCACCTGCACATGTACCCGGACGCGCAAGCGCTCGCCAAGGACGCCGCCGGCTGGGAACTGCGGCGCCAGCACGGCATCCCTTTCGAGCAGCTCGACCGCGCCGGCATCCTCGCGCTCGAACCCGCGGTCGGCCCGCGCTACACCGTGGCCATCCACATGCCCGACCAGGCCACGGTGCTCAATCCGCTGCGTTACGTGACGCGCATCGTCGCCGCTTTCGCGCAGCGCGGCGGCATGGTGGCGCGCGACGCGATCAGTTCGCTCTCATTCGCAAATGGGCAATGGCAGTGCCGTGGCGAGGGTCGGGTGTGGACGGCGGAGCAGGTGGTGATCGCCGCCGGCGCGTGGTCCCTGGGCCTGCTGAAAAGCCTCGGCCTGCACTATCCGCTGGAGACCCAGCGCGGCTACCACGTCACCTTTCGCGGCGTGCCCGCGCCGATCTCGCGCAGCGTGGTGCTGGCCGACCGCAAGGCCTTCCTGGCGCCGATGGAAACCGGCCTGCGCATCGGCGGCACGGTCGAATTCGGCGGCCTGGAACGCGAGCCCGATTACGCCCGCGCGCAGTTGCTGGCGCGTTTCGCGCGCGACACCTTTGCGGGCCTGGCCGATTTAGACCCGGCGCAGGAGGAGGTGTGGATGGGCCACCGGCCGTGCTTTCCCGACACCTTGCCGCGCGTCGGCCCGGCGCCCGGACACCCCGGGCTGTGGCTCGCTTTCGGGCACGGCCACCTCGGCCTTACCGACTCGGTTAACACGGCACGCCTGCTGGCTGACATAATGCGCTGAAGGAACGCGCCGGTAATGCCAATGTCATGGTTATGCAAATAGGGAAGCGATCAATATTCGGGCGCGTGGGGGCTGCACTGTTGCGCGGCTGCCTGCTGGCCGCCTGCGCCGGCCTGGCGGGCGGTGCGCTCGCGCAGGTGCCGCCGTCAAGTGCCGAGCAGTCGCGCTATACCGGCTTGTTCGCGGCCGCTGCCGGCGGCGATGCCGCACGCATCCAGACCCTGCTGGCCGGCGGCGCCAAGGTCGATGCGCGCGACGGCCACGGCCGCAGCGCCTTGCACGTGGCCGCGCACCTGCGCCGTGTCGAGGCGATGCGCGCGCTCGTTGCCGGCGGCGCCAATCCCAATCTGCTGGAAAACGACCGCTACGACATCGTCACGATCGCCGCCGTTGCCAATGACTTGCCCACGCTCAAGGAAGCGCTGGCGCTGGGCTGCAGCGCCAAGAACATCACCAGCCGCTGGGACGGCACCGCCCTGATCGCCGCCGCCCACCTGGGCCATGCCGACGTGGTCAAGATGCTGATCGCCGCCGGCGCGCCGCTCGATCATGTCAACAATCTGGGCTGGACCGCGTTAATTGAATCTATCGTCCTCGGTGACGGCGGCGCGCGCCATACCGCGACCCTCAGGGCGCTGGTGGACGCCGGCGCCAAAACCGATATTGTCGACCGCGACGGCAGGACGCCGCTCGCACTGGCACAATCGCGCGGCTATCGGGATATGGCCGCGCTACTCGAACGGCCGAAGCCGCGACCCAATTCATAAAAAGTTGTCAGGAGGAAGCACCATGCAGTTGATCCGTACATCCTTGCTGTTGGCCGTCGGCCTGGGCTTGTCCCTGGGCGTGGCCGGCAGCGCGCAGGCGGCCTATAAATGTCTCGACGACAAGGGCCGCACCGTTTATTCGGACATTCCCTGTGCGATGAAGCCGCCGCCCCCGCCCAAGGAAGCGGTCAAGATCAGCAAGCCCGAGCCCGCGGTGGTGACGCTGACCAAGATCACCGAAGCCGACGTGCTGCGCACCCTGGGCCAGTACGAGGACTACACGCGCCTGAACAACGGCGCCGAAATGTGCAATATGTACGCGGACGACCTCAAGCTCAAGGCGGAATTGCAGAACCACAAGCCGCCCCGCGTGATCGCCGGCGGCAAGGAAGAAATCTGCAAGGTCAGCAAGGAAAGCGCGGAGCAGGCCAAGAAAGCCGGGCTGATCCAGGTGGTCGAGCGCGGCCCCACCAAGGTCACCATCGAGGCGGGCGAGACCCGCGCCACCGCGGTCTATGACCACGTGGTCAAGGTGACCCGCTACGACCGCATCATCTCCAGCTATCGCTGCAGCTCGAAGGACCAGTTCAGCCTGGTCGGCGGCAAGCTGCTGTTCTCGGCCAGCGACGCGGTCTGCAAACCCTAGGTCGGCTAGCAGTGCCGCGCAACGCGGCATCGGCAGCTGCAATAAAAAAGGCGGGCACCCAGCCCGCTTTTTTTATTGCGCTCGGCCTGCCGGACGCCGGGTCTTTCTCATATGCCCTACTCGCCCTTGGTCCCAGAATCGCGTATCACCTTGCCCCACTTCTGCACTTCGGCTTCCACATAGCGGGTGAACGCCTCGGGCGAGGTGACCTGCAGTTCGGCGCCGTCCGCCGCCAGGCGCTCGGCAAAATCGGCCTGGTGTGAAATCTTCACGATCTCGGCGTTGACGCGGGATACGATGCGCGGCGGCGTGCCGGCGGGCGCGGAAACGCCCAGCCAGGAAGCGATCTCGTAGCCGCGCACCCCCGCTTCCGAGATGGTCGGGATCTCCGGCGCGGCTTTCAGGCGCGCCGGGCTGGAGACGCCGAGGGCGCGCAGCTTGCCGGCCTTGACGTGCGGCATCGCCGCCGAGACGCCGGCGAACATCAGGTTGACCTGCCCGCCCACCACGTCAAGCAGCGCCGGGCCGGTGCCCTTGTAGGGCACGTGCACGATGTTCACTCCTGCGAGGGTTTTAAATAACTCGCCCGCCAGGTGCGCGCCGCCGCCGCTGCCTGCCGAGGCGAAGTTGAGCGTGCCCGGCTTGGCCTTCGCCAGCGCCACGAGTTCGCCGACGCTGTTGGCCGCGACGCTGGGGTGCACCACCAGCAACAGCGGGTAGGAAGCGACGTTACTGACGTGCGCGAAGTCGCGCATGATGTCGTAGCCCAGCTTCGGATAGAGGGTGACGTTGGCCGCGTGGCTGGACGTCATCATGAACAGGGTGTAGCCATCCGGCGGCGCCTTCGCCGCCAGCTCGGCGCCGATATTGCCGTTGGCCCCGCCGCGGTTGTCCACCACCACCGGCTGGCCCAGGCCGTCGCCGAGCTTTTGCGCCAGGGTGCGCGCCAGGATGTCGGCCGGCCCGCCCGGCGGGTAGCTGACGATGAACTTGAGCGGGCGGGCCGGATAGTCCTGCGCCTGCGCGGCGGGCAGCAGGGCGACGCAGGCCAGGAACCATAAGGGAATAAAGCGGAGAACCAATCGCATCGCATACCTCTCCATCGGGAATCACATCAATACGGCAACACCCTGCCTCAAAAGAACGGCGGGTTTTCCACCAGCGCCGCCTTGACCTGCTCGGCCAGGCTGTTGACGGCCAGTTCAAAATAGCGCTTGCCTGCTTCCGGCGTCGCGCTGCTGGGGTCGCCCTGGTGACCATCGCGCGAGACCAGCGCATGCGGATAGTGGAAGAAGGGTTTGAGGCCCTGGCCGGCCATGCGATAGGTCTTGGACATGTCCACCAGGTCGGGCCGCAGGTGCAGCATCAGCGAAGTCTCGGCGACGTTGGCGTGGCAGCGCCCGAAGCTCTCGTCGGTGGCGAACCAGGCCTTCAGTTCAGGGTTGATGTCCCACCAGCTCATCGCGCGCATGCGCAGGTCGCTGTAGCGCGCCCCGGCGTTGGCGATCGCGCTGGCCAGCGGAAACTGGTTGGGCAGGTTGCCGTTGACGAACAGCACGCGGCGAAAGCCTTCGGCGTGCATCCAGTCGAGCATCTCCTCGATCACCTTCTGGAACGTCTCGGGCTTGAGCGAATAGGTGCCGGGAAAGCTGCGGTGGTTCGACGAATGGCCATAGGGAATCGCCGGCAGCACCGGCACCTGGGTGAGCGCGGAGACGCCGCGCGCGATCTCCTGGGCGAGCAGCCAGTCCACGTTGAGGGGCATGTGCAGGCTGTGCTGCTCGACCGCGCCCACCGGCAGCATCACCATGTCCATGCCGCGCGCGATCAGGCCCTTGACCTGCGGGTGGTTGAGCTCGTCCAGGAGCAGGGGTTTGGGGTTCATGCGGATTGTTTCCAGTGCGATTAAGAAGGGCAGGACATCAGTGTAGTCCCCTCGGCCGGACTACAGACTTATAATCGCGATGCGGTTTGATTCTTATAGCGTGCGCCACGTACGTAAACCTTAAAGGCCGCCCCATCAACGCAGCTCAAAGCCGCCGTGAGTCGATCGCGCTGTATTGCGCGCTGGTGCTGATCGTCATCTGGGGCATCAACTTCTCGGTGCAGAAGTACGTCTTCAATTCGCTGCCGCCGGGCGGCTTTCTGTTCATCCGCTACCTGATCATGCCGGTGTGCGCTGTGGCCCTGCTCACCTACCGCTACGGCAAGCATTTCCCGCGCGTCTCGCGCGCCGACTTCTGGGCGCTGGCGCGCATGGGCTTTATCGGCCACGCGGTGCACGTGGGCATGGTGACCTACGGCATCGCCTGGTCGACCGCGTTCTCGAGCTCGCTGATCCTCGCCTGCGGGCCGATCTTCACCTTGCTGATCCTGCGCATCAAGGGCCTGGAGCGCCTGCGCGGCGCGCAGGTCACCGGCGTGGCGGTGGCTTTTCTCGGCGTGCTGGTGTTTCTCTCCGACAAGCTCACCGCCGGGCGCTGGCAGGCCACCGGCGGCGACCTGTTCCTGCTGGTGGCGGCGAGCTTTTTCTCCTATTACACGGTGGCGGCCAAGCCGCTGGTCGAGCGCCTCGGCGGGGTGGTGACGATGGCTTACGGCACCCTGTTCGGCAGCCTGCCGGTGGTGCTAGTCACCCTGCCCGCCGGCCTGGCGGTGAGCTGGAGCGCCCTGCCCACCAGCGTCTGGGTGGCGCTGGTGTGGTCGATCACCGTCTCGGCCTTTCTCGGCTGGCTGGTGTGGGCCTGGGTCAACGCGGTGCGCGGGGTGGCGCGCTCGGCGCCGCTCATGTACCTGATGCCGCCGGTCGCCGGGCTGGTGGCCTGGCTGTTTACCGGCGAGCAATTCACCGTGATCAAGCTGATCGGCGCCGGCGTGACGCTCGGCGGGGTGGCGATCGCGCAGTTCAGCAGCCGCGGCATGCTGCAAGCGCGCAAGCCCGGCGATTGATTCGGGCGATTGAAGCGGGCACCAGTATCTGCAACAATGGCCGTTCGCATGCAGCTTGTTCCGCAATTCCTGAAGGAGGCGGTAAATGCACCATGCCTTGCAATTGCTGCGCCATCACCTCGCACAGCCGGCCAGCAGCTGGAGCGTCGGTGAATTCGGCGCCCTGGCCGAATACCACCACGCCGGCGGCGACCGCGTCGATCTCGATGCGCTGACCTTGAGCTCCCCCGGCGGCGCCCTGCGGGTCGAGCGCGCTAGCGCGCCGCATCTGCTGGCCTACGAGACACCGAGCGCCAATCCGCGCCTGTGGAACCACGGCGTGGCGTTTTGCCTGCCCGAGGCGCAGGCGCGCATGCATGGGCGCGGCGTGCTGACCGAGCTGGGGCAGGATCAGGCCGCGATCCGTGCGGATGCGCGTGCGCACCTGCTGTTCGACATCGGCCTGGGCCTGGCCACCGCCGACTTCTGCATCCGCACCGACAATGCGCAGCTCATCGCGCTGCTGCGCGGCGCGGTGGGCAGGAACTGGTTCGAACATCCCGAACTGAACGCCGCCGTGCTCGCCGCCAGCCCGGCACGCGTGGTGATTTCGCGCCTGGCGCGCATCGAGATCGACAATCCGATTCCCCGGCCCAACCAGGCCTCGCCCGACGGGCCGCATACCCACGTGCTGCCGGACCTGCTCAAGCGCCACCGCGTGCACGACGCCTCCATTCCGGTGCCCGCCGGCTGCCTGCCCTGCCTGACGCTTTATCCGCAGCACCCCGCGCGCGATGCGGAGGGACGCGAGCGGCCCTTCGAGCCGGCCGCGCACGCGGCTTTCCAGTCGCTGCTGGAACAGCATGGCGATGCCACGTTCGTCGCCGCCAAGCATGGCACGGTCGGCGCCGCCGCAGGGCGGGTGGCGCACCTGGGCCACTTGATCGCCGGGCGGCAAAGGGCGCTGCTCGAAGGCCGGGCCTAGGTCTTAGGTTTCTTCAGACTGTTCGGGCTGCAGTGCCCGCACCAGGACGAGCGACTTGCGCTTGCGGCCCTCGATGTAGGGCCGCAGTACGCGAAAGATCTCGCGGTCGAAGCGCGCCGTGCCGTCCTCCAGATGCAGGCACCAGCGGTCCACCACGAAGCGCGCCTGGCGGCCGGTGCTTGCATCACGCTCGAGCAGTTCCACCGGCCCGTCATGCGGCCAGTCCGGCATGCGATAAGGCGCGAGCGCTTCCACCACACGCTGCCAATGCGCTTCGATGCTCTCACCGCCGCAGCACGCGCCCAGGCAGCGCTTGACCTGCCAGGCAAAGCATGGGGCCTCCAGCGGCTCGGTCTTGCGGCGCCGCTCGACGCCCAGGGTCTTCAGGCACAGGTGGTACTCATCGGCAATCATGGTCAGTGTGGCGCGCGCCGAACTGCGCGAGGAATAAGGTCCGTGCAGGCCGTCGAGTTCGTCTCCCGCCAGCCCTGCGGCGTTGACGTACTCGATGCGCCGGTTCGCGTGATCGAGCCGGATCGCCACCGGCTCGGTGCGGCGCCGCAGTTGTACGTTGTGCGAAGGCAGTCTGGTGCGCACCAGTTCGGCTTCCAGCAGCAGGGCTGAAAGTTCGCCGGCGGTCTCGATCCACTCGATGCGCCGCAGCTCTTCGGAGAGCCGCGCGCCTCGCTCGCTCATCCAGTCGCCGGAGAAATGCTGGCCCACGCGGTCGCGCAGGCTCTTGGCTTTGCCGATGTACAGGGGGTGCTGGTTCAGGCCGTAAAAGAGATAAACCCCGGGCGCATCCGGGATACCGGCCAGCGTGTCCACCGGCAGGTGCTTGGGCAGCGAGGGCCGGCGCAGCACGCGCTTGAGCGCCATCTCGATCTCGGTGGCGTCGAACTTCCTCACCATCGCCCTCGCCAGCGCGTGCGTCAGGCGTGCGTCGCCAAGGGCGCGGTGGCGGTCGGCACCGTCCAGGCGATAGCGGTCGATCAGCGCGTCCAGCCCGGCGTGTTCCAGGTTCGGTTCCAGCTCGCGCGCCAGGCGAGCGGTGCACAGGGTAGGGGCAAAAAACGAGACACCTTCGCGCGCGTACGCCTGCTTGAGAAAGGCGTAATCGAAGCGCGCGTTGTGCGCCACCAGCACCGCGCCGTCCAGCAATTCGGTGAGCGCGGGCGCCACCTCGGCAAAGGCCGGCGCGTCGCGCAGCATCTCGTTGGTGATGCCGGTCAGGCGCGCGATTTCCGGGGGCACCGGCAGTGGCGGCTTGACCAGCGTGGACCACTCGCGCGGCTCCTCCCCCGCGCGCAGGATCACCACGCCGATCTCGGTAATGCCGTCGTCGCGCGGCGACAGGCCGGTGGTCTCCAGGTCGAGAAAGACGGTGTAGGGAGAGAACATCAATGCCGCCCAGGAAACGAGATCACTGGCCCGATGCCCGCAGCGCATCCAGCGCACGATCCACGAAATCGAGCCGGTCCTGTCCCCAGAAGCGTTCGCCATTCAGCACGTAGGTCGGCGCGCCGAACACACCCAGCGCCTCCGCCTCCTCGCTGTACTGCTTGTACAAGGCCTGCACAGCCGCGCTGGTCTCGGCGGCCAGCAGGGCCGCGCCATCAAAACCATTTTCATCGGCAATCGCGCGGCGCACCTCGGGGCTCGCGGTATCGCGCTCCTCCGCCCACAGCGCGCGCAGCAGCGCGTGCGAGAGCAGCGCCGCATCGCCGCCGGCCT
>Ga0075363_100000909_pt1 | contig 10434 bp, 11 predicted proteins | sample EndMetdeltDD1763_FD_71470 | JGI IMG/M metagenome (GOLD analysis project Ga0075363, IMG submission 71470) | Populus endosphere microbial communities from Tennessee, USA - Endosphere MetaG P. deltoides DD176-3 | ecosystem: Host-associated > Plants > Roots > Endosphere | place: USA: Tennessee...
CACCGTCAGCAGCTGACGGTCCTCAAGGTCACCGGAATCAAGTAGTAGGAGGCGACACATGGCACACAAGAAGGGCGCTTCCAGCTCACGTAACGGTCGCGACTCAGCCGCCCAGCGGCTTGGGGTCAAGCGGTTCGGCGGCCAGATCGTCAAGGCCGGCGAGATCATCGTCCGCCAGCGCGGCACCCACTTCCACCCCGGCGTGAACGTTGGGCGCGGAGGCGACGACACGCTGTTCGCCACGGCACCCGGTGCCGTCACGTTTGGCACCAAGCGTGGTCGCAAGACGGTCAGCGTCGTGCGACCGTCCGTCTCCGCGGAGGCCTAGTTCTCGCTCCTTGATGTCGTCATCGACGTTTTGCAGCTGGGTACTCGCAGTTTCTCTGCAAAACGTAGATTTCGACATGGAAAGGAACACCGATGCCCCGGTTCGTCGACCGCGTTGTGATCCACGCGAAGGCGGGCAACGGCGGTCACGGCTGCGCCTCTGTCCATCGCGAGAAGTTCAAACCACTCGGGGGACCCGACGGCGGTAACGGCGGACGCGGCGGAAGCGTCGTGCTGGTCGTCGACCCGCAGGTGCACACCCTGCTCGACTTTCACTTCCATCCTCATGTCGACGCGCCGTCCGGCAAGCAGGGCATGGGCGGCAATCGCGACGGGGCCGCCGGAGCCGACCTCGAGGTCAGGGTCCCGGACGGCACGGTCGTGCTCGACGAGAAGGGCCGGCTGCTCGCCGATCTGGTCGGTGCGGGCACACGCTTCGACGCCGCGGCAGGCGGGCGCGGCGGGCTCGGCAACGCCGCACTGGCGTCCCGCGCACGTAAGGCGCCCGGATTCGCACTGCTCGGCGAAAAAGGGCAGATCCGCGACCTCACCCTCGAACTGAAGACGGTCGCCGACATCGGTCTGGTGGGTTTCCCTTCCGCTGGTAAGTCATCGCTGGTCTCGGCCATTTCGGCGGCCAAGCCGAAGATCGCCGATTATCCGTTCACCACGCTGACACCCAATCTGGGCGTGGTGTCGGCGGGGGAGCACACCTTCACCGTCGCCGACGTTCCCGGTCTGATCCCGGGTGCGTCGGAGGGGCGTGGCCTCGGGCTGGAGTTCCTGCGCCATATCGAGCGGTGCGCGGTCCTCGTGCACGTCGTCGACTGCGCGACGCTGGAACCGGACCGCGACCCTGTCTCGGACATCGAGGCACTCGAGGCCGAGCTGGCCGCGTACACCCCGACGCTGCAGGGTGACACGACGCTGGGCGACCTGGCGTCGCGGCCGCGCGCGGTGGTGCTCAACAAGATCGACGTTCCGGACGCGCGCGAGCTCGCCGATTTTGTCCGCGAGGAGGTCGCCCGCAAGTTCGGCTGGCCGGTGTTCGAGGTGTCGACGGTATCGCGAGAGGGTCTGCGGCCGTTGACGTTTGCGCTGTGGGACATGGTGTCCGCGTATCGCGAGTCGCAGCCGGCCGTCGTGCCCCGCAGACCGGTGATCCGCCCCATCCCCGTGAACGAGAGCGGCTTCACCGTGGAATCCGACGGTGACGGCGGTTTCGTCGTACGGGGTGCGCGGCCTGAACGGTGGATCGCGCAAACGGATTTCACCAACGACGAGGCCGTCGGCTACCTCGGAGACCGCCTTGCGCGACTCGGCGTGGAGGACGAATTGCTACGCCTTGGCGCCAAACCGGGCTGTGCGGTCACCATCGGCGACGTGACGTTCGACTGGGAACCGCAGACGCCGGCCGGGCTCGACCAGCCGATGTCCGGCCGCGGCACCGACGTGCGCCTGGAGCAGACGGATCGGCCCCGTGCCCCTGAGCGCAAGGCCGCCCGTCGCGAGCGGCGTCAGCCCGGCGGTGAGTCGTGAGGAGCACAGAAGACGGCGGAGTGTCGTGACGCATCGGGAAACCATCCGGACCGCACGAAGCATCGTCGTCAAGATCGGTACCACCGCGCTGACCACACCGTCCGGTGAGTTCGACGTCGCCAGGCTGGCGACGCTGGCCGACGCGATCGAGGCCCGCATGAAGGCCGGTTCGGACGTGGTGATCGTGTCGTCGGGCGCGATCGCCGCCGGAATCGAACCGCTCAAACTGTCCAAGCGCCCCGCCGATCTGGCCACCAAACAGGCTGCCGCCAGCGTCGGACAGGTCGCGCTGATCAACTCGTGGAACACGGCGTTCGCGCGCTACAACCGCACCGTCGGACAGGTGCTGCTGACTGCGCACGACATCTCGATGCGGGTGCAGCACACCAATGCTCAGCGCACGCTGGACCGCCTACGCGCGCTGCACGCGGTCGCGATCGTCAACGAGAACGACACCGTCGCCACCAACGAGATCCGGTTCGGCGACAACGACCGGCTCTCGGCGCTGGTCGCCCATCTGGTCGGGGCCGACGCGCTGGTGCTGCTGTCGGACATCGACGGGTTGTACGACTCCGATCCGCGAAAGGGCAACGCGCGCTTCATTTCCGAGGTGTCCGGGCCAGACGATCTCGACGGCGTGGTCGCGGGGCGGAGCAGTCACCTAGGTACCGGCGGGATGGCGTCGAAGCTGTCGTCGGCTCTGCTGGCCGCCGATGCGGGTGTTCCGGTGTTGCTGGCCGCGGCGAGCGACGCCACCACCGCGCTGGTGGACGCATCGGTGGGCACGGTGTTCGCGCCGCGCCCCGAGCGCATGTCGGCGCGCAGGTTCTGGGTCCGCTACGCCGCCGAGGCGTCGGGGGCTCTCACGCTCGACGACGGCGCGGTGCGTGCCGTCGTCAAGCAGCGGCGATCGCTGTTGCCCGCGGGCATCACCGCGGTGTCGGGCCGCTTCTTCGGCGGCGATGTCGTCGAATTGCGTTCGCAGGACACCACGATGGTGGCGCGCGGCGTCGTGGCCTACGACCACGCGGAACTGACGACCATGTTGGGCCGGTCGACGTCGGATCTGCCCGCCGAGATGCGCCGCCCCGCAGTCCACGCCGACGATCTGGTCGCCGTCTAGTTGCGATTTCGGTGCGCAAACGTTCGGTCAGCGATTGTTTGCGCACCCAAATCGCTAGTTGTGGAGGCGGGCTTGAAGCTTGGCCAACATCGACTTGATCTGTTCGGCCCGCTCGTCCGCGTCGTCCATCACGTCATCCTCGGCGGGCAACACCGTCACGCCGTGGGCCTGCGCGGTCGCCTCGAAGCACGCGCGCACGGCGGGGTCGGCCAGTATCAGGGCGGCGAGCATGCCCGGCGTGAGCTCCCGAGACCGCAACATCCCGCGGTAGTGCACCTCGGCGGGTATGCGGATGTCCATGGCGCCGCCCTCGAGCTGCTGTTTGGCGGCGGCCAGCAGCAGCGTGAGCGCCGCGCGGGAGATGGCACCGATCACCTTCCTCCGGAACGGGAACCACGGCACAGGCAGCTTGTCGATCTGACTGTCCAGGCCACCGGTGAACATGTACTCGATCAGGCTGCGGGTGCGGACCTCTTCGACATCGGCCCATTTGACGTCGTCCCCGTCGAACTCGACCGCATCCTCACTGATCGCGACACCGCCGAAATAGTTGAGCTTTCGGACCAATCCGCGCAGCTTGCTCGGCGTCAAGGAGTGATTCGCGATCATGTCGCCGACGCCAAGCGCCCATCGGCCGGTAACGGGTCCGGGCTCAGGCCGACGGCTCTCCAGCAGTGCCTGCAGCCAGGAGGCGTCGTCGTCTTCGGTGGCTGTGGTCACCGATTCATTCAAGCGGAATTCGCGACCGCGGGTAGTTCATCGGCCAGCAACGCGAGCATCTCCGAACATCCGTTGTCGATCTTGACCGCCGCATAGTCGTCGCCGCGTGTGCGTCCTCGGTTGATGATCGCGACCGGGATGCCCAGCGACGCCGCATGACGGACGAATCGGAACCCCGAATAGACCGTCAAGGACGAGCCCGCCACCAGCAGCGCATCCGCATCCTCGACAAGTGAAAATGCTTCTTGGACGCGTTCTTTGGGGACGTTCTCGCCGAAGTACACGATGTCGGGCTTGAGCATGCCGCCGCAGCGCGGGCAGTCGATGATCGTGAACGTCGCGGTGTCGTCGACCACCGCGTCAGCATCCGGCGCCACCGCGATGCCGCCGACCGCCTCCGCGCGCTCGAGGAACCCCGGGTTGGCGGCTTCCAGAAGCTCGGCGAGCGTGGCGCGGGGCATTGTGAATCCGCAGTCCAGGCAGATCACCCCCGCGTACGTCCCGTGCAGATTGACGACAGTGACGCTGCCGGCCTTGGTGTGTAACAGGTCGACGTTCTGGGTGATCAGCCCGGAGACGACGCCCACGCGTTCGAGCGCCGCCAGCGCGCGATGCCCGGCGTTGGGCATGGTCTCGTGCATGCGCCCCCAGCCGACGTGATTGCGCGCCCAGTACCGCTGGCGAAACTCTGGGTCGGACGTGAACTGCCGAATGGTCATCGGGTTGCTCGGCGGCGAGTCGGGTCCGCGGTAGTCGGGGATCCCGGAATCCGTGGACATCCCCGCGCCTGTGAGCACCGCGACCCGACGACCCTTCAGCAGGCCTACGAGCTCGGGTGCGTCCACTCCGTCCAGGGTAGTTCAGCCGGCGGGCTGCTCCTGATTCTCGCCTGCCGGCAGCTCGGCCTGCGCATCCTCGTGGTGCTCGTCGTCATCTTCGTCGTCGTCGTACTCCTCGTCGTCCTCGTCGTCCTCGTCGTCCTCGTCGTCCTCGTCGTCCTCGTCGACCAGGACCGTTTCGATGACCTCGACGTGCTTCTCGAGGGGCGGCGCGTCCTCCGACAGGGTCACGGAGACGGTGAGGATGCCGCGGTCGTAGGTGGCGTGGATCTCGTCCTCGTCGGCGCCGACCGGCAGCAGGATCGTGCGTGTGAAAGACCCGTACGAGAACTCCGAGCGCCCGTTCGTGTCGTCGGTCTGGATTCGCTCGGCCTTGATCGTCAGCTGTCCGTCGCGGACGGTGATGTTGACGTCCTCGATCGGGTCGACTCCGGGAAGTTCGACGCGGACCAGGTAAAGACCATCGCGGGTCTCGTCCTCCATGCGCAGCAGGTTGTTGTCGAACAGCGGACGCAGACCAGCGATCGACGGCAGGCTGGCGAATGTCGGAAAGCCCGGAAAAGGCCTGAAAAACTCAGACAGCTCGAGGAGCAAGGGGCGTGACTGACGTTGCACGGCAAGATTATTCACGGTTCCTCCAGGATTGCGCGCGGTGACGGATACGGGCGAAAGGTCGTCGACTCACGATGCGCGACGGAGGGAAAATCGCCGAATCCGCCGTGGTGCATGTGTGCGAACTGCAAGCCAACACACGGGTCAGCGCAGGCACTTCCCGGCCGGCACCAGCTCGGCGTGCATGTTCTTGTGCATCATGGTCAGCGCGGCATCGCCGAGCTCGGAATCGATGTGGGCAACGCAGTCCGGCGGCACGATGAACGAGAAGTGCCGCACATAGGCGTCGAGGGCGCTGTAGAGGATGCACTGTTCGGTCACCTGCCCGGTGATGATCAGTCGCTCGGTCTCCAGTCGGCGGAGTAGGTACGCGAGCGAGCTCGCGTAGAACGCGCTGTGGCGCACCTTGAGCACTCGCAGACTGTCTTCGTCGGGGGCGATGGGTGACACCAGATCTGAACGTTCGCCGTCCAGGGCGGCCGTCACGACGTCGTCGAAGTCCGCCGTGAAGTCGCCATAGTTGTCGTTGACGTAGATCAGGTCGACGTCCCCGCGGTCACGGGCGCGCGAAATGAGGTCCGCCAGCGGGTCCACGATGCTCTCGACGTTGGGCGCCAGCGCGTCGGCGTCCTCGTGTTCATACGTGTTCATCATGTCGATGACCAGCAGCGCGGTGTCACTCATGGGGAGTTGCATACCCGGATCCGTTTTCGGGCAACAATGTGTCATGGACTTCTACTCGGCGTACGGGCAGGGCTTCCTGCGCGTGGCCGCTTGTACCCACCGGACGACCCTCGCCGACCCCGCGGCGAACGCGGAGTCGGTGCTGCGGATCGCGCGCGACTGCCACGACGACGGCGTCGCGCTGGCGGTGTTCCCGGAACTCACGCTGTCGGGATATTCGATCGAGGACATCCTGCTGCAGGACACGCTGCTGGACGCCGTCGAGGATGCGCTGCTGGACATCGTGGTGGCCTCGGCCGACCTGCTGCCCGTTCTGGTCGTCGGCGCACCGCTGCGGTACGCGCACCGGATCTACAACACCGCGGTGGTCATCCACCGGGGCCGTGTGCTCGGCGTCGTGCCCAAGTCCTACCTGCCCACCTACCGCGAGTTCTATGAGCGACGCCAGGTGGCGGCGGGCGATCTGGTGCGCGGTGCGATCCGGATGGGCGACGCGGAGGTGCCGTTCGGACCCGATCTGTTGTTCACCGCCTCAGATGTGCCGGGCTTCGTGTTGCACGTCGAGATCTGCGAGGACATGTTCGTGCCCGTGCCACCGAGCGCGGAGGCCGCACTCGCGGGTGCGACGGTGCTCGCCAACCTGTCCGGCAGCCCCATCACGATCGGCCGCGCCGACGACCGTGCCCTGCTGGCCCGTTCCGCGTCGGCACGCTGCCTCGCCGCATACGTCTACGCCGCCGCGGGCGAAGGCGAATCGACGACGGACCTGGCCTGGGACGGCCAGACGATGGTGTGGGAGAACGGAAGATGCCTCGCGCAGTCCGAGCGTTTTCCAAAGGGGGAGCGACGCTCGACCGCCGATGTCGACCTCGAACTGTTGCGTTCCGAGCGGCTCCGGATGGGCACGTTCGACGACAACCGCATCCACCACGGCATCACCCCCGAGTCGTTCCGGCGGGTGGAGTTCACCCTCGATCCGCCTGCCGGTGACATCGGCCTGCTCCGCGAGGTGGAGCGCTTTCCGTTCGTGCCAGCGGATCCCTCACGGCTGCAACGAGATTGCTATGAGGCCTACAGCATTCAGGTCGCCGGGCTGGAGCAGCGGCTGCGCGCGTTGGGCTATCCGAAGGTGGTCCTCGGGGTCTCCGGCGGTCTCGACTCGACGCACGCACTGATCGTCGCCGCCCACGCCATGGACCGAGAAGGCCGCCCGCGCAGCGACATTCTCGCGTTCACACTGCCCGGCTTCGCGACCGGTGAGCGCACCAAAGCCAATGCGACCCGGCTCGCGAGTGCGCTCGGAGTCACGTTCCAAGAGATCGACATCAAGTCGACCGCGGAGCTGATGCTCGGCGAGATGGACCATCCGTTCGCGCGCGGCGAGAAGCTCTATGACGTCACGTTCGAGAACGTGCAGGCGGGCCTTCGCACCGACTATCTGTTCCGCCTGGCCAATCAGCGCGGCGGAATCGTGCTCGGCACAGGCGACCTTTCCGAACTCGCGCTCGGCTGGTCTACCTACGGCGTCGGCGACCAGATGTCGCACTACAACGTCAACGGTGGGGTGCCCAAGACGCTGATCCAGCACCTGATCCGCTGGGTGATCTCGTCAGCGCAATTCGACGACACGGTCAACGAGGTGCTGCAGTCGGTGCTCGACACCGAGATCACCCCCGAACTGGTGCCGACCGGCGAGGACGAGGAGATCCAGAGCAGCGAGGCCAAGGTCGGGCCGTATGTGCTGCAGGACTTCTCACTCTTCAGCGTGTTGCGGTACGGATTCCGGCCGTCGAAGATCGCCTTCATGGCGTGGCACGCGTGGAGGGATGCCGAGCGCGGCGACTGGCCGTCCGGCTTCCCGCTGGACAAGCGACCGGCGTACTCGCTGAAGGAGATTCGTCACTGGCTGCAGGTCTTCGCGCAGCGGTACTACTCGTTCTCCCAGTTCAAGCGATCGGCGATGCCCAACGGGCCGAAGGTCTCGCACGGCGGATCGCTGTCACCTCGCGGTGACTGGCGGGCGCCGTCGGACATGTCGGCGCGCATCTGGCTCGACGAGATCGAACGCGAAATCCCCGAAGACTAAGCGCGTCCCACTCCGGGCACGAAGCGACCGACACCGGCGAGGTAATCGCGATAGGCCTCGCCGTGGGTGGTCAACAGGTAAGGCTCCTCCACGACGCGGACCTGAAGCTCGATCGTGACGACGAGGAGCACGAATCCGATGAGGGCCACCGGGTTCGGTGTCATCAGCGCGATGCCGAGGCCGAACGTCATCATCGCGGTGAAGATCGGGTTGCGCACCAAACCGAAGACGCCGGTGCGCACCAGCGTGGTGGTCTCGCTCTTGTCGACGCCGATCCGCCATGAGTCACCCATGTCGAGCTGGGCGTAGACGGTGCTGGCGATGCCGATCACCGCGATCGCGGCACCGGTGATCTGGATCCACGGGGTGTGCAGGATGCTCACCGGCGACACCACGCCGAGCAACTGCAGGATCGGCCCGAACACCGCCACCGCCTCCGACACGATGAACCCCACCCCGGCGAACCACTCGACCGAACCCGCGCGGCCGCTGATACCGCGGAACCCGGTCGATCCGGTGCGGCGGAACTGTTCCCAACTGCGCCAACCGAATCCGAGGAGCGCGAACACCGTGAAGAGCACCAGTGCGGCGATGGGCATGTCGGTTCCTTTCATTTCACGAGCAGCACGGGTCTCCGCGCCAGGCGTTGATGCCTTCGCGCACGGCGATCGCGGCAATACCGAGCGCCGCGACAGGATCGGCCCACGACCAGCCGAGCACGCTGTTGAGCAACAGGCCGGCCAGCAGGATCGCCGACAGGTACGTGCACAGCAGCGTCTGCTTCGAATCGGCCACAGCCGAAAGCGATCCGAGTTCACGGCCCGCGGCGCGTTGGGTCAATGACAGCACGGGCATGATTGCAAGGCTGAGTGCCGCGAGCACGATGCCGATGGTCGAGGGGCGAGCTTCACCCACGCCGGCCAGCGCGCGTATCGCGTCGACAGTGACATACGCGGCGAGCGCGAAGAACGAGAACGCGATGAAACGCAGCGCGGTCTTCTCGCGGGTTTCGGGATCCTTGGCCGAGAACTGCCATGCGACGGCGGCCGCCGACGAGATCTCGACCACCGAATCGAGGCCGAATCCGATGAGCGCGGACGACGACACCCGTGTGCCTTCGGCCAGCGCGATGACCGCCTCGACCACGTTGTAGGCGATGGTCGCGGCCACGAGAAGTCGGATGCGGCGGGTGAGGACGGATCGCCGCGCCTCGGTGATCGCGGTCATCAGCAGCAGTCGTCGGTTTCGGCGGCGGGGCAGCACGCCGGATCGACCGCGAGGATCAAGCCGACCAGATCGTCGAGGGCGTGGGCGATACGTTTGTCGGCCAGTTCGTAGCGGCTGCGCCTGCCCTCAGGCTGGGCGACCACCAGGCCGCAGCCACGCAGGCAGGCGAGGTGGTTGGACAGGATCTGACGCGAAACCCCGATCTTGTCGGCCAGCTCGGACGGATAGCCGGGCGCGTCGCGCAGCATCAGCAGGATCTCGGCGCGGGTCGGATCGGACAGTGCGTATCCGAACCGCGAGAGGGCATCTCTGTGAGCCACCGTTTGCATAGCACGAACAGTACATCAGAATCTGTATTCAGAAAACCCTGAACAATTAATTGTGATTTCGGTGCGCAGACGACCGCTCAGCGACTGTTTGCGCACCGAAATCGCATCTAGAGGCGGCCGTCGATACGCAGGTCGGGATGTACCCAATCCGGCGAGCGCCGCTCCTTGAACGACCGGAAGCCCTCCAGCGCCTCGGGTGAGGAGAAGCTGGCCTGCATACCGATGCGGTCGAACAGGCCCAGGTAGTTGTCCAGGCTGGACTTGACCATGCTCCTGGCCGCGGGCGCGGTCCGGCAGCACTGACCCAGCACGTCGCGGGCGGTATCGAGTAGCTCGTCGTGCGGGACGATCCGCGCGACCATGCCCCATTCGTAGGCCTCCTGCGCGGACAACGTGCGACCGGTGAACATCAGATCGCGGGTGCGCACCGGACCGATCATGCGCGCGAGCATCTGGCTGTAGTACGTGTCGGCGATACCGCGCAGCAGCTCGGGCACCCGGAACGTCGCCCGGTCACTGACCACGGCCATGTCGCTGCACAGCGCGATCTGCAGGCCGCCGCCCTGGCACAACCCGTTGACCGCCGACACCACCGGCTTCACCGACTGGCGCAGCGTCTCGAACGGCGTCACGTCCATCCCCAGCGCCGAACCGAAGCTCAGCCAGTTGTCGCTGCCGTCGCCGCCACCCATGTCACCGCCGGGCGCGAACACGTCACCGGTGCCGGTGATCAGCAGGCCGGCCAGATCGGGGTCGGCGTCGACGTGCCTGACCGCATACCGGATGCCGAAGTACATCGCGGGCGTCATCGCATTGCGCGCCTCGGGTCGGTCCAGCGTGCACACGCCGAACGCGCCTTCACGGGTGAAGCGCAGGTACGGGGTGCCCAGCCAGTCGCCCTCGGGTGGCCGCGGTGTGTTCGACGTTTCGGTCGTCGTCATAGATGTC
>Ga0075363_100000910_pt1 | contig 10430 bp, 10 predicted proteins | sample EndMetdeltDD1763_FD_71470 | JGI IMG/M metagenome (GOLD analysis project Ga0075363, IMG submission 71470) | Populus endosphere microbial communities from Tennessee, USA - Endosphere MetaG P. deltoides DD176-3 | ecosystem: Host-associated > Plants > Roots > Endosphere | place: USA: Tennessee...
GCTGCCGGCGCTGTCGGCGCTGCCGGTCGGAAGCTCGACCTCGCAGACCAGCCAGGCGTCGCCGAAGAGCCCGCGGTACGACGCCCGCGTGGTGCCGTCCCGGGTGGTGCAGGTCAACGCCAGGGTCGGCGAGCCGAACGCGGGCCCGGAGCCGACCTGGCAGCCCGCCGCCTTCTCGGCACTCTTCACCAGGCGGGCGGCTCGGCTCGCGTCGACCGGGGGAGCGAACACCCAGGCCTGCGCCGTGCCGACGTCCTGGACGGCGTAGCGGCACCCGAACTCGTGCACGACGTCCGACCCGCCGCCGCTGAGGTCGATCTCGTCGCCGTTGCGCCACTCGAGCGCGTCGGGCACCTCGCCCAGGACGGCGTCGACCTGCCGGTCGTCGATCGCGTCGCAGAACGGTGCCCGGGCGACCCGCGCGGTCGTCGTGTCGTAGTCGGCGAGCGGCGTCGTGCTGGACGACGGCTTCTGCGCGGACGGTGCCTCGCCGCCGCTCCCACCGCCCCGCGCGAGCACGCCGCCCCCGACCACGGCCGCGGTCACCGCACCCGCGACCAGCACGAAGGCGAGGGTGACACGCATACCCGAGAGCGTAGGGCGATGCGAGGATGCAGGGGATGAGTGCACCTCGGGAGATCCACGCCGTCGCGGCCGAGCAGCTCGAGGGAGCCCTCGGCCTCGACGCCCTCGTCGGCCACGCCGGGCTCAGCCCTGACCGGAGGCAGACCTTCGCGATCCGGCTCGATCGCTACTGGCCCGATCTCGAGGCGGCGGTCGGCGAGCTGCACCCCGACCCGGAGGTGGCAGCCGCACTGCTGGCCCGGCTGGTGCGCGCCGCGGCGACGGCGTACGCCGAGCGGCCGGCCGAGCTGCACCAGCTCGACCAGCAGCGGCTGCTCACGCCCGACTGGCTGCAGCAGCCGAGGATGTTCGGCTACGCCTGCTACGCCGACCGGTTCGCCGGCGACCTCAAGGGCGTCGCCAAGCACCTGGACCACCTCGAGGACCTCGGCGTCACCTACCTGCACCTGATGCCCCTGCTCCAGCCCCGCGAGGGCGACAACGACGGTGGCTACGCGGTCCAGGACTATCGCACGGTCCGTCCCGACCTGGGCACCAGCGAGGACCTCCGCGACCTGGCGACCACGCTCCGGAGCCAGGGGATCAGCCTGGTCATGGACCTCGTCCTCAACCACGTCGCCCGCGAGCACGACTGGGCGGCCCGCGCCCGGGCCGGCGAGGCGGCCTACCGCGACTACTTCCACGTCTTCCCCGACCGCGAGCTCCCCGACGCCTACGAACGCAGCCTGCCCGAGGTGTTCCCGGACTTCGCGCCCGGCAACTTCACCTGGGACGACGAGCTCGGCGGCTGGGTCTGGACCACGTTCAACGAGTGGCAGTGGGACCTCGACTGGGCCAACCCTGCGGTGCTCGTGGAGTTCGCCGAGATCATCCTGTGGCTGGCCAACCTCGGGGTCGAGGTCTTCCGGCTCGACGCCATCGCGTTCCTGTGGAAGCGGATGGGCACCAGCTGCCAGAACCAGCCCGAGGTGCACGCCGTCACCCAGGCCCTGCACGCGGTGACCAGGATCGCCGCGCCGGCCGTGGCCTTCAAGGCCGAGGCGATCGTCGGGCCGCGCGACCTGGTCCAGTACCTCGGCACCGGGCGGCACGCCGGGCGGGTCAGCGACCTCGCCTACCACAACAGCCTCATGGTCCAGATCTGGTCGATGCTGGCCACCGGCAACACGGTCCTGGCGCGGCGCGCGCTGGGCGTGCTGCCGCCGACCCCCAGCACCGGCACCTGGATCACCTACGTCCGCTGCCACGACGACATCGGCTGGGCGATCGACGACTCCGACGCGCACGCCGCCGGGGTCACCGGCCCGGGGCACCGGCACTTCCTCTCCGACTGGTATGCCGGCACCTTCCCGGGCTCGTGGGCAGAGGGGCTGGTCTTCCAGGCCAACCCCGACACCGGCGACCAGCGGATCAGCGGCACCGCCGCTTCCCTCGCCGGGCTGCACGACGGGCAGCCGCCCCCCGACTCCGAGGCGGCGCTGGCCCGGCTCTTCCTGGCGCATGCGATCGCGGCCGGGTGGGGCGGCGTACCGGTGATCTGGAGCGGGGACGAGCTGGCCGTGCCCAACGACCCCGACTGGGCCGCTGAGGACGGGCACGAGGACGACAACCGGTGGGCGCACCGGCCGCGGCTGGACTGGTCGCGGGCGAGCGCCCGGCACGACCTGCGCACCGTGCCCGGCCGCGTCTTCTCCGGGCTGGCACACCTCGCCCGCGTCCGTGCGGCCCTGCCGCAGCTGCACGCCTCCGCGGCGACGACGGTCCTGCAGGACACCGACGCCGGCGTGCTCGCCGTGGTCCGGCAGCACGCCAGCGGCACCTTCGTCGGCCTCTACAACGTGTCCGGCCACCGTCGCCCGTTCCACCTGCACCAGCTCCGGGCGGCCGGGCTCACCACGCCGTACGACGCGCTCGGCGGCCACGTGCTCGAGGTCGGCGGCGACGGCGTGCTGTGGCTCCCGGCGTACGCCGCCTGGTGGGTCGTCGACGCGCCGAAGGGCTGAGCCCCGGACGCGCCGCAGGACCGCGTCCGCGGTCAGGTTCGGGTGGTCCCGTACTGTCGAGCAACGTGATTCGCTTCGAGAAGGTCACCAAGACCTATCCCGGAACCGGCGCGCCTGCGCTCGACCAGGTGAGCATCGACATCGAGAAGGGCGAGTTCGTCTTCCTCGTCGGTCAGTCCGGGTCCGGCAAGTCGACCGCGCTGCGGCTGGTGCTGCGGGAGACCCGGTCGACCGGTGGCCGCGTGCACGTCGCGGGCAAGGACCTCAACCGGCTGGCCAGCTGGAAGGTCCCGCGGCTGCGCCGCCAGATCGGCACCGTGTTCCAGGACTTCCGGCTGCTGCCCAACAAGACGGTTTCGGAGAACGTCGCGTTCGCGCTCCAGGTGATCGGCAAGTCGCGCGCCGACATCAAGCAGGTCGTGCCGACGACGCTCGAGCTGGTCGGCCTCGACGGCAAGGGCGACCGGATGCCCGACGAGCTCTCGGGTGGTGAGCAGCAGCGGGTCGCGATCGCGCGCGCCTTCGTCAACCGGCCGATGATCCTCATCGCCGACGAGCCCACCGGCAACCTCGACCCGACCACCTCGGTCGGGATCATGAAGCTGCTCGACCGGATCAACCGCACCGGCACCACGGTGCTCATGGCGACCCACGACTCCGGCGTCGTCGACCAGATGCGCAAGCGGGTCATCGAGCTCGAGGCCGGCCGCGTGATCCGCGACGACGCCCAGGGCGCCTACGGAGCGGCCGGCTGATGCAGTTCCGCTACGTCCTCTCCGAGCTTCGCCAGGGTCTGCGCCGCAACTTGTCCATGCACATCGCGGTCGTGCTGACCCTCTTCGTCTCGATGACCCTGCTCGGCCTCGGTGTGCTGATGAAGCAGCAGACAGACATCGCCACGCGCTACCTCGGCAACCAGCTCCAGGTCACCGTCTACCTCTGCCGCGACGGCGACGCCAACCCGGTCTGCGCCGCGGCGGTCACCGACGAGCAGAAGGTGGCGATCGAGAAGGCGATCAAGGACAACCCGGAGACCGCCGACGTGCGGTACGAGTCGCAGGAGGAGGCCTTCGACAAGGTCAAGGAGCTCTACGGCGAGGACCAGTTCGACGGCCCGAACCCGGCGATGACGGCGGCGGACATGCCCGAGTCGTACTGGATCACGCTCAAGGACCCCAAGAAGTTCGAGGGCGTCACCAGCGCGGTGAAAGGGCTCGACGGCGTCTCCCAGATCCGTGACCTGCGCAAGACCCTGAAACCGCTCTATGAATGGCTCGGCGCGCTGAAGTACGGCTCCTGGGGGATCGCGGGGTTCCTGCTGCTCGCGGCGCTGCTGCTGGTCGCCAACACGATCCGGCTCGCCGCGTTCGCCCGCCGCAAGGAGATCGCGATCATGCGCCTGGTCGGGGCGTCGACGCTCTACATCGCGCTGCCGTTCCTTTTGGAAGCGCTGGTCACCGCCGCGGTCGGCGTGGCGCTGGCCGGAGGCACCCTCGGGGCGTTCATGTACTTCGGGGTGCACGAGCGGATCGCGGACTCGATCTCGTTCATGCCGTGGATCGGAATGCAGGACTACACGACCGCGCTGATCGTCATCGCGATCCTCGGGCCGCTGCTGACGCTGCTCCCGACACTCCTGCTGACCCGCAAATACCTCAAAGTCTGAGGTCGAGCCCTTACGGTCGGAGCGCCTGAGGTTACTTCCCCGACCGATTGGTGCTCCGACCGTGCGCTACTTCCCCGGCGCCGCCAACCGTCCTGCGCTGGCGACCCTTCTTCTCGTGGCGACCCTCGCTGCCGGCGTACCGCTGGCGCACGCCGACGACGGCGACAAGCTGAAGGACAAGCAGCACGACGTCCACCAGCAGGTCGAGCAGGCGCAGGCCGACGTCGAGGACGCCAGCAAGGCGATCACGCGCGCCAGGGCCGCGCTGGCCCAGGCCGAGCAGCAGCTCGCCGCCGCGCAGTCCGACTTCGCCGCCAAGCAGGCGCATGCGGCCGAGGTGCAGACCCAGCTCCAGGCCGCCGAGGCGCAGAACGCCACCATGCAGGCGGCGCTCCAGACCGCGCAGGCGAACCTGGCCCAGGCCAAGGCCGACGTGGTGACCGGCCAGGCGGCGCTCGACACGCAGCAGGCGCAGGTCAAGGACACGATCGTCGCGACCTACCAGCAGGGCTCACCCGAGCTGATGGCGTGGACCGGCTACCTCGACGCGCAGACCCCGGCCGACCTGATCCGGAAGATGGAGTACGCCGACACCCTCGTCGAGGACCAGAACTCCCTCTTCGACCAGCTGCATGCCGCCGAGGTGGCGCTGCGCGCGAAGAAGGACGAGGTCAAGGCCGCCGAGGACGCGGCCGACGAGCAGGCCGACCTGGCCGCCCAGGAGCTCAACAACGTCCAACGGCTCAAGGACCAGGCCGACGCGGCGACGAACGACGCGCTCCTCGCCCAGAACCAGGTGACCCTCACCGTCGCGGCGCGGGAGAAGGCACAGCGCCAGGCCGAGCGGGCCAAGGCCAAGGACGAGGCCGAGCTGGCGAAGCTGAAGAAGCAGGAAGCCCACATCAAGCAGCTGATCATCGCTGCGGCCGCCGCCGACCACAGCACCGGCTACGTCGGCGCTGACAACGGCTTCCTGCTGGCTCCCGTCAACGGCCCGGTCACCTCGCCGTTCGGCTACCGGATCCACCCGATCTACGGCTACTGGGGGCTGCACGACGGCACCGACTTCGGCGTCTCGTGCGGCGAGGGGATGCGCGCGGCCGCCGCCGGCAAGGTGATCTCGCGCTACTACTCCTCGGTCTACGGCAACCGGCTCTACCTCGACGTCGGCAAGGTCAACGGCCACAACCTCACCGTGGTCTACAACCACGCCACGTCGTATCGCGTGGACGTCGGCGACACCGTCGCCCGCGGGGAGATCGTCGGCTACGTCGGCTCGACCGGCTGGTCCACCGGCTGTCACCTGCACTTCACCGTGCTGCAGGACGGCACCGCCGTGGACCCGATGAACTACCTGTAACGAAACGGGTCCGCCGTGACATGGGACACGTAGGCGCCGGGGTCGTCTCGGCCGGCGTCACGTGACCCCATAGGAGTGGACATGCGACCACGTTTCCTCGCCGTCGTCATCGCGGTGTTGATGGCACTCACCGTCGGCGCTCGCCCCGCGGCCGCCAGCACGGGCGGCACCCCGGACGGGAACACCCACCCGAACGTGGGACTCGTCCTCTTCTACCAGCCGGACGGACGGTTCCGGTGCAGCGCGACGCTGATCAGCCCCACCGTCATGCTCACCGCTGCGCACTGCACCGACGGCGACCTCGGAAGGGTGCTCGTCGACTTCCGCAGCGTCGTGGCCAACCAGCCCCCGACCGGCTATCCGGCCGCCGCCGATCCCGCCGCCGGCTACACGCAGGCCGAGATCGAGGGCGCCGGCTTCCTCTCCGGCACGGCCTTCACCCACCCGGCGTACTCGCACTTCACCGACCTCGACAACTGGAACGACGTCGGCGTTGTGGTGCTCGACCACCCGGTGACCACGATCGCTCCGGCCACGCTGGCGACGGTGCCCACCCTGGACGCCATCGGGCAGAACAACCTCCGCCACACGCTCTTCACAGCCGTCGGCTACGGCACCGAGGTCCGCAAGCCCGACTCGGGGCCGCAGAAGCCGACCCCGATGAACTACCCGCTGATCCGGCGCTACGTGGACATGCCCGGGCAGAAGCTGACTCCGCAGATCCTCCAGACCAACGGCAACGAGCACGACGTGTTCGGCACCGGGGGCACCTGCTTCGGTGACTCCGGCGGTCCGGTCTTCTACCAGGGCGAGATCGTCGCGGTGACCAGCTACGGCTACACCGACAACTGCCGCTACCTGGGCGGCTACCAGCGCGTCGACATCGCCGTCACCCAGGACTGGATCAACTCCTTCCTCTGAGTCGACGGTGCCGAGGGCCGGGCATCACGGGGCGACGCCCGGCCCGAGGGATCGTCGGCGTGGATGACACTGCTGCGCAATCGCGTTGACCCGACTTGCGAGAATGGCGGGATGGCCAGGGAGCAGGGGCGCAAGGTCGTCGCGCAGAACCGCAAGGCGCGGCACGACTACGCCGTGGAGGACACCTACGAGGCGGGTCTCGTGCTCCAGGGCACCGAGGTGAAGTCCCTGCGTGAGGGGCGGGCCTCCCTGGTCGACGGGTTCGTCGACATCGACGGCGGGGAGGCGTGGCTGCACAACGTGCACATCCCGGAGTACTCCCAGGGCACCTGGACCAACCACTCCGCCCGGCGCAAGCGCAAGCTCCTGCTCAACCGCGAGGAGATCGACAAGATCGAGCGGCGGGTCAACGAGAAGGGGTTCACGATCGTGCCCCTGTCGCTCTACTTCCTCAACGGCCGCGCCAAGGTCGAGATCGCTCTGGCCCGGGGCAAGAAGACCTGGGACAAGCGACACGCGCTCGCCGAGCGGCAGGCCGACCGGGAGACCGAGCAGGCCGTCGGCCGCCGGCTGAAGGGAATGGGTGACTGAGGTCCCGGACCGGAACGACGACAGGCACAGCGACGTCGCGCCGGTCCGCGCGTTCTGGGAGGGGCTCGGACTGCCCGGCCTGTTCGACGTGCACGTGCACTTCCTGCCGCCCAACATCCAGAAGGCTGTGTGGGCGGTCTTCGACACCGCCGGGCCCAAGATCGGGCGGGAGTGGCCGATCCGCTACCGCCAGTCCCACGAGGACCGCGTCGCGCTGCTGCGGGCGATGGGCGTCCGCCGGTTCTCGACGCTGCCCTATGCGCACAAGCCCGGCGTCGCGGCCTACCTCAACGACTGGTCGCGCACCTTCGCGACAGAGGTCCCCGAGGTGCTGTGGTCAGGCACCTTCTTCCCCGAGGACGGCGTGTCGTCGTACGTCGCCGACCTGGTCGAGGCCGGGGTCGAGCTGTTCAAGCTGCACCTGCAGGTGGGCGAGTTCCACCTCGACGACCCCCTGCTCGACGACGTGTGGGGGCTGCTGTCGGACGCGGACGTGCCGATCCTGGTGCACGCGGGATCGGGCCCGGTCGGCAACGACTTCACCGGGCCGGGGTCGATGCAGCGGCTGCTCGCCCGGCACCCGCGGCTGCCGATGATCGTGGCGCACATGGGCGCGCCCGAGGTGGTGCGCTTCCTGCGGCTGGCCGAGGAGCACGAGCGGGTGCGGCTGGACACGACGATGGTGTTCACCGACTTCTTCGCGATGCCCTACCCCGATTCGCTGTTGCCGCGACTGGTCGACCTGCAGCCCAAGATCCTGCTCGGCACCGACTTCCCGACGATCCCCTACCCCTACGTGCACCAGCTCGAGGGGCTGGCCCGGCTCGACCTCGGCGACGACTGGCTCCGCGCGGTCTGCTGGGAGAACGGCGCGGCGCTGTTCGGGCTCACTCGGTGAGGGGCTGCCAGGCCAGCGCGGCGTACAACCCGATCTTCACCCGCTCCGGATCCGATCCGTCCGGATGGACCAGGTAGACGCCCCAGGACTGCTCGCTGTCCGTCGTGGTCGCCACCGCGATGAGGGTCCCGTCCGGGCTCCAGGTCAGTGAAGGCGCAGGCAGACTGGCGCAGAAGCAGTGGCCGGCGTCCAGCAGCGACGTGACCGTCCCCGTCGCGAGGTCGACGACCGTGGCGGTGAACGCGGTCTCCTCGTAGCCCTTGAGTCGTCGCGGCTTCCCGACGAAGTAGGCGACCGTGCCGCTGGTGGGGGACCAGCTCACCGGGCCAGTCACCGTGCCCGGAAGGGGGTTCGAGGTCACTCGACGTACCTCTCCGGAGCTCACAGTGACGACGTACAGGCCCTCCGCGCCCGCGAACGCCAGTGCCGTGCCGTCGGGAGACCACGCCGGCGCGCCCACCAGCCCGGAGCCTGGGGCGGGGATCGTGGTGACGGCGCCGCTGCCCACGGACTGGAGCCGCACCTGCTCCCCGTCGGTCGAGGCGATGATCCCGCCGCTGGGCGACACCGCCGCCAGGCAGGTGTCGTCGAGGCAGTCCGCGAGCCTGCGCTTGTGTCCAGTGGCGATCGCGACGGCCGAGATGCGGGCCCAGCGGTCGGCGTAGACCACCTCGTCCCCGGACGACGTGAACTGGTACTGGGCGAGCTCGGCGGGGTCCACGGGCAAGTGCGTCGGCTGCTCACCGTCGATCGCGCGCCACGCCCTGGCGGGGTCCTTGACATGGGCCGACAGCCCCAGAAGGGCGCCGTTGCGGATGGCGCCTGGCTTCGGCGCGGGCTCGATGGGCTGCTCCCGCGGTCCGAGGAGCTGCCAACCCCCGACAGCCAGGCCGACCGCAGCGGCGACGGCGACCAGCTTGGTCGTGGTCCGGCGGGCCCGGATGCGGCGCAGGTCGGCGTACCACGACGGAGCGTCGGGGACGGACCGCTCCAGCAGCTCCTGGCTGGCGGCCCTGGCCAGGGTGTCGAGGTCGGTCACGGCTCGTCCTCCTGCGTCGTCGCGCCGAGACGGGCGGCCAAGGCATGGCGCGCCCGGCTGAGGTGCTGCTTCACCGTGCCCTCGCTGGTGCCGAGCGTCGTGGCGATCTCGACGACCGGCATGTCGTACACGTAGCGGAGCGCCGCCGACTGGGCCTGCCGCTGCGGCAGTGCACGCACCGCCGCCCAGAACTCCTCCCCGGCCTCGCTGAGCTCGATCGGTGGCTGGCGCCGTCCCGCGAGGCGGGCGGTGGCGCGCAGCTCGACCATCCGGCGGCGGAACTGCGAGACGGCGAGGTTCGCGCAGGTCCGGCGTACCCACAGATCGGGCCGCTCCAGCTCGCTCACCTCGCCCCAACGCCGGTAGGCCACGAGCATCGCCTCCTGGGCGACGTCCTCCGCGAGGTGCGCGGGGCACAGACCCCGCGCCAGCGCGACCAGCCGTGGGAGCTCCGCGGCGTAGAACTCGTCGAACCCGCCCCGGCGCGTGACCGAGACGGCGCGCTGCGGCGCCGCGACCTCGATCCGGGACATCTCGCTCATGACCACTAACTCGCCCGAGACCGTCCTCAGGATGACACCGGTGAGAGAGTTTGGGTGTGGAGGACCTCTTCGCAGTGATCGCCGAGGAGCGCCGGGCCACCGCCGACCTGCTGGCGGGGCTGACCCCGGAGCAGTGGGCGGCGCCCAGCCTCTGCTCGGCGTGGACGGTCAAGGACGTCGCCGTGCACCTGGTGCCGACCACCGGCAAGGGGCTGGGTGAGTTCGTCTGGGCGACGGTCCGGGCCCGCGGCAACGTCCACAGGGCGAGCGAGTCCCTGACCGCGAAGTACGCCGCCGCGATGACGACCGCGGAGGTCGTGGCCGCGCTGCGGGCCGGCGCCGAGGACCGGTTCGAGCCGCCCGGCGTGGGCGTGCACGGCCCCTACACCGACGTGCTCGTGCATCGGCTCGACATCGCCGTGCCGCTGGGCATCGAGGTGGACCGCCCGGTCGAGCCGTGGCGCGAGTCGCTGGACTTCCTGGTGAGCGCCAAGGGGCGGCGCGGCTTCGTGAAGCGCGGGCTGCCCGGGCTCACGCTTCGCGCGAGCGACCTCGACTGGTCGCACGGCAGCGGGCCGGAGGTCAGCGGTCCGGCCGCCGCCCTCGGCCTCACCCTGTGCGGGAGATCGGCCTGGCTGGACCGCCTGAGCGGGCCCGGACGGGAATCTCTGGCGACCTGGGTCGGTTCAACCCCGTAGAGTGGAGACACAACTCAAGAGGGGCTGATCGGTTTCGACTTGGGACGTTAGTTCCAGGAGAAGCGGGTCGAGGAGCCAGCGACATCTCGTAAACGACCGCTGGAAAACACAACTGCCAACGCTAAGC
>Ga0075363_100000911_pt1 | contig 10422 bp, 12 predicted proteins | sample EndMetdeltDD1763_FD_71470 | JGI IMG/M metagenome (GOLD analysis project Ga0075363, IMG submission 71470) | Populus endosphere microbial communities from Tennessee, USA - Endosphere MetaG P. deltoides DD176-3 | ecosystem: Host-associated > Plants > Roots > Endosphere | place: USA: Tennessee...
CACCGCGGTGGCGTGGTTGTCCCGCAAGGTGGAAAGCTTTGGGGTACGGCTACGAAAAGGTGACATCGTGTTACCCGGTTCGTGCACCTCCGCGATCGACACCGCCGCCGGGGACGAGTTTGTCGCGGACTTCGCCGGGCTGGGTTCGGTCCGACTGTCGTTTGAATAACCAGCGATCGCAAGCGCGGCGTGGCCGGGCGCAGCGGGTCGTGACAATTGAATAACCAGCGATCGCAAGCGCGGCGTAGCCGGGCGAAGCGGGTCGCGACCATTGAATAAGAGGGAGCGTCATGCCGTCAAAGGCAACTGTGGCCATCGTCGGGTCGGGAAACATCAGCACCGACCTGCTGTACAAACTGCTCCGGTCGGACTGGCTGGAACCGCGCTGGATGGTGGGCATCGACCCGGACAGCGAAGGATTGGCGCGGGCCCGCAAGCTGGGCTTGGAGACGAGTCATAAAGGGGTGGACTGGCTGCTGGAGCAGTCTGAGAAGCCCGATTTGGTGTTCGAGGCAACCAGTGCCTATGTGCACCGGGACGCGGCGCCCAAGTACGAGGCGGCCGGAATCCGTGCGATCGACCTGACGCCGGCCGCGGTGGGTCCGGCGGTGATCCCGCCGGCGAACCTGCGCGCGCACCTGGACGCTCCGAACGTCAACATGATCACCTGCGGGGGCCAGGCGACCATCCCGATCGTGTATGCCGTGTCCCGGGTGGTCGAGGTTCCCTATGCCGAGATCGTGGCGTCGGTCGCGTCGGTCTCGGCCGGGCCGGGGACGAGGGCCAACATCGACGAATTCACGAAGACCACCAGTAAAGGTGTCTCGACCATTGGTGGCGCGGCGCGCGGCAAGGCGATCATCATCCTGAACCCGGCCGACCCGCCAATGATCATGCGCGACACGATCTTCTGTGCCATCCCCGAGGACGCCGACCGCGACGCGATCGCCAAGTCCATCCATGAGGTGGTGGCCGAGGTGCAGACCTACGTGCCGGGATACCGGCTGCTCAACGAGCCGCAGTTCGACGACCCGTCGCTCAACTCCGGCGGCCAGGCCCTGGTCACCACGTTCATCGAGGTCGAGGGTGCCGGGGATTACCTGCCGCCGTACGCGGGCAACCTTGACATCATGACCGCGGCGGCCACCAAAGTCGGCGAGGAGATCGCCAAAGAGACTCTCGCCGTGACGGGAGGCGCGCGATGACGCGCGCCGTCGACGATGCAGAGCGGAGCGATGAGGAGGAGTGGCGCCATGACCTCTGACATCTTCTTCAACCCTGTCTGGGACATCCGGATCACGGACACGTCGCTGCGCGACGGATCGCACCACAAACGCCATCAATTCACCAAGGACGAGGTGCACGCCATCGTCACCGCCCTCGACGCGGCGGGGGTGCCGGTGATCGAGGTGACCCACGGCGACGGCCTGGGCGGGTCGTCGTTCAACTACGGCTTCTCCAAGACCCCCGAGCAGGAACTGATCAAGCTCGCCGCCGAGACCGCCACAGAGGCCAAGATCGCGTTCCTGATGCTGCCCGGGGTGGGCACCAAGGAGGACATCAAGGAGGCGCAGGACAATGGCGGGTCGATCTGCCGGATCGCCACCCATTGCACCGAGGCCGACGTGTCCATCCAGCACTTCGGGCTGGCCCGCGAGCTGGGCCTGGAAACCGTCGGGTTCCTGATGATGGCCCACACCATCCCGCCGGAGAAGCTGGCCGCGCAGGCCCGCATCATGGCCGACGCCGGCTGCCAGTGCGTCTACGTCGTCGACTCCGCCGGAGCCCTGGTGCTCGACGGGGTGGCTGACCGCGTCTCGGCGCTGGTGGCCGAACTCGGCGACGACGCCCAGGTCGGCTTCCACGGGCACGAAAACCTCGGACTCGGGGTGGCCAACTCGGTGGAGGCGGTGCGCGCCGGCGCCAAGCAGATCGACGGCAGCGTGCGTCGCTTCGGGGCCGGCGCGGGCAATGCGCCCGTGGAGGCGCTGATCGGGGTGTTCGACAAGATCGGCGTCAAGACCGGCATCGACTTCTTCGACATCGCCGACGCCGCCGAGGACGTAGTGCGCCCGGCGATGCCCGCCGAATGCCTGCTCGACCGCAACGCGCTGATCATGGGGTACTCGGGCGTGTACTCGAGCTTCCTCAAGCACGCGGTTCGTCAGGCCGAGCGTTACGGCGTGCCGGCCCACCAGCTGCTGCACCGGGCCGGTCAGCGCAAACTCATCGGTGGCCAGGAAGATCAGCTCATCGACATCGCGCTGGAAATCAAGCGCGAGGAAGAAAGCGGCGCGGTCACTACGCCCTAGCTGCCCGGCAATTACGGCTGCCCGGATTTTGTGTTTCCTGCTCTCGTGACGCAAATTCTGGCTTCTTCAACTCGGGTACGGGCAGTCGCTTGGGCAAAGCTCCCTCACAGCTACCGTGGGTACTCTCAATCGCTATGAACGTGACTTCTAGGGCCGCCAGCGCCGTGCTTGCTGGCCTGCTGAGCGCCGCTGCCGCCGCGCTGATCGCGTTGCCGGTGGCCGGCGCGGACCCGTGCAACACCACCGTGGGCGAAACCGCCTCGCAAACCATCCAGTCGTACCTGGATCGGCACCCCGACGTGAAGGCACAGCTGACGTCCATGTCCCAGGCGGAGGGCGGCGGCCCCGATGTGCTCGGTTACCTCAACCGGCACCCCGACGTGCGGCAGGCGCTGATCACCCTGGCCAACCAGTGCACGTCCTAGAGATGGATGCGAGCGAGCGGGCGTCGTTTACATTCGCCGCCGCGACGCGCGCAAATGTTCGCGGTTGACTCAAAACAGGAACACGTTCTAGCGTCTAAGCGTGTCCCCTTCTCCCTTTTCTGGCCCGCTCACCTCTGCGATCGCCGAGGCCGAGAAACTCGTGGCCGAGGCCCCGTTCATTGAGACCGAAGCCGACCTGCTCGAAGGACTGCAATACCTGGCCGGCTGCGTCGCGGGGTGCCTCCACGTGGCCTTCGACTACGAGCGCGACCACCCGTTCCTGCAGTCGGGCACCGGGCCGTTCACCAAGATGGCCCTGGACAACCCCGACACCCTCTACTACGGCACCCGGGTGCACGCCGACCACGACTACGTTGTCACGGGCCGGCGCGGCACCACCACCGACCTGAGCTTCCAGCTGCTCGGCGGCGAGTACACCGACGACAACGTGCCGGTCAGTCAGGCCGCGTTCGACGACCGCGAGCTCGACATCGCCCCCGATGGCAGCTTCGAGTGGCGGCTGCGGCCGACCAGCAACGGGCAGCTGTTATTGCGCGAGGTGTACGGCGACTGGTCCGCGCAGCGCGGGACGATGACGATCTCCAGGCTGGACACCGCGGGCACCGCGCCGCCGCCGCTCACCCGCGCGACCATCGAAAAGCGTTACGCCACAGCGGGATCCCAACTGGTGAGCCGGGTGAAGACGTGGCTGCAATTCCCGCAGTGGTTCTACCTCAACATCCCGGTCAACACGATGGTCGCCCCCCGGCTGACGCCGGGCGGTCTTGCGACGCAGTACTCGTCGGCTGGGCATTTCGAGCTGCGGCCCGACCAGGCGCTGGTGATCACGATCCCGGTCAGCGACGCCCCCTACCTGGGCTTCCAGCTGGGCAGCATGTGGTACATCTCGCTGGACTACATCAACCACCAGACCTCGCTGAACAACACGCAGGCGCAGGCGGACCCGGACGGCAAGGTCCGCATCGTGGTGGCCGATCAGAACCCCGGTGTGACCAATTGGGTCGAAACGCTGGGCCATCGGCGTGGCTTCCTGCAGTTCCGCTGGCAGCGGGTGTCGCGTCAGCTGAGCGAGGCCGACGGGCCCACCGTCGAGCTGCTCGATGTCGACGCGGTACCGGCGGCGCTGCCGTATTTCGAACACAACAAGATTTCCGATGACGATTGGCGCGCGCGAATCGCCCTGCGCCAGCAGCAAATTGCGGCCAGGATGCTGGGGTGATGCAGATGCTCAAGGACAAGGTAGTGGTGATCAGCGGCGTCGGCCCGGGGCTCGGCACCACGCTGGCACATCGATGCGCGCGGGCCGGGGCCGACCTGGTGCTGGCTGCCCGCACCCCCGAACGGCTGGACGACGTCGCCAAGCAGATCATCGACACCGGCCACCGCGCGGTGGCGGTGCGCGCCGACATCACCGACGACGACGAGGTGAAGAACCTCGTCGACAACGCGCTGGAGGCCTACGGCAAGGTCGACGTGCTGATCAACAACGCGTTCCGGGTGCCGTCGATGAAACCCTTGGCGGGCACGTCATTTCAGCACATCCGGGACGCCATCGAGCTCAGCGCGCTCGGGGCGTTGCGGCTCATCCAGGGCTTCACCCCCGCCTTAGCCGACTCACACGGCTCCGTCGTCAACGTCAACTCCATGGTGCTGCGGCACTCGCAGGCGAAGTACGGTGCCTACAAGATGGCCAAGTCCGCTCTGCTGGCCATGTCGCAGTCGCTGGCCACCGAGCTGGGGCAGCAGGGCATCCGCGTCAATTCCGTTGCCCCCGGCTATATCTGGGGCGAGACGCTGAAGGGCTACTTCGAGCATCAGGCCGGCAAGTACGGCACCACGGCGGATCAGATCTATGCGGCCACCGCGTCGAACTCCGACCTCAAGCGGCTGCCCACCGAGGACGAGGTCGCGTCGGCGATTCTGTTCATGGCCAGCGACCTGTCCAGCGGCATCACCGGGCAGACGCTGGACGTCAATTGCGGGGAGTACCACAACTAGATGACCGACCGCACCGATGTCGGCACCGTCGACGACCTGCACGCCTCGGCGTCAAAGCTGGTGGGCCTCGACGATTTCGGAACCGACGACGACAACTATCGCGAGGCGCTGGGCGTGCTGCTGGATTCCTACCAGCGCGAGGCCGGCCTTACCGTGTTGGGCAGCAAGATGAACCGGTTCTTCCTGCGCGGCGCGCTGGTGGCCAGGCTGTTGGCCGAAGCCGCGTGGAAGCAATACCCGCAGCACGCCGACGTCGCCATCGAGCGGCCGATCTTCGTCACCGGACTGCCGCGCACCGGCACCACCGCACTGCACCGGCTACTCGGCGCGGATCCGGCACATCAGGGGCTACACCTGTGGTTGGCCGAGTTCCCGCAGCCGCGTCCGCCCCGCGAAACCTGGGACTCCAACCCGTTTTACCGACAGCTCGACGCGCAGTTCACCCAGGCCCACGAGGAAAACCCGGACTACACGGGCCTGCATTTCATGGCCGCCTACGAGCTGGAGGAATGCTGGCAGCTGCTGCGGCAGTCGCTGCATTCGGTGTCCTACGAAACCCTGGCGCACATTCCCAGCTACGCCGGGTGGCTATCCCGCCAGGACTGGACGTTGTCGTATCAACGGCACCGGCGCAACCTCCAGTTGATCGGGCTCAATGATGCCGAAAAGCGTTGGGTGCTAAAGAACCCGAGCCATCTGTTCGCGCTGGACGCGTTGATGGCGACCTACCCCGACGCGCTGGTGATACAGACCCACCGGCCGGTCGAGACGATCATGGCCTCGATGTGCTCGCTGGCCGCCCATACCGCCGAGGGGTGGTCGACGACGTTCGTGGGCGACCGGATCGGTGCCGACGCCATGGACACCTGGTCGCGAGGGCTGGAGCGGTTCAATACCGCTCGTGCGAAATATGATTCGCGGCAGTTCTGCGACGTTGACTACCACGACCTGATCGCCGACCCGTTGGGTACGACCGCCGCCGTTTACCGTCACTTCGGTCTGACGCTGACCGACGAGGCTCAAAAGGCGATGGAAGATAGCCATGCCGAGAGCCAGACCGGCCCGCGGGCACCGAAGCACAAGTACTCGCTGGCCGATTACGGGCTGACGGCCGAGGCGGTCAAAGAGCGGTTCGCCGGGCTGTAATTCGCTCAGTCGATCCGCTGCGGTCCAAACCAGACCCCGTCGGGAGTCCCGATCGCGCCCGCTCGCTCGCGCGCCGCGGCGAGCTCCGATGAGGCCGCGAATTCGCGTGCCGCACTGAGGTTCTGCATGTCCATGACGACAATGACGGTGTTCGGGTCGGTCGCGTCGACGTAGGTTCCGGTCACCACCAGGCCGTGTCGGCGCCTGATCGCATCGAGTTCCGGGTCGCGGAACACGGTGTTCCATTGCTCGACACTGGCGACCCGCTGTTTGACGAGCATGACTCCAGTCACGAGGATGCCTCCATCCAGGTTACTATGTCTACAATCGTAGACATAACGCCAGTCTAGCTTCGCCGCATCATTGTGTCTACAGTCGTAGACATGACTATGCCGCGCAGGGATTCCGTTGCCACCAGGACCCGGCTGCTGGAGGCGGCTCGTGAGCTGTTTCTGAGCCACGGCTATAGCGGGGTCGGTCTGCGCGAGGTGGCCGCAAAAGCGGGTGTAGATGTCACGCTGGTGCGTCGCTATTTCGGCTCCAAACAACGGCTTTTCACCGAAGCCACGGACGTATCCGAGAACACCGAGGCGATCCGGGGTGCCGCCGACGAGGCGGTGGGGGGGCAATTGATCGCGCGCGTCCTGGGTGCTCGCCGAGACGTCGATGCCCCGTTGTTCGCGCTGCTGCGGTCCAGTGGCGACCCGTCGGTGGTGGCCCGTCTCAATGCACAACTGGAGGCGGGCCTAACCCGCAACCTCGCCAAGCGGATAACCGCGGATCACGCCAGGATTCGCGCGGACATGGTCACGGCTTTGCTGTTGGGCATCGGCGTACAGCGAGTCCTATTGGAGAAGAAGCCGATGGCCAGCGCCCGCGACGCCGACATCAGCGCGGTGTTCCTCGAGGCGTTCGAGGCGATTACCAAACTGCCGCAAGGGGCCTCAAGGGGTTCGTCTCAATCATCGGCCCGGCGGTCCAGATAGCCCTCCGCCACCGCGTGCTCGATGCTGTCGGCCAGCCTCGGGCATGACTTGGTGCGCGCGGTGTCGCCGCCGGACGCGCGCACCTCGGCGAAGTGCGCGCAACGCTGCGAGGCTTCGGCGTTCCATTGCACCGCGGTGTGACCAGGGCCAAGCCTTCTGACGGTGACCGTGACGTGGCAGAACCGGCAGTCCACCGGTTGCAGGCCTGAGGTGAGGTAACGCTCACGGTCGATGCGGGACGCCTCGGCGACCGCCGCGGCGCGTTGCGGGTCGTTGGTGAAATCCCTTGACTTCGACCAGGAACCGGACCCGCCGTCGCGTGCGGACGCATCGTCGCGATCGTCGTGATCGTGGTGGTCGCCGTGCAGCAGCAGCATCGACCGAGCGAGCTGGTCGACGTCGGGAACCGCCGGCTGATCCTCGGTCATGTCGGCGAATGTTGCTCCGCTGGAACCTCATCGGAAACGTCTCTGGCCTTGAGGTTCTCCGCCACCTCGGCGTTCCAGTACTCGTTGGCGCGGGTGGTATCGACCTCAATCTCGAAGCGCTCCACCATTTCCGGCTTGATGTCGGCTACGTCGACGTAGAACTGCTGATACCAGCGCCTGAGTTGATAGACGGCGCCGTCCTCCTCAACCAGCAACGGGTTATCGATGCGGGTCTTGTGCTTCCAGATCTCGACGTCCTGCAGGAAGCCCTTGCTGACGCCGTCGGTGAACACCCGCGACAGCTTGTCGGTCATCTTTTCGTCCATGCCCTTGGGCTTTTCGACGATGACGCCCCACTGCAGCATGAACGAGTTTTGGGTGACCGGGTAGTGGCAGTTGATCAGGATGGACTCGGCTTTGTAGCCGCCGTAGCTGTTGTGCAGCCAGTTGATCATGAACGACGGCCCGAAGTAGGAGGCCTCCGAATCCAGGTGCGCCTCGCCGTAAGACGTACCCAGGTCGTCCACGTCGGGCCGACCCACGTTGTGCAGGTACTGCGAGGCGATGTGGCCCTCGAAGACGTTCTTGAAATACGTCGGCAACCCGAAATGGATGTAGAAGAAGTGCGCCATGTCGGTGACGTTGTCGATGATGTCGCGGCAGTTGGACCCCTCGATGAGGACGCTGTTCCACCGCCATTCGGTCCACTCGTCGCTGGCGGCTTCGGCCAGCTCGGGGATCCGGACCGCCGGGTCCGGCGGATTGCCCTCGTGGTCGTGCCAGACGAACAGCAGGCCGCTGACCACATCGGTGGTCCAAGACCGCGTGCGTGCGGTCTTCGGGGTGCGCTTGGCGTAGGGCACCAGCTTGCAGCGGCCGTCGCCGCCCCAGCGCCAGTCGTGGAAGGGGCATGCGATCTCGTCACCCTTGATGGTGCCCTCGGACAGGTCGCCGCCCATGTGCCGGCAGTAGCCGTCAAGGATCTTGATGTCCCCGTGCGAGTCGGCGAACACCACGAGTTTGGTGCCGAATGCCTGCACCGAGTGCGGCTTCCCATCCAGGAAGTCCTTTGCGACGCCCAGGCAATGCCAGCCACGCGCGTACCTGGTCGGCAGGGCGCCGGGATCGATTTCCCGGATGCCGACCGCAGCAGTGTCGGTAGCCACCTGTCACCTCCAACTCACTAGCCCACTAACTAGAACACGTTACAGTTTTTGGGTCGTCCAGCGCAATGACGGCGAGTCTGGCCACGGCATATGCATGGTGGGGTATATGTAATTGATGCCGCTGTTTGCTTTCGAAGGCCGTGCGCCGCGCATCGACCCCACCGCGTTCGTGGCGCCGACCGCCACCCTGATCGGCGACGTGACCGTCGAGGCGGGGGCCTCGGTCTGGTACAACGCCGTCCTCCGCGGCGACTACGCACCCATCGTCATCCGGGAAGGCGCCAATGTGCAGGACGGGGCGGTTCTGCATGCGCCGCCCGGTATTCCGGTCGACATCGGCCCCGGCGCGACGGTCGCGCATTTGTGTTGCATCCACGGCGCTCACGTGGGGTCCGAGGCGTTGATCGCCAATCACGCCACGGTTCTGGACGGCGCGGTGATCGGCGCTCGCAGCATGGTGGCCGCGGGCGCGTTGGTGGTGGCCGGCACCCAGATTCCGGCCGGGGTGCTGGCGGTGGGGGCGCCGGCCAAGGTCAAGGGCCCGATCGCCGGAACTGGCGCGGAGATGTGGGTCAATGTGAATCCGCAGGCCTATCGGGAGCTGGCGCAGCGGCATTTGGCCGGGATCGAGCCGATCTAGGCCGACTGGTTGCGCTCCGACTGTGAAGCACACGACGCCCGATCGGCGTGTCGCGTCGTGAAATTCACAGTCGGCGGAGCGGATTAGACCTTCTTGGTGCTCGCCGCGGCTTGGTCCATCTCCCAGTACGCGCGCAGGGCGAGCAGTTGTCCGTCGTCGTTGGCCTTGTAGGTGAACACGCCTTCGGCGGTGATCTGGTATTCGCCGCTGGTGATCAGGATGTGCCCGACGTTGGCTTCCTCGTCGCCGCATTGGTAGGTGTCGCGGAAGACGAACTCGATCTTGGTGGTGGGTGCGATGGCTTTGTCCCAGAACGCTGCAATGGCGTCGCGGCCCCGGTGGCCCTTGCCTTCGGGATCGAAAGCCGATGGCCCGATCGGGTCTTCGACGATGGCGTCGTCGGCGAACACCGCCAGCCAGGCCTCCTTGTCACGGGCTCCGACCGCCTCGCGGGAGCGGCGCCCGGCCTCGTGAGCGGGGTGCTTGACTTTGCTGTCCGTTTGGGTCATGAGTTCACCCTTTCCGGCTTGTCGCTGGCGACCACCCACATGGAGTAGTACTGCGAGCCGCCACCATAGGCGTGCCCCAACGCTTTTCGCGCACCGGGAACCTGGTGGTCCCCGCCCTTGCCCATCACCTGGATCGCCGACTCCGCGAAGCGGATCAGGCCCGAGGCGCCGATCGGGTTCGACGACAGCACGCCGCCGGACGGGTTGACCGGTAGCCGCCCGCCGATTGCGGTTTCGCCAGCCTCGGTGAGCTTCCAGCCTTCGCCCTCGGGGGCAAATCCCAGGCTCTCCAACCACATCGGCTCGAACCAGGAGAACGGCACGTAGATTTCGGCGGCGTCGATCTCGTCGATCGGGCTGGTGATGCCGGCGGCCTTCCACAGCGCGGCGGCCGCGTCGCGGCTGGCCTGCGGGCTGACCTGGTCGCGGCCGGAGAACTGCAGCGGCTCGGTGCGCAGCGCGGTGGCATGGATCCACGCCACCGGTTCGCCTTGCGCCAGACGGGCATCGGCGATCTCTTCGTTGCCGATCACGACGGCGGCGGCACCGTCGGAGGACGGGCACGTCTCGTCGTAGCGAATGGGATCCCACAACATGGGGGAGGCCATCACCTTCTCCAGGGTGATGTCCGGCTGGTGCAGGTGGGCGAGCGGGTTGCGGGCCCCGTTGAGCCGGTCCTTGACCGCGACCATGGCGCCGATGTTGAGCGGTGCGCCCGAGCGGCGGATGTATGACCGGACGTGCGGGGCGAAATAGCCGCCGGCGCCCGCGCCGACCGGCTTGATGAACGG
>Ga0075363_100000912_pt1 | contig 10417 bp, 7 predicted proteins | sample EndMetdeltDD1763_FD_71470 | JGI IMG/M metagenome (GOLD analysis project Ga0075363, IMG submission 71470) | Populus endosphere microbial communities from Tennessee, USA - Endosphere MetaG P. deltoides DD176-3 | ecosystem: Host-associated > Plants > Roots > Endosphere | place: USA: Tennessee...
AACCTGATCTACATCCAGGGCCGCGAGGTCCCGGACACGCCGGCGCCGGTGCCGCCGCTCGCCGAGCGCGAGGGGATTCCCGACCTCGGGCCCTGCGTCCGCTGCAACCTCCAGCTCGAGGGCTCGGGCGTGAAGCCGACCGACGTGATCATGGACGCCGGCAAGAACTACAAGGGGAAGGGCCCGGGGTCCAAGCCCGGTCTCGCCAACGGCTGCGACTTCGAGCCCCAGTGCAGCTACGCCAAGGACGTCGTCCTGCGCGTCGACCGCGCCGACGGCTTCGTCGCCCGGAACTTCCTGACCAAGAGCTCCACCGAGCACGGGATCTACATCGAGGAGGTCGACGGCTACCTGCTCGACAAGACCAAGATGTACTGGTCGGCGGAGTACGGCAACCTCACCTTCACCTCCGACCACGGGCTCTACAAGAACTGCGACGCCTACGGAGCCGGCGACGCCGCGATCTATCCGGGCGCCTCGCCGGAGACCGGGACGGGGGTCGAGGACACGACCTTCTACCCCGATGCGCCCCGGATCAACACCGTGGTCAAGAAGTGCGACATGCGCTCCAGTGCGCTCGCCTACTCGGGCTCGCAGGGCAACGCGGTGAAGATCACCAAGAGCGACATCTACGCGAACACGAGCGGGATCGCCACCGACTCGATCTCGGCGGGCGGCCACCCCGGATACCCGCCGGACAGCAACGTGATCGAGAACAACAACATCTACTCGAACAACCTCGACAGCTACCGCGCGGACACCCCGTTCGTGAACACGGTGGGGCTGCCGATCGGCGTCGGCGTGTTCTGGCCCGGCGTGAACATGAGCACCGTGCGCAACAACCACATCTTCGACAACTGGAGGCGCGGGACGATGCTCGTCTCGGTGCCGGCCGGGACCGAGCGCGGCACGATCGAGGATCCGAGCGCCGCGGGCGTCTGCCCGACCATGAGTCCCTCGGGACCGTTCGGCTTCGAGTACCCGACCTCGTGCAAGAACGAGTACACGGGCAACGTCATGGGCACTCCGCCGGAGGGCTTCGAGCCGTCGCCGGCGGTGGGCAAGTTCGGCAACCCCACCAGCCTCGACGACCCCGGCTACGCCAACGGCGTCGACTTCTGGTGGGACGAGGCGCCGACCGAGGGCAACTGCTGGCACGACAACGTCGGGCCCGGAGGCGACCGCGCCAGCCTGACCGGCGATCCGCCGATCGGCCCGCAGGCGGGCGCGAACGTGCCCGGCTCCCTGCCGGAGGCGTGCGACCCCTCCGATCCGACCTACCCGCTCGGCAACGGCGGCACCGGCTACGCGGCCAAGGCCGTGATGCTGCTCACCTGCGGCGAGGGCGGCCCCGGCTGCGAGTGGTTCGTGCCGCCCGCAGAGCCCGGCACGCCCGCCGCGGCACGGCAGGAGCGGGAGGCCGAGCAGGCCGAGCGGAGGATGCGCGACAGCGACGTCGGCCGCAAGCTCAACCGGCAGTTCCGGTCGATGAGCACGGTCTCCTCGCGGCGCTGACGTGCGCCTGCTCGCGGCCCTCGTTGCGCTGCTCGCCGTCGGCGGGGCGATCGTCGCCCTGAGCGCCGGCGGCTCCGAGGGCACGGGCGAGGAGGCCCCCGCCTACGGGGTCGGCCAGGTCCGCGCCGGTTCGGTTGTCGCGCTCGCCAGCTGCGGCGACTGGAACGAGGGCACCGAGGAGGAACGGCAGGTGACCATCGAGGACATCCACAACCAGCTCAACCAGTCGGGGGCCGACGGACCGACGCCCGACCTGCCCCCGAAGGAGGCCTACGCGCTCTTCGAGCGCTCGTGCGCGCGCGACTACGCGGTCGGCTTCCGGCTCTACAAGCTCTACGGCCGCGCCGCCGCCTTCGGGCTCCTCGGCGGCTAGGGCGGGTCGCTACGGCGCGACGAGCTCGCCCTCCGCGGTCAGCTCGGCGTTGGCGGCGGTCAGCGCGGTCGCCTGCAGCACCGCCAGCTGGGCCGGCTCGACGCTCTCGCCCATCGCGACCCAGCGTCCCCCGCTGAGCGTGAAGCCCGCGTACTCGGGCTCGGGGTCGAGCGCATCGCGCGGGAAGACCACCGCGCAGGCTCCGGCGCCCTCGTCGGCGACGATCCTCCCCTCGGGAGACAGGTAGCCGGCCTGGGCCTCCTCGTAGCGATGGAACGTCCGGTTGTGGCGTCCCGCCTCGCGGGCGACGGCGTCCCGGTTCCAACCCTGCAGACAGGCGGCGGGCGCGACGGCGACGGGATCCTCCTCCTCGCCACCAGAGGTCGAGACCACGACGATCGCGACCGCCGCGAGCGCGAGGGCGAGTGCGATCGCGAACCAGATCCGACTCATCGGCGGCAGCCTAGGCGAACCGGGGAGTGACCCCGCTCACACGTGGGCGGCCTCTCCCGCCATCGGTACAGGACATCCGCTCGACACCCTGGACATCGGGATAGAGAGGGCCGTCCCGGGCGGTCCTAGAGTCGGCGCTCGATGGATGTGGCGGGTCAAGGGGGTCCCCGCGCCATCGCTCAATAGGTCCATTCGTCCTTCCAATCAGGAGTGTGTCTCTCCGTGCCGGTTGCTTCCCTTCGGGGCTCGCGTCAGCGTGCCCTCTGCTTCGCCATCCTCGCGATCGTCTTCGCGATCCTCCCCGGAGCCGCCGTGGCGCAGGGCCCCGACGTGCCCGACCCCGTCGATCGTGGCGACTACACGCCGGCGAGTGTCGACCAGCTGCGCCTGGGGACCGTTCAGCTCCAGGAGCCGCTCTCGAGCGGCGGCCCCGCGACGGCGGGGACCGCCGCCGCGCCGATCGACCTGCAGATCCGCGGCTCGCTCTACTACCCGAGCGATCGTGCGGAGGCGTCTCCGCTGATCCTGCTCGTCCACGGCAATCACGCGAGCTGCGACTCGGGGACGAACAACGCGACGGCGACCTGCACGGTCTACAAGCGAAATGACCAGGGCTACGCCTACCTCGCGGAGAACCTCGCGAGCTGGGGCTACACGGTCTTCTCCCTCGACCAGGACCAGCTGATGCTGCGCCAGGACGGCTCGAAGGGCAAGGGCATGCACCAGCGCCGCCTCTACATCGCGGCCGCGCTCGACAAGCTCTACGCCGCCAACGAGGCGGCGCTCCCCGACGATGCGAACACGAACGTCGGCGGCACGCTGGTCGGCAAACTCGACATGACCCGGATCGGGCTCATGGGGCACTCGCGCGGCGGCGATGCCGTCACCAGCTTCATCGACTACAACCGGATGCGCGACGACGGCCGCCGCTATCCGATCCGCGGGGTGATCTCGCTGGCCCCGGTCGACTACGAGCGCAAGGCGCCGTACGGCACGCCGTACCTGTCGATCCTGCCGTTCTGCGACGGCGACGTCTCCAACCTCCAGGGCGCCCGCTTCTACGAGCGCAGTCAGTACATCAAGGGCGACGACCCGTTCCCGCGGATCCAGATGTCGATTCTCGGCACGAACCACAACTGGTTCAACACGGTCTGGTTCGCCGACGGCGACGACTCGACGACCGCGGACTCCGCCTGCTCGAGCCCCAACAACTCGACCGCCGGATCGCGGATGAGCGGTGACGCGAGCGGCGACAACGTGCCCGCGAACAACAGCTACGTGATCAACAACGCCGACAAGGCCAACCCCGCCGTGAACACGAGGATCTCGGGAGACCCGGCGCGGATGGGCGACCAGGAGAAGGCCGGCCTGGCGACGATGTCGGCGTTCTTCCGCCGTTACGTCGGCGGCGAGGGCGCTCTCGACCCGTACATGACGGGTGAGCTCAGCCTCACCGACGACCACGAGCAGCTGCCCGAGTCGGCCTGCCCGACGAGCGTGTCCGGCGTCCGCATGGACTGCGCGGAGCGACTCTCGACGAGCTACTTCGCGGCGCCGGCCGAGCGCCTCGACGTGCTCCGGCCGGAGGCCGACGACCCGGTCGGGACCAGCGCCCTGGGAACGCGGATCGCCGCGAGCGGCTTCGCCAACCCCTATACGGACGACGGCGGTGTGCTGCCCAAGCCGGCCACCACCGAGAGCGGCCTCGACTGGTGCAACCCGGAGCCGACTCATTTCGCGCCCGATCAGCTCGGGATCGCCGGCAACCCCGAGGCGAAGCGGGCCTGCCCGTTGCCCGCCCCGGCCGCTCTGGGAGGTCAGAACGGCGTCCGCGAGCGGGCCCCGGTCAACCACTCGTACGGTCGCCAGCTTGCGATCGCGTGGGACAACCCACGGGGTGTCGAAGGGACCGGAGAGCCGGCGACGATCGCCACGCGGATCCCGAAGGCGGACGGCGACGTGAGCGGCCTGAAGGCCCTGGCGATGGGCGCGGACGTCAACTTCTTCGATCCGCGCAACCCGGCGCGGACGGGAACCGATGCCGAGTTCAACCCGGCGCTGACCACCCAGGACTTCGCCATCGCGGTGATCGACTCGGAGGGCAACGAGGCCGTGGTCTCGGCCGCCGACCCGCGGTACGGGAACGCCCTGCACCAGACGACGGGATCGATCACGTCCCGCGTGCACATCGTGCTCGACCAGATCCGCGTGCCGCTCAGCGACTTCGCCGCGGATGGCGTGGATCTGACCGCGCTGCGGCGGATCGAGCTCCGCTTCGGCGAGGCGGGAATGCCGCAGACCGGCTCGATCCAGCTGGCCGACGTGCGCTTCCAGGAGGCCGACGCCGAGCCGGAGGTTCTGGTCGACAGCATGGAGCCTGACGCCGGCGCGTCCATCGGGCCGGTGCCCAGCGGCCCCGATCCGGCCGTTGAGCTGGCCGAGTACGACTCCACCCAGGGCAACCAGGAGCTGCCCGACGTCGTCGGCGTCGGCGACTCCGCGGCGAGCTGGACCGTCGACGACGACGGCGAGCAGTGCCCGAACGCATCGTTCAGCTCGATCCAGGACGCCGTCGACCAGGCCGCGCCGTGGGACACGATCGTGGTCTGCGCCGGCCTCTACCAGGAGAGCTCGGCCCCGGTCTACCACCAGAGCAACCCGGTCACGACGGGGGCGATGAACGGCCTGACGATCACCAAGCCCCTGAAGATCAAGGGAGCCGGTGCGGAGAAGGTGACGATCGAGCCCGACCCCGAGCTGGGGCCGACGCTGGCCGGCGCGAACCCGTACCTCCGCGACGGAGGCGGCAACGTGATCACCGTCTCGCGTCAATCGCTCGGCTCCACGGACGACAACGAGCAGTTCGTCGACATCTCCGGCGTCACCGTCCGCTCACCGGACGTCTGGGCGGAGGCGGGGATCGCTTACTTCAACGCGAGCGGTCGCATCTCGAGCAGCGTCGTCGGCCCCGTGCGGGCGCCGGTCGACGCGATCGAGCTGGCCGAGAACCCGCACGGCTGGGGAGTCGTGATGACCAACTCCCTCGTCGGGTCCGGCGAGGGCACCGTCGAGCGGCAGCTGACCGTGGACGGCACGCGCGTGTCGGACTACGGCGCGGGCGGCATCCTGATCGACGGCGCCAAGGGCACCGACGCGAGCCCGGACACGGTCGTCCGCCAGGGCATCCAGCAGTTCGGGTTCATCACCGACTCGGTGATCACCGGCTCGCGAAGCACGCTGTTCCCCCAGACCGGGATCAAGTACGCGAGCGGGACGCGCGGGTTCGTGCGCCGGAACCGCATCACCGCGAACTACTACCGAGCGGCCCAGCGCCTCTCGGCGGGAGTCCTGCTCACCGACGCGGCGACCGAGATCGCCGGAGCGGAGGGCTTCCAGGGCCTGACCGGGAACATCATCAGCGGCAACGGCTACGGCGTGTTCAACGCGAATGCCGACAACACGGCGGTGCGCCTCGGTGCTCCGGTCACGGCGACGGGCAACTACTGGCGCTCGAGCCTCGCCTCAGGCGCGGCCGCGAACACACCGGTCGAGGGTCCCTCGCAGCCCGACAACGGCATCGAGGGGGTCTCGGAGAACGACGCGAACGCGGCCGACTCGGTGATCGCAACCAGCCCGCTGACGGCGGCTCCGGCCCTGCCCACCGACTACACGCCCGCCGGGGACGCGGCTCCCACCGGAGCGATCGTGGATCCCGGGGACGCGGACGAGTTCGAGGCGGACGAGGTGATCTCGCCGGTCGTGCGGGCAGTCGACGACTACGGCATCTCGTCGGTCAGCCTCAGCGCCGGCGAAGAGCTCGTCGGGACGCTGACGGAGGGCCCGTACGAGTTCGAGTGGACGCCGGGTTCGGCGCTCGCCGGGACCACGGTCACGCTGACCGCGACGATCACGGACTCGTCGGGCCAGACGGCCACCGACACGATCGAGGTCGCGGTGGCCGAGGAGGACGTCGTGCCGCCGCCCGACCCCGACCCCGACCCGGATCCGCCCGCGGAATCCGACCCGACGCTCGAGCTCGGACCGGTGAGCAAGGACAAGTCGAAGGGAACCGCGGTGTTGGGCGCCAGGGTCAGCGATCCGGGGACGATCGAGCTCCGGGGTCCGGGCATCCGCAAGCGGGAGCTCGAGTCCACCGGCGGCCTGGTCGACCTCCTGGTCAAGCCGAAGGCCGGCCTGCGGCGCGATCTCAAGGAGCAGAAGCGTCTCACCGTCACGGTCGAGGTCCTCTACACGCCGGATTCGGGCCCGGCGGTGGCGAAGGAGCGCAAGATCCACCTGGTGATGAAGCGCTAGCTCAGGAGGGTCGCGCGACCGCGGACCGCGCGGCCGCATCGGGTGCAGGAGCACGACGGGGCCCCCGGCGCGGGGCCCCGTCGGCGTTTCAGGCGGGGACGCCCTGCTCGCGCTCGAGCTCGACCGGGTCGTGGGAGCAGAACAGCCGGACCTCGTTCCCGTGATCGCGGGAGAGCTCACGGAGGCGCTCCTGGTTGTGCTTGCGAGCGGAGTTGTCGGCCGCCATCACGCTCTGGAAGACGCGCAGTCCGCTCGGGCAGTCGGGCGGATCCGCCACCTCGGAGCGATGGAAGTAGGCGTCCCCGCAGTGGAGCATCCATCCGTCGCCGTCGCGCACCGCCACGGCGGAGTGGCCGCGCGAATGCCCGGTCAGCGGGATCAGCAGGACCTCGGGATCGACGCCGGGCAGCACCCTGATGCTCTCGAAGCCGAACCAGGAGTCGCCGTCGACTGCGTGCACCTGCCAACGCGGGCCGTGCTCGAAGTGGCACTTCGGATAGCGGGCTCGCTCGCGCAGCTTCGGCTGCAGGGCCGCCTCCTTCTCGGGGGCGAAGACGTGGACGTCGGCGGCGGGGAAGTCGGGCAGGCCGCCGGCGTGATCGAGATCGAGGTGGGTGACGGCGATGTGGCGGACGTCGCCGGGATCGAAGCCGAGCCCGCGGATCTGTTCGAAAGCGGTCTCCGCTGCGTCGGCGCGGACGCCGAAGGCGGCGGTGAACGGCGCGCCCAGACGGCGATGCGGGTGCCGGGTGTCCTCGAGGCCCATCCCGGTGTCGACCAGGAGCAGGGAGTCGGCGGCCTCGATCAGCAGGCAGTGACAGATGATCCTCGCCCCCGTCAGCCCGCCCTCGCCGGAGATCAGCCGGCCGCCGTGCGGGCACATCGTCCCGCAGTTGAGGTGATGCACTCGCACGGCGGCAGGTTCTCACACCTCCTCAGCAGGTGCGGACGACCGCGGCGGCCCCGGACGTCGCCGGGGCATCGCTGCGGTAGGTCCGCGACTGCTTGGAGTTGGTCCGCCCGGCACGGGCCATCCGCCACCGCGCGGCCAGCTTGCGCTGCTCGCTGCGGGCGTCCATGTGCCGGGTCAGTTCGGGGTGGAAGGTATGCATGGCGGTATCTCCTTGCTGGATTGGGGTGTGAGGAGCAGGGTTGCGCCGGGCGCAGCGATCCGCTATCGATTCAGGCAGGGCTAAATCTTCATGGTCATCTTCCGCTTCACCACCGAGGACCTGGCGCAGACGCGCTTCGCGATCTCGCCGATGTGGGAGCTGATGACCGGGCTGCGCGCCCTGCGCGACCCCGACCGGGCTGCGCTCCACCTGCCCTGGGTCAGCGAGGCGCTGCCGATCGCCCGCGAGCTCGACCTCGACGGAGCGCTGGCGCTGACCCCGCCGGACGGCTACATGCCGGACTTCGTCACTCCGCCCCCGAGCGGCCCGCTGGCCTCCTTCGAGGAGGAGGTCGATCGGGTCTGCGAGACACCGCGGGCGCAGGTGATCGGCGACATCGAGTGCCTGATCACCGAGGGCCGCGGCAGCCCGGCCCTGGACCTCTTCCTCAGCAACCCCCGGGAGGAGGTCGAGCGCATGTGCAGGGCGTTGAAGGAGTTCTGGCGGCTGACGCTCGAGCCGCACTGGCCGCGCATCCGCTCGGTGCTGGAGGAGGACCTCCGCTACCGCGCCCGCCGGCTGACCGACGGCGGCCCCGCGCTGCTCTTCGAGGACCTGCACCCGCGCGTCGCCTGGCGCGGCGACCGGATCGAGATCGAGCAGGAGTACGAGGGCGAGACGACCCTCGACGGCTGCGGCCTGCTGCTCATGCCGTCGGCCTTCCAGGTGACCCGGCCGGCCTCCGTGATCAGCCCGCCCTGGCAGCCGACGATGGTCTACCCGTCGCGCGGCGTCGGCCTGCTCTGGGATTCGCCGCCCGCGGAGGGCCCCGAGGCACTGGTCAAGCTGGTCGGGGGCACCCGCGCCCGGTTGCTCACCGCGCTGGACTCGCCCCGCTCCACGACCGAGCTCGCGCGCTCGCTCGAGCTCAGCCCGGGCGGCGTCTCCCAGCACCTCTCGGTGCTGCGAGAGAGCGGCCTCGTGTGCGGGGAGCGAGAGGGGCGGTCGGTGCTCTACCTGCGGACGGAGCTCGCCGACTCACTGCTTGGGTAACAGATCGTTCACATCGAGATGATCCGCTACGGATCTATCTGCTACGGTCATATCTCCACGAGCAGACTAGGAGTTTCGAATGACCGACGCAATGACCATGAATCCGGCGGCGCAGGCGCCGAAGGCAAACCGCTGGCTGACCCTCTACGTCCTCTGCGCCGGAATGCTGATGATCATTCTCGACGGCACGATCGTGAACGTCGCGCTGCCCTCGATCCAGGATGACCTCGGGTTCTCCCAGTCGAGCCTCGCGTGGGTCGTCAACGCCTACCTGATCCCCTTCGGCGGGCTCCTGCTCCTGGCCGGGCGCCTCGGCGATCTGATCAGCCGCCGGACCATCTTCCTCACCGGCATCACCCTCTTCATCGCCGCCTCGCTGCTCTGCGGCGTCGCCCAGAGCCAGGAGATGCTGATCGGGTCGCGCTTCCTGCAGGGGATCGGCGGCGCCATGGCGTCGGCCGGGATCCTCGGGATGATCGTGACGATGTTCCCGGAGCCCCGGGAGCAGGCGAAGGCGATCGGCGTCTACAGCTTCGTCGCCTCCGCGGGCGCCTCGATCGGCCTGCTGGCCGGCGGCGTCCTCACCGAGGCGATCTCCTGGCACTGGATCTTCTTCGTCAACATCCCGATCGGGATCGCGACGGCGCTGCTGGCGGCGCGGCTGCTCGAGCGCGACCGCGGCATCGGCCTCGGTCACGGTGCCGACGTCCCCGGAGCCCTGCTGATCACGGGCTCGCTGATGCTCGGCGTGTACACGATCGTCGAGGCCGCCAACTACGGCTGGGGCTCCGCGCGGACCCTCGTCCTCGGCGCCGTCTCGGTGGCGCTGCTGGCGGGCTTCGTCCTCCGCGAGGCACGCGCCCGCAATCCGCTGATGCCGCTCGGCATCCTGCGCTCCCGCAACGTCTCCGGGGCAAACCTGGTCCAGATCCTGATGGTCGCGGGCCTGTTCGGGATGTTCTTCCTCGGCGCCCTCTACCTGCAGCGCGTCCAGGGCTACGGAGCCGTCGAGGTCGGGCTCGCGTTCCTGCCGGTCTCGATCGGCATCGGGGCCTTCTCGTTCAAGGTCTCCCCGGCGCTGGTCACCCGCTACGGCGGGCGGCCGGTGCTGATCGGCGGGCTCTCGTTCGTCGCCGTCGGCTTGGCGCTGTTCACCCGAGCGCCCGTCGACGCCAGCTACGTCGTCGACGTGCTGCCGACCATGCTGCTGTTCGGCATCGGGGCGGGGCTCAGCTTCCCGGCGCTGATGACGCTGGCGATGTCCGGCGCCTCGCCGAGCGAGGCGGGACTGGCCTCGGGTCTGGTCAACACCACCCAGCAGGTCGGTGGCGCCCTCGGCCTCGCCGTCCTGGCGACGCTCTCGACGACCCGCACCGACGAGCTGCTCGCCGCCGGCGACTCCAGCGCCTCGGCGCTCACCGACGGCTACCGGCTCGCCTTCGTCGTCGGGCTCGGCTTCGTCCTGGCGGCCATCGTGATCGCCGTCCGCGTGCTCCAGCCGGAGCACGCGGTGCAGCCCGCCGAGGCGGAGTCTCAGGGTGCGATCGCCGACCCGCACGCCGAGCGCGAGCTGGCGGTCAGCGCCGCCGACGCCTAG
>Ga0075363_100000913_pt1 | contig 10415 bp, 11 predicted proteins | sample EndMetdeltDD1763_FD_71470 | JGI IMG/M metagenome (GOLD analysis project Ga0075363, IMG submission 71470) | Populus endosphere microbial communities from Tennessee, USA - Endosphere MetaG P. deltoides DD176-3 | ecosystem: Host-associated > Plants > Roots > Endosphere | place: USA: Tennessee...
GTTCTGATCGGCGTAGGCGCGCGCTCCCGCGCCGTCCCACCGATCGTCGGCGGCGGCGGACCGCAGCACTTGGCCGGCCACGCTGAATTCTCGGCGCCCCTCGTCGAACTGCGCGCCGCAGTCGGGCTCACCCTCGCCCGTGGTCGTCCTCATGCCCGCGATGACCGACTGACCGAAGTCGAGGAGATCGGATCCGGCTACGCCGACCAGGGCCCGCGGCTGTTCGAGCGCGCCATCGGACGTCACTGGACACCGACCTCCGATGCTTTGCCACGAACCACACGCATGCCATTCGACCCCTTCTCGCGATCCCCTCCGCTGCGTGAAAGCGTACCAGCGGTTCAGCCACGATCATGTCACCAATTTCGGGCCTGACCACGGGTTCCCGCCTTCGGTTCGCGCCCCTGGCCAGCAACGGGTGCTACCGAGGTAGCGCCACTTCCAGACCACTCCGAGACCCTCTGGCGAACCATCCTGACGCCCGCGTCGACCGTCTCTCGCACATGGCGCGCAGTGCGGGATGAGACTTCAGGCGATCGCGGGTATACGTGGTTGGCGGCAGCCTCGCGGGCTTCTGCGGGTAGATCGCGTTTCGGATAGCAAGGTTTGCTAGCCGTCGTGACGACCGCTGGGGCGGGCGCGTTTTCGCTGCAAACGGCGGTTTGGTTGATACTTGAAAGGGACCGACCGGCGCATGACACGACATTCCGAGGAGACACGCAGTGACCGACCGCGATGACGAATTGCGGAGAAAGCTCGGATGGACCGGTCCCGAAGAAACCGATTTCGAGCCGTCAGCCGATCCTGAACCGACACCGCCGACGCGGCAGGCGGCGGTCCCGCGCCCGCCGGTTGACTACCTCCCTCCGGCATCGCCGGACCCCCGGGACGAGGAGTTCGGGACCACGACGGAGGTCAGTCGTGCGCCGATGCCGCCGACGCCGGAGTCGGGTGCTCCCGGGTTCAGGGAGCCCGAGCGGGCCGGCGGAAATTTCCGTCAGCCCAATCCCCGTTACGGTCCCCCGCCGGGGACACCGCGGGAGACCGGACCTCTGCCACCCACTCGAGGCGACACCGCACCGTGGACCGCTCCGCCGCCGCAGCCAGATCGTCAGCCGCCGCGGGCGCCTCGACCGCCGGCCCCCGGCGGTCCACCCCCGCAACCGCAGCAATGGGCGCCTGCCCCCGGATACGGCCAGGAAACCCAGATGGCGCAGGCGCCGGGCGGCTCGTACGCCGAACGGATTCGCGCCGACGAACTCGTGCCGCAGCGCCGCACCCCGCCCGGCAGCGGGTGGCGTCTCGCCCTGTTCAAGGCCACGTTCGGTCTGGTGAACCTGGGCCAAGGTCCCGACGAGATTCGCCAAGCCGAGCTCGAGGCCAAGGTCCGATCAGGGCTGCGCGGTCACTTCAAGGTCGGCGTCATGGGCAAGGGCGGCGTCGGCAAGACGACGGTGTCGGCCAGCATCGGATCGGTCTTCGCCGAACTGCGCCAAGACGACCGGGTGGTGGCCATCGACGCCGACACCGCGTTCGGCAAGCTCGGCAGTCGTGTCGACCCCAGGGCGCAGGGCTCCTACTGGGAGCTGGCCGCCGACCAGCACCTCGAGACTTTCGCCGATGTCCGCAGCCGGGTGGGCAACAACTCAGCCGGGCTGTTCGTCCTCGCCGGTGAGGGAACCCCCGCGCGTCGACGGGTGCTGGACCCGGCGATCTACCGCGAGGCGACGTCGCGGCTCGACCGCTACTTCACGATCTCGATCGTCGACTGCAGCTCCACCATGGACACGCCGGTTACTCAAGAAGTTCTGCGGGACCTCGACGCGTTGGTGGTGGTCTCCTCGCCGTGGGTCGACGGTGCGGCGGCCGCCGGTCAGACGTTGGACTGGTTGGCTGCCCGTGGCCTCAACTCACTGCTGCAGCGCACCGTGATCGTGCTCAACGATTCGGATGGCCACGCCGACAAGCGGACACGTTCGATTCTGGCCCAACAGTTCTCGAGCCAGGGCCAGAAGGTTGTCGAGGTGCCCTTCGACGGGCATCTGCGGCCGGGCGGTGTGATCGACCGGATAGGCGAGATGTCACCTGCTGCGCGGCGGCGATTCATCGAGATCGCTGCGGCGCTCGCCGACTACTTCCCGACCCACGACGATCGCAGCCGCGAGCGCTACTGAGGCGGGCTCAGCTCAGCTGCTCGATCAGCGATTCGATTTCCCCGACAGCTTCGGCCGACACAGGCTGTTCGGCCTCGGCGGCGATCACGTCCTCTTCGGAAACCCCTGCGGCTTGCGCGGTTTCGAGGATCGTGAGGTTCGCGCCGCGCCGCGCTGCATAGAGCCGCTGGCCGACGGTGGCTTGCGGAGCGCCGGCGGCACGCAACATGAGTTCGTCATAGCGCGTGCGCACCGCGCTCAACGCCTTGATCAACGCCGGTGACACCTTGCTGATCCGGGCGGCCCGCGCCGCGACGGCCTCGAGCTGACGTAGGTCCGCGAGGATCTTCGTCACGTGCGACGTGAAGTCCGGATCGTCGACGGGAGGTAGCGCCTCTACCGCGGTGCCGAACGTGTTGACCGCCGTGACGACCGCCTGCGCGATCAGCGGAATGTCGTCGCCGGTGTCGACGGGCGATGCGGTGGGCTGCTCGACGGTGACCGACTCGCCTCTTCGCAGCCGCGCGATCGTTCCCGGCGGCCATTGCAGCACCTCTTCGAGCTTTGCTCGGGTGCGTTCACGCGGCCAGCTGCGACCCTTCTCGAAGGCAATGAGCGCGCCGGCGTTGATGATTCCGTCGGTCGCCAGACTGCGCTGGCTGATGTCGAGTTCACGGCGGCGGGCCGCCGCGGCCGCGCCGGCACGACGCATCCCCTCGTCGAGCACCTCGATCGACTCCGGGTCGGTCATCAACGGGCATTCCTCGAGAAACTCGCGGGGCGGAGCGGCGACGCAATCCTATCGGCCGCTGGGTCTACCGCTACGACTTGGGGCCGCGTGGTGCCGGTAGATCTGTGGCAAAGCTATGTCTTCACAATCACCCGCACGGCCTTGGCGCTACGGTTTCGAGGCTGCCGGGTCAAGGCATTCTATCCATCTTCCACGCAGTTCAGATCGCTTTTCGGCGACAGCCGACCATGGGTGGCGCATCGGTTGACCGTAACACTGCTTACGTAGGCGTAGCACTAACTGTTGCATCGCTACGGTTTCTACGCTAGCTTTGCGTCACGCGGCGCGAGAGCCGCAGAGCGGATAAGGGAGCGGTTCGGATGAACACAACACACTGGGACGAGACCCCGATCGGTGCCTGCACGCGTGACCCCGAGCGGTGGACAACGACGGCCGACGAGGACGCCAAGGCGATCTGCCGGGCATGCCCTCGGCGCTGGCTTTGCGCCCGCGACGCATGCGAGCTGCCGCGCGCGGAAGGACTGTGGGCAGGCATCGTGATTCCGGAGAGCGGCCGCGGCAGGACGTTTGCCCTGCGGCAGTTGAAGTCGCTCGCCGAGCGCAACGGTGAAGTCGTGCGGCCCCGTCGCTACTACTACGCGGAAATCGCCTGACCGGCCGCTCGCCTGCCGCCGTATCGAGGGGTCGGCGGCGGGCGGTTACCAGGTATCGACGAAGCGCCGTTCGGTCCGGCGCGGTTCGTGCATGGTGGCGGCGGTCAGGGTATCGACGATGAGCCGACGGGTGTCTGCGGGATCGATCACGTCATCGATCTCGAAGAGTTGAGCGGCGTTGAGCGCCTTGGCGTTCTCCTGAGCCGCCGCGGTGGCTTGGCGTACCCGCTCTTCCCGTTCCTCATCGTCGGCGATCGCCTCGAGTTCCTTGCGGAGACCCAATCGGACCGCGCCTTCGAGACCCATCGGACCGAGATGTGCTCCCGCCCAAGCCAAAGTGAGCACCGGCTCGTGCAGGCTGCCGCCGAGCATCGCCTGGGCGCCGAGGCCATAACCGCGGCGCAGCACGACGGCCACCAGCGGCACGCTCAGCGCGGCCCCGGCGACCAGCATCCGCGAGGCGCGGCGCACCAGCGCCTCGGCTTCTGCCGCCGGCCCCACCATGTAGCCCGGGCAGTCGATCAGCGAAACGACGGGCAGCCCGAACGCTTCGCACAATTGCAGGAAGCGCGCCGCCTTGTCGGATGCGGCCGCCGTGATCGCGCCGGCCATCACCATGCTGTTGTTCGCGACGACGCCCACGGCGCGACCCTCGATCCGAGCCAGCGCCGTCACCATCTCGGGCGCGAAGCGCGGCCGTAGGAACGTCACCGATCCTTCGTCGGCCAGCGTCTCGATGACCGGCGCCACCGGAAAAGCGCGCCTGGCCCGCTCGGGAACCATTGTGCGCAATGCTGTTTGGTCACCCGCGACACCCGGCGCCGTCGTGCCTTGAAAGTAGGAGAGCAGGCGCTTGGTCACGGCCACCGCTTCGGCTTCGTCGGCGACGACGACGTCGACCACCCCGTTTGGCTCCTGCATGCTGATCGGGCCGACCTCGTCGGGATGCACATCGCCGAGTCCGCCGCCCGCGATCATGGCCGGGCCGCCCATACCGAGCGAGGTGTCCTCGGTGGCGACGATCAGATCCGAACTACCGGCGAGGACGGCATTGCCCGCGAAGCAACGGCCCTTGACGACCGCGATGCGCGGCACCAGACCCGACAGGGCCGCCCAGAGCTTGAACGCGCGGGCGTCGAGCGCGGAGACAGTCGGGTAATCGGTGTCGCCGGGACGACCGCCACCGCCTTCGGCGAAGAAGACAGTTGGCAGGCGCATACGTTCGATCAGGTCGAAAAGGCGGTCCTTCTTGCGGTGGCCGAGCGCGCCCTGGGTGCCCGCGAGCACCGTGTAGTCGTAGGACAGCACGGCGCAGGCGGCGTGGGCCTCGCCGAAAAGCTCGCCGTTGACGCGCGCCGTGCCGGCCACCAGGCCATCGCCCGGGGTGCGGGCGATCAGGTCGGCGAGGTCACGGCGGTGCCGCTGGGCGGCGATCGCGAAGCGGCCGTACTCGACGAACGAGTCCACGTCGACGAGGTCGGCGATGTTCTCCCTGGCGGTGCGGCCGTTGCGGGTGCGCCTGCGCTCGACGGCGTCGGGACGTGCGGCGTCCTCGGTCAGGGCGCGGCGTTGCAACAGCTCCGCATGGTCGGCGCGGATCGACTCATCAGACATGGCGTGGTGATGCTAACAAGGTGTGATACCTTGCACGCTATTAGTTAGGGCCCTATCTAAAGGCGTATGGTGGTCTCATGACGGTTGTCGACGCAGACATCGATCCCCTGGCCCTCGAACGCCAGGTGTGCTTTGCACTCGCGGTGACCAACCGCGCGGTGTTGGCGGTGTACCGTCCGCTGCTCGAACCGCTGGGCCTGACCCATCCGCAGTATCTCGTGATGCTGGCGCTGTGGGATCACCACAAGTCCAATGCCGATCGACCGTTGTCAGTCAAGGCGATTGCCGCAGCGCTGCAACTGGATTCGGCCACACTGTCCCCGATGCTGAAGCGGCTGGAGGCGCTCGGGCTGATCACCCGAACCCGCAGTGCGGCCGATGAGCGCGCGACCGATGTCGGGCTGACGAAGGCCGGGATTCAGCTGCGGCGGAAAGCCCTGAAGATCCCGCCGGCTGTGGTGGAACAGCTCGGCGTCGGCCTCGACGAACTCGAACGGCTGCACGACGTACTCACCCGGGTCAACGCTGCGGCGCTGGCTGCGGGCGCGCTCGATGAAAAGAAGGAATCCCGATGACCCCGATGAAGAAGCCCGGTCCTCTGCAGTTCATCGCCTACGCGTACGGCAAGCGGCTGCCTGACTCCATGCAGGAGTGGGTGGCCCACGACCTCGCCGACAATGGTGCCGTCCGGCGGCACATGATCCGCATGGCGATTCCGCCGCTGCTGGTGCTCGCGCCGCTCTGGCTACTGCCGGCGTCGCTGTACGTGCATCTGGAGATGACGGCGCCGATCTACATTTGGGCGATTCTGATGGCGCTGGCGCTGAACAAGGTGTGGCGCAGGCACCGCCTCGCACAGCACGGTCTGGACCCCAACCTCGTCGACCAGATCAAACGCAAGAGGGACGCCGCCATGCACGAGGCCTACGCCAAGAAATACGGGCCACGTCCGGAAGAGGCGCGCTGGCAGTCCAACAGCAGCCCGTTCTAGCCCTTGGATGAGCTGTCCGCCGCACGAAATAGATTGCAATGCTTGCCTTTTGCGCGCTGTTGAGTGCGCGGTAGGGCTGCCCTGAACCCCCAGCACATCCTCTGTTCGCCGACCCGCCCCGGCTGCCACGGCTAGCCGTAAAGCGCCTCGACGGCCCGAGTTGCCGTGGCCAGGTCGACGTTCATCTCCTCGCGGTAGGCCTTGATCGCACCGATCTTGTTTCCTGCCGCGACCAGTTCGCGCACGCGAGGCGGGGTTTCGTTACGGGCGATCGCTGCAGGGTTGGGCATCGGTATGCCGGTCTGCTCGTACAGATGCTTGACGAGCTGTTCGAGTACTCCGAGCCGCTCGTAGATGTCATTCGTGGTCGTCACCGGCACAGTCTGTCACCGCCGCGCGGGCCGTGGCCGGTCGTCTCGAGATACCGGCGGCCCCTTTCGGGCAGGGCTGGCTACTTCGGCCTGCGATTTCCATTCCTGTTGCCGTTGCCCCTGGCCCTTCCCGTTGCCGTTCCCATTGCCCGTCTTGTCGCCGTTGGCGAATGTCTCCTGCTGCGCTGCCTGATCCACGACCGGAGAGGCCGGCGGGGAGGACCACCCATAGAGGCGCGCACTACCTTGTTATTCACAGGGCGGCTTCGGCGCGTGGGCGTTTGTCACTGCCCGCGCTTAGCGTGCAAGGCATGACTAACTGGATCAACACGGTCAGTCGTGGCCACGTCGAACGCGGGGTGCGCGGGCGCTTCACGCAGGCCAACCACGGCAGACCCAATATGTTGCGCAGAATGGAACGCGGGGACTGGATCATCTTCTACTCGCCGAAGACCGACTATCCGGAGGGCAACCCGCTGCAGGCCTTCACTGCGATCGGACAAGTCGTCGACGACGAGCCCTATCAGACCGAAGTGACGCCCGATTTCCAGCCGTGGCGGCGCAACGTCGACTTCCTCGAATGCACCGAAACCCCCATCCGCCCGCTGATCGAACAACTCGACTTCATCGAGAACAAATCGCAGTGGGGCTACAAGTTCCGCTCCGGGGTGTTCGCGATCGACGATCACGACTTCGAGCTGCTCAGATCTGCGATGACCGGCGGCTAGCGCGTCGCCAGGGACAACACCGCCCGGCTGAGGCGTCTACGCGGCCATCCTCGCGCACCGTCGGCGGCCAACGCGGCCCTTGCCGCATTGCGCCCGCACACTCCATGCACGCCACCACCCGGTGATGCGCCAGCCCTACCCAGATACACGTTCTGCACCGGAGTTTCAGCTCGGCCGAGACCTGGGACCGGCCGGAAGATCAACTGCTGAAAGAGCTGGGACGTACCGCCATTGACGGCGCCCGCGTGCAGATTGGCATTAGTGGCTTCCAGGTCCGATGGGCGTTGTATCGACTTGCCAATCACGTGATCAGTGAATCCGGGCGCATGCTTCTCGAGCATCAAATCCACTGCGACAGCGAGTTGTTCGGCAGAAGCGTCGTCGGACATCCCCCGCGGCAAGTGGGTATACGCCCACGCGCTTTCGGTCCCGGATGGTGAGCGGCTGGGATCGGCGGTGGTCATCTGTCCAACCAGCGCGAACGGATGCAGCGGAATGGTCGCCGTATTGAGGTCTGCCATCCATCGGATCAGACCGTCATGATCGGCGCCGACGTGGACGGTGCCGGCACCGCTGAGACTCTTCGACCGCCACGGAATGGACGCATCGAGCGCGTAGTTGAGTTTGAGAACCTGTGTGTCCCAGGTGAATCGGGACAGGCTGCGAGTCATTGCTTCCGGGACGACATCGGCGGGGAGCAAGTCGCAGAACAGCCGAAGTGCAGATGTATCGGCAATGACGGCGCGCCGGACATCGACTCTTGCTCCACCGCTCGTCCGGACTGCGACGGCGCGTCCGCCGCGCACGTCGATCGCTTCGACGGCTTGTCCACACTCGATCCGCGCCCCAGCCGACTGTGCCCGATTGACCAACGCAGCGGCCAGCTGTCCGGCCCCGCCCACAGGCACCGGGAACCCCCCGTCCTGGGCCATCATGATCAGCAGGTATCCCATCACGCCACTGCCGGCCGCATCGATCGGGACATCGGCGTGCATTGCGTTGCCCAACAGCAGGAGTCGCGCAGCCTCACCGTCGAACAAGTGCTCTGCCATCACACCGGCGGGCAACAACATCAGGTGCGCCAGGCGTAGCGCCTCCGCGGCACCCACTTCGCAGCAACTGCACGGGACCCCGCACGGGCGGAAACGGCGAGAACAAGGTGGACAGCAGCGCGTCCTTGATGCCCAGCCACTGGTCGAACAGTGCGCGCCAGCGGTCTCCGTCACCGCGAGTGTGTCGCTCGAGTTCCGTTGCGGTGCGGTCAATATCGCGGTAGATCACTGGGGCATCGTCGTCGTCAGCAGAACGGGCGTGTCCCACCACCGCCGGTGCGTGTGTCCACCGCAGACCGTGATCCCACCATCCGCCAGGCACCTTCCGACCGTCGCGGGGGACCGGATCCTCTAAACGCACAACGCTATCGGTGCCTGACAGGGATGACAGGTGCCGAACATATATGTGGGATCCGGGCACGGAGGCAACGCGCAGCATTCAGCGAGACCTTCCACGAGGGGCGAGTAAGAGCGGACATTCCCATACACCCCTGTGGACGGGTCGCGTCCGGTTCGATCCCGGATGGCTTCAGGACTCTCCCGAGCTAGGTACCCGCGCGCAGTGGCACCAAACGGTGCTAGACGCGGAATTACAGGATGGGTCGCCCGCCTGTGACCGCGATGCGCGCACCGGATATGTAGCTGCCTTCATCTGACGCCAGCAAGACGTAGGTCGACGCGAGTTCAGCCGGCTGACCAGCTCTGCCCAGCGGGGTGTCGTCGCCGAAGTTGGCGACCTTCTCTTCCGGCATCGTGGCCGGGATCAGCGGCGTCCAGATCGGCCCGGGTGCCACACTGTTCACCCGAATGCCCTTCTCTCCCAATAGTTGAGCCAAGCTTGCAGAGAAGTTCGCGATCGCGGCCTTGGTCGCCGCATACGGCGCCAGCGTCGGCGACGGCATATCGGAGTTGACCGATGAACTGCCGATCACCGACGCTCCGGGGCCCATATGCGGCAACGCCGCCCTGACCAAGTGGAAGTAGGCGCCTACGTTGAGCCGGAACGTGTAATCCCACTCCTCGTCGCTGATCTCCTCGAGTGAGTCGTGGCTCATTTGGAACGCCGCATTGCTCACGATCACATCGATCCCGCCGAACTCCTGTGCGGCGCGGTCGATCACCGCTCGGCAATGTGCCGGCTCCGCCAGATCGCCCGGCATCAACACACACTTGCGCCCAGCATCCTCCACGAGCGTGGCGACCTCGGCCGCATCGTCGTCCTCGTTGAGATATGAGATCAGAACGTCAGCACCCTCTCGCGCATACGCGATTGCCACGGCGCGACCGATACCGCTGTCACCACCGGTGATCACCGCACGTTTGCCCATGAGTCGACCCGATCCGCGGTACGTGGTCTCGCCACAGTCCGGGACAGGATTCATCACTGACTGCACACCGGGAACTTCCTGCTGCTGCTCGGGAAAACCCATACCTTCGCCTCCATCACCTGCGGCTCGCGTGCTCTTCTACTCGTTCGTAGAGCGCCCGCTTACCCGATTCCACAGACGTCACACCGCAGTGGTGACCTCTGACCGGAGCGCCCCGAATTTTCGTTCCAACGCAAATATGTCGGTTTGGTGACATCTCGGTCGGGTACAGACTGCCTCGCGACCGGGAACGGTGTCGGGGGACGAAATTCACCTGTCGCGCAATAGGGGGGCTACAGCCCACTGGTCCCTGTTCTTTTCGGTTTGCCTGCAAGCCGAACTCAACGATGGAGAAGTACACCCATGCGGAAAGCAATCGCAATTCTCGGTATGACCGGCGCACTGACGTTCGGCGGTGCGGGCCTCGCTCACGCCACCACGTACACCAACCCCGCACCTGAGACCACGACCACGTTGGCCCAGTCCCAAGAGCACGAAGACGACGGCGACAACACCGGCTTGTGGGGTCTCGCCGGCCTCCTCGGTCTTCTCGGACTGCTCGGGCTGAAACGACGCAACGACCACGTCGCGACCACTGCTGCGGCGCCCGGAACCACCGGCTACGGCAACACGCCGCGCGCCTAGCTATACAACGCCGGTTCGGTCCGCCACCGCTGCGTGGTGGCGGACCGAACCACCGTCATCGGAAATCCAGTGCTTGAGAGCACCAAACAG
>Ga0075363_100000914_pt1 | contig 10412 bp, 8 predicted proteins | sample EndMetdeltDD1763_FD_71470 | JGI IMG/M metagenome (GOLD analysis project Ga0075363, IMG submission 71470) | Populus endosphere microbial communities from Tennessee, USA - Endosphere MetaG P. deltoides DD176-3 | ecosystem: Host-associated > Plants > Roots > Endosphere | place: USA: Tennessee...
AAAGCAGGTTTTTGCTTTTGCCCGCTCAGAGAACTTTGGCGATCATGCTGCCCAGTTGCCCCAGCGATACCGGCTTGGTCACGTAGCCGTGCATGCCGGCCTCGCGGCATTGCTCTTCCAGGTTGAGCACGGCGTGGGCGGTGAGCGCGATGATCGGCACGGTGGCGCCGGCGGCGCGCAGGCGGCGCGTCGCCTCCAGGCCGTTCATCACCGGCATCTCGATGTCCATCAGCACCAGGTCGTACTGGGTGCGTGCGCACGCCTCCAGCGCGGCCGCGCCGTTCTGGGCGGTCTCGACGGCAAAGCCCATTCTCTGCAGCATCAGGGTGATCAGCTTGCGGTTGATCTCGTTGTCGTCCACGGCCAGCGCCCGCTTGCCCGGCCAGGCCGCCGCCAGCGGGCCGCTGGCGGGCCGGCTGCCGCCCAAGGTGGTCTCGACGCTGAACGGCAGCGTGACGCGGAAGGTGCTGCCCGCGCCCAGCGTGCTCTCGACCGCGATGTCCCCGCCCATCAGCAGCGCCAGGCGCTTGCAGATCGCCAGCCCCAGGCCGGTGCCGCCGAACCGGCGGGTGGTCGAATGGTCGGCCTGCGCAAAGGCGTCGAACACCCGGCCCAGGCCTTCCGGGGCGATGCCGATGCCGGTATCGGTCACCGCCAACTCCAGCCGGCCTTCACTGCCCGGCGCGCCGGCGCCGCGCCGCACCGTCAGCCGCACCTCGCCGCGCGCGGTGAACTTGACCGCGTTCGACAGCAGGTTCATCAGTATCTGCATCAGCCGGGTGCGGTCGCCCACCAGGCGCAGCGGCAGGTCCGGGGCGGCATCGACGGTGAATTGCAGTCCCTTGGCGCGCGCCGCCAGTTCGCTCGCCGCCACGGCGGCGCGCAGCACCTCGGCCAGTTCGAAGGGCGCTTCCTCGAGCACCAGCTTGCTGGCCTCGATCTTGGAAAAATCCAGGATGTCGCCCACCAGCGCCAGCAGCGATTCCGAGGCGTCGTGGATGCGCGCGCTGTAGCCGCGCTCCTCCTCGGTCATCTGGCGCTCGGCGAGCAGCTCGGAAAAGCCGATGATCGCATTGAGCGGCGTACGGATTTCATGACTCATGATCGCCAGGAAATCGCTCTTGGCGCGGTTGGCGCGCTCCGCGTCCTCCTTGGCGACGCGCTCGGCGGCCTCGGCGGCGCGGCGCACCTGCGCCTCCTGTTCCAGCGCGCTATTGGTCTCGGCGATGCGCGCCAGCGCCCCCTGCAGGTCGGCGATCAGCGAGGCGTTGTCGAACCGGCTGCGCAGGCCCTCGACGAAACGCTGGTTGAACTCGCGGCAGGTCAGCAGCAGCACCGCGATGAACACCAGCATGATCATGCCGGCCGCCACCCCCAGCTCGGAGCCCACCGCGATCGCCCGCAGCGCCGGCGGCCCCAGCAGGCCGATCAGGTAGCCGCCATAGATGCGCGGCACGAAGCCCACGAAGGCAATCGCCCCGCCCGCCAGCCCGAAGGCGGCGGCCAGCACGATCATGCCCTGGTGCGCGGTCGAACTGGTCAGCATCGCCGCCGCCAGCCCGCCCCAGCACAGGCCGGTGCAGGTCGAGAGCACCACATAGCTCCACTCGAAGGCGCCCAGCGCGGCGCTCTCGGCATGGCGGCGAAAGAGCGTAGCCACCCACCAGCGCAGGGCGTTGCAGGCCGCGCACACCGCCAGCCAGCTCACCAGCGCCGGCACCGGCGCCTCCAGGCGCAGCACCCAGGCCATGCCCACCGCGAGCATCAGGTTCAAGCCGATCCCCGAGTTCGCCAGGTTGGCGACCCGCAACAGCTGCTCGCGGCGCACGCGCTCGTCGGTTACCAGGACTTGCATCGCTCCCTCTGCTTGTCTTGTTGTTGGTTCGGCAACCCGCAGGGGCGGGATGTCTTTAACGGACCGGTGGGAAGTGTACCGGCAGTGCGGCAAAAAAGGGACCTAGCGCGGCGCCCCCTGCAGCGCCAGCACCAGGGTGAACACGCTGCCCCGGCCGGGCGTGCTTTCCACCGCCAGCGCGCCGTGCATCAGCCCGGCCAGGCGGCGGCAGATCGCCAAGCCCAGACCACTGGCTGGGCGCCCCCCGGCCGGGCCGCTGCCCGGGGGACGGCCCGGCTGGCGCAACCCCAAGGCTTCGCCGTGGGAGTAGGCGTGGAACACCCCGCTCAGTTCGTGGGCAGGGATACCGATGCCGGTATCGCGCACCGCGAAAGCCAGGGTATGGCGTTCCCCCTCCACGCCCACGCTTTTCACCTCCAGGCTGACGCTGCCGCTGGCGGTGAACTTGACCGCGTTCGACAGCAGGTTGGCGAGGATCTGCGTGAGCCGGCGCGGGTCGCCCAGCACCCGCCCCGGCAGCCCCGGCGCGATCTCCGCGCTGAAGGCCAGGCCCTTGGCCTGCGCGTGCAGCCGGCCGGCCGCCGCGGCGCGCGCGACCAGTTCGGCCAGATCGAACTCGACACGCTCGATCTGCAGCTGCCCGGCCTCGATCTGCGAATAGTCGTGCACGTCGGTGAGCATCGCCAGCAGCCCATCGACGATGTCCTGCACCTGCAGGGCTGCCTCGCGCTGCGGCGGCGCCAGCGAGGCGCCCAGCAGCGCCGCCGACTGCCCCGAGATGGCCCGCAGCGGCGTCTGCAGCTCGGCGCCGATGCGCGCCAGGAATTCGCTCTTGGCCTGGTTGGCGCGCTCCACCGTGCCCACCAGTTCCTGCAGGCGCCGCGCCAGCGCCTCCTTTTCCAGCCGCACCTCGATGGCCCCGGCCACCAGGCGGTTGAGCTGGCGCGCCGCGCTGTAGAGCAGGCCGATGAACACCAGCGTGGTCATCCCCACCACCAGGCGGTAGGTGCCGCCCAGCTCCCACCAGTCGCTCAGCCACTTGAACGCCGCCGGACCCATGGTGGCCAGCAGGAAGGCGCCGTAGGGGCCGCGCATGTGGCCCACGAACGCCGCGCCGCCGCCGGCCAGGCCGTACACCGCGCCCATCGCCAGCACCGTGAACAGGGTCTCGTCGATGGGCACGATGCCGGCCGGCAGCAGGCCCCAGCCCAGGCCGGAGAGCACGAAGGGGACGAAATACCAGAGTGCATAACGCTCGTCGGCCGCCTGGTCGTGCGCCTCGGTGGGCAGGCGCGCATAGCGCCACACCACCCCCGCGCGCAGCGCCGTGAGCAGCAGCATCACCACCGTCCACCCGATCAGCACGCCCTGCGGCACCACCTTCACCAGCACCAGGAACACTGCCGCGATCAGCGCCGCGGAGGCGAACACGGCGCTGGGCACCACCTCGAAGACCATGCGCAACTGCTCGCGGAACGCCTGCGCCGCCAGGTCGGCGGAAGAAGCTTTGGGTCCGGCGGTACGGGTGTTCTCGATCAAATCGGGAGAGGGCCGGCTGCTTGAACACTGACAGCGCGGCGGGCGACGCGAACCGCCCTTACCGGCTGCCTGCTGGACTACTGGACTACTGGAAAGCCTGGATGCCGGTCTGCGCGCGCCCCAGAATCAGCGCGTGGATGTCGTGGGTGCCTTCATAGGTGTTGACCACCTCGAGATTGACCATGTGGCGGATCACGCCGAATTCGTCCGAGATGCCGTTGCCGCCCAGCATGTCGCGCGCCACGCGCGCAATGTCCAGCGACTTGCCGCAATTGTTGCGCTTCATGATCGAGGTGATCTCCGGGGCGGCGATGCCCTGGTCCTTCATGCGGCCCAAACGCAGCACGCCCTGCAGCCCCAGGGTGATCTCGGTCTGCATGTCGGCGAGCTTCTTCTGCACCAGCTGGTTGGCGGCGAGCGGGCGGCCAAACTGCTTGCGGTCCAGGGTGTACTGGCGCGCGCGGTGCCAGCAGGCTTCCGCCGCGCCCATGGCGCCCCAGGCGATGCCGTAGCGCGCCGAGTTGAGACACGTGAACGGCCCCTTCAGGCCCTCGACCTCCGGAAACTCGTTTTCGGCCGGTACGAACACTTCGTCCATCACGATCTCGCCGGTGATCGAGGCACGCAGGCCGACCTTGCCGTGGATCGCCGGAGCCGACAGGCCCTTCATGCCCTTTTCCAGCAGATAGCCGCGAATGCGTCCCGCATCATTTTTCGCCCACACCAGGAACACGTCGGCGATCGGCGAATTGGAAATCCACATCTTCGCGCCGGTCAGCGAAAAGCCGCCCGGCACGCTCTTGGCGCGGGTCACCATCGAGCCGGGGTCGGAACCATGGTTCGGCTCGGTCAGGCCGAAACAGCCGATCCACTCGCCGGTGGCCAGCTTGGGCAGGTATTTCTGCTTTTGCATCTCGCTGCCGAATTCGTAGATCGGCACCATCACCAGCGAGCTCTGCACGCTCATCATCGAGCGGTAGCCCGAATCGACGCGCTCGACCTCGCGGGCGATCAGGCCGTAGGCCACGTAGTTCAGGCCCGGGCCGCCGTACTGCTCGGGAATGGTCGGCCCCAGTAAACCGATCTCGCCCATTTCACGGAAAATGGCCGGATCGGTTTTCTCGTGGCGGAAAGCCTCCAGCACGCGCGGCTCCAGGCGTGCCTGGCAATAGTCCTGCGCCGCGTCACGCACCATGCGCTCTTCTTCGCTGAGTTGTTCGTTGAGCAACATCGGGTCTTCCCACTGGAAGACGGCTTTGGGAGCATTCATGGCGGGTCCTGGAGAGGCGTTGAGTCGGGGACCTGCAATTATAGGCTCGCGCAGGGCGGCCGACTATTCGGTTTTCCGACGAGCGGCTTAAGCAGACGTTATGCGGACTAACATCCAAAGCGCTCCGCCAAACTGCCGCGCCGGGTGTAAATTAGCGCCATCACAAAAACATTGATTCGCACGGAGAACAAAACATGCCGCAACCCCTGATCACCGGCCTGCGCAGCGTCGCACTGGGCGTGACCGACCTGGCCGAGCACGAAAAGTTTTACACCGATGCCTGGAACCTCACGGTGGCCGAGCGCGGCGCCGACGGCGTCTACCTGCGCGGCAGCGGCGCGCCGCACCACATCATCTCGCTGCACCAGCGCCCGCAGACCGCGGTGCTCGCCGTCACCTTCACCGCCACCAATGCGGACGCGCTCGCCACCATCGCCAAACAGGTCACCGCCAGCGGCGGCACGCTGGAAAGCGGCCCCGCACCCGCCGCCGACCCCGCCGGCGGCACCGCCGTGGTATTCCGCGACCCGCAAGGCCGGCGCTTCCAGGTGGTGGCCGGCGCCCGGCAGCACGCCGACGCCACCCGGGTGGCCGGCAAACCCGAGCGCCTCGCCCACGTGGTGCTCAACTCCGCCGACGTGGCCGTGGTCAGCAGCTTTTTCGAGAAGGCGCTCAACTTCACCGTCTCCGACCGCACCCGCATGATGAATTTCCTGCGCTGCGGCAGCGGCGACCACCACAACATCGCCTTTGCCCACGCGCAGGTCAACAGCCTGAACCACATCGCCTTCAACATGCCCGACCTGGAGTCGGTGATGCGCGGCGCCGGCCGGGTGCGCGATGCCGGCTACCCGATCGAATGGGGCGTGGGCCGCCACGGCCCCGGGCACAACGTATTCGCCTATTTCGTCGCCCCGGGCGACGTGGCGGTGGAGTACACCTCCGAAGTCGAACAGGTGGACGAAAGCTACAAGGCCGGCGCCCCCGAGGACTGGAAATGGCCCCCTGGCCGCGTCGACCACTGGGGCGTCAGCCCGCCGCCCTCCGGGCGTTTGAAGGAAGCGCAGACGCGCATCAGCTTCGCGGATTGATGCGGGTGCGGCCGTGCTGCGGCTGCACCTTAACAAATCACTACTTTTTCGAAAATGATTCGCAAGGGTCCCTGTAAAAACCTGCCATCCGCGCAGGGTTTTCTGCCACACCTTATAAAAACTTATAAAAATTTCGCGAGTTTCGCGGCACACCTCCCACCAACTTAGCAGGTCCCCTCCCTTTCAAGGGGAGGGACAGGGTGAGGATGGGGTGCGAATTGGTAGATGTGCCCGCGAGGGTCGATAGCTGCATACCCCATCCCCTCCTTGTTCCTCCCCTTGAAAGGGAGGAGACCTTCTAAGCGCCCGGTACCGAAGCGGCAAACCGCAAACCCAGCCGCACCATCAACTCAAAAAAATCAGAACCCGGAAAGCGTTCCACCAAGCTTGTCCCGCGGTTTCCCTCGGGGGCCTGCTTTCCCGCTTCCCGTTTTCCTTCTCCGGCCGGATGCCTGGGCCCAGGCTGCGCACCGCGCGCAATCCGCGCACCCGCAGCGGGACGCCTGCAGTCGGCCCGATACGGCGGCAACGCGGGTCCGGCTTGTCGCTCAATGGCGGGCCGGGTGGCGCTGCGTGCGCGTGATGCGTTTGGTTACGGACATTACTTTACTCCAGTCATCGTCCAGTTAACTGTACGTTTCATCGGTAATTATTACCTGCGGCTGCCCACTCGCCCACGGGACTTGCGCAACCCCCGGCCCACGCCGCACAATGCAGCTGCCGGCAAGCCGCCACCCGCCGGCCGGACAATAAAACCAGGCCGACCGCATCGGCCCACGAAGGAGACAAGATGAAAACCAGCCAGCTCCCATTCCTGCGCGCCGCGCTCGCCGCCCTGCTCGCCGCCGTGCTCGCCGTTGGTACCGCCGCATGCACCACCCCCGCCGCGCTGACGGGCGCAGGCGCGCCCAGCTACGCGGCCGACGTCAACTGGCCCCAGCCCCTGCCCGACCAGTGGGTGCTCGGCGGCCTCGGTGGGGTGTGCGTGGACGCGCGCGACCACGTCTACATCCTCAACCGGCAGGACGTGATCGAAGGCGACCTCAATGGCGGCAAGCTCGCGCCGATGATCATCGAGTTCGACCCGTCGGGCAAGGTGGTCAACTCCTGGGGCGACAACAAGGTGATGGACCAGCGCCTGCACTCCTGCCACGCCGACCCGCAAGGCAACCTCTGGGTCGCCGCCGCGCCTTCGGGCATGATTCAGAAATTCACCCGCGACGGCAGCAGGCTGCTGCAGCAGATCGGCACCAAGGGCGTGTTCGACACCGACAACGGCACCGAGAAGGGCAAGCCGCTCAACTCCCCCGGCGCGCGCTTCCACATGCCCTCGAGCATTTTTGTCGACAAGGGCAACGGCGACATCTACGTGTCGGACGGCGAGAGCGCCAACAGCAACCGCCGCGTCGCCGTGTTCGACCGCGACGGCAAGTTCTTGCGCCAATGGCTGCCCGAAAGCATGGAGATCGTGCACTGCCTGACCATGTCCAACGACGGCAAGGTCTACGTCTGCAACCGCTACGGCTCGCGCATCCAGGTCTACGACAAGATGGGCACGCTGCTCTCGACCATCGAAGTGCCGTGGACCCCGGTGACCCCGCCGAAGGACGGCAAGCCGGTGCAAAGCGGCGGCTCGGCCGTCGCCATCGACTTCTCCCCCGACCCCGCGCAGCGCCTGATGTACGTGATGAACCAGAACACCTACCAGATCGACATCTTCGAGCGCGCCACCGGCAAGCGCCTCGGCGGCTTCGGGCGCGCCGGCAGCTTCCCCGGCCAGTTCAACCAGGCGCACGGGATTGCGGTGGACTCGAAGGGCAATGTGTACGTCGCGGAGAACCGGGGGCGGCGGGTGCACAAGTTCAGGATTGTGGCGCAGTAGGGCTCCTGTCCTCCGGGAAATCCGATGCGCCGCCTTGAAATCCATGCCTACGGTCCGCTGCGCAACGCGGTCCGCTACGCCGACGCGCCCATGCCCGCGGTCGGCGCGCAGGACCTGCTGGTGCGCGTGCAGGCGGCGGCGATCAACCCGATCGACTACAAGATCGCCCATGGCGACCTGCGCCGCGTGCAGGCCCTGGAGTTGCCCGGCGCCTTCGGCTACGATGCCTGCGGCAGGGTGGAAGCGGTGGGCGGCGCGGTGACGCGCTACCAGCCGGGCGACGCGGTCTACCTGCGCGCGCCGCGCGAGCGCATGGGCAGCTTCGCCGAGTTCATGGCGGTCGATGCGCGCCATGCCGCGCCGCAGCCGGCCTCCCTCTCGGCGCTTGAGGCCGCTTCGATCCCGCTGGTGGCGCTGACCACGGTGCAGGGCCTGGTGGACCGGGCGCACGCGCAAGCCGGCCAGTCCATCCTGATCCACGCCGGCTCCGGCGGCCTGGGCAGCTTCGCCGTGCAGTACGCCAAGCACGTGCTCGGCCTCACCGTCACCACCACTACCAGCAGCAAGAATGTGGACTGGGTGCGCGCGCTCGGCGCCGACGTGGTGCTGGCCTACGACCGCGAGGACTACGCGGCGCTGCCGGCGCGCTACGACATCGTCTTCGACACGCTCGGCGGCAAGACCACGGCAGACTCCTTCGGCGTGCTCAAGCACGGCGGCACGGTGGTCAGCGTGGCCGGGCCGCCGGACCAGGACTTCGCGCGGCAGGTCGGCGCCGGTCCCCTGGTGGCGGCCGTGATGTGGTGCATGGGCCTGGGGATGCGGCAGCGCGCGCGGACGATTGGCGGACGCTATTTCCGCTTTCTCACCGACCCGGGCGGCGCGCAGCTTGAAGCCGTGACGCGCGCGCTGGAGGCCGGCCAGGTCAAGCCGGTGATCGACCGGGTGTTTCCGTTTGACCAGGCGATCGAGGCGCTGGAGTACGCGGCGGCGGGGCGCGCCAAAGGCAAGGTGATGATTCAAGTCGCCGCCTAGGCACCGGCAATTCGCGCAAAATCTGGAGACCCGCATGCCCGCCATCGTCCCCGTCAGCACCGACACGCAGCGCGCCGTCGCGCGCGAACTGATCGCCGAATACCTGCACTGGATCAACGCGGGCGCGCAGCGCGAGTACGGACTGGATTTCGACGTCGCGGCGATGCTCGCCTCCGACATCGCCGACGCGGGTAAATTCGAACCCCCGCATGGGCGCTTCTACCTGGTCGAGGACGAAGGCGAGTTCGTCGCGGTGGGCTGCCTGAAAAGGCTCAACGAGACCACCGGCGAAGTGCAGCGCATGTACGTGCGCCCCGCCTGCCGCGGCAAGGGCATTGCGCGCCTGCTGGTGAACCAGCTGATCGCCGACGCGCGCGCCATCGGCTATCGCACCTTGCGCCTGGAAAGCCTGAAATTCCTCGGCGCGGCGCACGCGCTGTACCACTCGGCGGGCTTCGTGGACATCGATCCCTATGCCGGCAACAGCATGGAGAAATACCATGCGGCCGACGCGGCGCCGGCCTACCGCAACAGCGTGGTGTTCATGGAAATGGCGTTGTAAGCACGCAGCCGCCGCGCCAATCGCGTGATATTTCGCACAGGTTCGCGGCAGGCGCCGCATGGCGATGACCACTCCTCCGGTTTGCGCGCCCGCATGTCCGCCTGACACGCCCGCCTGCGACCACCGTGCATAGAATTCGCCCAGTCACTTACGGGGTCCATGAATTCGCATGCCACCAGAAAAACGCATACCCCTCGCCTACCCGCCGGGCATGATCGAATTGCGCACGCGCAATGCGGGCTTTCGCGGCATGGGCGGGCTGTACATGAAGTGGTCCGAGGAAATCCGCCTGCGCGACTGGGCCGATTACTACGCCGACCTGTTCCTCGGTGTCGTGCTGGGCCTGGCCGGCATCGCGTTCTTCATGTTCACCACCTTCTATTTCACCCAGCTCGCGCTCGACCATCGCGACGCGCCGGCCGTGGTGCTGCGCTGCGTTGCGTGGAACATCTCGGCCCTGTGCCTCGCGCTGATCTGCCTCTGGCTGGCCGCGCTGGCGATGCGCATCAAGCGTGCCGCCATGCTGCACCGGTTTTTGGCGCGGCTGATTTATGTCCTCGGCGGCTCCGCCCTCTTCGGCCTGATCGGCGTGGTGCCGCTCGCGTTCGCCTGACCTGGACCGTTCGCTCTAGTTGCCCAGACGCTGCAAGGTGAGTGTGAAGCTCACGCCGCCCTCTTCATTGCGCACGCCCACCGTGCCGCCCATCTTGGCCATGTAGGTCTTGGCGACGAACAGGCCCTGGCCGCGGCGCTCGCCATTGCTGCCGGCGCCGCCGTCCGATACACCGTAGTCGAAAATCCGCCCGATGATCGCCGCCTCGATGTGCGGGCCCTGATTGTGGATGGCGACGCTGGCGGTGGCGTCGCCGGTGGCGAGCGTGATGGTGATAGGCGTGCCGGGCACGCGGTGGCGGTCGGCATTGCGCAGGATGTGGGTGACCACGTCCTCCAGCGGAAACTCGTCGGCGCGCACCATCACCGGCGCAGCGCCCGCCGCATACTGCACGCCCTCGATACCGGCGAAGTGCGCGTTGCCGGCCAGTTGAAAGAGGAAGGCGTTGAGGTCGAGCGCGCCGGCCTGCAGGGTGGCGGCCTGCAAGGCTTCGCTGGGCGAGGCGGTGCCGTAGAGCACGCGCACCGCCTGCTGCATGCGCGCGATGTAGCGGTGGCTGGCGTCG
>Ga0075363_100000917_pt1 | contig 10407 bp, 8 predicted proteins | sample EndMetdeltDD1763_FD_71470 | JGI IMG/M metagenome (GOLD analysis project Ga0075363, IMG submission 71470) | Populus endosphere microbial communities from Tennessee, USA - Endosphere MetaG P. deltoides DD176-3 | ecosystem: Host-associated > Plants > Roots > Endosphere | place: USA: Tennessee...
CGGCGGAGCGCCCTTCGGCGGCGCCTCCTTGCGGGCACCGGGAGGGCCACCCTCTTCCTTGGCTTGTGCGACGACAATCGGTGCGGTCTGCGCATGCGACGCTGTTGTCGCGAACTGCGTCGCCGTCAAAGCAGTCGTGGCGAGCAGCAGGATGCGGAGGTTTGTCATGATATCCTTTGGTCCCCGGAATAGCCCCAACAGCAAATGGAACGGGCCTTCATTGACATGCCAGTTGGTCGATTGAACGACTAATCATTAGGCCGGATTGTGGCGACCTACAAATGGTCGGAGGGTTTTTATTTCATCGACACAATGGGTTGCATGCACCATTGTTCATTGCGCGTTCAGCCAGTGCGTTCATACAGCGGCCCGATCTGTGGCAGGATTGGGCGCGCGCGGGCCGTTCGGCCCACGCGTTGGCAGTTCGTCGGGCGTCTTGCCCGGCAACTCATCCGGTTGTGGCGGTGGGCCGGGTTCGCGGACCGGTGGTGGCACCTCCGGACGCGGATTGCCCGGAGGACTCTCCGGAGGCGGCTCGGTCGGCTGTCCCGGCGTAGCCGGCGGTATCTCGGGCGGTTCGATCGGCATCACATCGAGACTTTGCGATTGTCGCCGATCTCGGGCCGCGTGTTGGTCACGGCGGCCGCGGCCATCTTCACATAGCTGATGACGGTTCCCGGCGAATCCCAGAACTCCGCATCGTCAGGCGTAATCTTCAATACGCGGATGTTCGGATCTTCGGCGCTGTCCCACCACGCTTTCGCCGGCGTCGTAAACAACTGCTTGATCTTGGCGCGATCGTTTGAGACCGAAGCCGTGCCCGTCACCGAGACGTATTTCTGGGCGCCGGCGTCGGCGAAGGAAAGATTGATCGCGGGATTGCGGGCGATCTCGTCATCCTTGTGACGCCGCGCGTCGGTGAGGAAAAAGATCGCGTTGCTGTCCTGCTCCAGATAGGCGCTCATCGGACGTGCGCGAAGCTTGCCGCCGTCCTGCGTCACCAGCATTGCAAAGCCGATCTTCTTCATCAGCTCCCAGGCGCGATCCTGATCGCGCGCGTTGTCATTGGTCATGTCTTGCTCCCTGAACCTTCAGGGACCGACAACGGCGGGGATGGCGCGATGTTCCAGTGCAAGAGGCCACTGGAACCCGCCGATCAAGCCGGCGCGTGGCAGACCGCCTCAATGTTGTGGCCGTCAGGGTCGAGCACGAAGGCGCCGTAATAGTTCGGGTGGTAGTGCGCGCGAATTCCCGGTGCGCCGTTGTCGCGGCCGCCGGCGGCCATCGCTGCCTTGTAGAACGCATCCACCGTGGCGCGGTCCTTGGCCACGATCGCGACATGCAATGGCTTGTTCATCCCGCCTTCGCCGCCGATCCAGAAATCCGGCTTTCCATTGGCGCCGAAGCCTGCGGCGGGATCGTGACCGTGCTCTTCCTGCGTGACTTCCATGACAAGCGCGTAGTCGAGCGGCGCCAATGCCTTCAGATAAAAGGCCTTGGCACGTTCATAATCCGAAACCGGAAATCCGATGTGGTCGATCATCAAACTCTCCTGCGGTTCAGGGTATCGTTGGACAAGGATAGTTCAGCTTCGTGCCAGCAGTGTGTTGCTGCGGGTCTTGCCGACCTCGACATAACCTCGCGCGCGCATGTCGGCGATGCAGTCGTTCAGCCACTCGTCCTTTTCCAGATGCTCGATCACGATCGCACGGGGCCACAATGCCTGCGGTGCTTCGGCGAAAAAGCCCGTCAGAACGCGATCCTCAAAACCTTCGACGTCGATCTTGAGCGCGTCGACATGCGCGACGCCGGCCTCCTCTAGGATGCGCTGCAGCCGCAGCGACGGCACCTTGATCGCCTTGGCGGAGGCCGCGCCCGACACGATGTGGCTGGCGCCGAGATTGTCGCCGTCGGTTTCGATCAGCAATTCGCCGTCGGCAGGACCGGCGGCCGCCGCGACCAGCCGCACCTGGCTGGTGCCCGAGGCTGCGTTGTTAAAGGCGAGCCGCGAATGGGTGACCGGATGCGGCTCGATCGCAATCACCCTGCCACCGGCGCCGACGTGACGCGCCAGCGCCAGCGCGTAGGTGCCGACATTGGCGCCGACATCGACGAAAATTCCGCCGGCGGGAACATGCGCGCGCAAGAAGTCCAGCTCCTCGATGTTGTAGGCGGGATTGAACAGCGCGCCGCGCTCGGTGGCGCTGGCCTGGTGGTAGAAGCGGAATGAGGCGCCCTGGTATTGCACGTCGACCGGACCCGCGCGCAGCAGGTTCACCAGCCGCGACAGCATAGGCCGGAACGCGCCGCGCTTCAGCCGCGTGCGGTGGGCCAGCGAAATGATCGCAGCCTGTGCGGCATTCGGGGCGAATGCGCCGAACGGCGCGGGCGTCGGGTCGTTGTCGGGCGTCAAACCTGTGTCCTCGATAAAGCGGCGCATGCATAGCCGGTTTTGCGCGTGACTCCAACGAGGCTGTAAACGTTCGTCCTGTCGGGTTATCGTGCCCCGCCACCGGGTCGGCGCTCAGCGCCGCCCGATGACAAGCTCCGGCGAGGCATCCAGTACGCCGTGGTCCATCGGTTCAATCAATGGCGTCTCTGGAATACTGGATCACCCGCCTTGCGGGTGATGACGGCGTCGTATGACGAGAAAACCTACGCTGCCTTCTTCCCGGACTTCTGTTGGCGCAGGAAGCGGCCGAGCAGGCGTCGTCCGCCCTTGCGCGGGATCAGGTTGATGTCGCTGACCAGTTTGGCGCCGCCCTTGCGTCGTTCCAGCACGATCTTGCGGCTGTGAAACGCTTCCAGCTCGACGCGGTGCGCGACGCTGACGATGGTGGCCTTCGGCAACTCCTTGATGACGATCTCCATCATCTTGTCCTGGCTCTTTTCGTCGAGCGCCGACGTCGCCTCGTCCAGCACCACGATGTCGGGGTTGTGCAGCAACAGCCTCGCGAATGCCAGCCGCTGTTTTTCGCCACCGGAAAGCGTCTGGTCCCACGGCCCTTCTTCCTCGATCTTCTCCTTGAGATGATCGAGGCCGACCTTGTGCAGGGCCTCGCAGATTCCCTCGACGGTCCAGTCGTCGGCGGCGCCGGGGTAGGCGATGGCGCGACGCAGCGTGCCGGATGGAATGTAAGGTTTCTGCGGCAGCATGAAGAGACGGCGGTCGGGATGGAAATTGACGCTGCCGCCGCCCCACGGCCATAACCCCGCCAGCGCACGGACCAGCGTGCTCTTTCCCGTGCCGGATTCACCCGCCACCAAAAGGCGCTCGCCGGGCCCGATCGCCACTTCGGTTTCGCCGACCACCGCGGTGCCGTCGTCGAGCGTGACCGAGAGATCGTTGAGACTCAGCATGGCTTCGCCCTCGGTCTCGCCGCGCTTGATGCGGCCGATGCCGTCGCCCTGCTCGGCGCGCTCGAGGCCGTCGAGCGACATCATCAGCGAAGCGATGCGGCGCGCGCAGGCGTTCCAGTCGGCGAGCCGCGGATAATTGTCGACCAGCCAGCCGAACGCGGTCTGCACGATGGTGAAGGCGGAAGCCGCCTGCATTACCTGTCCGAGGCTCATGCTGCCATCGAGAAATTTGGGCGCACACAGCAATAGCGGAACGACAGGCGCAATGAGGCTCGATCCCTGCGAGACCAGCGTGGTGCGCATATGCTGGCCGGCGAGGCGCGCCCACTGCCGCAGCACGTTGGAAAAGGTTTTGTCTATGCCGTCGCGCTCTTCCTCTTCGCCGCCGAGCAGCGCGATGCTTTCGCCGTTCTCGCGCACGCGCGTCAGCGTATAGCGGTACTCGGCCTCGGCCTGGTTCTTGTCCTCCGACACCTGCACGAAGCTGCGTCCGATCGTCATGATCGAGCCGGAGGCAATCGCCGCGTACAGGATCGCGGCGATCACGAGGAAGCCGGGGATGGTGACGGTCGATCCGCCCAGCGTCACCGTCAACGCGCCGCCGATGGTCCAGAGCACGACGATGAAGGTGGCGGCGGACAGGAATGCCGAGGTAACGCCGGCGACGAAATCCACAGGCGAGTCGGTAGCGATCCGCAAATCCTCGGCGATGCGGTATTCCGGATTCTTGTGATCGCCGCCGACGAGGTTGAGTTGATAGTAGCGGCCGTTCGCCAGCCAGCGCGAGATCACAGCATTCGTGAGCCAGGCGCGCCAGCGGCGCTGGATACCCATTCGCGCGAATACCTGGGCGACGCCGAGAAGAACGCTGCCGATCGCGAGTGGAAAGAAGACGGCCGTGAGATAGTAGACGGTTCCGGCATCGCGCTTCTCGATGGCGTCGAAGATCGCGCGATTCCAGACGTTGATGCCGTACTGAAAGCCGACAGTACCGACGATCAGGATCAGCAGCCCGATCGTAAACAGCCACGCCAGCCGGTCGCCCTTGCTGCCCCAATAGCCGCGCGCGCTGATCCAGAACCGTGTCAGCAGGTAATCCTTGCGCGCCTGCTCGGCTTCCTCCGGCGACATCTCCGGGTCGGGCTCGATCACCTCAGGTGGCGGCGGTTCGATCTGATACCCGGCTTCGGTGACGACCTCGGCGAGTTCGGCTTTTTCTTCGGAATCCGGCTTCTTTGCGTGCGAGTCCGACGCCTTGTTCGCCTTGTTGCCGGCGTCGGCGGGTTTCTTCGCGGCGGACTTCTTCTTCGCTGGCGATTTGACGGTTGCTTTGCCCATGGCGGCACAACGGCAGCCAAATCAAAAGGTTCCCTCGGGTGATGTCCTCAGGCCGGCGCCACCAGAAACCCTGCGCGCGGGAAATGCACGACCACTTCGCCGGCGATCGGATCGGTCCTTCGGATCGCGATGTGCTGGGACGAGAGTGCGACGATTTCACCGCGGACGCCGATCTTGCCGTAGTCGTCGGGCATGACCTGCACCCGATCGCCCGGCTTGCGGCCGTTCGGATCGTGGGGATCGGCGAGTTTTACCGTCTGGGGAGAAGCGCGGGTTGCGATCTCCAGCGCCGCCGAGGTCGATATTTCAGTCGGCGTGCCGTGTCCGATCGCGCGCGTCCGCGTTTCCCACGCGCGCGTCGCCGGAAACTCCGCGAGCATCTTGTCGAGATCGGGGTGATTGGTCCGCATGTACCAGACGTTCATGTAAGCGTTGATATCGCACAGGCTCACATGGTCGCCGCACATCCAGCTTCTGTTGTCGGCGAGTTGTGTTTCGATCCATTGCAAATTGGCTCGAAGTTGGTCGCGCATTTGCGGGATAGCGGCTGTCATCGCGGCGATATCGAATTTGGCGCCGCGCAGTTTCTCGCGGTCGGCGATGAATTCCTGCGGAACCTTGCCCGCCAACGTGCCGAAGATCAGGTTCACCGTGCTCTGGAAGAACGCCTTGTCCGTCCACATCGCCGTAGCGGAGGCGAGACCCCGGCACGCTTCCGGAAACAGGGTCGGCCACGGGAAGCGCCGCTCGAGTTCGCGCATGATGCACTGGGTGTCGCAGTAGATGTCGGCGCCGATCTGCATCACCGGGGTTCGTCGATAGCCGCCGGTCAACGGCATCAGGTCCGGTCGCGGCATGATTCGCGAGATCAGCACCGACGTCCAGGCAATGTTCTTCAGACCAAAGATCAGCCGAATCTTTTCCGAGAACGGCGATTGCGGAAAATGATGCAGGATAATCGGATGTTCGTCAGCCATTTGCTTGCTTCCTGCTCAACTTTCGGACTATTCGCGATCTCGCACGCCTGGCGCAGATGCAGGTCATCCGGCCATCATTCAGGACGACGCTGCGGTCGGCGCCTGTTTTAATTTCCGCCGGCCTGCCCGGTGCAGCACCAGCGAGAGTTGCTCGATCGAGTAGGGCTTTTGCAGCAGCTCGAAACCGTAGCTGCCGTGCTCCGACAGCACGTGGCTGTAACCGCTGGTCAACACCACCGGCAGGTCGGGATGGCGGCGGTGAATTTCCTGGGCAAGCTCGATGCCGGTCATCCCGGGCATCACGACGTCGGAGAACACGGCGTCGATGCGGTCGGCACTGACCTCGAGTTCTTCAAGGGCATGCAAGGCGTTACTGACGAGCTTGGTGGTGTAGCCGAGTTCAGCAAGCGCATCGGTCGTGAATCGTCCGACTTCGGCATTGTCCTCGACCACCAGCACCGACATCCCGCTTCCCCGGATCGCCTGGTTATCGGCGCTCGATGCCTGCCGCGACTTCCCGCTTCCTGCGGTGCGCGGCAGATACAGCGTGAAAATACTGCCTTTGCCCAGTTCGCTGGTAACAGTCACTTCGCCGCCGGATTGCTTGGCAAAACCGAAAACCTGCGACAGGCCGAGCCCGGTGCCATGGCCGGCCTGCTTGGTCGTGAAGAAGGGTTCGAAGATACGCTCGAACTGTTCCGGCGGAATGCCGCTGCCGGTGTCGGCGATGGACACGGCAACGTAGCCATACGGATTTTGCGACAACGGCGCGGCGTTAGGCAGGTTGGCCGCCATTCCCACCGCAATCGTCAATCGTCCGCGGCCCTCCATGGCGTCGCGCGCGTTCACGGCGACGTTGATGACGGCGGTCTCGAACTGGCCAACGTCGGCATTGACGAAGCAAGGTTCTTCCGGGCCAAGGATCACGATCTCGATCTGAGAACCGACCAGGGTCGCGATCATTTCGCTCAGCGTCTGCACGCTGCGTCCGACGTCGAACACTTCCGGCTTCAAGGTCTGCCGGCGCGCGAAGGCCAGCAATTGCCCGGTCAGCTTGGCGGCGCGGGTCACTGTATCCGAGATCGCATCGATGTAGCGCAGCCGGCGCGGCTCCGGCAGATCGGGCCGCCGCAACAGGTCCACGGAAGCGCGGATCACGGTGAGCAGATTGTTGAAATCGTGGGCGACGCCGCCGGTCAACTGGCCCAGCGCCTCCAGCCGCTGGCCGTGCTTCAACGCTTCCTCGGCGGCCTGTCGCTTCTCGGCTTCGAAATAAAGATGGCGCGTCCGGCGCAGCGCCAGCCCCAGCAAGGCGAACAGCAGCGCGGTGGCCGGCGCGCCGAAGATCAAATGCTGGCTTATGGTGGAAAACCAGCGCGCCCGGATCGCCGAGGTCTCGAGGCCGGCTGCGACGTAAATCGGATATTCGGCGAGCCGCCGGTAGCCGAGGCGGCGTTCGACGCCGTCGGTCGGCGACGTCACGGTGATGAGACCGGATGTTGGATTGGCCGCGATGATCTTGCCGATCGAACCTTGGGGATCGAGACGGATATCGCTGTCGACGGCGGGGAAACGTGCCAGCACGGTGCCATCAGCCCGGCCGAGCGCGAAGTAGCTGCCGGGCTCGCGGCCGATCCGGGCGTAGTAATTCTCGAAATATTCGGGGAATACGGAAGCCTGCAGAACGCCGGCGAAGCTGCTGTCCTCGCTCGGACGGCGCCTGCTCACGCCGAAGAACGCTGCGCCCTGATAGGGCGCCCGCGGCTTCAGTGCCTCGCCGATATAGGTTCCGATATCGCTTGCCGCGTGTGCCCTGAAATAATCCCGGTCGGAAAAATCGATCTCGGGAGCCGGCGAGACGAGGCTGTTGACGAGGGCGTGGCCCTTGGCGTCGAAAACCCAGGCCGACTTCACCTGCGGCAGCGACGTGACCAGTTGTTTCAGTCGTAGATGCAGCAATTGCTCGCGGGCAACGATGTCGGCATCGGAAACGTCGCGAACGATCTCGGCCATCTCCGACAGGCTGCGGTCGATGGTCTCGAATACTTTCAGCGCATGCTCGTGCGCGACATCGAGCGTGCGTTCGATCTCGCGATCGGCGGTTTCGCGGATCGAGACCCAGGACACGGCCGATGCAAAGACGAACAGCGCCAACGGAAGGGCCAGCGAGGCGACCATCATCCATTGCAGTAGTCTCAGCGAATTACGTTGCTCGATTCGCACGGGCGCTCCGGCTCCGCTTCGACCTTAACGCAATCCCCGGTTGGGAACAAAGTCTCGTCGATGGAACCGGGATGGCTTTCCGTGGCCGACCCACGGCGTCTGATTTGCTTCAAATTGCACATGTCGCGGGCAGCCATCGATGCGGTCGGTGGCCCAGGGCGGTCGGCGGCGGTTCCGCAATTGATCCATCGCAATGTCGGGTTGGCGGCTGCAGGCAATTATGCCCGGCGCGGCTATCGGCAGTCGTACGCCGGCGCCGGCCGGTGGACGACAAAGCCAACCATGGAGGGATTTATGTCGCCCGCAACGCAGGCTTTCATAATGACCGCGGAACTGTTCGTTCTCTCGTTCGCAGCAATTTTTGCGTTCTGGTTTGCCGACAAGTTGCGACGCAACTTCTTCGGCCAACCGTAGCTTCGGCCCGTAGCCCGGATGAAGCCAGCCGGGCTGGCAAAAATGCCTAGATCTGCCGCTCGACGAGCTTGAGCTTGAGCTCCGCGATCGCTTCCGACGGGTTGAGGCCCTTCGGGCAGGCCTTGGCGCAGTTCATGATGGTGTGGCAGCGGTAGAGCCGGAACGGGTCTTCGAGGTTGTCGAGGCGTTCGCCGGTGGCTTCATCGCGCGAATCCGTCACCCAGCGCGTCGCCTGCAGCAGTGCTGCCGGTCCCAGGAAGCGGTCGCTGTTCCACCAATAGCTCGGGCAGGACGTCGAGCAGCAGGCGCAAAGGATGCACTCATAGAGGCCGTCGAGCTTTTCACGGTCCTCGTGGCTCTGCTTCCACTCCTTTTGCGGGGTCGGCGTGGTCGTCTTCAGCCACGGCTCGATCGAGGCATACTGGGCGTAGAAGTTGGTCAGATCAGGCACCAGGTCCTTCACGACCGGCTGATGCGGCAGCGGGTTGACCTTCACCGCGCCGCCGGCGGCCACGTCGTGCATCGACTTGGTGCAGGCGAGCGTGTTCTGGCCGTCGATGTTCATGGCGCAGGAGCCGCAGACGCCTTCGCGGCAGGAGCGGCGGAAGGTCAGCGTCGGGTCGATGTGGTTCTTGATCCAGATCAGGCCGTCCAGCACCATCGGCCCGCAATCGTTGACGTCGACATAATAGGTGTCGACGCTCGGGTTCTTGCCGTCGTCCGGATTCCAGCGATAGATCCTGAATTCGCGCGTCTCGGTCGCGCCGGCCGGCTTCGGCCAGGCCTTGCCGCCGGTGATCTTCGAATTTTTCGGGAGCGCGAATTCAACCATGCTTGCAAGCCTTCGCTGTCGTCATCAGTAAACCCGCGCCTTCGGCGGGATGTACTGAACGTCGTTCGTCATCGTGTAATCGTGCACCGGGCGATAATCGATCGTGGTGTTGCCGCGATCGCCAATCCACGCCAGCGTGTGCTTCATCCAGTTTTTGTCGTCACGATCGGGAAAATCCTCGCGCGCATGCGCGCCGCGGCTCTCGGAGCGGTTGGCCGCCGAGTCCATGGTCACCACTGCCTGCACGATCAGATTGTCGAATTCCAGCGTTTCGATCAGGTCGGAATTCCAGACCAGCGAGCGGTCGGAGGTCGCAACGTCACCGATCCCGCCATGCACCTTGTGGATCAGGTTCTGGCCTTCGGTCAGGATCTCGCCGGTGCGGAACACGGCGCAATTGTTCTGCATCACGTGCTGCATGCTGTCGCGCAATTTTGCGGTCGGCGTGCCGCCGGAAGCGTAGCGGTAGTGGTCCAGCCGTCCCAGCGCGAGCTCCGCTGAATCACCCGGCAGGTCCGGCTGCTTGCCGTTCGGCGTCAGCTTTTCTGCGAGCCGCAGGGCTGCGGCGCGGCCGAACACGACGAGGTCGATCAGCGAGTTGGAGCCGAGGCGGTTGGCGCCGTGCACCGACACGCAAGCGGCTTCGCCGATCGCCATCAGGCCCGGCACCACGGCGTTATCGTCGCCGTCCTTCTTGGTCAGCACTTCGCCGTGATAGTTGGTCGGGATGCCGCCCATATTGTAGTGAACCGTCGGCGTGATCGGGATCGGTTCGCGGGTGACGTCGACATTGGCGAAGATCTTGGCCGATTCGGAAATGCCCGGCAGCCGTTCATTGAGCACCTTCGGATCGAGGTGATCGAGGTGCAGGTAGATGTGGTCCTTTTTCTTGCCGACGCCGCGGCCTTCGCGCATCTCGATCGTCATCGCGCGTGAGACGACGTCGCGCGAGGCGAGGTCCTTGGCCGATGGCGCATAACGCTCCATGAAGCGCTCGCCCTCGGAATTGACGAGATAGCCGCCTTCGCCGCGGGCGCCCTCGGTGACGAGGCAACCCGAGCCGTAGATGCCGGTCGGATGGAATTGCACGAACTCCATGTCCTGCAGCGGCAGGCCGGCACGCAACACCATGCCGCCGCCGTCACCGGTGCAGGTGTGCGCCGAGGTGCAGGAGGCGTAGGCGCGGCCGTAGCCGCCGGTCGCGAGGATCGTGGTCTGGGCGCGGAAACGATGCAGTGTGCCGTCGTCGAGCTTGAGCGCGAT
>Ga0075363_100000919_pt1 | contig 10384 bp, 12 predicted proteins | sample EndMetdeltDD1763_FD_71470 | JGI IMG/M metagenome (GOLD analysis project Ga0075363, IMG submission 71470) | Populus endosphere microbial communities from Tennessee, USA - Endosphere MetaG P. deltoides DD176-3 | ecosystem: Host-associated > Plants > Roots > Endosphere | place: USA: Tennessee...
GCTTTGAAGATCGACGCCACCTGCATCCTGTTCATGCGCGGCGCCGGTCCCACGGGCTACCCGGGTGCAGCCGAGGTGGTCAACATGCGGCCGCCGAACTACCTGATCAAGAAGGGCGTGTCGGCGTTGTGCTGCATCGGCGACGGCCGCCAGTCCGGCACCTCGGGCTCGCCGTCAATTCTGAACGCGTCACCGGAAGCGGCGACGGGCGGCGGCCTGGCCATCCTCAAGACCGGAGACAAGGTGCGCATCGACCTCAACAAGCGGTCGGCCGACATCCTGATCTCCAAGGAGGAGTACGAGAAGCGGCGCGCCGACCTGCAGGGCCACGGCGGCTACAAGTATCCCGGCCACCAGACACCCTGGCAGGAGATCCAACGCGGCATGGTCGACGAACTGTCGAACGGCATGGTGCTGAAGCCGGCCGTGAAGTACCAACGCATCGCCGAGAAGAAGGGCATTCCCCGCGACAACCATTAGGTCTTGTTGTCATCCCGGCCGGGCGCGTAGCGCTCAGAGCCGGGACCCAGAGCCGGCGACGCTCTGGTCTACCGTCCTGGGTCCCGGATATTCGCCTGCGGCGAATTCCGGGATGACAGCGCTTCGATGGAGAGTGCGATGCTGACGCTGGATGGGTTCTACGATCTGCACATCCATTCGGCGCCGGCGCCGTTCGTGCGCATCGGCGACAGCGCCGACATCGCCCGCTGGTGCGCGGAAGCCGGCATGGCCGGCATCGTTATCAAGAGCCATTTCGAAAGCACAGTCTCCAAGGTGCATCACGCGCGCATCGCCGTGCGCGAGCAATTCCCGGGCTTCAAGGTGTTCTCGAGCATCGCGCTCAACCGGGGCGTCGGCGGCGTCAATCCCGGCGCAGTGGAACTCGCCCTGCAGCAAGGGGCCAAGGTGGTGTGGCTGCCGACGCTGGATGCCGTCAACCATGCGCGCGTGTTCGGCTCGGGCGGCACGTACGGCTTCAAGGCGATGACACTGACCTCGCGGCGCAAGACCGAGCAGCCCTTGTTCAGCGTCACCGATGCGAACGGCAAGCTGACGGGCGAGGCCAAGGAGGTGATCGAGCTGGTGATCGCCTACGATGCCATCCTCGCCACCGGTCACATCTCTAAAGAGGAAATCCTGGCGGCCACCGAATTCGCCTTCGGTGCGGGCGCCAGGCGCGTCGTCATCACGCATCCGGAACTCGCCACGCCGAACCTCGACCTGCCGACCATGGTGCAGCTCGCCAAGGCCGGCGCCTACATGGAGTTCTGCGCGGTCAACCTGCTGCCGACCTTCTACTGCCTGTCTCTGCAGAACCTGATCGAGGCCATCGAGGCGGTGACTCCCGGGCGCGCGATCCTCTCCAGCGACGGCGGCCAGCCGTTCAATCCGCGCCCGCCGGAAGCCATTCGCATCGTCGTGCAGAGCCTGCACGAGAAGGGCGTTCCGCTCGAGACCATCCGCAAGATGTGCATCGAGAACCAGAAGCTGCTGCTCGGTCTCTAAGCCCAAACCACCTCACACACGCCGCCTCTCACACCGTCTGTTATCCGATATATTTCATCCACTTGCCGATGTGTGCCGCCGCCGTCACGCGCGGCTGAACTCGGTGCACCGATCACTGGATTTGCATCGGGCGGCAAAGCGAATCACTTACTCCTCCGGACACAGATCGCCCTGCGCCAGCACGATGGCGGCACTCGGGGCTCGCTATTTCCAGCCATAGGAGGGTTGTCACATGCGGAAGGTGTTGTTGGGCTTGGCAGCAGGCGTCTCGCTCATGCTGGCCGCGGGAGGTGCTGCAGCTGACGGAATGCCTCGCCGTGCTGGCGGCTTCAAGGACGTCGGTTGTATTCCGGCTTTCCAGGGCTTCTACATTGGCGCCCAGGGCGGCTACGCACAGTACACGGCCCACCAGAACGACCTGGACGGCTTCCTCACCGACAATTCCGGCTGGACCTCGACCGACAATCGGTTCACCGGCGGCGTAACGGTGGGCTACAACTTCCAGCGCAGCTGCGGCACACTGTTCGGCGTCGAGGCGGACTGGTCCTGGAGCAACCTGAACGCTACGATTATCGACGAGCCCAATAACGTCGGCACGACCAACCGCATAACGAGCAACATCAACAGCTACGGCACGCTGCGCACGCGGACCGGCTTGGTCATCGACAATCTGCTGCTGTACGTCACTGGTGGATTGGCCTGGGCCACCATCGACTTCGACGGAGTGGACTCCCCGAACTCATTCTCATTCAGCGACACACGCTGGGGCTGGACGGCCGGCATCGGTACGGAATTCGCACTGTGGCAGAACTGGACCTTCAAGTCCGAGATTCTGTACATGAATTTCGATGACAAGACCTACAGCTTCACGATCCCGACCGGCACCAGGTTCAGCTTCCAGACCCAAGACGAGGTTTGGGTCGGCCGGGCCGGCGTCAACTACAAGTTCTGAGCAGCACACGCTGCTGGACTGGAGGCGCGCATCCCTGCGATGCGCGCCTTCTCTTTTTCAGCCTTCGCTAGAGATCCTTCGGATCGACTTCGTGCATGAGCGTCTCGCCGCGCGCGAAACGCTGGATGTTATCGAGAAACAACTGGTCCCACCGTGAGCGCACGCCGCTGCCCGAGAACGACGTGTGCGATGTCATGCGCACGCGCGGGTGCGACCACAAAGCATTGCCGGCCGGTAGCGGCTCCTCGTGGAACACATCGAGGATTGCGGTGGCAGGCCTGCCGGCATCGAGTGAGGCCAGCATGGCCGCATCGTCGATCAGCCCTCCGCGCGCAATATTGACCAGCACAGCGCCCTGCTTGAGCGCGGCGAAGAACTTGGCGTTGGCCATGCCGCGCGTGTCGGCGTTGATCGAGCAGGCCAAAACCACGACATCGGCAGCGGGAAGGAACTTCTCCAGATCGGCGGCGGTGCCGACCTGATCGGCGAGCGGCGAGGCCTGCGGCGTGCGTCGAACCACACTGGTGGTGGCGCCGAAGGCCTTCACTCGCCTCGCAATCTCCTGTCCGATCGGACCGAACCCGATGATCAGCCAATTGGTGCGCCAGATTTCGCGGAACGGCGTGATCTGCCACTGCTTGCCAGCCTGCAGACTGCGCTGCTGCTCGATGGGCTGGAATACGGCAAGCGCCTGGCCCAGCACGTACTCGGCGATCGCCACGCCCTGCGCGCTGCTGTTGCAGATGCGCGTGCCTTTGCCCGACAGCGCCTTATAGAACGGGTGATCGAGCCCCGCGTTGAAGGTCTGCAGGACGCCGATCGATTTGCAGTTCAGCAGGAGGTCGAAGGCGCGGTCGCGGAAGCCGTCGGCGTTGATGTGGTTGCTGAGCCACGCATAATCGAGGACCACATCGCTGGGCGGCACCTGCCTGCCGTCGACCAGGAACGTGCCGTCCTTGCTGAAGGTGCGGACGGCGATATCAAGCCCGAGCGCGCGCAGGCGTTCACCGATGTGAGCGTACGACGCGTCGAACATCCCAAGCGTGATAGGCATTGTGTGTGCGCTCCGCGGCTGCATTCCCGAACCGATGCTATAGACTAGGCCGCGTGTTGACGCCCCCCAAGGTTGCTGAGGAGCCCTGATGGAAACGCGCGCATTTGGCCGCACCGGCCTCAAGACTTCGATCCTGGGCTTCGGCTGTGGCGCCGTCGGCGGGCTCATGGTGCGAGGCGCACCGGCCGACCAGGAGCGGACGGTCGCGGAAGCGCTCGATGCGGGCATCAATTATTTCGACACCGCCCCGCTGTACGGCAACGGACAGTCCGAGACCAACCTGGGCTGCATCCTGAAGGCGCTGAAGCCCGCGGGCGTCATCGTCGGCACAAAAGTACGATTGCGGCCCCAGGACCTGACGGATGTGCGAGCCGCGGTGGCCGCCTCGCTGGATGCCAGCCTCGCGCGGCTCGGCCTGGACCGCGTCGACATCCTGCACCTGCACAATGTCATCACGACCGAGGGCGGGGGTGAGTCGATCTCCGCACGCCAGGTTGTGGACGATGTCGTGCCGGCCTTCGACGCGCTGCGTCAGGCCGGCAAGATCCGCTTCACGGGAGTCACCGCGGTGGGCGACACGGCAGCCCTGCACCAGGTGGTCGATGCCGGTGGCTTCGGCAGCGCTCAGGTCGTCTACAACATGCTGAACCCGTCGGCCAGTGGCGCGCGCCCCGGCCTGCCCGGCCAGGACTATGCCGCGTTGCTCGATCGCACCCGTGCGGCCGGCACCGGCGTGGTCGGCATTCGCGTGCTGGCTGGCGGTGCCTTGTCGGGCTCGGCCGATCGCCATCCGATCGCGGGCGCGCCTCCAGCTCCGATCGGCTCGGCCGCTTCGTACGCCCTCGACGTCGAGCATGCGCGCCGCATGCTGCCGTTGGTCGAGGAGGGATACGCGGAGAGTCTGGCCGAGGCCGCCGTGCGCTTTGCCATCGGCCATCCAGCCATCGGAACGATCCTGGTCGGCATGGCCACGCCGGACCAGTTCCGGCAGTCGCTGGCCGCTGTGCGCAAGGGCCCGCTGCCGGACGCGGCGTTGAAACGTTTGGCCGAGCTGCAGGCCGACCGCATGTGATGCGCCCCCCGCTGGCTGGGAGGCGCGTGCCAAGGCAAGTGTAACGCTCGTAACAGCAGGGTCGGCCGGTCGTCGTTAGTCCCGCGCCTTTGACACAGGCTCAGTCCTCCATGGCACTGGCCTGGTCGGGATTAAGCGAAACCAACCCTTGTCGGAGACTTGGATGACGCACTTCACGACCGCGCGCACTACGCTCTGGATGAGCTTTGGCCTATCGGCACTCATCGTTCTGTTTCTTCTAGCCGACGCTGGTGTGAGCATATTTGCTCCACACCTGCTTGCCGACGCGCAGGCACAAGTGGGCTTGCCTTCCTATCTGTCGCCGATACTCGGCGGCATCATGCTGCTTTGCGCGCTCCTCTTTGCGATACCAAGGACCGCGGCTATCGGAGCCATTCTCATTACGGCGTTTGCCGGGGGTGCCATCTGCACGCATCTCAGGGTCGGCGAGATCGGGTCACCGCCTCAGTTGATCGCAATTGCCTTGGCGGCCCTTGCCTGGCTGAGCCTATGGCTTCGGGATGCAAATGTTCGCGGGGCAATCGGGTTTCGCGTCTCGCCTTAGTGTTCGGCCCGGCCGTGATCGGTCGCGAACGTCCGCACCGATCACGGCTGACCGACCGGCGAAGCGCCGTACATCATTAGCGGCGCAACCGCGCATAGAGCCGGGCGCGGTATCGCGGGCTCAGCGTCGGCAGCAACAGCTTCGTCATTGCGCACACCGCCCGCTCGCTCAGATAGGGAAACATGCGGTGCAGCTCCTCGTGGAAGAGCGTGTCGATAAGGAGTTCTCCATCCTTGCGATGCAGATCCCGATTGATCCGCACCACTCGAAGCTCGAAGTTCGTCTCACCGTAGTCGCGCATGCGATTATCGACGATCCAGCGCCACGGTCCGTCGTCCGCCCTGGCGGGCAGGATGGTCGTCTGTGAGTGCGCTTTCTTTCTTACTTTTTTCATGGCCGACGACCCCTCGGGTGACATGCACATAGCCTAGCAGGCGGTGCGGCAGGCATGTGGCGAATGTCGGCCCTACAACGATGCAAAACCCTCTGGTTTCGCCCTCGAAGCTGCGCATTAAGCGCAGCCCAGCCATCTAGGAATTTCCCTGGCAACCGATCCAAGAAAGTGCATCAAAAAAGCTCGATTGCCCGAGGGTTCGATTGCGAACAATTGGTCGACTGGTCCGTGAGCGTTGCATTGGAAATCATCAATCGGATGGGCGGGTGTAAATGTTGCATCGTGCGCCCTCCATAGATCGAGCTATCGATACCAATCAGCCCGCGGCGTTGCTCCGGGCACGCTCGATCTGGTGCCTATTTGGCCGATCATCTGTTCTGGGAGTGAGCATAAGAGGCCTCCGGAAAACCTAGACCTGCCCATACTTTCGCCGCGAATCCATCCGCCTAATACAGGACGCGCTTTCGGGGGAAAGAGCATGAAAACACGGGCATTGAATCGGACGCTTGCCAAGCAAGATCCGGAAGGGTCATTCCACTCCCCAATCGATATCGTACACGAACACCTTTTCACGCGGGGCGAGAAAGTCGCCACGCTGAACCGATGGCGTCAGACGGCGCTAAGGGCGTCGCTCTCGGTGGACACCCATCGGTTGCTTCAACTCATCGACGAAGCCAAGGGCCGTCTCGGTGCGTGATCAACGCGGCAACATTGGTGTTCGCGTGCGATCAACGAAGGGACAGCGATATGCGGCACGAGATGGTGGAACTGCGTGGGCGGCTGAGGGCCATCAACGTCGAGCATCGCCGCCTGCTCAAGGAGAGAACCAGCGAAAGTTGGGTTGCTCGGATGAGGGCGCTGAGGTCGGAGCGTCGAGCCTTGATGGCGCAAATCGCGGATGGCCCGCCTGCCCAAATCGTGGCCGCTGGGGACTACGTGCCGCGTGAAGCGGCCAATCAGTATGCGCCCGGCTAGTAGCGCTTTTTTCGCCAATCTTGGCTCGCGAGAGCGATAGAACCGACAAGCGGCTCGACATTGTCGTCGACACCTGCTCTGGCTGGCGTGTGAACCTGCCACCCGGCGCCAGAGCGGAACTTGCAGATTCGATGAACCATCCCGACGACACGGGTGATTGCGAGCAGACATCGGTGTCAGATCCCGCACCTTTTTGGGTGGCGAAGAGCCTGGAGGCGATGACGACGGCTGAGTGGGAGTCCCTCTGCGACGGTTGCGGGCAATGCTGCTTGCTCAAGGTCGAGGAAGAGGACACGGGTAAGATCTATCTCACCAAGGTCGCTTGCCACCTTCTCAACGTCGGCACCTGCCAATGCAGCGATTACGCAAATCGGCACGCGAGCGTCCCGGATTGTGTTGTCATCACGCCGGCTGAGTTGCGCCAAATTCGCTGGCTGCCGAGCACTTGCGCCTACAGAAGGCTGGCGGAAGGACGTGAGCTTGCCTGGTGGCACCCGCTTGTGTCGGGTACGACCGAGACTGTCCACCAAGCCGGAGTTTCGGTGCGTGGACGTGCTCGAAGCGAGAAAAGGGTGCAGCTTGAGGCGATCGAGAACTACATCGTGGGCGAAGTCGATTGATGGCTAGATCGCGACGCAAGTCGGTTCTGGCCTTTCTGCGATCACCTGCTTCCTGGGACCTTGATCGAAGTCGGCGTCTTGTGAGTTGCGGCCTAGATCGGGAAGATCATGCAGGTGGTGGTGCCGTGTGCGTAGAGCGTGCCCTTCGCATCGAAGAGCTTGCCTTCCGCGGTGCCGGCGCGGCGTCCGACATGCAGCGTGCGTGCCTCGGCGCGCACCAGACCGGTCTGGTAGGTCAGCGCGCGCACGAAGTTGATCTTGATCTCCAGCGTCGTGTAGCCGGTGCCCGCCGGCAGGTGCGTGTGCACCGCGCAGCCCATGCAGCTGTCGAGCAGCGTCGCGGCCACGCCGCCATGCACGGCGCCGATCGGGTTGTAGTGCCGGAATTCGGGCGTCATCTCGAAGCGGGCGTAGCCTTCCGAAACCTGGGCGAGATGAAAACCCAGCATCGCGGCGATCGGGGGAGCCGGCAGACGGCCGTCGGCAATCGAGCGCAGGAACTCGAGGCCGCTCATCGACTTGAGCGTCTCGAGCGGCGCCACGCCGACGTTGCTGCCGAGTTCCGCCATCTGATCGCCCCTAGCTCGCGCGGCGCGTAGCGGTGGGCGCTTCAGCCGGCTCACGACCCAGGGCGAACTCGAGCGGTAGGGCCGTGGTATACTTGATTTGCTCCATGGCGAACGCGGACGACACCTTGGAAATCTCGATGCGCGCGATCAGCTTCTTGTAGAACGCGTCGTAGGCAGCGATGTCCGGCACCACGACGCGGAGCAGATAGTCGACCTCGCCGCTCATGCGATAGAACTCGACCACCTCGGGAAAATCGATGACCGCCTTGTGAAAGCGCTCGAGCCAGGACAGCGAGTGCTGGTCGGTCTTGATGGACACGAACACGGTGACGCCGGCATTGACGCTTGGCGGATCGAGCACGGCGACGCGGCGCTTGATGATGCCGGCTTCCTCCAGCTTCTGGATGCGGCGCCAGCACGGCGTGGTCGACAATCCGACCTCCTTGCCGACGTCGGCCACCGAGCGTGTGCAGTCCTCCTGCAGGATGCGCAGTATCTTGACGTCCATCTCGTCGAGCATGGCAGTTCCGCTCCGGGACAGGGGTGGGGCGATTGACACGACTTGGAACATTTTTCTATTCACCCGCGGATACGGTGCCTAGATTAGTGTCGATATTGCGTCAAGACCCGTTTGACTATTGCCAAATTTTCATGACCCGCCATATCGTGGTTCATCCGTGCCAACTCCATCAGCACCTGCGGAGCCCATGAGCAAGATCACCTCGATCACCCCCAACTTCGCTGTTGCCGGCGCGCTCCGAGCGGAAGATTTCGCCGCAATCCGGGCGATGGGCTTCAAGGCCGTCATCTCCAACCTGCCAGACGGGGAGTCCGCCGCCTACTCGACGGCCGCCCAGGAGGCGCAGCTGGCCGAGGCAGCCGGGCTAGTGTTCCGGCACATCCCGACCACCAAGTTCGACCTCTTTACGGAGCGCGTGGTCGGCGGCATGCAGTCCGCCTTGACCGAGCTTGCGGGCCCTGTGCTGGCGCATTGTGCCTCGGGCATGCGTTCGGCAGCGGCCTGGGCCGGGGCGGCTGCCAGGGTGCAACCTGCCGACTGCGTGCTCGATGCGTTACAGCGCGCCGGCTACAACATGGCTGCCCTCCGCGAAGAGTTGCTGGAGCAGGGCGGCGCGGAGCATGCTGGGCCTGTGCCACCCGCCCTCAACGCCAAGTTCACCGAGGATCGGACCTGAGGTTCAGAGCAACCGCCGCACCTCGCGACGCACGGCCGGCAGCAGGTCCGCCTCGAACCAGGCATTGGCCGTGATCCAGGCGTTGTTGCGCCAGGACGGATGCGGCAGCGGCACATAGCGGGGCCGGCCCCGCCCATCGAGCAGCGTCCGCCAGCGCCCGACCGTGTCCGTCATGCTGCCCTTGCCCGCATCGCCGCGCAGGTGCCACCGCTGCGCGTAGCTGCCGACCAGCAGGATCAGCTGCAGCTGGGGCATGGCGGCAAACAGGCGATCGTGCCACGCCGCCGCGCATTCCGGTCGCGGAGGCAGGTCGCCGCCAGACGCATCGTGGCCCGGGAAGCAGAACCCCATCGGCACGATGGCGACGCGCGACTGGTCGTAGAACTCCTCGCTACTGAGGCCGAGCCAGGCACGCAGCCGGTCCCCGGACGGGTCCGTGAAGGGCGTGCCGGAGGCATGCACCCGCGTTCCCGGCGCTTGGCTGCAGATGGCCAACCGTGCAGTCGCGCTCGGGCGAAGGACAGGGCGCGGCTCGTGCGGCAGCCGCCGGCGCCCGGCGGGCGTGTCGCGGCAGATGCGACAGGCGCGAATGTCGCGCTCTAGGTCGGCAAGCTCGGTCACTGATGGTCGCATGTCCGTTCCCATCGCCCACACGGATGCAGCAAAAGTGCGGCCGCGCCAAGCGGGCGCCAGCGTGATGATCGAGAAATTCACCGGAGTGCGGCTTGGTCCAGAGCTCTGATTAACGCGAGCAAGGATGTGCGAGCTCGTATCCCCCATAATTCCAAAGTTCGCTCGGGACGGTGAGGGCGGGTGCTCTGAAATCGCGATTGCCGAGCGGTCGCATCGCCCTGAGAAATCGCCCTGGAAAATGTCACGCGCCTCGAACGGCCGACCCAGCGAAGCCATTTCTGCGCCGTGTCACAGACTTTGTCGGACTGCGATATCAGTCATCCTTTGCCGGTTCCAAAACGGTCGCCGCTGTGGGCGAGTGGGCGCGCCTGCTTGACTGCTCGGGCTTTTGCGCGAAACCCTTTCACCGAGATTGTGAATCCGTTCCATGCGTTTCGCAGAGCAGGTTGAAGAGCAGGAGTGCGGCGAATGACTGCTCAAACGGAGAGGCATATGCGACGTTTCCTGAAACCCCAAACACTTCTCCTTGCTGGTCTTCTCGCGGGTTTCCTGGCGGTTCTATCCATTCCGTCATTCGCCCAGGACGAGGGTCGTTGGGTAAAACAGTCTCTGCGCAGTTCCTGCGAGTGGTGGGAGACCTGCCCCCGCCATCGCAATGTCTGGCGCTACGTGCGGCCAAGGCATATCGAGCTCAGGGCACCAAGGGTCTACGGCTATTACCACGAAGAGCGGTCGCCTCAGTGCCGGGACCTCGTGACGACTGTGGGCGAGGAACGCTACGGGCGGGATCGGGCCAAGGAAGCCGCCGAGGCCATGTGGATGGAGGCGGTAAGGGCGCGCTATGGCAC
>Ga0075363_100000920_pt1 | contig 10378 bp, 11 predicted proteins | sample EndMetdeltDD1763_FD_71470 | JGI IMG/M metagenome (GOLD analysis project Ga0075363, IMG submission 71470) | Populus endosphere microbial communities from Tennessee, USA - Endosphere MetaG P. deltoides DD176-3 | ecosystem: Host-associated > Plants > Roots > Endosphere | place: USA: Tennessee...
GAGCTGCTCGGTGACACCGCAATCGAAGGGACCGTGTGTAGCAAGATGGCCGACCTGGAAAATTCGGGGGATGGCGCCGCGGCGGAGGTCGTCGAGCCGCCGCCGCCCCAGGAGACGGACGCGGAGCTCATGGCCCGCTTCGAGCGCGACGCGATCCCGATGCTGGATCAGCTGTACGGCGGTGCGCTGCGCATGACGCGCAATCCGGCGGACGCCGAAGACCTGCTGCAGGAAACGATGGTGAAGGCCTACGCCGGATTTCGGTCGTTCCGCGCAGGCACCAATCTCAAGGCGTGGCTCTACCGGATCCTGACCAACACCTATATCAACAGCTACCGCAAGAAACAGCGCCAACCGACGGAATACCCGACCGAGGAGATCACCGACTGGCAGTTGGCGGCCAACGCCGAGCATTCCTCGACCGGACTGCGCTCGGCCGAGGTCGAGGCGCTGGAATCACTGCCCGACACCGAGATCAAAGCAGCGCTGCAGGCGCTGCCCGAAGAGTTCCGGATGGCTGTCTACTACGCCGATGTCGAGGGTTTCCCCTACAAGGAGATCGCCGAGATCATGGACACGCCGATCGGGACCGTGATGTCTCGCCTTCATCGCGGCAGACGCCAGTTGCGTGGTCTACTTGCCGATGTGGCCAAAGATCGGGGCTTTATCCGCGGCGAGCAGGCGCATGAGGGGGTCTCGTCATGAGCGAGTTCTCCTCCTGCTCGTCTGGCTCGCACGCCGAGGGTGAACACGATCACGGCGCCATGGGCTGCGCGGAAGTGATCGCCGAGGTATGGACCCTGCTGGACGGCGAGTGCACCGCGGAAACCCGCGAGAAGCTGCGCCGCCACCTCGAGGCGTGCCCCGGATGCTTCAAGCATTACGGGATCGAGGAGCGGCTCAAGGCGCTGATCGCCACCAAATGCAGTGGTGAGAAGGCCCCCGAGGGCCTGCGGGAACGTCTCCGGCTGGAAATTCGCCGGACCACCATCATCCGTGGCGGGACCCTCTAACAGCTAGGAATTCGGCCGCTTGCCGTGGTTGGCCTTGCTGTACTTACGGTCCTTCTTCTTGCGGCCACGCTTGGCCATGGTGAGATCCTCCGTCGTTCGTGGATGCTGGGCCGCGAGGCGCGCCCGATTGCTAACAGTCTCTCACGAGCCCGCGTCCCGGTGTCGCGAGCGGTCTTGTGGTTCGATATACGTGAGCTTGAGGGAAGCGTGATGAACCAGCAGCCAGCATGCGGAAATGGCCGAAATGGGGTGAAGATGGCCGAGGATGTTCGCGCCGAGATCGTGGCCAGCGTGCTCGAAGTCGTTGTCAGCGAAGGCGACCAGATCGGCAAGGGCGACATCGTGGTGCTGCTGGAATCGATGAAGATGGAGATCCCCGTCCTGGCCGAAGTCGCCGGCACCGTCAGCAAGGTGAGCGTGGCGGTGGGGGATGTCATCCAGGCCGGCGACCTCATCGCCGTGATCAGCTAGCCGTTAGACCCTTCATACCCGCATGTCCACTCTCGGTGATCTGCTGGCCGAACACACGATGCTGCCGGGCAACGCGGTCGATCACCTGCACGCGGTGGTCGGGGAGTGGCAGCTGCTGGCGGACCTGTCGTTCGCCGACTACCTGATGTGGGTCAGCCGCGACGACGGCGTGCTGGTGTGTGTGGCGCAATGCCGGCCCAACACCGCGCCGACGGTGTTACAGACCGACGCGGTGGCTAGCGCCGTCTCCGGCGATCGGCTGCCGCTGGTCGCCGCGGTCTTTGCCTCCGGGACAGCCGCGCCGGAAGACGATGCGGGAGAACGGCATTCGTGGCAGTTGCCCGGTCAGAACGTGGGGGCCTCACCGGTGCGGTACGGGGGGCAGGTTGTTGCGGTGCTGACGCAGCACCAAACCGAAGTGGCTGCGCAGCGCATGTCGGGCCACCTGGAGACCGCCTACCGGGAGTGCGCCACGGATCTGCTCCACATGATCGGGGAGGGCACCTTTCCCGACGTCGGCGACGTGGCCATGTCGCGTTCCACCCCGCGCGCCGGCGACGGCTTCATCCGGCTGGATGTCCACGGCGTCGTCGCCTACGCCAGCCCCAACGCGCTGTCGGCCTACCACCGGATGGGCCTGACGAGCGAGTTGGAGGGCCACAACCTGATCAAGGTCACCCGGCCGCTGATCTCCGACCCGTTCGAGGCGCAGGAGGTGGCCGAGCACGTGCTCGACCTGCTGGCCGGCGGGTCCAGCATGCGGATGGAGGTCGACGCCGGCGGCGCCACGGTGCTGCTGCGCACCCTGCCGCTGGTGGTGAATGGCGTCAACGCCGGTGCCGCGATCTTGATCCGCGACGTTACCGAGGTGAAGCGGCGCGACCGTGCGCTGATATCCAAGGACGCGACGATCCGTGAGATCCACCACAGGGTCAAGAACAACCTGCAGACCGTGGCGGCGCTCTTGCGCCTGCAGGCCCGACGGACGGCCAACGCCGAAGGGCGCGAGGCGCTGATCGAGTCGGTGCGCCGGGTGTCGTCGATTGCTTTGGTGCACGACGCGCTGTCGATGTCGGTGGACGAGCAGGTGAACCTCGACGAGGTCATCGACCGGATCCTGCCGATCATGAACGATGTGGCGGCCGTGGACCGCAAGGTCCGCATCAACCGGGTCGGCGACCTCGGCGTGCTGGACTCCGACCGCGCGACCGCGCTGATCATGGTGATCACCGAACTCATCCAGAACGCGATTGAGCACGCCTTCGAACCGACGGGCCAAGGCGGGTCAGTGACCATCCTCGCCGAACGCTCGGCGCGCTGGCTGGACGTCGTGGTGCACGACGACGGACGCGGTCTGCCCGCGGGTTTCAGTGTGGAGAAGTCCGACAGCCTGGGCCTGCAAATCGTGCGGACCCTGGTGTCCGCGGAGCTGGACGGCTCCCTGGGCATGCGTGAAGCCCCCGACCGCGGTACCGATGTGGTGCTACGGGTTCCGATCGGTCGTCGGGGCCGGCTGCTGGTATAGCGGTCCACACAACAGTGCGGCCCCGACGATGTGTCGGGGCCGCACTGTGCGCAGAGCTATCTGGTATCAGACTCCGCTGCGGGCCTTCGTCCGGGCGTTGCGACGTTTCAATGCGCGCCGCTCGTCTTCGCTCATCCCACCCCAGACGCCCGAGTCCTGGCCGGTGTTCAGTGCCCAACCCAGGCACTCCGTGGTAACCGAACACCGATTACAGACCAGTTTCGCGTCAGCGATCTGCGCGAGGGCCGGGCCGCTGTTCCCCACCGGGAAGAACAGCTCCGGATCCTCGTCCCGGCAGACCGCCTTATGGCGCCAATCCATTAGTTGTTACTCCTCACTAGGTGCGCAGCACTGCGCACAGGCATTTTCTTGGCTGTTTTCGCTGCACAAGAAAGGTTTCCGTACCCCTACATATCTCTGCGTGCCTGATGCACACAACCTTTTGATCGTTTCACAGGCTCAACGGATGTCAATAGTGTTACGTAACCCCGTGGGCTATCTCACCTTCAACGTTCTCTTATGAAAGCCCTTACTCAGTTGTACTACACTCCCGCCGCAATTGCCGCCAACGTGTGCGTCGCAAACCGGTCACATCTGTTGTGACCGCAGGTCACGATCGATTTTTTGCCGGCGGGGCAACCACCGCCAACGCGTCGGGCACCGCCCGAAACGTCATGGTCTCGCGCACGCCGAGGTAGTCCCCGTCGAACTGGCAGGCCGCGGGAGGCCCGGTTGAGGTCACTCGCAGGCACGCCACGTCGTCCTCGGTGATGAGGTGCTTGAAGTTGAACTTGGGCCGCTTGGCGAACATCTGCCGAACTATGCGCAGCGTGGGTATCAACTTCATGGTGGTCGGCGCGAACACGCCCAATCCCGACGACTCAAAGCTGCAGCCGGGATTGGTCCACACCGGGCGGTCGTTTGCGAAGGTCCAGGGACTGGAATTAGACACGAATATAAAACTCACGCCGGTTATCGGTTCGTGGCCGGGAAGCTCCAGCGTGAGGGTGGGTTCGCGACGGGTGTAGCCATATACGGCGGGCACGGCGGCGCGAATATAGCGCCACGCCGTCACTTTGCCGCCCTTATCCCGTTCCGCCTCGACCGCCGCCACCACCTCCGCGTCGACGCCCATGCCCGTGTTGAAGACGGCCCACCGCTCACCGCAGTCGATCAACCCGATGCGCCGCCACGTCTGGTGCCGGCGGTAGTCGTCGAGCAGCTGGATGAGCTGGTTGGTGGCGGCGACCGGGTCGCGGGAAATGCCCAGCGACCGCGCCAGCACATTCGCCGAGCCGCCGGGCACCACCGCGACCGCAGGTGTGGGGCCCGCCGGGGCGCTACCGGGGCGGCCGAGCAAACCGTTGACCACACCGCTGACGGTGCCGTCGCCGCCGTGCACGACCACGAGGTCCACCCCGTCCTTCACCGCCGCTTGCCCGAGTTCGGTGCCGTGACCCCGGTGGTTGGTGTGCTCCACGGTCAGCTCGAGGCGGCTCTTGAGCGCGTGTGCCAGCAGGTCGCGGCCCGCCGCGGTCGTGGAGGTGGCGGTGGGGTTCACGATCAGCACGGCCCGCATGAGGCACGAGCTTATGCGGGGCGGTTAAGGCCGCGCTGTGGGGGAACCGTCCGCTTGCGGCGGCCTGGCTACGCTGGCGCTGTGTCCCAACCCGCCCCGGCAGCCGTGCGCGGCGCCGGGTTGATTGTCGCGCTGCAGGGTGCGACCGCGCTGGTGGTGGCCGCGATCCTGGTGGTGCGCGGGCTCGGGGGAGCCGACCAGCGCGTGGTCAACGGTTTGGGCACCGCGGTCTGGTTTGTGCTGGTCGGCGGCGCGGTACTGGCCGCCGGGCGGGCGCTGGTGGTCGGCAAGCGGTGGGGCCGCGGGTTGGCCGTGTTCACCCAGCTGTTGCTGTTACCGGTGGCCTGGTACCTCGCGGTGGGCTCGCATCGGTGGGCATTCGGGATCCCCGTGGCCATCGTGGCCCTGGGCACGTTGATATTGCTCTTCAGCCCCGCGGCCGTGCGCTGGGCCGCCGGCGGCGATCAGCGCGGCCCGGCCAGTTCGGCCAATCGGGGGCCGGACACCCGATAGGTGGTCCACTCGCTTTGCGGCTGCCCGCCGACGCCGTCATACAACGCGATCGCATCGGAATTCCAGTTCAGCACCGCCCAGGACAGGCGTGTGTAGCCGTTGTCGACGCATTCGGTCGCCAGCACCGACAGCAAGGCACGCGCCAGCCCGCGGCGGCGAAACCCGGGCCGCACGAACAGATCCTCCACGTAGATGCCCGCGACACCGTCCCAGGTGGAGAAGTTAAGAAACCACAGTGCCATCGCGGCGACCTCGCCGCCAATCTCGGCGACGTGGCCTCGCAGTGTCGGGGAATCGCCGAAAAGCGCTGCGGCTATTTTTGTTTCGGTGACGGTGCAATGATCGGCGGCCCGCTCGAATTCGGCCAGCGCGTGGATCATGGCCGCGATATCGGCGGCGTCCTTCGGTGCGGCGGGGCGGATCTTTGCGTTCACTACTCAACTCCCAGCGCGGACAGTATTGTCGCGAATTTCGTTGTGGTTTCCTCGACTTCGTCGTCGGGATCGGATTCGGCGACGATGCCGCCCCCGGCGCGGGCCACGGCGGTGCGACGGTCGGCCGACAGTTGCGCACAGCGGATGGATACCACCCAGTGGCCGTCGCCGCGGGCATCGCACCACCCGACGGCACCGGCGTAGAAACCGCGATCGCCTTCCAGCGCGGTGATGAGTTCGGTGGCCTCCTGTGTCGGCACCCCTCCGACCGCCGGCGTGGGATGCAGCGCCAACGCCAGATCGATTGCGGTGGTTGAGGTCTCGCGTAGCCGCCCGCTGATCGGTGTGCACAGGTGCCACACCGCCGAGGTGCGGCTCAATTGGGGTTCGGGTGCGATCGTCAGGTGATCGCACAGCGGCTCCAGGGCCGCGCGCATGGTGTCGATGACCAATTGGTGCTCGTGGCGGTCCTTGGCCGAGGCGGCAAGCGCGGCCCCGTGGGCGGCGTCGAGTTCGGGGTCGGCGGAGCGCGGCGCCGAACCGGCGAACGGCTGGCACGTGACGCGGTCACCGGAGCGCGCGACCAGCAGTTCCGGGCTGGCGCCGATCAGGGCCGCGCCGTGGTAGCCGTCGCCGGCCGGGGTGAGGTCGACGAGGTAGCCGTAGGCGGTGGGATCGGCGGCGGCCAGCCTGCGCAGGACCACGAGGGCGTCGAGCGGAGCATCGGCGGCCAGCTCCAGCGCGCGGGCCAGCACCACCTTGCGCAGCGAGCCGCCCGGTGCGGTGAGCCGATCCAGTGCGCGGCCGATCCGGGCGCGGTAGTCGGCCGGCGCCGGAGCGGCGGCGACGATGCGCACCGCCGGCAGCGGTTCCGTCGGCCAGTCGGGCAGCGCCTCGGTGCGGCGCACGGCCTCCGGCACCAGCAACGCTGCGGGGCGTTCAACATCAAAAGGCAACGCGCCCAACACTATTGGGGCCGACCCCGAACGCAGCGCAGCTTGCGCCGCGGGCAGGTCGCCGAAGCGCGCTCGCACGCCGTCGGCGACCAGGGTCCCGCGCGGCCCGCACAGCGCGAACGGAGGCTCGTCGGCTGTCACTGACCGAGCAGCCCGAGCGCAGTGAGCTGTCGGACCCCGTGCTCGAAACCGCAGATCGCGACCGATGAGGTAAGCATGGCGAAGCGGCTGCCCTCGACGAGGGGCAGCTCGACCCAGCGGGTGATCACGGCACGCGAGAAATGGCCATGGCTGACGAACACCACATCGCGCGACTCCATGTGCTCTAACGCCATGGCGACGGCTTTGTCGGCCCGATCGCTGACCTGCGCGACGCTTTCACCGTCGGGGCACCCGTGTGTCCATACCAGCCAATCGGGTACGGACTCCTGGATCTGCGGTGTGGTCAGGCCCTCGTAGGAGCCGTAATCCCATTCGGCTAGCAGTGGAGATATTTCGTCGACGGTGAGTCCGGCCACCTCGGCGGTGTCCAGGGCGCGCTTGCGTGGGCTGCTGATCACCAGCGGATCAACGAGTTCTTGTTGAGCCAGGGCCCGCCCGGCCAGCTTGGCCTGAACCCGGCCGTAATCGGTCAGTTCGATGTCGCTACGGCCCGTGTGCTGGCCCGACTTCGACCACTCGGTTTCGCCGTGGCGTAGCAGCAGCAGTCGGTGGTTGTGCACGCCCATGCCGACAGATTCTGCCGGACGACCTGCCGAAGCCCCTGCGGGGAGCCACAGCCCGAATCGGGCCGCGGCGAGCATGCCAGGATGGGCACTGTGACAGACGACACCCGGGTATTGGCGGTGGCCAACCAGAAGGGCGGAGTGGCCAAGACGACGACGGTCGCCTCGCTGGGCGCGGCGATGTTGGACAAAGGGAAGCGAGTGCTGCTCGTCGATCTCGATCCGCAGGGCTGTCTGACCTTCTCGCTCGGCCAGGACCCCGACAAACTGCCGGTGTCGGTGCACGAGGTGCTGCTCGGCGAGGTCGAGCCCAGCGCCGCGCTGGTCACGACCATGGAGGGAATGACGCTGCTGCCGGCCAACATTGACCTCGCGGGCGCCGAGGCGATGCTGCTGATGCGGGCCGGCCGCGAGTACGCGCTCAAACGGGCGCTGGCCAAACTCGACGATCAGTTCGACGTGGTCATTGTGGACTGCCCGCCGTCGCTGGGTGTGCTCACCCTCAACGGCTTGACCGCCGCCGACGAGGTCATGGTGCCACTGCAATGCGAGACGCTGGCACACCGCGGCGTCGGCCAGTTCCTGCGCACGGTCGCCGACGTCCAGCAGATCACCAACCCGAAGCTGCGGCTGCTGGGCGCACTGCCGACGCTGTACGACTCGCGAACCACCCACACCCGTGACGTGCTGGCCGACGTCGCCGACCGTTATGAGCTGCCGGTGTTGGCCCCGCCCATCCCGCGCACGGTGCGCTTCGCCGAAGCCAGCGCGTCGGGCTCGTCGGTGATGGCCGGGCGGAAGAACAAGGGCGCGGTGGCCTATCGCGAGCTGGCGCAGGCGCTGCTCAAGCACTGGAAGACCGGCAAGCCGCTGCCCACTTTCACCGTGGACCTGTAAGCCGCCGAAGGAGCTAGCCCAGGGCGACCAGGGTGTCGCCGCGCTGCTCGATCACCACGGAACCCGACACGACCGGGATCACCGCGGAACTGCTGGGCGACCGGTTCACCGGGATGTCGCGCTCATACGCGCCGTTGACCGGGTCATAGACCCCGATCGCGCCCGTGAGCGGCACCAGCAACTTGCCCGCCATCATCACCCCCGGGCCCAGCGGCGCGACGTTCTCGCCGGCGGCGATCGTGTAGCGCTGGGTCAGGCTGGTCGCGTCGAAGACCAGCAACGCATCGCCGGTCCACCAGGTCATCAGGTTGCCGGTCTGCGACACCACTGCCGAACCTGACGGTGGCCTCGGGAGCAGCGTGCTCGACACGGTGGTGCCGGTCTCGTCGATCACTTCCACCCTCGGCTGCGGTGACGGCAGGTACACCGCCGTGTTGTTCTGCGAGATCGCCAGCACGCGGGCGCCCGAACCCGGCCGGACCCCGGGCTCCGGCACGAACTGCTGCTGGGGCTCGTCGTCTTCCTTGCCCGGACGCAGCAGCACGAGCCGTAGGTCGGCCGGGTTCCCGCAGGCCTCGAGCACCGATACCGCCGACGAGCTGGCTGCGGCCGACTCGAGGATGCAGCCCGAGTGCAGGCCCCGGTTCGAGGGCTTCACCCGCGCGTCGGTCTCGCCGTAGGCCAGCATGCGGACCATGTCCGAACGCCAGAGTTCGAGCCGGGTGGCGCCGGCCGACAACACCGCGGTGCCGTCGGAGGAGAGGCGTACCCGCGGATCGGCGTAGCTGCTGCGGGAGGCGCCCCGACGGCCGGTGGATCCTTCGATGGCGGTGACCTGGCCGCAGCCGCGGTCGTCCCGATAGACCGCCACCGCGTAGTGGTAGACCCAGCTCACCCCGCACAGGTCGGTGTCGCGGGAGTAGCTCCACAGCGACTGACCGGTGGCCGGGTCGCGCCCGTCCACCTGGCGCCCGTTGCCGGTGGTCACCACCCCGCCCACCACCACGGGCACGCGGGTGTCCGGGCTGGCGGCGGTCCAGAGCTGTTTCAGCGAGTCCGGTACGTCCCGGGCCGGGGTCGGGTTGGGAACCGGAGTCGCCGCGGGCCGGCTGATGGTGGCCCGGGCGTCACTTGTCCACCAGATCACCGAGGCGACGACGGCGACGACGACCCCGAGCGCCGCGGCGGCCAAGATGTCGGCCTTGGTGCGGCGTTCGGGCTTGACCATGCCTCGGCGGGGGCTTAGTTGGCGTGCGCTGCGGCCGTGGTGGTGGCGCTTGCTTCGGCGGGCTTGCGGCGGCGACGGCGACGCCGGCTGCTTCCGCCATTGCTGCCATTGCTCGCCGCGGCGCCCGTCGGTGCCTCCGGGGCGGCGTCACCATTGCCGCCGGGGTGTCCGGTCACCGGCTGGCCGCCGCGGGTGCGCCGGCGCGGCGCGCCGGAGCGGGCGCGGCCCGACTTCTGCCCTTCGGTGCGGCCCGAGCCTTCGGTATCGGCACGTTTGGGCTGCGACTTGCGCGGGGTGCCGACGGTGCCGCGGACCCCGGCCGGGATGGCCAGCTCGGTGTACAGATGCGGCGAGTTGGAGTAGGTCTCGGACGGATCGGGGGATCCCAGGCCCAGCGCCTTGTCGATCATCGTCCAACGCGGCAGCTCGTCCCAGTCCACCAGGGTGACCGCGATGCCGGTACGCCCGGCGCGGCCGGTGCGACCGATGCGGTGGACGTACATCTTGTCGTCCTCGGGGCACTGGTAGTTGATGACGTGGGTGATGTCGTCGATATCGATGCCGCGGGCGGCCACGTCGGTGGCGACCAGGACGTCGATGTCGCCCTTGCGGAACGCCTTGAGCGCCTTCTCGCGCGCGATCTGCCCGAGGTCACCGTGCACGGCGCCCACCGCGAAACCGCGCTCCTCGAGTTCATCGGCCACCTTCTGCGCGGTGCGCTTGGTGCGGGTGAAGACCATCGTCGCGCCGCGGCCCTCGGCCTGCAGGATCCGGCTGACGAGCTCCACCTTGTCCAGCGCGTGGGCGCGGTAGACGAACTGCTCGGTGGTGTCGTGGACGGCCAGCGAATGCGGCGCCTCCGCCCGGATGTGGGTGGGCTGGTCCATGAACGTGCGGGCCAGCGTGATGATCGGGTCCGGCATGGTCGCCGAGAACAGCATCGACTGCCGGTCGTCGGGGATCTGCCGCAGGATGCGCTCGATGTCGGGCAGGAAGCCCAGGTCGAGCATCTCGTCGGCCTCGTCGAGCACCAGCAC
>Ga0075363_100000922_pt1 | contig 10370 bp, 9 predicted proteins | sample EndMetdeltDD1763_FD_71470 | JGI IMG/M metagenome (GOLD analysis project Ga0075363, IMG submission 71470) | Populus endosphere microbial communities from Tennessee, USA - Endosphere MetaG P. deltoides DD176-3 | ecosystem: Host-associated > Plants > Roots > Endosphere | place: USA: Tennessee...
GCTCCAGCGGCAGCGCCGGGTCCTTCGACCACTCCTCCAGCGAACCGTCGTACAGCGACACGTCCCCGCGTCCCAGCAGGGTGAGCGCGAGGGCCGCGCCGGCCGCCGAGATGCCGCCGCCGCAGTACAGGACGACCGGGGAGTCGGTGGTGGTGAGCACCGCACCGACGCGGGCGGCGAGTTCGGGCGCGGGCAGCAACCGGCCCGCGGCGTCGAGGAGTTCACGGCCCGGCAGGCTGCGGCTGGCCGGGATGTGGCCCCGGCGGGTGTAGCGGGTGGGGGCGGTGCCGTCGAAGCCGCCGGTCGGCAGCGCGCAGACGAGCACACCGGGACGTTCGCCGCGGCTGACGGCGGCCACCTCGTCCACGTCGGTCCAGAGTCCGGGACGCGGTACCGGGGTCACGGGCGTGACCGCGGGCACCGGCACCGGCTCCGCACCGGAGGCGAGCGGCCGGCCGGCCGCCTCCCATGCCGCCAGCCCGCCGTCGAGCACGGCCGCGGGGACGGAGATCGCCCGCAGCATCCACCACAGCCGGGCCGCCCAGATGCCCCCGCCGTTGTCGTACGCCACGACCGCGTCCCCCTCCCCCACGCCGAGCCGGGCGAGCGCGGCGGCCAGGGCCTCGGGGGACGGTACGGCGAAGTGGTAGGGCGCGTCGTGGTCGCAGAAGTCGCCGGTCAGGTCGGCATGCCGGGAGCCCGGAAGGTGCCGCTCGGCCCAGGCGGCCCGGCCGCTCGCACACCGGTAGTCGCCGTCGTGCCGGGGCGAGGGCAGCAGGGCGGTGGCGTCGAGGACGACCACCCGCGGGTCGTCGAGGCGGGCAGCGAGCCAGGTGTCGTCGACCAGGGGGCCGGGCAGCAGGGAGGTCATGGCGGCCGATGGTACGCCCGTGAGCTGGGCGTCTTACTCGTCGAGCAAGGTCGTCCCATATTCCGGACCGCGCTTGCACAGCCTCCCGGGCATGCCGTTATGGTTTCGGCCATCTACGCGGGAGCCCCTACCCGGCTGGGCTGAGAGGGCGTCTGGGATCCGTTCGTGAGAACGCGATCCCCATGGGGACGCCGACCGCACCAACCACGCCAGCCAGGCGTCCCGCGTAGGAGTACACGTGTTCACAGCAGTCGAGCCGAAGCGACCGGTGTCCCCCACCCCGGTGCGCTGCTCCTGTTGTCGCCACTGACACACCCTCGCCTCCCTCACCGTTCACCACGCCTTCGCGCGTCTCCTTCGGAGTACCCCCATGCCGCACATCCGGGTCATGCTGGACTATTTCCATCCTTGGCCGAATTCAGCCGGTCTGTATCTGTCCCGTGCCCGTGGCTGGTTCGCCGAGGCGGGCCTCGACGTGGAACTGGCCGTCCAGGATCCGGGACGCGGAGACACGCTGGAGTACCTGGCGCGGGGCGAGGTCGACTTCGGGATCTTCCCGCCGAACCGGCTGCTGGCCCGCCGCGCCGCCCACGGCCAGCCCCTGATCGCCGTCGCCGCGGTCAACCACCGTGGCCTGGAGGCGATCCAGACCACCACCTCCACCGGCATCACCCGCCCACGCGACCTCGCCGGCCGGCGGCTCGCCCTCAACCCGACCCCACGCGGCCGTGCCATGGTCCGCCATCTGGTCGCGGCCGACGGCGGCGACCCCGACGCCGTGCTCCTCCTCGACGCGGGCGCCCGCGAACTGACCGTGGACGACATCGAGGCGGGCGAGGCCGACGCCACCTTCGGCAACTACTGGTCCTGGGACGCCCTGCGCGGCGACCTGCCCGAGGAGCGACGGCTGACCTGGCCGGTGGACGAGATCGGCGCACCTCGCTACCACAGCTACCTGCTCGGTACGAGCGAGCGGCTGCTCGCCGAACAGCCCACCCTGGTGCGGGACTTCCTGTCCGTGACGGCTCGTGGCTACGCAGCCGCCGCCCAGGAACAGGACGGCACCCTGGAGTTGCTGGAAGCCGTGATCCCCTACTTCCCGCGTCCGCTCATCGCCCGTTCGCTCGCACTGATCGCGCCCACCTGGACGGACCGGGACGGCCGTTGGGGTGTCATCGACGAGAGCCGGATGGGCCCGTACGCCCACTGGCTCGCGGAGAACGGCGCGATCGCGCACGACCGCGACTGGGACCGCTCCTTCACCAACGGCCTGCTGGACGTGACCGCGTGACGCTGCTGACCCGGCGGCTCGCCGTCGACTTCAAGCGGGTGGCGAGCGCGCTGTGTCGGGCCTGACCGCCCCGCACCGCTCGCCTCTCCTCCGTACGAAGGACCCGCCATGCACCGCCGTACCCTGCTGTCCGCGATCGCCGCGACCTCCCTGCTCGCCGTCACCACGGGATGCCAGGCCGACTCCTCGGCCGCCGCCAAGGACGGCACCACGACCGTCACGCTCGCCCTGGACTGGACGCCCAACACCAACCACACGGGCATCTACGTCGCCCAGGCCAAGGGCTGGTTCAAGGACGCCGGCATCGACCTGAAGATCGTGCCCTACGGTTCGACCGCTCCCGAGACACTGCTCGCCGCCCACAAGGCCGACTTCGGCATCTCCTACCAGGAGGGCGTGACGACCGCGCGGGCCGCGGGCGCCGACATCACCTCCGTCTACGCGGTCACGCAGAAGACGAACGTCACCATCGCCGTGCGCGCCGGCCGCGACGACATCAGCTCACCCAAGGACCTCGACGGCAGGACGTACGCCGGTTTCGGCGCCCCCTACGAGAAGCCGCTGCTCCAGAAGGTCATCCAGAACGCGGGCGGCGAGGGCGACTTCAAGCAGGTCACCCTCAACACCTCGGCGTACGCGGCGCTCTACGCCGACAAGGCCGACTTCGCGATGCCGATGCCGACGTGGGAGGGGCTGGAGGCGGAGCTGAGCGGCAAGCCGCTGAAGAACTTCCAGCTGTCCGACTACGGCTTCCCGGCGATCTACTCGACGCTCGTCGCGTCCTCCGACCAGTTCCTGAAGAAGAGTCCGGCGGTCGCGAAGAAGTTCCTCGCCGCCCTCGACAAGGGCTACCGGTACGCGGCCGACCACCCCGACCAGGCCGCCGACCTCCTCATCGCCCAGAACAAGAGCGTGCTCACCAACACCGAACTGGTGAAGAAGAGCGAGCGGTTGCTGGCGAAGGAGTACTACAAGGGGGCGGACGGCGGGATCGGGACGCAGAGCGCCGAGCGCTGGCAGGCGTTCGCCGACTTCGAGTACCAGGCGGGGCTGCTGGTCGACGGAGACGGCAAGAAGCTGACGAAGGCGCCGGACGCGTCCGAGTTCTTCACCAACGACTATCTCCCGGCCGCCAAGTGAGGCCGCTGTTGCGGTCGTTGTGGCCGCCACTGCTGGTGCTGGCCGTCGTGGTCGGCGGCTGGCAGTTGTACGTGAGTGCCGCCGGGGTCGATCCGACGACCCTGCCGTCTCCCGCACGGGTGCTGGAGCAGGGCTGGGCGAACCGCGCGGACCTGTGGGCGCAGACCCTGCCCACCCTCCAGGAGACCCTGCTCGGTTTCGCGCTGTCCTTCACGGCGGCCTGGCTGGTCGCCGTGCTGCTGGACTTCTCAGCGGCGGCGCGGCGGGGCCTGTATCCGCTGCTGGTCGCCTCGCAGACGATCCCGATCGTCGCGGTCGCGCCCCTGCTCATCATCTGGTTCGGCTTCGGGCTGTTGCCGAAGATGCTGGTGGTGACGTTGACGACGTTCTTCCCGCTGGCCGCCAACCTGGCCGCCGGGTTCGCGGCGACCGACCGTGAGGCGATGCGGCTGCTGCGCTCGCTGGGCGCGGGCCGGTGGCGGACGTTCCGCCTGGTCCGGGTGCCGAGTGCGATGCCGTACTTCTTCGCCGGGCTGCGGGTGAGTATCACCTACGCCGTCGTCGGCGCGGTCTTCGCCGAGTACGCGGGCGCGGAGGCGGGCCTCGGGATCTATATGCAGGCGCAGAAGAGCGCGTTCCGCACGGACCTGGTGTTCGCGGCGGTGGGCGTGACGGCGGCGCTGAGCATCGCCCTGTTCGGGGCCACGTATCTGTTGCAGCGGCTGGTGCTGCCCTGGGAACGGAAGGTGGGCAAATGAGCTCGCTGCGCATCGAGGGCGTCGGCAGGTCCTTCGGTGATCTGGAGGTGCTCCGGGACCTCGAACTCTCCGTGGAACCGGGTGAGTTCGCGGCCGTGATCGGCCCGAGCGGCAGCGGCAAGAGCACGCTGTTCAATCTGGTCTCCGGCCTGGACCGGCCCACGTCCGGGCGGGTGCTGGTGGAGGGCGAGCCCGCCGGGGTGGCGTCCGGCAAGGTCGCCTACATGCCGCAGAAGGACCTGCTGTTCCCCTGGCGGACCGTGCTCGACAACACGGCCCTCGGCCTGGAGGCACAGGGCGTGCGGAAGAAGGAGGCACGGGCCCGGGCCGACGCCCTGTTCGCGGACTTCGGGCTCGACGGCTTCCAGAAGGCGTATCCGTCCCAGCTCAGCGGCGGGATGCGGCAGCGGGCCGCGCTGCTGCGCACGGTCGTCCTGGAGCGGCCGGTGCTGCTGCTGGACGAGCCGTTCGGCGCGCTGGACTCGCTGACCCGGACCGAGATGCAGCTGTGGCTGGCGGACATGTGGCAGCGCCACCGCTGGACGGTCGTCCTGGTCACGCACGACATCCGCGAGGCCGTCCTGCTCGCCGACACCGTGCACGTCCTGTCGCCGCGCCCCGCCACGGTCGTCGAGCGCTTCCAGGTGCCGCTGGCCCGCCCGCGCGGCGCGGACGACTTCACGGCGCCGGAGTTCGCGGCGACCGAACGCCGGATCCTGGAGGCGTTGAAGGGCACACGGACAGTGGGTGCGGCGTGAGTTCGCTCAAGGCACACGGCCTCGGCACCGAACCCGCCGAACCCGACTGGCCGCCCCTCACGGAAGCCGAGGTGACGCAGGTCGTCGGACCGGCGCGGGTGGTGTGGCGCAGCCCGCGCCCGCTGTCGGCGGCGGCCGTGGTCGAGCGGGGCGGTCGGCGCCTGTTCGTGAAACGGCACCATGTCACCGTACGGACCCTCGAAGCCCTGGCCGAGGAGCACGCGTTCCTGCGTCATCTGCGGGAGCGGGGGGCGCCGGTGGTGGAGGTGCTGGACGTCGCGGCGCGCGGCGAGTGGACATACGAGGTGCACTCCGCCGGTGACGGCATCGACCTGTACCGGGACGCCCTGTCCTGGTCCCCGTTCCGCTCGGCGACCCACGCCCGGGCGGCCGGAGAGGCGCTGGCCCGGCTGCATCTGGCGACGGAGGGTTTCGACGCCCCTCCGCGTCAAGTGCGCCCGCTGGTCGCGTCGTTCACGGTGTTCGCGTCCGACGACCCGTGGACGGCCCTGGCGGAGTACACCGCCCTACGCCCCCAAGTCGCCGCCGGGCTGAGGCACTTCCCCTGGCGCGAGGACACCGCCCGCGTGCTGATCCCGCTGTACGAGGACCTGGCCCCGCATCTCCCCCACCTCACGCCCCTGTGGACGCACAACGACTGGCACGCCTCCAACCTGCTGTGGGACACCTCCGGGCAGGTCGCGACCGTCCTCGACGTCGGTATGAGTGACCGCACGACCGCCGTGCACGATCTGGCGACGGCGATCGAACGCAACGCCGTCCAGTGGCTCCGCCCCGGTTTCCCCGTGCGCGAGGGCGACGCGCTGGCCCTCCTCGACGGTTACCAGTCCGTACGACCGCTCAGCGCGGCCGAGTCGGCGGCGCTGCCGGAACTGTTGCCGCTGGTCCACGCGGAGTTCGCGCTCTCCGAACTGGGCTACTTCCACGGGGTGACCCGCTCGGCGGAGAACACCCGGCTGGCGTACGAGTACTACGTCGGGCACGCGGAGTGGTTCGGGGGTCGCGCGGGGCGACGGCTGCGGTCTACGATCCGCTCATGCTTGCGACGGAGGGCAGCACGGTCCCGGACCTGGAGCGGTACGTCCGGCTGATGCTCTGGCTGTTGCCGATCACCGCGGTGCTGTGTGCCGCGTTCTGTGCGTCGTTCCTCGGCGCGATGCGTCGCTCCAGGGCCGCCGGTGAGGCCCAGGTCGCCACGGCCAAGGGGCGCAACGCGCTGGCGACCGCGCTGCTCGCCGCGTTCCTGGCGGCGTGCTGGGGCGGCGCCGCCCTGCTGATTCAGTAGCGGGCGTCGGCCACGTGCGGGCGCGTCGTGGCCGTTCGCGCAGTTCCCCGCGCCCCTGAAGGTCTGACCAGGTGTCGTGCTTTCGGGGGCACGGGGAACTGCGCGACAAGATCAGCTCGACTGGAGCGAGTGACCTCGTCTGCGCCACTCGGCGGCGAGCAGCTCGTAGGAGCGGATCCGGTCCGCGTGGTCGTGGGTGATGGTGGTGAGGAGCAACTCGTCGGCGTCCGTGGCCTCCTGGAGCTGTTCCAGGCGGTCCGCGACCGTGGCCGGGGAGCCGACGAACTGGGTGTCGAGGCGGTCCTGGACCAGCTCCTGGTCCGCCTCGGTCCAGGGGTGGGCGCGCGCCTCGTCCGGAGTCGGGAACTCGATGGCGCCCTCCGCGGTACGGATGCTGCGCACCCATGGGCCGTAACCGGTGGCGAGTTCGCGCGCGGTGGCGTCGTCCTCGGCGACCACGACGTCGGCGGAGACGCTGACGTACGGCTTGTCGAGGACGTCGGAGGGCTGGAAGAAGGACCGGTAGCCGTCCACCGCCTCCAGGACCGTGGCCGGACTGACGTGGTAGTTCGCGGCGAAGCGCAGGCCCCGCGCGCCCGCGACCTCCGCGCTGGTCCCGCCGCTGCTGCCGAGGATCCACACCTCGACGTCGGCGCCCTCGCCCGGCACCACGTGCGCCTCCACGCCGTCGTCGGTGCGGTAGGTGCCGGCCAGCAGGGCGAGGAGGTCGTCGATCTGTTCGGCGTACTCCTGCGACTCGGCGCCCGGGAGCAGGAGCAGCTTGCGCTGGAGGGCTATGCGGGGCGAGCCCAGGAGGCGTTCGAAGGAGAAGCGGGGCGGTATGACGAGGCCGTTCGGGGCGTGGCCCGGAGGCGGCGGCTCCGCGGCCGGCTGTCCCGGTGGGCGTCCGCCGGAGCGGCCGAGGCCCAGGTCGAGGCGGCCCGGGTGCAGGGCGTCGATCAGGCCGAACTCCTCGACGGTGTTCAGCGCGGTGCGGTGGCCGAGCTGTACGGCTCCGGAGCCGAGCCGGATCGTGGAGGTCGCGGCGGCCGTCAGCGCGAGCACGACCGCCGGGGAGGTGCCCGCCACCCCGGGGTTGAGGTGGTGCTCGGCGAACCAGTAGCGGGCGTAGCCCAGTTGCTCGGCGCGCCGGGCCAGGTCGATGGAGTTGCGCAGGGCGTCGGCCGCCGTGGAGCCGCTGGAGATCGGTACCAGGTCGAGGACGCCGAGGGGGATGTCAGGCATGGACGGGCTCCTCCCGTACGGGTTCCCACGCGAACGGCGGGTCCGGGATGTCACGCCGCAGCACCGGGGCGACCCTCGCCTGGAACAGCTCCAGCGAGTCCCGGTGCTGATGCTGCGTCAATCCACTGGCATCCGCGTGCAGATGGAGGACCGTGTGCCCGAACTGCTCGTGGTAGCGGTGCACCTTGTCGATGATCTGCTCGGGGCTGCCGATCAGGGCGGAACTGCGCTCGACGAAGTCCTCCAGGGATTCGAAGACCACGGGGAGACCCGCCTTCTCGTAGAAGGCGAGGTTGGCCTCGAAGAGCGGCCGGTAGATGTCGAGGGCCTCCTGGGAGGTGCGGGTCACCAACAGTCCGGCCGTCCCCGCGCCGACCGCTATGTCCGCCGGATCGTGCCCGTAGTGCTCCCACCGCTCGCGGTAGTAGCGGATCAACTCGGCATAGGGCTCTATGGGGTTGGTGACGTTGGCCGAGAAGAGCGGATCGCCGTAGCGGGCGGCCAGGTCGACCGACTCCTTGCTGGTGGCGCTGCCGTGCCAGACCCGCACCGGCCGCTGGTAGGGCCTGGGCCACACCTCCGCCTCCTTGAGCGGCGGCCGGAAGCGGGTGTCGGCGGTGACCTTGTCCTGCCGCCAGATCTGCCGGAAGACCTCGTAGCTCTCGGCGTTGCGGTCCCACTGGTCCTCTGGGGTGACGTGGAACAGCTCGCGCTGGGCCGTGCCGTTGCCCTTGCCGATGATCAGGTCGAGGCGGCCCTCGGAGAGGTGGTCGAGGGTGGCGTAGTCCTCGTAGGCGCGGACCGGGTCGAGCAGGCTGAGGGTGGTGACCGCGGTGAACAGGCGGATGCGGCGGGTCAGGGCGGCGATGTGACCGAGGACGACGGTCGGCGAGGAGGAGAGGAACGGCCGCTCGTGCCGCTCCCCCACCCCGAAGCCGTCGAAGCCCAGTTCCTCGGCCAGCACGGCGTTGTCGAGCACCTCGCGGAACCGCTCGTGCGTCGACTTCAGCACCCCGGTGACCGGGTCCGGTCGGTGCACGATCAGCGTGATCGCGAGGAACTTCACGACGCGGCCCGTTCGCCGCGTGCCTCGTCCGGGTGGGCGAGGCCGAGGTGGTCGCGCAGGGTCGTGCCCTCGTACTCGGTGCGGAAGACGCCCTGTTCCTGGAGGAGCGGGACGACCTTGTCGGCGAAGACGTCGAGGCCGGTGGGGGTGATGTGCGGGACGAGGATGAAGCCGTCGCTCGCGTCGGCCTGGACGTACTCGTTGATGGTCCTGGCGACCGTCTCCGGGGAGCCGACGAAGGTCTGCCGGTTTCCGGTGTTGATGACCAGGTCGCGGATGGACCACTTGTTGGCGGCGGCCAGTTCGCGCCACTCGCGGGCGGTGGCGAGCGGGTCGCGGTACATACGGACCTGGGCGCGGCCCTTGGAGATGTGGTTGTCGCTGACATCCGGGTCGATGTCCGGGAGCGGGCCCTCCGGGTCGTACGAGGACAGGTCCCGGTTCCAGACGAACTCCAGGTGCTTGAGGGCGGTGGCCCCGCTGACCTGCTGCCGGCGCACCTCCCTCGCGAGCTCCTCGGCCTCGGCGTCGGTGTCGCCGAGCGCGAAGGTGGCGGCGGGCAGGATGAGCAGGTCGCGGTGGCCGCGGCCGTACTTTGCGAGGCGGTTCTTGACGTCCGTGTAGAAGGCCTGGCCCTCCTTGAGGGCGGCGTACCGGCTGAAGATGGCGTCGGCGGACGAGGCGGCGAACTCCCGGCCCTCCTCGGAGTCACCTGCCTGGAAGATCACGGGACGGCCCTGCGGGGAGCGCGGGACGTTGAACTGGCCGTGGATGTCGAAGTGTTGCCCGGTGTGGACGAAGGCTCCGGCCTTCGCGTCGCGCAGGAAGACACCGGTCTCCTGGTCGGCCAGGATCTCGTCACCGTGCCAGGAGTCGAAGAGCTCGCCGGCCGTGGCGAGGAACTCCTTGGCCCGTGAGTAGCGCTCGTCCTGCGGGAGGAAGCCGCCGCGGCGGAAGTTCTCGCCGGTGAAGGCGTCCCAGGAGGTGACCACGTTCCAGGCGGAGCGGCCGCCGGAGAGGTGGTCGAGGCTGGCGAACTGGCGGGCCACCTCGTAGGGCTCGTTGAAGGTGGAGTTGATGGTGCCGGTCAGCCCGAGGTGTTCGGTGACGGCGGCAAGCGCGGCGAGGATCGTGAAGGTGTCGGGACGGCCGACGACGTCCAAGTCGTATATGTGCCCGCCCTGTTCGCGGAGCCGTAGGCCCTCGGCGAGGAACAGGAAGTCGAACTTGGCCCGTTCGGCCGTGCGGGCGAAGTGGGCGAAGGAGCTGAACTCGATGTGGCTGCCGGCCTCGGGGTCGCTCCACACGGTGGTGTTGTTGACGCCCGGGAAGTGGGCGGCCAGATGGATCTGCTTCAGCGGCTTGGTCATGGCTGTGCGGTTCCTTCCCGTCTCAGGCGGCGGCGTAGCGGTTGGCGGGCCGGGTGAGGCCCAGCAGACCGCGCAGGGTGTCGGCTTCGTAGGCGGTGCGGAAGGCGCCGCGGCGCTGGAGTTCGGGAACCAGGCCCTGGGTGATGGCCGGGAGGTCGTCGCCGAGGACGGCGGGGCGGAGGCGGAAGCCGGTGAGTCCGGCCGACTGGAACTCCTGAAGCAGGTCGGCGAGTTGGGCGGGGCTTCCGGCGAAGACGCGGGCGTCGCTCTCGTACGGCTCCCCCGCCACGGCGTCGAGCCGCTCGCGGCGCGCGAGTGCGGCCGCCGGGTCGTCGTCGAGGAAGACCACCAGGTCCCCGAAGACATGGACGGGCTGGTCGGCGCGGCCCGCCGTCTCCTGCTCGGCGCGGATCTCGGCGACGATCGCCCTGGCCCCCTCGGTGTCGAACGGGGTGACGTATCCGACGTCGGCCTGGCGGGCCACCAGCCGGTACGGGACGGTCTGATGGGCGAGGGCGGTGACGAGGGGCTGGCCCTGCGGCGGGCGCGGGGTGATGGAGGGGCC
>Ga0075363_100000923_pt1 | contig 10367 bp, 11 predicted proteins | sample EndMetdeltDD1763_FD_71470 | JGI IMG/M metagenome (GOLD analysis project Ga0075363, IMG submission 71470) | Populus endosphere microbial communities from Tennessee, USA - Endosphere MetaG P. deltoides DD176-3 | ecosystem: Host-associated > Plants > Roots > Endosphere | place: USA: Tennessee...
GTCGGCACCGCTGCCATCCAGATCGCGAAGGCCTTGGGCGCCAAAGTGATTGCGATGGTGCACCGCTCGCACGGCACCGAGTTCGTGGAATCTCTGGGTGCCGATGTGGTGCTACCGCTGACCGACGGTTGGTTGCAGGCGGTCAAGGATTACACCGGTGGTCGGGGTGCCGACCTGGTGGTCGATCCGGTCGGCGGTGAGGTGTTCGACGACGCGATCCGCGCGCTGGCGACCGAGGGAAGGCTGCTGGTGCTCGGATTCGCCTCCGGCGGAGGAATTCCCAGCGTCAAGGTCAATCGTCTGCTGCTGCGCAATGTCTCGGTCATCGGCGTCGGGTACGGCGAGTTCGTCAACCGCACGCCCGGTGCGCAGGCGCTCTTCGAATACGGTGTCGCCGAACTGGTCCGGGCGGGCTTGCGACCCCCACCGCCGGTCCGCTATCCCTTGTCCAAGGGCGCCGAGGCTCTGCAGAGCCTGGCCGACGGCGGGGTGCTCGGCAAGGTCGTGCTCGAGCCGTGACGGTGCGGGCCTTGGCGTTCGACACGTTTGGCACCGTCGTCGACTGGCGTTCGAGCATTATCCGTGAGCTCGAGGTGTTCGGCGAAAACCATGGGGTGCAACATGATTGGGCAGATCTCGCCGACAAGTGGCGCAAGGGTTATCTGCCCGCGATGGATCGGGTGCGGCGCGGCGAGCTGCCGTGGACCAGGATCGACGACCTGCACCGCATGATTCTCGACGACCTGCTGCGCGATGCGGGCATCACGTCGGTCAGCGATATCGACGCCGACCATCTCAACCGCGCATGGCACCGACTGGACCCGTGGCCCGACAGCGTGGCGGGTCTGACGCGGCTGAAGGAACGGTTCGTCATCACGACGCTGTCGAACGGCAATATGTCGCTGCTGACCAACATGGCCAAGCGCGCGGGTCTGCCGTGGGACTGCGTGATCTCCGCCGAGCTGTTCCGTCACTACAAGCCCGACCGCGAGGCCTACCTCGGCTGCGCCGACCTCCTCGGCGTTGCGCCCGGTGAGCTGATGCTCGTGGCCGCACATCCGGGAGATCTGCGGGCGGCGCAGCAGGCTGGTCTGCGAGCCGCCTATGTCACGCGTCCTCTCGAATACGGACCCAACCAGCGGGAGCACAAAGTCGCCAAGGGCGAATTCGACGTCACGGCAACCGATTTTCTGGATCTGGCGGACCAACTCGGCGCCTGACCACTCGGGCTCGCGTGGACGTGTGACATCCCCCGCACAGGGTACAAACCCGTCATGGCCATTCCCCTGCCCACCGACCTGATCGACCTGCTGCGCAAGCCCAGTCCCTGCTTCGTCGCCACGCTGATGCCCGACGGATCACCGCAACTCACCGAGACGTGGGTCACCACCGACGGCGAGAACGTCGTCCTCAACATCGTCGGGGGAATGCAGAAGGAGAAGAATCTGCGGCGAGACCCACGCGTGTCCGTCAACGTCGTCGACCCCGACGACGTCACGCTCTTCTACGAGGTTCGTGGGCGCGCGGTGTCGATGACCTCTGAGGGCGGCAGGGAGAGCATCGACGAAATCTCTCACAAGTACCTGGGCATTCCGTATCCGAACTTCAGCGGCAACCCCGACGAGACGCGTGTCATCGTGACGATCGAGGCGGACAAGGTCAACGAGCCTCTCCGGCGTTGACCCGGCGCTCCGCCGCGATCGGACGGCGAATTCGACGTCACGGCAACCGATCTTCATCGGCGTAGCGTGGACGTGTGACCGATCGATTGCACACCGAACTCCCGCAGGCGCTACGCAGGGCGCTCGACCTCCTGATCGATCCGCCCGCGCATCCTGACGCCAGCAAGGGCTACCTCGACCTGTTGACCGACGAGACCGCAGCCGCACCGGAGAAGAACACCGGCGCCATCCAGGCGGCGTGGGCCTCCGGGCTGGGCTCGCTGCTCTACGACAACGCGCAGGCCTTCGCGCGCAAGGTCGTGAGCGCGTGGCAGCTGCCGATCGACTGGCTCGACATCGGCGCCGGTGGTGTCGCCCTCGACGTCGGCTCCGGCCCGGGCAACGTGACCGCGTCGCTGGCTCGCGCGGCCGGCCCCGACGGACTTGCGCTGGGCATCGACATCTCCGAGCCGATGCTGGCCCGTGCGGTGAGCGCGGCGGCGGCAGACAACGTCGGCTTCCTGCGCGCGGACGCTCAGGCGCTGCCGTTCCGCGACGAGACCTTCGATGCGGCGACCTCGCTGGCCGTGCTCCAGCTGATCCCGGAACCGACGACCACGCTGGCAGAGATCGCGCGCGTGCTGAAGCCCGGCGGCCGGGTGGCGATCATGGTCCCCACCGCGGGCCGCGGCGCGCAGTTCCTGCGTCTGCTGCCCAACGGCGGGGTGAACTTCTTCTCGGACGATCAGCTGGGCGACGCGTTGGAGGAACTCGGACTCGTCAGCGTCCGCACGAAGACCTTCGGCAACATCCAGTGGGTGCGCGCCAGGAAGCCGTGAGGCGCTAGGTTCGTCTCGTGAGCACCGCCGGCGTCATCGCAGTAGCGCTCGCGATCGCCGTCGGCATCATCGGCATCGTGGTGCCGCTGCTGCCGGGCACTCTGCTGGTGTTCGGCGCGATCGCGGTGTGGGCCGTCGTCGAGAACAACGTCACGGGCTGGGTGACGCTCGGCGTGGTGACCGCGCTGCTCGGCGGCGCGACATTGATCAAGTACACCTGGCCGGTGAAGCGGATGCGCGCCAACGACGTACGGACGCTGAGCCTCGCGGCGGGCGCGGTGCTCGGCATCATCGGCTTCTTCGTGATCCCGGTCATCGGCCTGCTGATCGGCTTCGTGCTCGGCGTCTACACCGCGGAGCTCTCCACCCGCGGTGACCAGCGGACGGCGTGGGTGTCGACCAAGCACGCCGTCAAAGGGGTTGCGCTGTCGATGGGGGTTGAGCTGGCCGGGGCGCTGTTCGCCACTGTCGCGTGGGTGTTCGGGGTGTATCTAACCCAGTAGCGAGGTGCGCAACCGCTCCAGTTCGGCGGGTGTGACACCAACGGCTGCAAGGTATTCGGCATGTGAGCCGTACTGCTCGTCGATGGCCCGCCGGGAAGCCTCCAGGTAGTCCTCGCGGACACCGAGCACCTCTTCTGTGAGCCGGGCCTCCGCGAAGGTGACGATCTCGTCGGTGGTGTCCTCGGCCCGGTCGCGAATCGAGGTCAGGATGCTGTCGCGCAGCTGCGGCACCGCGGCGTTGCTGCGCAAGAAGTCGGACATGATTGCGTCACGGTCGATGCCGACGGCCTCGAGCACCGTCGCCACCGTGAAGCCGGTGCGGTCCTTGCCCGCGAAGCAATGCGTGATGACCGGTCTACCCTCGGCGAGCATCGAAATGACCTGGCGCACAGCCAGTTGCGCACCGGCCAGCCCGGGGAAGTTCTGGTATTCCTCGGTCATGAACCGGCCGGCCGCGACAGCGACGTCCTCGTCGTCGGGCTTCTCGGTCATCATCCGCTGGAAGCTCTGCTCGTGCGGCGCCTCGGCACCAGGCTTGGACAGTTCGTGAAACGGCAGCCGGTGGATGACGACGCCGCCGGGCACGCGACCCGCCCCCCGGCGTTCGACCTCGCGGTCGGAGCGCAGATCGGCGACATCGGTGATACCGAAACCGACCAGGGCTTTCTGCCCGGAGTCGTCGAGCCCGCTCAACTCACTGGACCGGAAGAATCTGCCGGGCCGGATACCGGCCTCCTCGGCGATGTCGCGGAAGTTCCACGCCCCTGACAGGGCGTCAGGGTTGGGGGCCATTAACGCGTCACCGCGGCCGCGAACGCCGACTTCTCCCGGCCGAGTTCGGCACGCGCGATGGTCCGCATGTGCACCTCGTCGGGGCCGTCGAACAGTCGCATCGCGCGGTGCCAGCCGTAGAGCCGGGCCAGCACGGTGTCGTCACTGACGCCGGCCGCGCCGTGCACCTGGATCGCGCGGTCGATGACGTTGCACGCCATCTGCGGCGCGACCGCTTTGATCATCGCGACGAGCTGCTGCGCGTCCTTGCTCTTGTTGCCGTGTTTGTCGATCACCCACGCGGCCTTGTGGCACAGCATCCGGCTCTGCTCGATCTCGTTGCGGGACTGTGCAACCTGCTGCTGCACGACACCCTGGTCGGCGAGCGGCTTGCCGAACGCGATGCGTGTGTTGACCCGGTCGATCATCAACGCCATCGCTCGCTCGGCGACGCCGATCGCGCGCATGCAGTGGTGAATGCGCCCAGGCCCGAGCCGGGCCTGCGCGATCGCGAAGCCGCCGCCCTCTTCGCCGAGCAGGTTCTCGACCGGGACCCGCACGTTGTCGAACGTGATCTCGCAGTGCCCGTGCTGGTCTTGCCACCCGAACACCGGAAGCGACCGAAGCACCGACACCCCCGGGGTGTCGATCGGGACCAGGATCATCGACTGTTGCTGATGGCTGGCCGCGTCGGGATTGGTGCGGCCCATCACGATGAGGAGCTTGCAGCGCGGGTCGGCGGCTCCGGAGATCCACCACTTGCGGCCGTTGATGACGTAGTCGTCGCCGTCACGCAGCATCGTGGTCTGGATGTTGCGCGCGTCGCTGGACGCCACCGCCGGCTCCGTCATCGCGAAAGCGCTGCGGATCTCACCGGCCAGCAGCGGCTCGAGCCACTGCTTGCTCTGCTCCTCGGTTGCGAACAGGTGCAGCGTCTCCATGTTGCCGGTGTCGGGTGCGGCGCAGTTGGTCACCTCGGGCGCGATTTCCATGCTCCAGCCGGTCAGCTCGGCCAGCGGGGCGTACTCGAGGTTGGACAAACCCGACTCCGACGGGAGGAACAGGTTCCATAGGCCGCGTTCTCTGGCCAGCTTCTTGAGGTCTTCGATGATGGGCGGGACGGTGTGGTCGTCCGGACCCTTTTCGTGCCGGTACGCCTCGTAGTCCTGCTCCGCGGGAAATACGAACTCGGTCATGAATTCGGAGAGCCGATCGTGGAAGTCCTGCCCCTTGGCCGACATCGCAAAGTCCATGACGCTCACGATATGACACCCGTTGAAAAACGAATCGCGGCAGTCCATGACACGTATAACAGGGCATGACCGAAAGCCGTCCGCCCTTCCCGCCTTTCACGCTCGAGACCGCCGTCCAGAAGGTTCAGGCCGCCGAGGACGCCTGGAACACCCGCGACCCGGAACGGGTGAGCCTGGCATACACCGCCGATTCGCAGTGGCGTAACCGCGACGCACATGTCGTCGGGCGCAGCGAGATCGTCGCGTTCCTGACCCAGAAGTGGCAGCGCGAGCTCGACTACGTGCTGCGCAAGAGCCTGTGGGATTTTCATGACAACCGGATCGCCGTGCGGTTCCAGTACGAATGCCGCGACGCCGACGGTCAGTGGTACCGCAGCTACGGCAACGAGCTGTGGGAGTTCAGCCCCGACGGCCTGATGGCGCGCCGGGAGGCCAGCATCAACGACCGCAAGATCGACGAATCGGAGCGGCGGTACTTCGGCCCGCGCCCGGAGTCGGAGCACGGCGCCGACATCGTGCTGTGGTAGCGACTATTCGCCGGATCCGAGGTCGATGACGAAACCGCTTCCGCCCTGGTAGCCGCGGTGACGGGGCACCACGATGACGGGGGGATGGGCGATGGTGTTGGGGGTGGCGACGATGCCTGGACGCGGCTCCGGCTGGTAGGAGTACGTGCCCGCGTTGGCCATTCCCGCCAGTCCGAGCGCGGCGCCGCCGAGGATGCCGGCCGAGACGACCGGAAGGGCGATGTAGCGGGCAAAGGTTCCGGTGGCGCTCATGGGAGTCGTCCTATCTGGTGGTCTGTTCCGGCTGGTCCGGCGTTGAACCAACTATCGCGCGGTGCGGGCGTGAAGTCTGTCGGCTGATTGACCCCTGACCTGGGGGAATCTGCCGTCCCCCGATCGGGGGACAGCGGCGGCGACTCCGGGCCGCGGCGGCGAGCCGGATGGATGATTGCCGTTCATCGGCGCGATCTGTGCGAAGCTGACACTTGTGTCGACAGGCCTGACCAGCGAAAAAGTGCGAGTCGTGGTGGGTGATGACCATCCGATGTTTCGCGACGGTGTGGTACGTGCGCTCGTCTCCAGCGGGTCGATCGAGGTGGTCGCCGAGGTCGACGACGGGCTGTCGGCGCTCGAGGCGATCCGTACTCATCTGCCGCAGGTGGCGCTGCTGGATTACCGGATGCCCGGGATGGACGGCGCCGAGGTCGCCGCCGCGGTACAGCGCGACGAGCTGCCCACCCGCGTGCTGCTGATCTCCGCGCACGACGAGTCTGCGATCGTCTTCAAGGCGCTGCAGGAGGGCGCGGCGGGCTTCCTTCCGAAGGAGTCGAGTCGCTCCGAGCTGGTGAACGCCGTACTGGACTGTGCCAAAGGCCGCGACGTCGTGGCGCCCAGCCTGGCCGCGGGGCTGGCGGGCGAGATCCGTAAGCGGGCGGAGCCGGAGGGGCCGGTGCTCAGCCCCCGCGAACGTGAGGTGCTGAAGCTGATCGCGGCGGGAGGCAGTATCCCCGCGATGGCCAAGGAGCTGTTTCTGGCACCCTCGACGGTCAAGACCCACGTGCAGCGCCTCTACGAGAAACTCGGGGTGAACGACCGCGCGGCCGCGGTCGCCGAGGCGATGCGCCGCAAGCTGCTGGACTAGCAATGCTCGACCGCATCGCCGGCTACTTTTCGGCAGAGCCCGTGCGCGTCACCGCCTTCCTGCGGCTCCCGCTGATCGCCCTGATCGGCCTGCTGGTGTGGACGTGGGAGGTCGACCACTGGCTGCCCGAGATGTACGAAGTGGTCCTGGGGGTCTACGCCATCGCCGCTGTGGTGTGGTTGATCGTCGTGTTGCGCGGTCCCGTGCCGCGATGGGCGGACTGGACCTCGACGGCCTTCGACGTGCTGGTCGTGGTCGTGCTGTGCCTGGTGTCCGGCGGCGCGACGGCGGCGCTGCTGCCGGTGTTCTTCCTGCTGCCGATCGCGGTGGCCTTTCAGGACCGGCCCGCGCTCACCGCCATCCTCGGCACCGGAACGGCCCTGTGTTATCTGGCGGTCTGGATCGTGTACTCCAAACGTGATGACAACGTCGGGATGCCCGACATCGTCTACACGCACTTCGGCTTCCTACTGTGGGCGGCCGCGGCCACGACCGCGCTGTGCATGGTGCTGGTGCGGCGCCGCGCACGCGTCAACAAACTGCAGAACGTCCGCAGGCAGCTGGTGTCGGAGGCGATGCAGGCCGACGAGCGGCACAACCGCGAAGTCGCCGAGCATCTTCACGACGGACCGCTGCAGACGCTGTTGGCGGCGCGCCTGGACCTCGACGAGATCCGCGAACGTAACGACGATCCCGCGCTCGAAACCGTCCATGCCGCGCTGCAACAGACCGCCGCCGCGCTGAGGTCAACGGTCACCGAACTGCATCCTCAGGTACTCGCCCAGTTGGGCTTGACACCCGCGGTACGAGAACTGGTGCGGCAGTTCGAGACTCGTGGCGACTGCGTGGTCCACGCCGATCTCGAGGAGGTCGGCAAGCCGGAGTCGCAGCAGTTGCTGTACCGCGCTGCGCGGGAATTGTTGATGAACATCTCCAAGCATGCCCGCGCCACCACCGTGCGGGTGGGTCTGTCGCGCCGCGGGGACCGCGTCGTGCTGACGATCAGCGACGACGGAAGGGGTTTCGATCCCGCGATCGTCGCGAGCTACGTCGCCGACGGGCATATCGGTCTGGGTTCGTTGCTGGCGCGGTTCGACGCCATGGGCGGCTCGATGAACATCGAATCCGTGGTCGGCCACGGCACACAGGTCACCGCGACGTCACCCCCCGAGGCCGGTGACACGAGAAACCCGTGAGCAGACGCAAACGTGCCCAAATATCCAGGAAAATAGGCACTTTCACGTCTTCTCGTGCTCAACCAGTGAGGCCGCGCGAAATCACCAGGCGCTGAATCTGATTGGTGCCCTCGAAGATCTGCATGATCTTGGCCTCGCGCATGTAGCGCTCGACGCGATAGTCGCGGGTGTATCCGGCGCCGCCGAAGACCTGGACGGCATCGGTGGTCACCTTCATCGCCGCGTCGGTGGCGACCAGCTTGGCGACGCTGGCCTGCTGCGAATACGGGCGGCCCGCGTCGCGGCGACGTGCCGCATCGAGGTAGGTGGCACGCGCGCTGACCACCGCGGCGCTCATGTCGGCGAGCAGGAAACCCAGGCCTTGATGGTCGATGATCTTGCGGCCGAACGTCGTTCGTTCGTTGGCGTAGGCGACGGCTTCGTCGAGCGCGGCCTGGGCCAACCCGGTGGCGACGGCGGCGATGCCCAGCCGGCCGGAGTCCAGCGCGGAGAAGGCGATCGTCAGCCCCTGACCCTCGGCGCCGATGAGCCGGTCGGAGCCGATGCGTGCCTGGTCGTAGAACGCCGACGTGGTGGGCACGGCGTGCAGCCCCATCTTCTCCTCGGGCTTACCGAAGGACAGGCCGGGCAGGTCGCCAGGGACGAGGAAACACGAGATACCGCGTGAGCCTTCACCGGTACGGGCGAACAGCGTGTAGAAGTCGGCGACCCCGCCGTGGGTGATCCATGACTTCGACCCGTTGAGCACATACCCGTCGCCGTCGGATCGGGCCGCACAGCGCAGCGCCGCCGCGTCGGAACCGGCCTGCGGCTCCGACAGGCTGTAGGCCCCGATCTGCTCGCCGGAGAGCATGCCGGGAAGCCACCGCTGCTTCTGCTCGTCACTGCCGAACGCCAGTAGCGGATGCGACGACAGGCTGTGCACACTGACCGCAACCGCCACCGCCGCCCACCGCGCCGCGAGCTCCTCGAGCACCTGCAGGTAGATCTCGAACGGCTGACCGCCCCCGCCCCACTCCTCAGGCTGCGGAAGGCTCAGCAGCCCCGCCGCCCCGAGTGCGGGAAACACCCCGTCGGGATAGGTCTCGGCTTTCTCGTGGGCGTCGACGATCGGATCGAGCACCTTGTCCGCGACGTCGCGCGTCAGCGCGATCAGGTCGTGGGCCTCGTCTGTTGGCAACAACCTGTCGACTGGCATGAGTGCAAACTCTAGTGACCCGCGGAGACCGACTCCGAGAGCGCGGCGTTGATCGCGTCCACCCGGTCCTTGGCGTCGCCGAAGAGCATCTGGGTGTTCTCCCGGAAGAACAACGGGTTCTGCACACCGGCGTAGCCCGACGCCATGGAGCGTTTGAAGACGATGACGTTGTTGGCGTTCCACACCGTGAGCACCGGCATGCCGGCTATCGGGCTGCTGGGGTCCTCGGAGGCCGCCGGGTTGACGGTGTCGTTGGCGCCGATGACGAGCACGACGTCGGTGTCGGAGAAGTCGTCGTTGATCTCGTCCATCTCCAGCACGATGTCGTAGGGCACCTTCGCCTCGGCCAGCAGCACGTTCATGTGGCCGGGGAGACGGCCCGCGACCGGGTGGATGCCGAAGCGGACGTTGACGCCGCGGTCGCGCAGCTTGCGGGTGAGGTCGGCGACACCGTACTGCGCCTGCGCGACGGCCATGCCGTAGCCCGGTGTGATGATCACCGAGTGCGCCGACGCGAGCAGATCGGCTGCGTTCTCGGCGTCGATTTCGCGGTGGGTGCCGTAGTCCTTGTCGTCGGCGGGCCCGGCTTCGATGCCGAAGCCGCCCGCGATCACCGAGATGAACGACCGGTTCATCGCCTTGCACATGATGTAGGACAGGTAGGCACCGGAGGAGCCGACGAGCGCGCCGGTGACGATCAGCAGATCGTTGGACAGCAGGAAGCCCGACGCCGCGGCGGCCCAGCCGGAGTAGCTGTTGAGCATCGACACCACGACGGGCATGTCGCCGCCGCCGATCGAGGCGACCAGGTGCCAGCCGAGCAGCAGAGCGAGCACGGTGACGACGATCAGCAGCCACAGCTGCGGGTCGATGACGAACCACACGGTGAGCGCGGCGAAGACCACCAGCGCGCCGACGTTGAGGAAGTTCTTGCCGGGCAGCATCATCGGGGCGGAGTTGATGCGTGCCGACAGCTTGAGGTTGGCGACGATCGAACCGGTGAACGTCACCGCGCCGATGAAGACGCCGATCACCACCTCGGCGGAGTGGATGCCGAGCATGCCCTCGGTGCCGAGCTTGAGTGCCTCCCCGCCGGCGGCGTCTCCCTCGACGTGCAGGTAGCCGTTCCAGCCGACCAGCACGGCGGCCAGCCCGACGAAGCTGTGCAGCAGCGCGATCAGTTCGGGCATACCGGTCATCTCGACGACCCTGGCGCGCCACAGGCCGATCGCGGCACCGATGATCATGGCGCCGACCAGCAGGCCCAGGCCCAGCGGTTCGATGTGCCGCGCCAGTGCG
>Ga0075363_100000924_pt1 | contig 10365 bp, 11 predicted proteins | sample EndMetdeltDD1763_FD_71470 | JGI IMG/M metagenome (GOLD analysis project Ga0075363, IMG submission 71470) | Populus endosphere microbial communities from Tennessee, USA - Endosphere MetaG P. deltoides DD176-3 | ecosystem: Host-associated > Plants > Roots > Endosphere | place: USA: Tennessee...
ACCGTCTCGCCATCGGTGGCGCGCGCCACCCGCTCGATGGTCGGCCGGAAGACCGCCGAGATATGCGCCCCGGTGGCGGTGCCGAATCCCAGCAATCGCTCCCCGAGCGAGAACCTGCCGTGTTCGTCGACGCTGGCCAGACCGACCTCCACGAGGCCGACCAGCAGGCGGCGGCTGGTCGACTTGGCCAGGCCCAGCCGCTCGCTGAGATCGACGAGGCGCAATTGCCCCGGCTCGGCGGCGATTTCGTCCAGCGCTGCGGCGGCGCGGCGCAGCACCTGGATGCCCTCATCGCGCGCACTCGACGTTTTTTGTTGTTCCCCGCGCGGCATTCTTCCACTATAGTGGTCCGCATCACGGACTACAAAGACCCGAAATGCGGATCAAGGGAGATCGAGATGGGCTCGTTACCGGCCGGGCGTCATTACTTCCGCGGCACGGACGGGTACGAGGACGCCCGCCGCGGAACAGTGTGGCACCAACGCGTGCCCGAACGGTATCCCGAGGTGATCGTCCAGGCCGTTGATTCCGACGACATCGTCGCGGGTCTGCGCTACGCCAAGGCCAACGGCCATAAGGTCAGCATCGTTTCGGGAGGGCACAGCTTCGCGGCCAGCCACCTTCGCGACGGGTCCGTGCTGCTCGACGTCAGCCGTCTCGATCACACCACCATCGACGCGGAGAAGGGCCTGGCGGTGGCCGGCCCGGGCAAGGGCGGCAGCCTGCTGATGGCCGACCTGCAGGAGCAGAACCTGTTCTTCCCGGGTGGGCACTGTAAGGGCGTCTGTCTCGGCGGTTATCTGCTGCAGGGCGGCTACGGCTGGAACAGCCGCATCTACGGCCCGGCCGTGGAGAGCGTCGTGGGCCTGGACGTGATCACCGCCGACGGCGAGCAGATCCATTGCGACGCAGACAATCACGCGGACCTCTACTGGGCCGCCCGCGGCGCGGGTCCGGGTTTTTTCGGCGTCGTCACGTCGTTTTACCTGAAGCTGTACCCGCGGCCCGCCGTCTGTGGCACCAGCGTGTACCTCTACCCGTTCGACCTGGCGGAGGAGGTCTTTACGTGGGCCCGCGCGGTCGGCGCCGAAGTCGACCCTCGGGTCGAGCTGCAGGCCGTCGCCTCACACGGTGAACCGAGCATGGGCATCGAGGAACCCGTCATCACGTTCGCGTCGCCCGCATTCGCCGACTCCGAAGAGGAGGCCCAACAGGCCCTCGCCCTGTTCGGCACCTGCCCGGTCGCCGACAAGGCGCTCGTCAAAATCCCTTATATGCCAACCGATTTGCCCACCTGGTATGACATCGCGATGAGCCACTACCTGTCCGACCATCACTACGCGGTCGACAACATGTGGACCTCGGCGCCGGCCGAAGATCTGCTGCCCGGTATCCGATCTATCCTGGACACGCTGCCCCCGCACCCGGCGCACTTCCTCTGGCTGAACTGGGGGCCAGTGCCGCCCCGGCAAGACATGGCCTACAGCATCGAGGCCGACATCTACCTGGCGCTCTACGGCTCCTGGAACGATGCGACGGACCCCGCCGACGCCGAGCGTTACGCCGGCTGGGCGCAGTCGCACATGGCCGGCATGTCCGACCTGGCCGTCGGAATTCAGCTTGCCGACGAGAACCTCGGCCAGCGTCCGGCCCGGTTCGCCAGCGACGCGGCCATGACCAAGCTGGACCGGGTGCGCGCCGAATATGACCCCGATGGCCTCTTCAACAGTTGGATGGGACGAATCTGATGGCTGGCGATCTGTATCTCGGCTACCGCGGCGACGACGCGAACACGCCGTGGGGCAAGTTCTTCAAGCCCGAAATGGCCCCGCTCCCAACCCATGTCGTCGAGGCGCTGCAGCATGGCCCCCAAGGCGAGATGGCACTGGCAGCGTTCGACGACGCCGCGCGCGTCGCCGAGGACGGCTACCAGCAGACCGAGAACGGCTATGGGGTGCTCGATGACGGCGGCTATCACGTATCCGTCCGCACCGACATGCCCGGTGTCACCCCGGCGATGTGGTCATGGTGGTTCGGCTGGCACGGCAGCGACACCCGCCGCTACAAGCTGTGGCATCCGCGGGCGCACCTTTCCGCCGCGTGGAAGGATGGTGACGACTCCGGCCGTCAGGGCGCAGACCGTTACATCGGCCGCTGGTCGCTGATCAGTGAGTACATCGGCTCATCAATGCTCAATGGCGCAATCCAATTCGTCGCGCCGCAGGAGATGGGCTGTCCCCCCGACAGCGACGATGCGGTGGCGGTATGCGCGCGTCTCGGCGCTAGCGATGCCCCGGTGGACGTCGGATGGTTCATCCACCACATCCGGTCCACACAGGGCGGATCCGAAATGCGTTCCCGGTTCTGGATGGGCGGATCGCACATCGCGGTGCGCAAGGCGCCCGGCGTCGCGTCAAAAGCGTTGCGCCCCATCGCGGCGCGGATACTTGGCGACCCGGGCGTCAGCGGTCGCAATCTGATCGTGCACTGCGCGCAGGAGATGAATCACCTCGCCGGCTTCCTTCCGGAGCTGTACGAGGCCTTTGGCGACGACTAGGCGCCTCAGCTAGGTTCGGTGAAGGCGGGTGCGACGAATCGTTGCACCAGTTGGCGTTCCGCCCGCTCGTCCTTGGCGGGCCAGTACACCAGCGACAGCACCACGCGAACTATCCAGTGGGCCGCCTGCCGGTCACTGTCGGCCAGCCCGGAGAGATCCCGCGCGAAGCTGGCCAGCAACGGAGACGCCGTGAGCCCGCTCATCGCGTCGATGCCTTGGACCGATCCGATCATCAGTTGGCTCAGCGGATCAGATCGGATTCGCTTGAGCGCCAACGTGATAGCGGTGACGACTCGTTCCGGCCCGCTGAGGCCCTCCACCGCTGACCGAACGGATTCGATGATACCGGCGGCGGAACGGGCAAGCACGGCATCGCGGATCTCGGCTTTACCGCCGGCGTAGCGGTAGACCGTCGCCCTGGAGCAGTGCACGCGGCCGGCCAGCCTGTCGATGTCGAGCGCGTCCAGCCCCTCGTGCGCGATGAGGTCGGTGGCGGCGGCATAGATGCGTTCGGCGGCGATCGTCCGTCGTTCACCGTCGACGAGCCAATCATCACGAGCCATTGGTCACCTCTCCTTCGTCCGAGAAGCGCAAAGGCCGAATTCTCAGCGCTGAGACAATATCGACGATTCTTCTCAGCGTAGCCGCAGGTCGCAGCACCCGGGTGAGACGTCGGCCGGGCACGACGCATGGCGGCGGCTTTCAACTTCGCGCGCCGCCGTTGACGTGCGCGTATCGACCGCTCAGCCTAAGGGGATGACCGTCGTTCCCGATCCCATCGGGCTGTTCGATGCGGAATCCATCCAAGATCCGTATCCGCTCTACGACCGCATGCGCGCGGCGGGCCCGGTTCACCAGATCGGTGACTCGGGGTTCTATGCGGTGTGCGGCTGGGACGCCGTCAATGACGCCATCAGCAGACCCGAGGACTTCTCCTCCAACCTGACCGCGACGATGGTGTACACGGCGGAGGGCACCGTGGTGCCACACGAGATGGACCCGGTGGGCGGGCCCACGCACGTGCTGGCCACCGCCGACGATCCCGCTCATGCGGTGCATCGCAAGCTGTTGGTGCATCATTTGGCGGCCAAGCGGATCCGCGCCATGGAGGAGTTCACCACCAAGGCCGCGCAACGGCTGTGGAACGAGGGCCTGCGTGACGGACGCATCGAATGGATGGGCGCCATGGCCAACCGCCTGCCCATGATGGTGGTGGCCGAACTGATCGGCCTGCCGGACAAGGACGTCGACCAGCTCGTCACGTGGGGCTACGGAGCCATGCAACTGCTCGCCGGGCTGGTGGATCAGCAGCGGTTGGCGGCCGCGGGAGTCTCGGTCATGGAGCTCTCCGGCTACATCACCGAGCACTTCGCCAGGGCCGCAACCGATCCCAAGGACAACCTGCTAGGCGAGCTGGCGACCGCCTGCGCGTCGGGTGAGCTGGACATGGTCACCGCTCACGTGATGATGGTGACGCTGTTCGGCGCCGGCGGGGACTCCACCGCGTCGATCCTCGGCAGCGCCGCACTGGTGTTGGCGAACCGCCCCGATATCCAGCGGCGGATACGCGAAACTCCTGCGCTGCTAGGGCCATTCATCGAGGAGACGCTACGCTACGAGCCGCCGTTCCGGGGCCATTACCGCCATGTCCTGGCCGACACCACGCTGGCTGGCGTGGAACTGCCCGCCGACTCGCGGTTGCTCCTACTGTGGGGGGCGGCCAACCGCGATCCCGGCCACTTCGAAACCCCCGGCGAGTTCCGGCTCGATCGCGCGGAAGGCAAGGGCCACATCAGTTTTGGCAAGGGAGCCCACTTCTGCGTCGGCGCCGCGCTGGCACGTCTGGAGGCTCGGATGGTGTTGCGCCTGGTGCTCGATCGGACAACGACGCTCGAGGCCGCCGACATCGGCCCGTGGTTGCCGAGCATCCTGGTGCGCCGCCTCGACCGCCTCGAGCTGGCCGTGACATGATCGCTGGCCTGGCAGCGTGATCCAAAATACCTTGGAGCGGTTGGCGTTTCGGCCAACCTACGAGGGCGGCGGCACCGGCGGGTGGGCCAGCCCGGCCACCACAAAGGCCTCCACCGCAGTGGCCGCTTCGAAGCCATCAACCTCCACCCGCCACTCGTAGATGCCCGGCTCCAACGGGATCCCGGCGGGGATGTTGAGCGTGAGCGGCATTCGAACCGCGGTGCCATGGATTGCCCCGGGCAGGCGGCCCGCCTCGGCGGACGCCTCGAAGAGGAGCGCCTGCGGACCCTGCGGTCCCACCACCACCACCGGTTCCCCGTCGGTGGTCAGCAGCTGGCATTTCAGCTGGTGCCGCTTGTTGGTCTCGTCCCAGTCGATATCTAGGAATAACACCAAAGCGAAAGGGGGAGTGGGGCTTTGGCACTGCCGCCAGCCAAGGCCTAGGGCATGGACCTTCCCGGATTGGGCGTCGGCCTGCGCCGCGTCCGCAAGGAACAGGGTGACCTTCATCGAGCTGCCGGCGCCACGATCGACCGTCCGGCCAGCACCACGAGAAGCGGGCTTGCCACTGCTGGCGTCACGACATCCACGAGACAGGACTCACTTTCTCGACCGGATTCCGACCGACATCTGCCATCGGCAGGATAATACGCTCCGACCGCCTCACCGACTCGCCGCCTTTCCCCCGCACGCACCGCGCCGCATGCCCACCGCGCAACCGCTACCTCGAACTATTTCCCCGGCGGCAACTGGCGTGGGCCCTCGGGTGCGCGCAGTTCCCGTGGTCCCTCCCGCTCGGCCAACTCACGCCGGCCGTCGCGCCCTGTCGAGCCAACCGACAACCCTGCCATGCCTTTCGGCGGCACCTGACCCAAGGTCGGATACTCCTCGCTAGCGCCTACCCGGCCATAGTCGGCAGGGTCGCCGTCGAAACGTGAGCGATGTGAGCCACGTGACGATTCGATCCGGTTAGCGGTCTGGGCGTCGGGGGCGGGGGACGCGGGCGGCGCCTGGTCCCCGGGCTCCGAGCTCTCGGAGTCGATCGTCACCTTGCGCGTGCGCTTGAACGAAAACGCGATCTCCTCGACCTCTTCGAAGACCTGGCGCGCGGAGCGCAGCGGCGCGGTGGTGTTGTCGATCGCCCGGGCGACGAACGGCGGCACCAGCGGGCGAATCCAACGAGCCGCCGCCTTGGTGGCATCGGGAATCGACGGGATCAGCGGAGTACCGCGCTCCGCATGGGGTTCGTGCTCCTCGACGGCGCCCGCCGGCTCCCGTTCCGCCGGCAGGTTCTCCGGGGCCCCCGCCGGGGTGACGTCGTCTTGCTCTGCGCCAGCAGGCAATTGGGCGACCGCCCGGCTCGCGGCCTCGGCCTCGGCGGCGATCGGCAGGTACATGTCTCCCATGTCTTCCTCCAGTGGCTCGAAGGTTCGCTGCGACGAAGCCCGCACGGGACCCTCCAGCGCTTCGACGACGCGACGGCGTTGCTGCTCGCGATCGATTTCAGCCTGGGCCTCGATGGCGAGGCGGGTCTGGGTGAGTTGATGCTCGGCCCACATGATTTCGGCGGCGCGGCGAACCTCGGCCCGCTTGATCGCGATCGCGGTTTCCGCGTCCAGCTCGGCGCGTTCGCGCTCCGCGCGCGCGGTCGAATGGCGGTCGTGCGTCGTCTCGCCGCGCCACAACCGCAGGATCAGCGGCAGCAGGTACAGCAGCGCGAAGAACGCGATCGTCGACAACCGCAGCATCAGCGCCCCCACGCTGGCCAGCGTCAGGTCGTTCATCGCGACCCAGCGCGCGCCCAGGCCGCCACCCGCATCCGCGACCACGGTATGGCGTGCTTCGTTGAGGGCCTGTTCGTCGTGGGCGACCGTCGCGTCCAGCGCGGGTGCCTGGCGGTCGCGTATCGCCAACGCGTTGTCCAGCTCGCGCTGTGCATCGGCGAGAAGCTCGTTGGCCGTTCGTGTTTCGGGCCCCGGACCGGGTACGCCGGTGATCCGCGTCTGCGGGCAGCCCGGCGTGGGGTTGTATTCGCAGCGGGCGACGATCAGAGCCTTGTCCAGGTGCCCGCGGGCCTGTTCGACCGCGTTGTCGAGCGAAGCGCGCGCATCTCGCGCCTGTTGTAGCGAAGCCGACGCCTGCGCGACGGCCGGCGCCGAGTCCGCGTTGCGCAGCGCCCGTTCGTCAAGGCGGTGGTCGATCGAGCCGGAAAATGCGACGAGCGCGGCGAGCTCGCCGACGACGACACCAACGGCGACGGCGACCACTGCGCGGCCCGCGATGCCCAGCCAGCCGCGCGCCGGCCCGCTGGCGATGCCACGGGTCACCGCGCCGACGAGCAGGCCGAAGACGAGGGTGAGCGCGACGACGGACCAGATTGGCCAGCGGGCCGACTCGCTCACCGCCAGGCTTGCGACGACCCAGGCCAGAACGGCTCCCAGCACCACCACGACGCCGGCCACCGCGTGCGTCGACCGCTCGTGACGTTCACCGAGTTCGCGCGAGTGTCCGCCGCCGAGCCAGGTGAGCGGCGCCTCGATCCGGGTTGCGGCCGAGCGCCGCTCAGCATATTCGTGGGCGCGCATGAGTTAAACACCTCCAATTCCTCCAAGCCTCGCAGGCCGCCACCCGACACACCGAATCGAAGGGGCCGCTTTGTGGTGTTGTTCACAGCCTGGCCGACTTGGTGCAGATCACGCCGCTGCGCCCCGGTCCGGCCGCTGCGCGGAATCTGCGGCCAAACTCCCACGACGCGAGCGGGTCAGCGGCCCCCATCGCGGGGGACGTGAGACGGTATAGGCCTATGCAAAACCTCGACTACATCACGTACGGAGAGTTCGGCCGCAGATTCTACGAGGTCGCCGTAACCCCGGAACGCGTCGCCGCCGGGTTCTCCGGTATCGCGGGCACGGAGTTCGCCATGCCGCCCATGGCCCAGGGACCCGGTGGGATCGCCAAGGTCAGCGCGGACGTCAAGGTCCAACAGCCCCGGGTGACCCGAAAGCTCGATGACCTCATCACGTTTGTCATCCACATCCCGCTGTCGATCGATCTGCTTCTCGACCTACGGCTGGACAAGCAGCGGTTCCGGGTCGCCGGAGACATCGCGTTGCGCGCCACCGCCCGCGCCGCCGACCGGCTGCTGCTGATTGTCGAGATCTCCAAGCCGCGGCCGTCCGACATCACGGTCAACGTTTCGTCCACGTCCATCCGCGGCGAGGTGTTGCGCATCATCGCCGGCGTCGACGGAGAGATCCGGAGATTCATCGCCGCGCATGTCGCAGGCGAAATCGACAAGCCCGAGAATCAAGCCGCACAAATCATCGATGTCGAGGCGCGGCTGAACGCCATCGGAGACCGCCCGTAGGGCAAGCGGACACCCGGGTACCAGGGGGATACCAGCGGCCCGGTTTATCGGGTCGGCGCCGGTGGGTATGCAGCCCCGCAACTAGCCGCACCGTCTCAGAGGAGCGGATAAACATGGCACGAGTTGACGTTTCGGCGCCATCGGAGCTGCCCCCGGCGGCCGCCTGGAAACTGGCGTCCGACCTAAGTCGATTCGGCGAGTGGATGACGATCTTCGGCGGCTGGCGCAGCGCGGTCCCGTCGAAGATCGAGGAGGGCACCCGAATCTCGTCGTGCATCAAGGTCAAGGGGTTCCGCAACGTCATTCACTGGACCGTCACCCACTACGACGAACCGAAATCCATCGAGATGCAGGGTCGCGGTCGCGGCGGGATTCGGATCGCGGTGACGGCGACCATCAGCGACGACGATCCCGGATCGAAGTTTCATCTCACCGCCGACCTCAACGGCGGCGTGCTCGGCGGCCCGGTAGGCAAGCTCGTCGCGAGGGTCCTTCGGACTGATGTGCGCAGGTCGGTGGAGAACCTCGCCGCCCTGCAGTAGTCGGCAAAGCGCCCAAAAGGCGCCCAAAAGCGGCCACACGGCTAACTGCGGTAGTACTGCGTTACTCTTCGGCGATGCACTCGCCTCGACGCGGGTGCATCGGTGCGCGTGGCACCGAATTCGTCGTCTAGGAGGACATATGGCCCGCCGGGGGTTGTTTGCGGCGCTCGTGGTGGCCGCGACGCTGATAGCAGGCTGCTCGAGCACCACCACCAGGCAGGTGAATTCGCCGAGCACATCCGGCAGCAAGTCGACAGCCGCCGCGGCGGCCCCTTCGAGCGGATCGAGCGCGACGAGCGCCACCGAGACCGCACCCGTCGCGCAGCTGGACTCGAGCCAATGTGTCGATGTCACCGGCGCGAATGTGGATCTGTTGGCGGCTTCGGACAAAGACGCCGCGCGCAAAGCCGCCGACACCCTCGAGAGCTACAGCCCTCCGGGGTCGGTCAAGGACGCGATCGAACACTTCGTGAGCACCGGCGGTGCCCACTTCGACGACCCGGACTACACGAAGAACAACAAGATCCTCGACGGCTGGGTCAAGCAGGTCTGCCCGACCTGATCGGGCTGATCGGGATGATCGGGCCACCGGGCCCGGGCCGTCATCGTTAACTAGCGTTGATCGGCAATCGCCGTTCGGCTGCGCGCGCCCGCCGGCCTTCGGCGGCAAGCCACGCCGCCCCGCCGCCCACGGCCAGCAGCGCGACGATCAGCGCGGTGATGCCGAGGCCGACTTGTCCGAGTACGAAATTGATCAGCGCGAGCGCGAATGAAACGGCGCCGGCGACGACGATGATGAGCCCGGATGCCTTCGCCGGGTCTTTCAGCGTTTCGCCGGCGGCGCCCGGGATTCGGGTGCGCGCATAGTCGACAACGCCGTTCGAACTGCCCGCCATTGAGCCTCTCCTCTGCGGTCATTTTCAGTTCTGCTTGAGTTCTGCCGTGTCAGCCGGGGGCCAACCCCTGCACTGCTACCCGAAATTCCCTCGAGACAAACGACGCGAGATGCCGGGAAGCTGCGCCAGCAACCGTGGCGGGCGCCGCTGATGAGGCATTCCGTCGTTCATGGCCCGCTGTAGCTACGGATCGGCGGCGCAAAGAAATCGCTAGGCCGGGTCGTGGGGGAGCACCCGGCGCACCGGCCGGGTCTCGACGGCATTGATGGTCAACACCCGGCGGCTGATCCGCCAGCCGGCCTCCGTCAGCTCGTAATCGTCGTCGTAGCGCAGATGCCAGACGACATCCACCAGCTCATCCGCGCGTTCGGTCCAGTGGTGCGCCGCGCATGCGATGCGGCCGCGCGCGTGATCGGGCCCCGGCCCCTCGTCGTACACCTCGCCGAGGATCGCGTGCTCGGTGCGCACCACTCGGGCGACGGCGGCAAGCGCCGCCGCGATGGCCTGCTGGCCCCGGTGCGAATGGATCGGTTGCAGCGAGGCCGGCGGATCGGGCACCGCCAGCTCGGCTGAGACGGTGAAAAGCGCTGTCGCAGCCTCGAATTGGCGATCATCCACGTTGGCCGCATACCGGTGCACCAGATCGCTGAGGGCCAACCGGTCCGTCGCCGAAAGAGTCATGACGTCGCCGCCGGGACGGTCTGGGCGCGCACGGCCTCGGCGAGGTCGGCCGCCCTGCGATCGGTGAAGATGTCCTCGAGCATGACCGCACGGCCGTCCGGGCCGGTCAACGGGACGCGCCAGTTCGGGTACTCGTCGGTGGTACCCGGCTGGTTCTGCGTACGACGGTCACCGACCGCGTCGGTCAACGCGACCCCCAGCAGGCGCGACGGAGTCCGGCCCAGATAGCGGTACAGGGCCAGCACGATCTGTTCTTGGTCGGCTTCGGCGACGTCCGCCAGGAGACCGACCCGGTGCAGCTCGGCCATCCACGCGGCCTGCTCGGCCCGGCCGGACTCCAGTTCGGCCTCG
>Ga0075363_100000925_pt1 | contig 10362 bp, 8 predicted proteins | sample EndMetdeltDD1763_FD_71470 | JGI IMG/M metagenome (GOLD analysis project Ga0075363, IMG submission 71470) | Populus endosphere microbial communities from Tennessee, USA - Endosphere MetaG P. deltoides DD176-3 | ecosystem: Host-associated > Plants > Roots > Endosphere | place: USA: Tennessee...
CATCCACACCAAGAACCGGTCGACCATGACCCCTCCTGTTCGCTGATCGCCAGAAAGATAACGTGCTTGATCAGCTCGTGAGGGAGATTCCACGATTACGTCAATATCACCGACGTTTGCTCCACACATGACTCCGGCAGCGGGAACGATGCCGGTCCGGTGCTACGAGGCGGCGCGCGTGACACGAATGGGGACGCCGGTGAGGCGCGCCATCCCGGCCAGCGCCTCGATGTCCTCGGGGTTGCTGGACATCAGGACGTTGACGTTCGCCCCGCCGGCGCGGTTGGCCAGCCGCCAGCCGGCGGTGCCCTTGTGGCCCCAGCCGTGCGGCACCGCGACGACGCCGGCCACGATGTCCTTGGTGACGACGACGGGTACTTCGATCTCGCCGTGCTCCGACGCGATCCGCACGATGTCGCCGTCGGAGATGCCCGCGGCCGCCGCATCGTCGACATGGATGAGGGCGTGCTGGGTGCGTTCGCCGCGCATCAGCAGCGGCGCGTTGTGCAGCCAGGAGTTCTCGGAACGGGCCTCGCGCATGCCGATCAGCCGCATCGGATAGGCGTCGGGCGCTTCGCGGTGCGCCAGCTTGCCCACCTCGTCGGCGATCGCGTCGTGCCGCAGCCTCACCCGCCTGCCGCGGTACACGACGGTGTCGGCGAGCACACCCTCGCGCAGATTCGGCGCGAGCACGTAGCCGTGGGGATGTTGCGCGGTGAGCCGGGCGAACGACAATCCGCCACGTCGTAGCCCGAACCTGTCGCCGGCCTCCCCCAGCCGGATGATGGCGTCGACCAGCAAGCGCGGGGTCATCCGGACCCCGAACAGCGACAACATGTTTCGGGTGAGCGCGAGCATCGCGAAGCCAGGTGTTCGCCCCTTCAACCGCGTCGCGAGGTCGTCGATGATCTCCCACTCCGCGCGAGCCTGACCCCGCGGGGCGATCACGGCTTCGGTGGCCTGCCGGAACGGTGTCGGCTGCAGCGTCTGGAACGGAAGCGGGAAGTCGTCGCGCTCGTACATCGACGCGGCGGGCAGCACGTAGTCGCAGTGTGCGAGCGTCTCGTTGACGTACAGGTCGATGCCGACCATCAAGTCCAACGACTCCAGTGCGGTCTCCAACTCGTTGCCGTTGGGGACCGACAGCACCGGGTTGCCCGCACTGACGAGCAGGGCCTTGACCTGACCGCGTCCCGCGGTGGTGATCTCTTTGGCCATGACCCCGGCGGGCTCGGATCCCAGCACGGACGGGAAGCCACCGATCCGCGAGCGCCTGCGGGAGTAGATCGTGCGCAGCAGCGCGCCGCCCGCCATACCCAACCATCGCTCGCCTGGCAGCCCGAAGCGGCCGAACATGCTGCCACCCGCCACATCGAGATTGCCTGCCACCAAGTTGACCGCATCGAGCAAATACGTTGTGAGCGTGCCATTCTCACCGATGCTGGTGCCGACGCGTCCGTACACAGCGGCGCGCTCGGTGCGGACCAGGTCGCGGGCCAACGAGCGTACGGTGTCCGGGTCGATGCCGGTACGCGACTCGGTGGCCTCGGGGCTGAACGGCCGGGCCAACTGTTCGAGCCACTCTCCGCCGTCGGCCTGGCGCGCGAGCCGGTTCCGGTCGACGAGGTTCTCGCCGAACATCACCTGCAATAGCGACAGCAACAGGTAGGCGTCCCCGTCGGGAACGATGCCCAGCCATTCGAACTGTGCCGCCGTCTCCGTCTTGCGAGGGTCGACGACGAGGACGCGTCCACCGCGCTTGACGATGTCGTGCATACGGTCCTTGATCCGCGGCACGGTCAGCACACTGCCGTGGGACACAACGGGATTGGCGCCGATCACGACGAGCAGATCGGCGCGAAGGATGTCGGGTACCGGCAGGGCCAGCGGCGTGCCGTACAAAAGCTGGCTCGCCACGAAACGGTTGTTGACGTCCTGGCTGCCCGCGGTGAACACGTGCAATTTCGGACCGAATCCGAGCATGAAGCTGGTCAGGCTCAGCGTATGGCTGTAGCTGAATGCGCCCGGGTTGCCGTAGTACCAGCCGATGGCACCCGAGCCGTGCGTGCGATGGATATCGGCCAGCCGAGCGGTGATGTCGGACATCGCCTCGTCCCAGCTGACCGGTTCGAATCCGCCACCGGGGGTGCGCCGCAGCGGTTCGGTGACGCGATCGGGATCGTTGACGATCTCGCTGAACGCGACACCCTTCTGGCAGGCGAAACCCGCCGAAAGCGGATGCTGCTTATCGGGGCGCAGCGCCGTGAGACGACCATCTTCGACGGTCGCGATCATGCCGCAGAGCGGCTCGCAGATCCGGCAGAACGTCGGCTTGTGCTCGACGTTCATCACGGACTACCTCTCGACAGTCCTGGTCTCGACGGTCGGGCTGTCGACAGTCGGGATGACACCGGTGGGGGCGTCGTCATCCTGATGGCGGCCGCGCACTGAGGCTTCCTGTGTCGCGAACTCATGCGACTTGTACTGGTGGGTGCCTTCGAGGTCGTCGCGGATCGCTTCCTGCGCGGCGGGCGGCAGGGTGTGCATCAGCTCGCGCACGCGAGCCTGACGACGAGCCACGGCCTGGCGTTCGGGCATACCCGGAGTCGCCTGGATCTGCGGCGGCACGCCTTCGATCTCCTCGACGCCACCGTCGTGGTGGCCGGCGTCGAACATGGCCTGCTCCTCGGCCATCGTCGACTCGTCCTTCTCCTCCGACATACCGATCGGACCGATCCGGCGGCCGTTGAGGAACTGGCGCACCACCGGCTCGTCACTGGTCAGCAGCACCTCGCGGGGACCGAACATCACCAGATGCTTGCGGAAGAGCATGCCCATGTTGTCGGGCACGGTCCGCGCGATGTTGATGTTGTGCGTCACGATCAGGATCGTGCAGTCGATCTGCGCGTTGATGTCGATGAGCAGCTGGCTCAGGTATGCCGTACGAACGGGGTCCAGACCGGAGTCCGGCTCGTCGCAGAGGATGATCTGCGGATCCAGCACCAGCGAGCGGGCCAGACCGGCGCGCTTGCGCATACCGCCGGAGATCTCACCGGGGAACTTGTTCTCGTCACCGCCCAGACCGACAAGGTCGAGCTTCTCCATGACGATGTTGCGGATTTCGCTTTCCTTCTTCTTGGTGTGCTCACGCAAGGGGAAAGCGGTGTTGTCGTACAGGCTCATCGAGCCGAACAGGGCGCCGTCCTGGAACATGACGCCGAACAGCGTGCGGATCTCGTAGAGCTCCTTGGCCGTGCACTCGATGATGTTGGTGCCGTCGACGATGATCTTGCCGCGCTCAGGTCGCAGCAGACCGATCAGCGACTTGAGGAACACCGACTTGCCGGTACCGGACGGGCCCAGCAGAACGCTGACCTCGCCTGCCGGGATCTCCAGCGTGACGTCTTCCCAGATTCGCTGGGGCCCGAAGGACTTGGTGAGTCCCTCAACCTGAATTCCAATGCCCACGCGGGGATCCTTCCGCCAATGTCGCAGGCCACAGGGCTCCCGCCTGTGGCTTGAGTCACTGTAGCGTACGCCGATACTCAACACTGGGGATGTGTCACGTCCGATACCGCCGATGCCCCGGATTGGAATTAACCCGCACGTCAGCGTGGGTACGAGCGGAGAGCCGAGCCGGCCGCCGCGCGGGCCCGGGACCGCTCATCGGGGCCGTTTGCGGAATCCGCATCTCAACGGGCGTTGCCTGGCGCACCGTGCGGCCTCCCAATAGCTACGCCGGCGTCAAATCACCTGGTCGAAGCGGGCACTATTAAGGACATCCTCGGCTACTATCCGCGGTGCGGTTGCGAACTGAACGCCGCCCAATATGTGGAGACGCATCGTTGTCGCAGCAGTCTGTGTCTGACCCGCCGCACGAACGCATGCCCGATGTCTCCCCGACCGCACGACCTCGCACCGTCGTGGCCGAATCGCTGCGCAACTACATTCGCGCGCATCCGGTCGCCGCGATCGAGACCACCGGAAACCAGGTCGTCCTCGGGGTACGGACGCTGAAATACCTCGTCTTCGATCTGATCACCGGCCGCTTTCCGTGGAAAGAGTTCGTCCGGCAGGGCGCGTTCATGTCGGGCAGCGCCGTGCTGCCCACCCTGCTCGTCGCGTTGCCCATCGGAGTGACGCTCTCCATTCAATTCGCACTGCTGGCGGGACAGGTCGGTGCGACGTCGATGGCCGGCGCCGCAAGCGGGCTTGCGATAGTCCGGCAGGGCGCCACGCTGGTGGCGGCCGTCATGATGGCTTCGGCGGTCGGATCGGCGATCACCTCCGATCTCGGTTCACGAACCATGCGCGAAGAAGTCGACGCGATGGAAGTCATGGGCGTTTCGGCCGTCCGGCGCCTCGTGGTCCCCCGCGCCGCCGCGGCGATGTTCGTCGCCGTCGGCCTCACCGGGGTCACCTGCTTCGTGGGCTTCTTCGCGAGCTACCTGTTCAACGTCTACGTCCAACACGGGACACCGGGCAGTTTCGTGAGCACGTTCTCGGCATTCGCGACGGTCGGCGACTTGGTACTGGCGCTGTTCAAGGCGACGCTGTTCGGGTTGATCGTCGCAATCGTCTCCTGCGACAAGGGTCTTCGCACCAAGGGCGGCCCGGCGGGCGTCGCGAACTCCGTGAACGCCGCGGTGGTCGAGTCGATCCTGGTGCTGATGCTGCTGAACGTCGTGATCAGCCAGGTCTACGTGCTGATGGTGCCCCAGCATGGACTGTGATCGCGTATGACGCCGTCGACCTACCGGATCCCGGGCGCCCGGCCGATCGTGGCCGCGGGCAGCGCCGTGACGAGGTCGGTGCGCAGGCTCGGCCACATTCTGTCGTTCTTCGTCGAGGCGATCGCCTCGATCCCGATGGTGTTGCGGCATTACCGGTCTGAGTTCCTGCGCTTGCTGTCGGACGTGACGTGGGGCAACGGCTCGATCGTCGCGGGTGGTGGTACCGCCGGGGTGGCCGCGGTGCTGGGCATCACTGCGGGCGCGCTCATCGGCATCGAGGCCTACAACATGCTCGGCACGTTGGGGCTTGGACCGGCGACGGGTTTCGTGTCCTCGCTGGTTTCGACGCGTGAGCTCGTCCCGATGATGGCTGCGCTGGCGTTCGCCATGCAGTCGGGCTGCCGGTTCACCGCTCAGCTCGGGGCGATGCGGATCAACGAGGAAATCGACGCGCTCGAATCGCTTGCCATTCGGCCCATTCCGTTCCTCGTCACCACCCGGTTGCTCGCGTCCGCGGTGGCGGTTGTCCCCCTGTATGTGATGTGCCTGTGCTTGGGCTATCTGAGCGCACAGGTCGTGGTGAGTATGTCCGGTGGCGGCTCGACAGGGGCCTACCTGCATTACTTCTCGATGATGCTGAGCGGCACCGACGTGGTCTACTCGGTGCTCAAAGCGGTGGTGTTCGTCTGGCTCGCATCCACGATCCAGTGTTACTTCGGGTACTTCGCCTCGGGCGGTCCCGAGGGCGTCGGCGTCGCCGCGGGGCACGCCATGCGCGCGGCCATCACCACCGTCGTCATCGTGAACATGCTGCTGACTATGGCGCTGTGGGGCGTTGACTCCGGTGCGAGGTTCGGCGGCTGATGCCCAACTCCATCGAACCCAACGGCCGCGGCTGGTCTGACCGTCAGCTGCTCATCGGCGGCACCGTGGTGCTGATCGTCACGGCGGTGATCACCGCCCTACTGCTCGCCGAATCTCAGGGCCACCTGGATCGCCATGTGCAGGTGACCGCCGAGCTGATCGACGTGGGCGACGGCTTGCCCGAGCGCGCCGACGTCAAGTTCCGCGGTGTCCTGGTCGGCTCTGTCAGCCGCCTTGATCCGGCGCGCGACGGGCGCCCCAACATCGTCGCGATCAACCTCAAACCCGATGCGGCCCAGGGCATACCGCACACGGTGACCGCACGGGTGGTGCCGAGCAACGTGTTCGCGGTGTCCTCCATCCAGCTGGTCGACCACGGCGACGCTCCGCCGCTGCGCAACGGCGCCGTCATCGCCGAGGACACCGAGCTGCCGACGGTGCTGTTCCAGACGACCATCGACCGGGTGCGCCGCATCCTCGACTCGACACAGCGCGAGGGCACCGATCCACCGGTGGGGCTGATCAATCTCCTGGCCGAAGCCACCGACACTCGCGGCGAGGAGCTGTTGAGCTCGGGCGCGCGGCTGCAGCGCATCCTGACCGAGCTGAACTGGCTGATCGCTACGAGTTCCGATGAGCCGTCGACGGTTTCGATGCTGAGCGAGATGGCGCAGGCGTTGACCGAGACCACCCCCGAACTCGTGGACTCCCTGCACAACGCGGTGGTGCCGATGCGCACGATCGCCGAGAAACAGGCCGAGCTGCAGAGCTTGCTGTCCGGGGGCCTGAACACCGCGTCGACGGCGTCCGCCGCGTTCGACAACCACGTCGACCAGCTCATCGGGATCACCACGCATCTGGAGCCGGTCATCGGTGTATTGGCGATGAACCAGGACAAGTTCCTGCCGATCTCGACCCGGTTGACCCGCCTTTCCGACAAGCTCCTGACACAGGGGTGGAATGCCGAGAAACAGCGATTCAAAGCGAAATTCATCGTGTCGTTCTCGCCGCTGCGGACGTATGTGCGGGCCGACTGCCCCCGCTACGGGCCACTCGAGGGACCGAGTTGTCACACTGCGCCCGAGGTGCCGACGAAGTTCGACATTCCCCAGGTGCTGTTGCCGGGCAGCTATCAGCCGCCGCCGGATCTGGCACCGCCGCCCGGCACGCCGCTGCCGCCGATCGAGTACGGCGGCAATGTAGGGCCCGTAGGCAGTGACGCCGAGCGCCAACAACTTTCGGAGATCCTCGGCGAGGATGTGAACCCTGCGCAGGAGGTCCTGCTCGGACCGGTCGCACGCGGCACCGTCGCCACCGTCAGCCCGGACCCGGCCGGAGCTGGTGCCCCGTGAAGTTTCGGACCGCGCTGATCGGCTTCACCGCGTTCATGGTGGCCGCCCTGGTACTGACCACCCTCGTCTACGGAACCTTGCGGCGCGACCCCGCCGGCCCGACGGACAGCTACTCGGCGTTGTTCACCGATGTGACGGGTCTTCGCGACGGCGACGACGTCCGTGTCGCCGGCGTTCGCGTGGGGCGCGTGGACTCGGTCGCCCTGGCGGGCGACTCGGGAGATATCGCCAAGGTCGTCTTCCAGATCGACAACGACCAATCGATCTACCCGGACACCGTCGCGTCGGTGATGTACCAGAACATCGTCGGCCAGCGGTATCTCGGGTTGTCCCGCGACCGGGACAACCCACCGGCGCCGCGACTGTCCCCCGGCTCCGAGATCCCGTTGGACCGCACCGAACCGTCGTTCGACGTCGGCGCGCTCCTCAACGGTTTCGAACCGCTGTTCACCCTGCTCGATCCGGCTCAGGTGGACCGATTATCGAACGCCATGATCGATGCGTTTCAGGGCGATTCGGCCGCTATCGCTCACCTTGTCGCCCAAACCTCTGAACTCACCGCGACTTTCGCGGGCCGCGACCAAGTCCTCGGTGATGTCATCGTCAACCTGAACACCGTCGTGAACAACCTCGTCGCCCAGGACGCCAACCTCGACGGGGTGATCACCTCGGCCCAGACGATGGTCTCCGAGCTCAACGTCCGTCGGGAGAATCTCGTCTCGTCAGTCGGATCGCTGAACCATGCCGCCAGCCGGATCGCCGCGATCGGTGACGCGACCTACCCGCAGCTGTCCGAACTCGTCTACCGCGAACCCGGTTTCGCCCAGCATCTGGTCGGGCAGCGCGACCAGGTGGCCTTCCTCGGATCGAATGTGCCGTTGGTGCTCAAGGGGCTCGCCCGGATATCGGGCAACGGCGCCTACGGGAATGCCTACACCTGCAGCTTGAACATGATGGGGTTCTTCCCCGGCCTGAACAACCTGGTGCCCAAGATCGTCCGGCTGGCCTCCCCCGGCAACGTGGTGAAGAACTCGCAGAAATGCAGGCCCAACGAATGACAAGACAATTCTGGATCGGGCTCGGTGCGCTTACGATGGCCGCCGTCGTGGTGGCCGGACTGTTGCTGGTTCGCACCGCCGGCTTCGGATATGCGCGCTACGAAGCAGAATTCGCCCAAGCCGCCCAGCTGCGCGTCGGCGACAACGTCAGTGTCGCGGGCATCAACGTGGGCGAGGTCAGGTCGATCGCGCTGGCCGGTGACCGGGTGCGTGTCGGGTTGCGGGTGCGCGATGACGTCAAGGTCGGCGCGCAGACGCGGGCGGCGATCAAGCTGACGACGATATTGGGCTCCCGTTACGTCGAGTTGCGACCGCGCGGTCAGGAGCCGCTGTCGGACAACGTGATTGGAATGAGCTACACCGAGGTTCCCTACGACTTGCAATCACTGTTGCGGGACTCGACGTCAACCTTCGAACAGGTCGACGCCGACCAGCTCGCCACCGGGTTGACGGTCCTGTCCAAACAACTCGACGGGCTGCCTGAGGCGCTGCCGCAAGCGATGACGAACCTGAAGAATCTGTCCGGCGTCATCGCACAGCGCCGTGACCAGATCGGCACCCTGCTGGAGGCGGCTTCGACGCTGACCAGCACGCTGCACCGCCAGCAGACGTCTCTGGGCCAGTTGGTCTATCAGGGTAGAGACCTGCTGGCGGAGTTCGTTTCTCGACAAGGGTCGTTCCGGCAGCTGATGTCGTCGCTGACGCAGGTGGTCGACCTGCTCGGCAAGATGGTCGTGGCCGACCGGCCCGTCTTCGAGAAGCTGCTGCACGACTTGCGGGAACTGACCGCCATGGCCAGCGACAACGACGAGTTGTTCCGGAACATGCTGCAGACCTTGCCGATTCCGATCCGCAATCTCACCAACGCCACGGGTTCCGCGCCCGCGCTCGAGTTCTTCCCCGCGAACGGGTCGCTCGTCGACGACTGGATGTGCGCAATCAGCGGCCGCGCCACCCAGTTCAACGCGATCGAGTACTTCCAGGACTGCGCATGAGGAAGTTCATCGTCGCCACCGTCGTCGTCGTGCTCGCGATTGCAGGCATCGGCTACCTCACCGCCGCGAAATCCGGGAGCACACAGCGGTCGATCACGGTGTCGGCCCAGTTCGACGAGGCGTCGGGCCTGTACCCGGGTAACGCGGTCGAGGTGCTCGGGATGCAGGTCGGGACCGTGGAAAGCGTCACGGCCAAGGACTCCTACGTCGACGTGATCCTGAATGTCGACAAGGGCATCCAGATCCCCGCAGACGTAATGGCCGCGACCATTTCGAGTTCGATCCTCACGGACCGCCGGGTGGCGTTGTCCCCGCCGTACACCGGCGGGCCGGTGCTCGAGAACAACGACGTGATCCCACTGGATCGCACCCGCACACCGGTCGGTTTCGACCGGGTACTGGCCACGATCGACAGGCTGACGGCCGCGATGCGCGGCGACGGTGAGGGTGGCGGTCCACTCGCGGATTTGGTGAACACCGGCACGCAGACCGCCGCGGGCAACGGGCAGAACATCAAGAGTGCGCTCGATCAGTTGTCGAATGCACTGCGGATGACGTCCGATGGTGCTGAGACCAAGGACAACCTGACGACGATCATCACGAGCCTCAGCTCGTTGACGAAAGCAGTGTCGGAGAACGACGCGACGATTCGCGAGTTCGGCTCTTTGGTGCACTCCACCAGCGACGTGCTGGCAGCCGAGAATTTCGGCACGGGCAGTACCGGCCGACGGACCAACGAGGTCCTCGAGGCCGCGGCCGATCTGCTCGAAAAGAACAGGGACACCATTCGATCCGCGATGAGCAACGGCGACGTGGTGCTGGCCGACACCAACGACCACAACCGGGAACTGGCGGAGGCCTTTGACGTCCTGCCGACACTGCTGGACAACGTCTACAACGCGATCGACCCCAACAACGGCTCGATGCGGGTGCACGCGCTGGTCGACAAGATGATGTTCGACAGCCAGATGACCAAAGAGGTCTGCAACCTCATGGGGCTGCGACAGCTCGGCTGCAGTACCGGCACATTGCAGGACTATGGACCCGATTTCGGGTTGACGTACATGCTCGACTCGATGGCGCGGATGGGGCAGGGGCAATGACCGTACGCATCGTTCGCCGCTGCGCCGCAGTCGGCCTCGGTGTCGTCTTGGTCCTCAGTGGTTGTGCCGCACCGAGTCTCGACAGCGTTCCGCTGCCCGCACCGTCGGTAGGTTCGGATTCCTACACGCTGACCGCGACGTTCGCCAACGCGCTCAATCTGCCGCTGAAGGCCAAGGTGCGGCTCGGTGGCGCCGATATCGGCGCCACCGAGCCGCACCTTGGCCTTCAGCGGCAGATTGAGCGCGTTGGCGAACGT
>Ga0075363_100000926_pt1 | contig 10360 bp, 8 predicted proteins | sample EndMetdeltDD1763_FD_71470 | JGI IMG/M metagenome (GOLD analysis project Ga0075363, IMG submission 71470) | Populus endosphere microbial communities from Tennessee, USA - Endosphere MetaG P. deltoides DD176-3 | ecosystem: Host-associated > Plants > Roots > Endosphere | place: USA: Tennessee...
GTTCCGGGTGCGTCGGCAGGTGCTGTCCGACTCAGTCAACGAAAAGCAGTGGTGCCATGTCACCCGCACCACCGAGGATCCCGAACAGGGCGCCAAGTGGCTCGACACCTTCGAGGGCGCGGGCCTTGACGGCGTGATCGCGAAACGGCTCGACGGGCCGTACCTGCCTGGCAAGCGGGAGATGGTCAAGGTCAAGCACGCCCGCGACGCGGACTGTGTGGCGATGGGCTACCGCATCCATAAAAGTGGTGAAGGCGTCGGGTCGATCCTGCTCGGGCTGTACCGCGACGACGGCGAATTGCAGATGGTCGGCGGCGCTGCGTCCTTCACCGCCAAAGACCGGCTCAAGTTGCTGGCAGACCTCGAGCCGCTGCGCGAGGGCGACGAGGTGCGCGAGGGTGACCCGAGCCGGTGGAACTCGGCGGCCGACAAGCGATGGATTCCAGTGCGTCCCGAGAAGGTGTGCGAGGTGGCCTACGACCAGATGGAAGGAAACACCGTGCATGGCCAACGATTTCGGCATGCGGTGAAGTTCATGCGGTGGCGGCCGGACCGCGACCCGCACAGTTGCACCTTCGAGCAACTCGACGTGCCGATCACCTTCGACCTCTACGACGTGCTGGAAGTGCGCTGATGGCCGGAAAAAGCACCGCTGCAGAAGAAATCGACGTCGACGGCATCAAGGTCCGGCTGACCAACCCGGACAAGGTGTACTTCCCGAAGCTGGGCTCCGACGGCACCAAGCGCAAGCTCGTCGAGTATTACCTGGCCGTCGCCAGCGGTCCGATGCTCACCGCGCTGAAGGACCGGCCGACACACCTGCAGCGCTTTCCCGACGGCATCGAGGGCGAGGAGATCTATCAGAAGCGGATCCCCAAGCACGCGCCGGACTACCTGGAAACCTGTGTGGTGACGTTCCCGTCGGGCCGAACTGCGGACGCGCTCAAGGTGACTCATCCCGCGGCGATCGTGTGGGCCGCGCAGATGGGCACCATCACCCTGCATCCGTGGCAGGTGCGCTGCGCTGACACCGAGCATCCCGACGAACTGCGCGTCGACCTGGATCCGCAGCCGGGCACCGCTTTCAAGGAGGCTCGCACGATAGCGGTCGACGTGCTCAAGCCGGTGCTCGACGAACTGGGCCTGGTCGGCTATCCGAAGACGTCCGGCGGCCGCGGCGTGCACATCTTCATCCGCATCAAGCCGGACTGGGATTTCGTCGCGGTGCGGCGGGCGGGTATCGCGTTGGCCCGTGAGGTGGAGCGGCGGGCACCCGACGCGGTGACCACGTCGTGGTGGAAAGAAGAGCGCGGCGAGCGAATCTTCATCGACTACAACCAGAATGCCCGCGACCGCACGTTCGCATCGGCGTACTCGGCGCGCAAGACTCCGATCGCGACCGTGTCGATGCCGTTGACGTGGGATGAGCTACGTGACGCCGACCCCGACGACTACACCATTACCACCGCGCCCGATTTCGTCGCAGGCCGCGCCGACCCGTGGCAGGGAATCGATTCGGTCGCCCAGTCATTAGATCCGTTGTTGGAGATGGTGAAGGCCGACGAGGAACGCGGGCTCGGCGATCTGCCGTATCCGCCGAGCTATCCGAAAATGCCGGGCGAGCCACCGAGGGTGCAGCCGAGCAAGAAGGTGGCCGCAAATTGGGACGACGAGGGCAACCCGGTGAGCCGGTGAACCACACCGACGCCCAGCGCCGCCACGACCCGGACGTTCGTAGCTTCGCCAGTGACAACTACGCAGGCGTTCACCCCGAGGTGCTCGCCGCTCTCGCGCTGGCCAACGGCGGGCACCAGGTGGCCTACGGAGACGACGCGTACACCGAGAATCTGCAGGACATCATCCGCGGTCACTTCGGCGCTACCGCTGAGGCTTTCCCGGTCTTCAACGGCACAGGTGCGAATGTCGTTGCGCTGCAAGCCGTCACCGATCGCTGGGGTGCCGTGGTGTGCGCCGAGACCGCGCACATCAACGTCGACGAGGGCGGTGCGCCCGAAAGGATGGGTGGGCTCAAACTACTCACCGTGCCCACGACTGACGGCAAGCTCACCCCGGAGCTGATCGACCGGCAGGCCTGGGGCTGGGCCGACGAGCACCGGGCGATGCCGCAGGTCATCTCGATCACGCAAAGCACCGAGCTGGGCACGGTGTACACGCCCGATGAGATCCGGGTGATCTGCGAGCAGGCCCACGCCCGCGATATGAAGGTGCACGTCGACGGCTCCAGGATCGCCAATGCGGCTGCGACACTTGACATGCCGATGAGTGCCTTCACCTCCCACGCCGGCGTCGACATCCTGTCGCTTGGCGGCACCAAGAACGGCGCGCTACTGGGCGAGGCGGTCGTGGTGCTCAATCAGGATGCCGTCAGCCACATGAAGCATCTGCGCAAGCTGTCGATGCAGCTGCACTCCAAGATGCGCTTCGTCTCGGTGCAGCTGGAAGCGCTACTGGCCAAGGACCTCTGGCTGCGCAACGCCCGGCACGCGAACGAGATGGCCCAGCGCCTGGCCGAAGGGGTGCGCGCGGTCGACGGCGTGCGGGTGCTGTATCCGGTGCAGGCCAACGCGGTCTTCGCCCGGCTGCCGCATGACGTCAGCGCGCGGCTACAGCAGCGATTCCGGTTCTACTTCTGGGACGAGGCGGCCGGCGACGTCCGCTGGATGTGTTCGTTCGACACCACCGAGGACGACGTCGACGCATTCGTCACGGCCCTCAAGGAAGAGATGGCGCGCTAGTCAGGCGGAGTTCACCTGAATCCGAGCACCTTCGGAGAACACCGAGTCGTGCAGTTCGAGCGCCTTCGGCAGCGTTCCCGTTGGCACGTCAAACGGCAGCTTCATGGTGATGTTGCCGCCCGGATTCATCGTGACCACCATCGAGCTCTTGTTCATCGAGACCGCGGCTTCGGCGTCGGCCGCATAGATGTGGCCATCCGAGTCGATGAGCTTCTGATTGTTCGCTGCGAATTCCTGCGACTCGTCGTCGAGGTTGCGCACGGTCATCGTCGCGATGATCCACTGCCCCTTGGGGCGCGGATCGCCACGCCAATTGGTAGGAGTGCTGATCTCCGAGACGACGAACTCCAAGTTGCCGTCGCGCAGCGCTGAGCCAGGCACGCCGGTGGGCCCACGGAATTCATCGGCGGTCGGGGCGTGCGACTTCGACCCGGCCACGACCATGGCAGTGCAGCCCCCGAAGAACAGCGCGATCACAGCGATGACGCTCAGCGCGATCCACAGCCCGGTCCTGCTCAGCGCGGGCCGAGCCGGCGCGTGGCCGGCCCATTGATGACCGTCCCAGTAACGCTGCCGCGGCGCGCCCGACGGGTCGGGATACCAACCCCGAACTGGTGTGCTTGCCACTGAAACTTCCCTCCCGAAAGGGACGATAGCGGCAGCCAGCATCGCAAGTAAAGTTTGCTGGAACTAACTAGGGCGTCGAATTAACTACTGCGCGCGATAGTTGGCTGTTAGAACGCTATTTGCTCGAGCACCTGCTAGCTAGATCCGACTTGCCGCGAATGCCGCACCCTGGCCGGCCATGCCGGACTTCACATAGGACAGGTGCGCATCGGAGAACATCTCATCGTGCGTCGGCGGTGACATACCGCCGCCGGGTGAGCAGATCGGATCGCCGGCGGTGCACAGGTCAATGGCTCTATCCGCATAGAGCGGGCTCACCGCTGTCAGCGAAGACCCGACATACCTGTCCAACGGATTGCCGAACACCGCCACGGCCGCAACGTGATTCGCCACCTCGGGTGGCATCGGCGCCGGGGTGAAGCCGGCGAACGACACGGGAATCGCGGTTATCAGATCGATCGCGAGGGCGCCTTGCGAGTAGCCACCGAGCACGATTCGGGTATTGGGACAGTTCGTCACCGTTGACTCGATGTGGGCCCGGGCGTCCTCGGCCCCTGCGGAGGCCGAATTGGCGAAGTCGTCCGAAGCGGGATAGTTGATCGGGTACACGGCGACGGACCTGCCACCGACTTGTGAGCGCAGCGAGTCGACGAAAGCCTGCCCTACCTGACCAATACCGGGCGGTTCGGTTGTGGCGCGGGCGAATACGACTTCGACGTCGGGGCAGGCCGCGGCGAGTGCGGATGAAATGGTGAACGGCGCACACAGGGCCGTCCACGTTGTCACCATCGCGGAACCCAGAAAACACACGACTGTGCGTGCGCTCATGCCCCAATGCTGACACATCGCTGCGGGAAAGGGACAGCCTGAATCTAGTTGCGAGTGCAAGGAACTGGGATGCACGCGTTCTTACACTTGTGCAAGTGCGCACGGCGCTGATTGCCGCTGCCTACCATCAAAGGGTGACCAATGACGTGGCGCGACCACGTCGGATCGCACTCCGGCTTTGCGCCGCCGCACTGGCGGCGGGCGCTGTGGCGAGCGCACCCATAAACAACTTGTCCGCGGCGGCCGATCCGTGTCCCGATATCGAGGTCGTGTTCGCGCGAGGCACCGGCGATGCGCCGCCAGCCGGACCGGTAGGCCAGGCCTTCGTCGACTCGCTGCGCGCGAAGGTAGCACCGAGGTCGGTCGGAATGTATGGGGTCAACTACGCGGCGAACATGAACTTCCTGATGGTCACCGACGGCGTAAACGATGCCAACAATCACGTGCAGTTCATGATCGGGAACTGTCCCGCCACGCGCCTCGTGCTAGGAGGTTTCTCTCAGGGGGCGGCTGTCATCGACGGCGTCATCGGGGCCACGCCGGACTTGGCCGCCATACCGGGAGTGGGGGCGATACCCGGCATGGATTCCATACCCGTCGTCGGTGCGATACCGGGTCTCAGTGCCGGGGCGTCGTTGCCGCCTGAGGCCGCCGATCATGTGGCGGCCGTTGCGGTGCTTGGCAACCCGGTGGACAAGCTGCTCGGTCCGTTGAACGGCCGAAGCCCCGTGTACGGGGGAAAGACGATCGACCTGTGCAACGCCAACGACCCGATATGTGGCCGCGGCGACATGGACAACAGAGCGGCGCACCATCAGTACGTCCCCGGTGCTACCGACCAGGCTGCGGGGTTCGTCGCAGGACTGGTCTAATCCCCGGTGCGCTGGACCCGGGAATCGAAGTCGCTGTTGAACGGACACTCGCCGGTGACGGTGTAGTGGCCGCGACCGGTCAGCAGTGCGATGGGATCCTGGGACGGCTGGGGGAGCGGGTACTGAAGCGTGATCTGGCCGTGGGCGGCGCTGCCGTTATTGCACTTGGCGTCTTCTGATGTGTTCGCCAGCACCCACTGGTTCTGCGCGAAGACCAAAAGCTTTGCGTCGCCGGGGTTTTTCCAATAGCTCAGGCAGCGCTCACCAGTGCGCAGGCAATACGTCGCAACGTCGAAGTCCGCTTCGGCGTTGCGACCGCCCTCGGTGTAGGTGTCGATTTCGTGGTACCTGCCGTGCAGTCCTTGGGCCGGCGACTTCACCCTCGGCGGTTGGGCTGAAGGGTCGGCGACCGCGACGCTGGCTTGGACGTCGCCCGTGCGGGTGAAGGTCACCTGCTGGTTCTGTGAGCAACCTGTCGTCGACCGAACCACGAACTCGCCCTGCAGTTTTCCGTCGGCCAGCGGCTGCAGCGACATCGTCTCCCAGAACTCGGTCGGGGCGTTCTGGCATGTGCCTTGTGTGGCGCTGACCGCAGTCCACCGGGCGCCAATCTGGTCGAGCACCATTGTCGAACTCGCGGACTGAGACCCGTCGACCCTCGATGCTGTCGCCACGCACCCGCTGGCCGGGCACGCCGATTTGATCACCCATGTCTCCCGTCCCCCCTTGGCGTTCTGCACAGCCTGGCCGTCGGGGGTTGTCGCAGAACCGAATTCGACGGTGTATGTGCCGTCGAGAGCGCCGGGTTGACGGGGCGCATTGTCGCCTCCACTGAGGACAACCACGATCAAGATAATGGCGGCGGCCATCACGAGCAGGGCTGCGGGAATCACGATGCCCAGGCGCTGCCACCATGGTGAAGGCGGCTCGCCGGACTCCGGGGGTGCGACGGTGCCGACGGGTTCGGCTGCGCCGTACTGCGTTGACGCCCAGGCCTTCTCGACATGCTCGGGCGTGCCGGACTGCGTGGCCGCCCACGCCTGCTTGACGTGCTCGGGCGCACCGGCCTGGGTGGCCGCCCACGCTTCGTCGGCGGCTTCGGCGGGGCGCGCCAGCGTCGGCGCCGCGGCCTCGGCCTGCCCCGGCGAAAGCACTTCGGTTGGTGATGAGGGAGCGACCCCCATCGCGGTGTGCTGTGGATCGGCCGGTGGTGTCGGGATGACAGCGGTAAGCGCCGTTCGAGCCGCGCGGGCCAACTCTGTCGTCGTGCCGTAACGCTCGTCCGGATCCTTGGCCATACCCGTAGCGATCACCGCGTCTAGTTGCGGTGTCACTTCAGGACGCGAAATCGATGGCCGCGGTGGGGGAGTCGTGAGGTGACCGGCGATCTGCTGCTCGACGCTGTCACCGGGAAACGGCCTGCTGGAGGTGAGGCACTCGTACAGCACACAGGCGAGTGCATAGATATCTGAGCGCGTATCCGAGACACCCGTGCTGAAGCGTTCCGGAGCCATGTAGGCCCACGTCCCCACGACGTTGCCGGTTGCGGTCAATTTCGTCTCGCCGGCCCCGCGGGCGATCCCGAAGTCGATCAGATATGCGAAGTCGTCTTCCGCGATGAGGATGTTGGACGGTTTGACGTCGCGGTGCACCAGCCCGACTCGATGCGCGGCGTTGAGCGCCGAGGAAATCTGCTCGACGATCGTCACGGCTCGCTCCGGTTCAAGTGGGCCGCGCGCGAGTGTGTGCTCGAGATCCTCGCCCTCGATCAGGCGCATGTCGACGTAGAGTCGGCCGTCGATCTCCCCGAAGTTGTGGATTGGCACCACGTGAGGATTGTTGAGTCCCGCGGCCGTGAAGGCCTCGCGACGGAACCGCTGCTCGAACATCGGATCGGCGGCCAGTTGCGCCGGCAGCACCTTGACGGCCACCACGCGCTGAGTGCCGGTGTCGAAGGCCTTCCAGACCTCACCCATGCCGCCGCGGCCCAACAGCTCGATCAATTCGTAGCGGCCGAACGGCGTTCCCTTCACAACGTCTCCGCCGGACAGCAAACCAGCAGATTCACGCCATCACCATAAGGCTGTCAGGTCGCCACGCGACGGGGAATGGGAGCGGCGGGGGGGTTGGCGTTGAGGTCAGCATCGGTAGCTAGCCCGGCTATCGCTTGTGCGTGCAAGGATCGTAGTCCGACGTTTGCGTAAAAATTTGCTATCAAGAAGCACAGTATCGCGTTGCATCGGTCCTTTCACTTGGGGAACTTTGCGAGATTGCGCCGGTTGTTTTGCCGATTCTGTGATGTTCCCGGTTGTCCGCTGTAAGAATTCCGAGCATCCAGGCAATTAGCTGGTGTGGATCATTGGGGGTGATCTGTGATGGGGCTTTTCCGGCGACTCCAGCCCGGCGTATTGGTCATCACGACGATGGCTGTGATTGCTGCGATGTTCGGGTCGTCCGTCCCGAATGCGCAAGGTTTCTACGTCCAGAACCACGAACGCATCACGCGTGATGCGCTGACGCCGGTGGGGGTCGACCCCGCCACCCTGAACCAGATACTCGTCGGTCCGCCGCCAGGTGCCGGAGCGGTTGGAAGCGATGCGTTCTTCAGCGACGAGTTCCGGCATATCGACGACGCGAAGAATCCCGCCGAGATCTGCGCCCGTTCGCAGGAAGCCTGGAACTTCTTCACCCCGATCGTGCTGAGCGGCAGCGCCCCCGTCGGGCCCAATGGCAGCGGCCTCGCGAACGGCCCTGGGGCCCGCGCGGCGTTCGGCGGCCTGGCCCATGCGTTGCAGGACTTCTACTCGCATTCCAACTGGATCGAGGACAACATCGCGATCGGACAGCTGGATCGTCTGGCGCCACCGTTGATGCCGACATGCGACCCGGCCACCCTTCCCGCCGACCTACACACCGGCTTCTTCTCCATGGACTTCTCGTCGGACTTCCCGCTCGCGGGCTGCCCGCCCGGCGGTCCACCGCCCGGTTTCGCGGATTGCCATTCGACCTTGAACAAGGACGGCTGGGACACCGCTCGAGGCATTCTTGCGGTGCCAGGCGCGAATCCGCCAATGAACTACTTCGATCTCGCGGCGCAACTGGCCACCCGGGCCACCACCGATCTGTACGGGCAGGTCCGCGGTCTGGTTGCCGATAAGTACGGAGAATGCGCCGCTGCCAACCTGTTCCAGGTCGACAGGAATCAACCCTGCTGGTGACCTGACCCAAGCGTGGAGAGGAGTTGAGCCACGATGCTTGTGCCACTTGGTATTTGCCGTGCTCGTGGCCTCGGTGTCGTGGCGTCAGGGGCAGCGATCGCGTTGACCGCGCTCAGCGCGGGAGCGTCGCCCGCCCTCGCTGAACCGATCACCGACACCGTTGTGACCACGACAACCGCAGCAGTTCCGACCGTCGTTGAGCAGGCCCCGTCGACCTACGAGGCACCCCCGACCATTCAAGCGCCGCTCGCTCCGCAAGCACCGGTCGTGACGCAGGCGCCCGTCGTGACGCAGGCGCCAGTCGTCACGGAGGAACCGCAAATCGCGACCACGAGGCAACAGGCACCGATCATCACCGAGGAGCCTGCGATCGTGACGACGACGGCCGCGCCGCTACCGACGCCGACCGCGATCGTCACGACGACGGACGCTCCGATACCGACGCCGATCGTCACCACAACAACGCAGACGCCCATACCGACCCCGCTGGCGCCGGTGACCACCACGGAGACGACGACGGCCGAGACGACGACGGCCGAGACGACGACGGCCGAGACGACGACGACCGGTACGACGACGACCGGTACGACAACGACCGGTACGACAACGACCGTCAGCACTTCGACGTCTTCGAGTGTTCCTGCGGCACTTGTCCCCTCGACCACGACACCGACCACCGCAACGACCGAGACCACAAACCAAGGCGGCACGTCGACCGGCTCAGGGGGCACGACTACGGCCGGTACCAACCCCGCAGGCGGGACTACGGGGCCGGCGAGTGCCGAGGAGGTCGCGGGTGTCGCCAAGATCGTCGAACCCGAGACTGTCGCAGCCGACCCGCGGGATCTCAAGCTTGCACAGGAGGCGACGCCCGTCGAGCAGAACCCGCCCCCGGCACCCGAGGCTCAGGTGACCCGGCTCAGGGATCTGGTCCTCGCTCCGCCGAACCCCGGTGCCAACGGTGCGCCCAGCGTTGTCCAGGAGACGAATGTCGTTGCCGCGGAACGCAGGGTGGTGCTATGGCAGCAGGACTGGGTGCGGTACGACGAGTTCTATCGGCCGCTGATCTTCAACCCGTTCCCCGATCCGCTTCAGGTCGTCTATCTCCTGGCCGGTGTGCCACGGATACTGGTGATTCCCCCGTTGGGTCGTATCGTCACCGAAGTTCCCCAACTCGGTTCGTACAACTTCACGGCGTTGCGGCTCAACGCTTTTGGCATACCGATCGACCTAGCAGTCGGCAACTTCTTCGGTGGTGGGTTCGTCCCAGGGCCCGGGCTGCCGCCCCCACCGCCTCCACCGCCGGTGATCACCAAGACCGACGTTCCCGTGAAGGTGAAGTACACGAATGCCGAATACCGGCCGATCCGGGTGAAGAAGGTTGTCGACGTCGGGCCCGATCCCGTGGTCGGCGAGACCAAGGTTCTGCTCGACGGGGTTGCTCCCGCCTGGGGCGAATGGAAGCAGACCGAAACCGGTGAGCGTCAGTTCGAGGTCCACAAGACCCAGTCCTTCCCCGGCATGGAAGAACCGGCCGAGGGCCCGCTGCCCGGCGACTACCCGCTTCAGTTGGTGAGCGCTTCGGAGCCGACAGGCCTGGGCGCGAAGGACGTCGCCCTCATCGGCGGCGCAGTGTTGGTTGCGTTGTTGGCAGTTGGCGCGATCGTGTTCACCGTCTTCTTGGGACGCAGACACCCGCGGCACTGACAAACCCGGGTGAAATCATCGACGGACACGTTCGTCCGAACTAGCCTGGGGACCCGATGCAGACCATCCGCAAGTTGCTTGCCGCGCTCGCGATCGTTGCGATGCTCATCGGCGGCATCAGCATTGCGGCGGCGTTGATCTTCGGTGACCACTCCAAACCTGCGCCGACGGCTGCGATGCGAACACCGCCGCCCCCTCCGCCACCATCGGTGCCTACGGCCAGGGAGTTCACGATCAACGTGGTGGTCACCGAGCAGGTCTGTGACCCTGGCCCCGGGTGTGTCTACAAGTACACGATCGAACCGAAATACATTGGCTTCCATCCATTGCCGGCCACTCCGTTCACGGTCAA
>Ga0075363_100000927_pt1 | contig 10358 bp, 9 predicted proteins | sample EndMetdeltDD1763_FD_71470 | JGI IMG/M metagenome (GOLD analysis project Ga0075363, IMG submission 71470) | Populus endosphere microbial communities from Tennessee, USA - Endosphere MetaG P. deltoides DD176-3 | ecosystem: Host-associated > Plants > Roots > Endosphere | place: USA: Tennessee...
GTTCTGGCCCGAGATCATTGCGCTGATCGAAAACGACGTCATTCGCCAATGGGGCGAAGCGGCGCTGGCGCGTCCGGGAGGGCAGACCGCACTGCTCAACGTGCAGCCCGGCATGACCTATCAATATCTTTATGGCCGCGTGCCGCATCAGGCCGGCCTGCTTGAACCCGTCGAGAAGAAAGACGGCGTGCATCATTTCACAGAACTGGCGCGCCGCTCCATGGATGCCATGGGTCTCGACTACCAGATCGTGTTCCCGACACCGATGCTCACGCTTGGCATGCACCCGCAGGACGACGTCGAGGTCGCGCTGTCGAAGGCCTATAACCGCTGGCTGTGCGAGCGCATCCTGCCGGAAGACGAGCGGCTGAAGGGCCTCATCTATCTGCCGTTCAACACACCGGAAGCCTGCGTCGAACTTGTGAAGAAGTATGCCGGCAACGACGACATCATCGGCTTCACGGTCTGCTCGACGCGCAACAAGCCGGTGCATCACAACGCCTATATCCCGCTCTATGCGGCGATCGAGGAATCCGGCAAGCCGCTCGCGTGGCACTCGGGCTTCAACTGGTCGGACCCCTCGTTCCTCCAGCTTAATCGTTTCATCTCGATGCACGCGCTGTCGTTCGTGCACTACAGCCTGATCCACATGACCAACTGGATCATCAACGGCCTGCCGGAGCGCTTCCCGAAATTGAAGCATGTCTGGGTCGAAAGCGGCCTCGCGTGGGTACCGTATCTGATGCAGCGCCTCGACCACGAATACATGATGCGCTCGTGCGAAGCGCCGGGGCTGAAGCGGCTGCCGAGCGAATACATGCGCGAGATGTATTACACCACCCAGCCGCTCGAACGCTCCAACCTCAAGCTGACGCAGGCGACGATGGAAGCGATGAACGCCGAGACGCAGTTGTTGTTTGCTTCTGACTGGCCGCACTGGGACTTCGATCCGCCGTCGTCGATCACGACGCTGCCGTTCCTGTCCGAGCAAGCGAAGCGCAACATTCTCGGCCTCAACGCCGCGAAGCTGTTCAACCTGCCGATCAAGCGGCTGCGTCCGAAGGCATCGGAAGTCCTCGCCTCGCGGCCCGGCATTTCGTAGCGCGCAAGGCCCGCTCGTCCCCGCACACCGCGGAGACCCAGCCCCGCAACGCCGGATTCCCGCTTGCGCGGGAACGAGCGGTGGGGAGGTCTAACTCCGCCTAGCGCATGAAGGTGCCGGCTCCGCTGTAAAGGATCAGCACCGAGGCAACGACCACGACAAGGATCGTCAGCGACGCGCCGACCTGACGGCCGAATGACAACGTCAGCGTGGTCGCGAGACCCCACGCGCTGAACAGCCGGCCGATCACCAGCACCACGCCGAGCCCGTGCACGATCATTGAGCGCCAGGCGAACGCCTCCACCAGCCCTATCAGAATTAGCGCCAGCGGCACCTGTTCGGCGAAATTGCAGTGCGCCCGGATCGCCTGCGCCAGCACCGGAATGCCGCCATCACCCTGCGTGACGTTGGAGCGGGCGCGGTTGACGATCACGTTGACGGTCAGAATGGCACCGAGCAGGCCGAGAACGGCGGCATAAACCGCGGTCGCGTAAGGAAACATCTGTGTCATGACAACTCCCCAATACTTGTGGGCCGGACCGGATGCCGGCACATCCAGTCGAACGGGGAGCGGCCAAATCGACAGGCGGGGGAAAGATTTTTTGAGCGAATTCAGCCGAGTTCGGCGAGCCGCCGGTCGAGGAAGCGCCGTTCCGGCTCGAGCGATACGAGCTTGAGTGCCTCCTTGTAGGCCGCCACGGCCTCTTCCCGCCGCTCCATTCGCCGCAGTAGATCGCCGCGTAACGCAGGCAACAGGTGATATCCGGCGAGTTCGCCCTTCGCGGCAATCGTCTCGACCAGCCGCAACGCCGCCTCTGGCCCGTCGACCATCGACACCGCAGCCGCATGATTGAGCTCAACCACCGGTGAAGGATGAATGCGCAGCAGCACTTGATAAAGTCCGGCAATCTGCGGCCAGTCGGTGTCTTCATAGCGTTCGACGCGCATGTGCAGCGCTGCAATCGCTGCCTGCACGGCATAGGAACTCGGCGGGCCTGGTGTTCGCAGCACAGCCTCGACCCGCGCCAGCCCGTCGGCGATCTGAGTCTTGTCCCAGCGTGAACGGTCCTGCTCTTCCAGCAGGATGATGCTGCCGTCGGGTGTCGCGCGGGTGTCGCGCCGCGCATCGTGCAGCAGCATCAGCGCAAGCAGCGCATTGATCTCGGGATGCTGCGGCATCAGCGCGGCGAGCAAGCGCCCGAGCCGGATCGCTTCTTTGCACAATTCGCCGCGCACGAGCGCGTCGCCGCCGGTCGCCGCGTATCCTTCGGTGAAAATAAGATAGACCACCGCCAGCACGCCATCGAGCCGCTCGGCCAGAAGTTCGCGCGACGGCACAATGTAGGGGATGCCGGCATCGCGGATTTTCCCTTTGGCGCGCACCAGCCGCTGCGCCATGGTCTTCTCCGGCACCAGAAAGGCGCGCGAGATTTCAAGCGTCGTCAGACCGCAGATCGTGCGCAACGTCAGCGCGATCTGCGCCTCGCTCGCGAGCGCCGGATGACAGCAGGTGAAGATGAGGCGGAGAATGTCGTCTTCGACGCCGGCATCCTCGCCGTCGTCGTTAACGGCCGCCTGCTCGCTCACGATCTCGTATTCAAGTTGCTTCTGTTTCTCGCTAAACGATGCCTGTCGACGCACACGGTCGATCGCCTTGTGACGTCCGACATTGACGAGCCACGCGCGGGGATTTTGCGGCACGCCTTCGTTCGGCCATTGCAGCATCGCGGCTGCGAGCGCTTCTTGCAGCGCGTCTTCGGCGAGCTCGAAATCGCCGACAAGCCGGATCAACGTGGCGAGCACGCGGCCACCTTCGTCGCGAAACACACGTTCGACCGGGTTCGCCACCTTGATCCGCTTGTTGCGCCGAAAACTACGCGCTTACTTGTACGACAGGATCGGCCGCACCTCTATGGAGCCGTCGCGGGCGCTCGGAATGCGCGCCGCCATTCCGGTCGCCTCGTCGAGATCCTTGGCGTCGACGAGATAATAGCCGATCAGCACTTCGCGGGTCTCCGCGAACGGGCCGTGGGTAGTGACGGTCTTGCCGTCGCGCACGCGCACCGTGGTCGCGGTTGAAACGGGCTGCAATGCATCGCCGGCCTTGAAGTTGCCGCTCTTGATGATGCTCTGGGTAAATTCGCCGTATTCCGCGAACAGCTTGTTGCGCGCGTCATCGGTTTTCGGGCGGCTCGCTTCGTTCTGATAGATCAAAAGCAGGTACTGCATGACTTTATCCTCTCACTGTCCGGCAACATGCCGTCAGCAATCAGTCGAACGGCTAATCCTGAAATCGACAGGCCCGGCCAAAAATTTAGCCGGGCCCGATACTAGCGCATTCACTGTATTTTTGGCGGTCAGTTCATTTTCGGGATGCTGGCGTCGGCGATCACCTTTGCCCACTTCTTCTGCTCGACGGGAATGAACGCGGCAAAGTCCTCCACCGTGCCGGTCCTGGGCTGAATGCCGGTCGCGAGGACCTTCTCGGCGATTTCCGGACGCCTGATGTAGTCGGAGATCGTCTTGTTGAGCGTGTCGATGATCGGCTTCGGTGTGCCCTTCCTGGCGATGACGCCGAACCAGCCTTCGCCCGCATAGCCCGGCAAGCCCGCCTCCGCGATGGTCGGAATATTCGGCGCAGGCTTAGCGCGCGCCGGCGAGGTCACGCCGAAGGCGCGCACCTTGCCGGCCTCGATCAGCTGCTGCGCCGGCGTAAGATCGACGATCATCATCGGGATTGTGCCGGCGACCACGTCGGTCAGCGCGGGTACGCTGCCGCGATAGGCGACGTGGGTCATCTTCGCACCGATCATCGAAAGAAACATTTCCATGAACAGATGGTGCGGTGTGCCGGCGCCGGATGAGCCGTAGCTCAGCGAGCCCGGCGATTGCGACTTGATGTAGGTGATAAGTTCCGGAAGTGTCTTCGCCGGCACCGACGGATTCGCCAGCAGCACGAAATAGGCCGAACCGACGAGCGCAACCGGCGCGAAATCGTCGGGGTTATAAGAGAGCTTATTGTAAAGCGCCGGGTTCATGGCGAGCGTCGTGCTCGAGCCCATCATCAGCGTGTAGCCATCCGCCGGCGCGTTGGCGAGCGCGGAGGCCGCGATCTGCGTTGCCGCGCCGGCCTTGTTCTCGATCACGAAGGGCTGCTTGAGCTTGTCGCGCAACTCTTCGGCCAGCATGCGGGAATAGATGTCGGTACCGCCGCCCGGCGCATAAGGCACCAGAAACGTCACAGACCGTTCCGGGTAATTCTGCGCCGCCGCGGGACTTGTTGCGAGCGCCGTGCCCGCAAACAGCCCCAAAACAAGCCCTGTTGCGATGTGAAATCCTGCCTTGCGGCTCCCCAGCATGACGTTCTCCCGGCCGATCATTGTTATGTGTTTTGTGTAATGAGCTATCAAACTCTACTATGAAATCACTGGTCCGCCAGACCGCGCCCGGTTGTGGCCGGGGCAGATCGGGACTATCTGGAATGCATCAGGCGCCCGGCTCGAAGCTGGACTGCCAAAGGTATCGCCGCAATGGCCTCGACGATTTCGACCAACCCCCGTTTCGCGCAGCGCCCGCTGATGATCGTTGCGGCGGTCGTTGGTATTTTGCTCGCCGGGACAGCGGCAATGTGGGCGCACTACGGCACGGCGGTGTTTTACGAGATGATCGTCGCCGGCATCGCCACCTGCCTGTGATCGCGCGCCGGAATTTGTCATGAACGCGCAGTCGCAACGCATCGTATTGATCCTCGCCTCGTTCGTACTCGGGCTCGGCTTGTGCTTCGGCGGAATCCTGTGGCTGACCGGCGGCACGCCCGGTTCGCTCACGGCTTCGATGCCGAGCGCGGTCGGCGGTCCGTTCCGCCTGACCGATCAGGACGGCAAGCCCGTCAGCAACGACAGCTTCCGCGGCAAGCCCTATCTCGTGTTCTTCGGCTTCACCCACTGTCCGGATGTGTGCCCGACGACACTGTTTGAAGTCTCCGAGATCATGCGCAATCTCGGCAAGGATGCCGACAGGACCGCAGCGCTTTTCATCACCGTCGATCCCGAACGCGACACGCCGGACAAGATGAAGGACTATCTGTCGAGCTTCGATCCGCACCTCACGGGCGCGACCGGCGATCTGCCGACTGTTGCGGCCGTCGCGAAAGCGTTCCGCGTCTACTACAAGAAAGTCCCGACCGAAGGCAGCGATTACACGATGGACCACACCGCCATCGTCTATCTGATGGACAAGAACGGCAACTTCGTCTCGCCATTCAACCTGCGCCGCAAGCCGGAAGAAGCGGCAGGCGAACTGCGGAAATATCTCTAGTTCTTTCCCGCCTGCCGCGACGTTTTCGCCAGGCCGTGCGCGGTCTTTTCCCAATGATACGGATTGCGGATGAGCTGGATCAGTCCGCGCCAGGCGGCAAGCGAAAGCAGCCACCACAGGAACGGCGTCAGCAATAGTATTCCGGCGTGACGCAACAGCTTCCGCCGGTAAAGGCCGGCGAAGCCGAGCAGTATTGATGCTGCATAGCCCGCGAAAAACGTCGTGCTGTGAAGCGCAATCAGCGTGACGCCGAGTATCTCGTGCTGGATGTCTTGCGACGAGGCATGCGCGACGCTGTAAACCAAGGCTCCGGTCACAAACGGATGCACCAGCGCGGCGAACACGGTGCCGCCTACAATCAACTGAAATACGACGAACCCGGCCAGCCCAAGCTGGCGGTACAGCACGTGCGGCCTGCGCATATGGACCGCCCAGGTTTGCATCCATCCCTTGAACCAGCGCGAGCGCTGCCGCAGCCATGGCCCGAAATGAGCGGGCGCCTCCTCGTATGTCGTCGAAGCAATGACGGCCGTGGTGTAGCCCCGCCGCGCAAGGCGCATGCCGAGATCGGCGTCTTCAGTTACGTTGTAAGGATCCCAGCCTCCAACTGCTTTGAGCGCGCTGGTGCGAAAGTGGTTCGACGACCCGCCGAGCGGCAGCGGCAGCCTCCATGCAGCAAGCGCGGGGAGAAATACGTCGAACAGCCCGCAATATTCGGCGGTGAACAGCCCGGTCAACACGCTGTCCGACGTATTGTCGATGGTGAGTCGGCTTTGCACGCAGGCGAGCTTTTCGCCGCCGCGCCAGAAACATTCCAGCGCGCTGAGAAGCTGATCGGGGTCAGGCCGATCCTCCGCATCGTAGATCACGGTGAATTCGCCGCGCGCAAAAGGCAGCGCAGCGTTGAGCGCCTTGGGCTTGGTGCGCGGACCGCCGGACGGCGCAATCACGATCTGATAGCGCCCGTCGAGATCGAGATCGGAAAGCGCCGCTCGCGTCTCGATATCCTCAGGTTCGATCACCAGTTTAATACTGATTTTCTCGCGCGGATACTTCAGTGCGTTGAGTCCGCCGACGAGCTGGCGCACCACAGATGCTTCGTTCTTGAGCGCAACGATCACCGTATACTCCGGAAGATCGTGCGGATGCGGCGTCGTCGAACGCTTGGCCGTATTCACGTTCATCAAGGCGAGCATTCGCAATCCAGTCCAGAAAATGAACAGCAGCGAAAAGAAGGTTGCGAGCGCAACATGAGTTCCTGCCGGTGCGAACAACAGGCCCGCGGTAACCAACACGCCGACCAAAGCGAAAAACAGGCGAATCCCCCTGGTGGAGAAAGCCGCCGAAAATTGCGGCTGCGTGTCTTTGAGTCGGTCTGCAGCGCGGTGCACGATGGCATTCGCGCAATGGCGATCAACGAAATTTTGCATATCCGCGGACGTCGTCAGATGCACGCGGTCGAACAAGTCGCCCTGCTCTCCCCGCATCCAGAGATTTCTTGCCGTGAACCAGTTCTCGCCCAGCGCGACGACTTTTCTTTTGCCGTTTTTATCTTCGAGGTGCAGAATCCCGGAAACCGGCACAAGCAAAAGCTGCTCGTCGTCGAACGGAAACGCACTGCGCGGTGTCTCGTCGAGCCGCTCGAACGTCACGCCGAGATGGCGCGCCAACGCGGCGACATAATCGTGTTCGGAAATAGCACCGGCAGCGATCAACGTGCGGTCCGCGCCGACGCCGACTTCACGGGCGCGACGCTCCGCTTCGGCGATCACGCCGACCGGCAACAGATGGCGCACGCAATCGAGTTCAGGAAATGTTGCGAGCGGCTGGCGAATGCGCAGACTGGTGAAATCGGAGTCGCGGCGCTTGGAATCCGGAACAGCGGCTGGCAATGCCGGCGCCGCCCGGCTACTTAACTGCAGAACCATTCCGCCCCCAACCGCACGCAAACGTTTCTTTTGGGGTATACTTTGCCCTTACTATGGTATGGATACAATCATTAGATGCAGCGCCGGGAATCCACGACCATAAATCCTCGTTATGAGCGTTTTCGATCCTGCATGAGCCGGACTGTCTTGATGGCAACGGCAATGGGCATGCTGGTTTTCGCCGCGCACGCGCAGACACCGCGGTCCCCGGTCAGAACGCCCGCGACCGCGCCGACGGTCGGCCAGAGCGCCGCAGTCCCGAGCTTCTGGGACCCCAAGCGCCGGCCAGAGCGGCCCGATACAAGCCGCGTGACGCTGATCAGATTTGTAACCGAGGTCGATTATCCACCGTTCGATTACGCCGGGACCGATGGCAATCCGGCGGGCTTCAATGTCGATCTGGCGCGCCTCATCTGCGACGAACTCAAGATTCCCTGCACCATGCAGATGCGCCGCTTCGACACGCTGGTAGACTCGCTGAACGACAATCGCAGTGACGCCGTCATTGCTTCGATCGCCGTAACGCCGGAAACCCGTCAGAAGGTCGATTTCTCCGACCCCTATTACCGTCCAGCCGGACGCTTCTTGGCGCGCAAGCAGGGCCTGCTGAGCGAGGCCTACCCCGAACAGCTCGAAGGCAAGAAAATCGCCGTGGTCCAGGGCACGGCGCATGACGAATACGCCCGGGTGATTTTCACGGAGGCCGACGTACGCCGTTACGGTTCCGTTGAAATCGCGCGCAACGCGCTGAAATCCGGCGAAGTCGACCTCCTGTTCGCCGACGCGTTTTCCTCCGCCTTCTGGCTCAACGGCACCGACTCGGGAAATTGCTGCGTTTTCGTCGGCGGTCCACTGCTGGAAAGCCGCCTGTTTGGCGAAGGGGTCGGCATCGCGGTCAAGCGCGGTAACGACACGCTGCGCGCCGCCTTCAACTGGGCGCTGTTCCGGCTGTGGGAAAAAGGCAAATTTACCGAACTTTGGCTGCGTTACTTCCCGATCAGCCCGTATTGACCGCCTCGTTTACACGCATAGAACATACGCATGACAACTGCTGATATTTCCGCCGCATCCTTGCGCGAAGTCGCCGAAACTTCGAACGCCTGGCCGTTCGAGGAAGCCAAGAAAATCGTCGCGCGGTTGAAGCGCAAGCCGAAGGACGAAGTGATCTTCGAGACCGGCTACGGCCCCTCGGGTCTGCCGCACATCGGCACCTTCGGCGAAGTCGCACGCACCACCATGGTGCGCCATGCATTCCGTGTGCTCACCGACGACAAGGTCAAGACGCGGCTGATCGCGTTCTCCGACGACATGGACGGGCTGCGCAAGGTGCCCGACAACGTGCCGAACAAGGACGCGCTGGCGCTCGACCTCGGCAAGCCGCTCACCAGGGTGCGCGATCCGTTCGGCACGCATCCGTCGTTCGGCGAGCACAACAACGCGCGGCTGCGCGCGTTCCTCGACACCTTCGGTTTCGAATACGAATTCATGTCGTCAACCCAGTGCTACACGTCCGGCAAGTTCGATGCCGCGCTGCTGCAAATGCTCGCGCGCTTCGACAAGGTGATGGACATCATGCTGCCGTCACTGCGCGAAGAGCGCGCGGCGACCTACTCGCCGTTCCTGCCGATCTCGCCGAAGACCGGCATTGTGCTGCAGGTGCCGATCCTCGAGCATGACGCCAAGGCCGGCACGATCACTTACGAAGACCCCGACACCAAAGAACGGGTGGTCACGCCAGTCACCGGCGGACACTGCAAGCTGCAATGGAAGCCCGACTGGGCGATGCGCTGGTACGCCATGGGCATCGACTATGAGATGGCCGGCAAGGACTTGATCGACTCGGTGAAACTCTCGGGCGAAATCTGCAAGGCGCTCGGTGCCGCGCCGCCGGAAGGTTTCAATTACGAGTTGTTCCTCGACGACAAGGGCCAGAAGATTTCCAAGTCGAAGGGTAACGGCCTGACGATCGACGAGTGGCTGAAATACGCATCGCCGGAAAGCCTCTCGCTGTTCATGTACCGCGAGCCGAAGTCAGCCAAGCGGCTCTACTTCGACGTCATCCCGCGCAACGTCGACGAGTATTATCAATTCCTCGGCGGCTACGACCGGCAAGACACCAAGCAGCGCCTGAGCAATCCGGTCTGGCACATGCACTCAGGCGATCCGCCCAAGATCGACATGCCGGTGACGTTCCAGTTGCTGCTGACGCTGGTATCGTCGTCGAACGCGGAGAATGCCGAAACGCTGTGGGGCTTCATCGGCCGCTACCGGCCGGGAGTAACTGCGGCGACGCATCCGAAGCTCAACGAAATGGTCGGCTACGCGATCAACTATTATCGCGATTTCGTGGCGCCGACGAAACAGTTCCGCGAGCCTACTGACACCGAGCGCAAAGCGTTGCAGGATCTGCGCGATGCGCTCGCAAACCTCGCACCGGAATCAAGCGCCGAAGACATCCAGAACGTCGTCTATGAAATCGGCCGACGCGAGCCGTTCCTCGATCACGCCAAGAAGGCCAAGGACGGCCGTCCAGGCGTCTCGCTCGACTGGTTCAACATGCTCTATCAGGTGCTGCTCGGTCAGGAGAAAGGCCCGCGCTTCGGCTCGTTCGCTGCGGTCTACGGCGTGCAGAACACGGTCGACATGATTGATGGGGCGCTGGCGAGAAGCGCATAGCAAAACCAATGCAGGCAATAAAAAACGGCCCGGAAATTCCGGGCCGTTTTTATTTTCTGGATGAGCGCCTCAGCTCGACTTCAGCACAAACCTGCGGTTCGGCTTCTGCGCCGGCCGCGCGTTCATGGCGTAGAGCTTGCCGAACGCATCGATGTCGGCCTGCGCGACCGTGATCGGGTCGGTCAGCAATAGCCAGTTGACCACTTCGGCGCACGGCGGCGTCGTCAGCGAACCGGAATAGCGATAGTAGGTGCGCTTCCCTGGCAGCATAGCGTTCGGATTGAACGCGGCGTCGGCCTTCACCGCCGGACCTTCCTTCGCGGGCATTGTTGAGA
>Ga0075363_100000928_pt1 | contig 10354 bp, 10 predicted proteins | sample EndMetdeltDD1763_FD_71470 | JGI IMG/M metagenome (GOLD analysis project Ga0075363, IMG submission 71470) | Populus endosphere microbial communities from Tennessee, USA - Endosphere MetaG P. deltoides DD176-3 | ecosystem: Host-associated > Plants > Roots > Endosphere | place: USA: Tennessee...
TTCCACGACCCGCGGTATCTCACCGACCTGCGCGAGATGTGCACCCGCCACGACGTGCTGCTGATCTTCGATGAGATCGCGACCGGCTTCGGGCGTACCGGTGAGCTGTTCGCCGCCGACCATGCGGGGGTGACGCCCGACATCATGTGCGTCGGAAAAGCGCTCACCGGCGGCTATGTCACCCTGGCCGCAACGCTGTGCACGAACGAGATCGCCCACACCATCAGCTCGAGCGATGCGGGCGCGCTCATGCACGGCCCGACCTTTATGGCCAACGCGCTGGCGTGCGCGGTTTCGGTGGCCTCGGTCGAGCTGTTGATCGCCGGCGACTGGCGATCGTCGGTGCAGGCGATCGAGGGGGGCCTGCGTGACGGCCTCGCGCCCGCGGAATCGCTGCCCCATGTCGCCGACGTGCGGGTGCTCGGCGCCATCGGCGTCCTCGAGATGGATCGACCCGTCGACCTTCGCGTCGCGACGCCTGCGGCGCTCGACCACGGGGTTTGGCTACGACCGTTCCGCAACCTCGTCTATGTGATGCCGCCCTACATCTGCACTCCCGACGAGATCGCACAGATCACCTCGGCGATGGTCGGTGTCGCGCGTGCACTAACCTGAACGGTGTTCAATTGTCGGCTCGCCGACGTGTTCAATTGTCGGCTCGCCGACGTGTTCAATTGTCGGCTCGCCGACGTGTTCAATTGTCGGCTCGCCGACGTGTTCAAAAGTCGGCTCGCCGACGTGTTCAAGTCAGGTAGGAGTGCATCGGTGACGCGCACAGGTCTTTCGCCGCTCGCGTGGCTCGACGAGGTCGAGCAGCAGCGTCGCGCAGACGGTCTGCGCCGCTCCCTGCGCACCCGCCCGCCTGTCGGCGCCGAATTGGACCTGGCCTCAAACGACTATCTCGGCCTTTCCCAGCATCCAGAGGTCATCGAGGGCGGCGTGGCCGCGCTGCGTACCTGGGGGGCAGGGTCGACGGGATCACGACTGGTCACCGGCAACACCGAGATTCACGAGGGTTTTGAGCAGGCGCTAGCCGACTTCACGGGCGCCGAGGCGGCGCTGGTGTTCTCATCGGGCTACACCGCGAACCTGGGCGCTGTGGTGTCGCTCTCCGGTGCCGGGTCGCTACTGGTCTCTGACGCCCTGACACATGCCTCTCTGGTCGACGCATGCCGGCTGTCGCGGGCCCGGGTGGTTGTCACCCCGCACCGCGACGTCGCGGCCGTCGAGGCGGCGCTTGCCGGGCGTGACGAGGAACGTGCGGTCGTGGTGACCGACGGGGTGTTCTCCGCCGACGGCGTGGTCGCGCCGCTACGGGCACTGCACGACGTGTGCCGCCGGCACGGCGCGCTGCTGCTCGTCGACGAGGCGCACGCGCTGGGGGTGCGGGGATCCGGGGGACGCGGACTGGTGCACGAGGTCGGCCTGGCGGGCGCACCGGACGTGGTCATGACGACGACGATGTCCAAGGCGCTGGGAAGCCAGGGCGGCGTGGTTCTAGGGCCCGCGGCGGTGCGCGACCACCTGATCGACGCCGCACGGCCGTTCATCTTCGACACGGGGTTGGCCCCCGCCGCGGTGGGAGCGGCATGGGCGGCGCTCGACGTGCTGATCGCCGAACCGTGGCGGGCGCAGGCGGTGCTGGACCATGCGGCCGCACTTGCCGCGGTGAGCGGCGTCGCCGAGCGCCCCGACTCCGCGGTGGTTTCGGTGATCCTTGGTGAGCCCGAGGTGGCGTTGGCCGCCGCAGTCGCGTGCCTGGACCGGGGTGTGAGGGTGGGCTGCTTCCGGCCGCCGACCGTCGCGCCGGGGACGTCCCGCTTGCGGTTGACCGCCCGCGCGTCGCTCTCGGAGGACGAGATGGCTTTGGCGCGTGAGGTTCTCACCGACGTTCTTGCTGCGCGCGCGTGAGCACCCTCGTCGTCACCGGGACCGACACCGGCGTCGGCAAGACGGTGGCGACGGCGGCCGTGGCGTGCAGTGCGCGGCTCGCGGGGCTCGACGTCGCGGTGTGCAAGCCCGTGCAGACCGGCAGCCCCGCTGACGACGACCTCGCCGACATCGCGCGGCTTTCCGGTGCGACCGACCTGCGCGGTACATGGCGATACCCGGAGCCGCTTGCCCCGGTCGCGGCAGCGCGGCGAGCGGGCCTGGCGCTGCCGACGCGCGCCGAACTGGTCGGCTCGGTGCGCGAGGCCGGCAAGGGGACAGCGAAGCTGGTGCTGGTGGAGGGCGCCGGCGGTCTGCTCGTCGAGCTCGGTGAGGACGGTGTGACGCTGCGCGACGTCGCGATCGACCTGGCCGCGCCGGTGCTGATCGTGGTCGCTGCGGGTCTCGGCACTCTGAACCACACCGCGCTGACATTGGAAGCGCTTGCCGCCCGGGGTATTTCGTGTGCGGGTCTGGTCATCGGGGCGTGGCCGTCCGAACCAGGTCCGGCGGAGGAGGGCAATCGCGAGGCGTTGAGCAACCTCGCTCCGGTGCGCGCGGTGCTGCCCGCGGGCCTTGGGTCGGTGAGCCCGCGCGAGTTCGAGACCGTCTGTACGGCCGCGTTCGATCCGGCCTGGGTCGCCAGCCTCGGTAACCGGCGATGAGCGCTAGCGCGAAGAGCATTTGACATGGTGCACTCCGTCGAGTTGTTGTTCGACCGCGACGCCGATGCGGCGATTCGGCGGATCTGGGACGACCTCACCGAAGCCGGCGTGCGTAGCCAGGCTGCGCACCGGGCGCCCAGCAATCGACCGCACGTCACCCTGGCCGTGGCGGAAACCATGGACGAATCGGTGAACGACGCGTTGCGGCCGCTGGTGCGACGGCTGCCGCTGCACTGCACGATCGGCGCACCAATGTTGTTCGGTCGCAGGGACTTCACGCTGGTGCGGCTCATCGTGCCGTCAGTCGAGCTGCTGTCGCTGCATGCCGAGGTACAAAGCGTCTGTCTGCCGTATATGCCCGCTGGCCCGCTGCAGCATTCCGAACCCGGACAGTGGACGCCACACGTGACGCTGGCGCGCCGGGTGCCGCCCGATCAATTGAAGTCGGCGATGACGCTCAAGAGCGTGGGCCATCACCTGCCCGCCGCGATTGTCGGTCTACGGCACTGGGACGGCGATTCCAAGCGCGAGCACCCGATCCGGACGACCTAAAAGACTTTAGCCCCAACACTTTTCGGTACACACATCCGCCAGCCGTCGATCAGCAGCTCACGGAGCTCGTCGAGGTCGATCGCGTCGAGCCGCACCAGAATCCAGTTGTATCGCATCTCCGACTGACGGGGCAGCATGAATTTGTCGGGTTCCGCTGCGACCATCGCGGCACGTTCCTCCTTGGGAAAGCCGACGCCCATCACCGTCTCGTCGCGCGAGAACGCGGCGTACACGAGCCGTCCCGCGCGGAAGCGGATTTCGTCGCGGACAACGGCTTCGTAGGACCTCGGCAGGGTCGAGGCGATACGACGCACGTCGTCGACGGTGATCACGGTCCGAACGTCAGCGGCGATGCGTGTGAAACGTTGATCCCGTCGACGAACAGACGCAATCCGAAGGCGAACCGCGCACTGGCGTCGTCGGCAAGTACCGACTGCCACTCGGGCAGCTCGGCGCCCGCGGCATCCCACTGCAAGCGTGACTGCTCGTCCACGGTGAAGCCGAGAACGTAGTAGACGACGGTGCGCGCGGCCAGCTCGGCGTGGACGGAGTCCACGCCCACCTGCGATAGCGCCTCGGTCAGGACCGCCAGAATCTGTTTCATCGCCGACGACTGGCCGGCCGCGAAGCTGGCCGACACCAGCTCGGCGCCATCGGTATGCGATAGCAGCGCGTCGCGAAGCCGGTTACACACGTCGACGACGCCGCGCGCCGACGGCACACCGTCCAGAATTCGGTCGGCGATGGCGCCGAGGAGTTCCTGTTTGTTCGCAAAATGCCAGTACAGGGCCCCGGGGGAGACGCTGAGCTCACGCGCGAGCCGCCGCATAGTCAGGTCGGCGATGCCGTATTCGTCCAGCAGTTTCGCCGCCGCCTCGACCACGTCGCGTTTGTGGAGCTGCACACCGATACCCTAACCTGAACACCGTTCAAGACGAGAGGACCACGGGTGAGCGACATTCTGGCGAAGGCACGCGACCAGGTACTGGAGCGCGGCGAAGGCCTCGACCAGGATCAGACGCTGCAGGTGCTGCAGCTGCCCGATGAGAGCCTCGACGAACTGCTCGAACTCGCCCACGAGGTCCGGATGAAGTGGTGCGGGCCCGACGTCGAGGTCGAGGGCATCATCAGCCTCAAGACCGGCGGGTGCCCCGAGGACTGTCACTTCTGTTCGCAGTCGGGTCTTTTCGCGTCGCCGGTGCGCAGTGCATGGCTGGATATCCCGAGCCTGGTGGAGGCGGCCAAGCAGACCGCGAAAACCGGGGCCACCGAATTCTGCATCGTCGCCGCGGTGCGCGGGCCCGATGAGCGACTGCTGGCCCAGGTGGCGGCGGGCATCGAGGCGATCCGCAACGAGGTCGACATTCAGATCGCCTGCTCGCTGGGCATGTTGTCCAAGGATCAGGTCGAGCGGCTCTCCGAGATGGGCGTGCACCGCTACAACCACAACCTGGAGACCGCGCGGTCGTTCTTCACCAACGTCGTGACCACGCACAGCTGGGAAGAGCGGTGGGACACCCTGCAGATGGTCCGTGAAGCCGGTATGGAGGTCTGCTGCGGCGGCATCCTCGGCATGGGTGAAACGCTGGAACAGCGCGCGGAGTTCGCCGCGAACCTCGCGGAACTCGATCCGCATGAGGTGCCACTGAACTTCCTCAACCCGCGGCCGGGGACACCGTTCGGTGACTTGGACGTGCTGCCAGCCAGCGAGGCGCTCAAGGCCGTCGCGGCGTTCCGGCTCGCACTGCCGCGCACGATGCTGCGATTCGCCGGTGGCCGCGAGATCACGCTCGGTGACCTCGGGGCCAAACAGGGCATTCTCGGCGGCATCAACGCCGTGATCGTCGGCAACTACCTGACGACGCTGGGCCGACCGGCCGAGTCCGACCTGCAGCTGCTCGACGATCTGCAGATGCCCATCAAGGCGCTCAACGCCACCCTGTAGAACCATTGAGTGATGGCGTTCAACGTCTATACGGGAGAACCCGACGGCACACCGCTGCCGGCGGCGGCGCAACTGGGCCTCGAGCCGCCGCGATTCTGCGCGGAGTGCGGCCGCAGGATGATTGTGCAGGTGCGCCCTGACGGCTGGTCGGCGAAGTGCTCGCGGCACGGCCTCACAGACTCAACGGATTTGGAGCAGCGATGAGCGCTTGCGCGAAGAGTAGGCAGCAGCGATGAGTGAGCTTGCTCCGCCACGTGTTTCGCGTGGACGCGCGGCGATGACCGTCGTCGCGGGCCTTGCGCTGACGGGTGCGGTGATCGGCGCCTTGTGGGCGTGGCTGGCCCCCTCGGTGCACGGCGTGGTGGCGCTGACCAAGGGCGGGGAACGGGTGCGTGCGCACCTCGGGAACGAAGCCGACCACTTCTTCGTCGCCGCGTTTCTCGTGATCGGGATGCTGTCTGTGATGGCGGTTGTCGCGGCCGTGCTGGTGTGGCAGTGGCGCGCACACCGCGGTCCGGTCATGGTCACGGCGCTCGCTGCCGGATCCGCTGCCGCGGCAGGTGTGGCGGCGGGAGTCGGTGCGGCACTGGTGCATTGGCGCTACGGCTCCATCGATGTCGACTCGGCGCCGATTTCACCCGACCATCGCGTGCACTACGTCATCGAGGCGCCGCCGGTGTTCTTCGGGCATTCACCTCTGCTGATCGCGCTGACGATCCTGTTTCCCGCGGCGATCGCGGCGCTGGTCTACGCGCTCATCGCGGTGTCGATTCCCCGTGACGATCTGGGCGCCTGGCCGCCGGTCGATAGCGAACTCGACGACGTGGTCGCTACAGCGGGGACCGTTCTACCGTCCGGCCAGTGACGACCTTCGCGACGATCTTCGCCAGCCGCGCCATCCCGACGTAGGTCATCGGGTTCAGCAGCGTCGGCCACTTGGTGCGAACCATGTGCTCCGACAACGGCTTTCCGGCGAACCGGTCGATGAGCCAGCGCAGCGCCATGGGTGCGGACATCGGGTGCAGCAGCATGTGCTCGCTGAACATGTCGCGGTGGTAGGTGACCGAGGCGCCACCCGATCGGTACATTTCCGCGAGCTCGTCGATGTTCTCGACCGAGATCAGCTGGTCATGGACCGCCTGCACGATCAGCACGGGCGGTGTCGGCGCCGCGACACCGAGCTTGATGTCGGCGAAGACGTGCTGCACCTCCGGGGTGTCCAAGATCTGCTCGAGGGGCCAGTCGAGAAGGTCGCCCATGTCCTTCTTGGCCATCCGGACCATCGCCTCGGCGGTCGTCATCGTGTGCAGGCGCTCGAGAAGGACCTTGCCCTCCGGCGTGACGTGTTCTTGGATGATCCGGTCGAGGTCGGGATAAATGTGGGCCAGCGCGGCGACGACAAGTGCCGGCAGCCCGGAGGCGTAAGTGCCGTTGAGCCGGCGGAACGTCTTGCCGAGATCGCCGACGGGCGATCCGAGCACCGCGCCGACGACGTTCAATTCCGGAGCATAGGAGCCGCACATCTCCGCGGCCCACGCCGTCGCCAGTCCACCGCCCGAATAACCCCAGAGGCCGACCGGTGCGTCCGGCGACAACCCCAGCCGCTTGGCGCCGAGCGCGGCACGCAAGCCGTCGAGGACGTGATAACCGGGTTCGTACGGGGCGCCCCACATGCCGAGGCGGCCCTCGTGGTCGGGTATCGACACCGCCCAGCCCTCAGCGAGGCAGGCGGCGATCAGGAGGAACTCGAACTGTGCGACGGCACCCGTCGCATGCGCGTGGCGTCGTAGCGCGTACGAGGGGAAGCAGCGCGACGTGACGGCGTCGATGGCGCACTGGTAGGAGAGCACCGGTGTGACGGCGGCAGGGGCGCGCTCAGCGGGCACGACCACCGTCGTCGCTGCGGCGTCGGCGTTGCCGTGCATGTCGGTGGTGCGATACAGCAGCTGGGTGGCCCGCACACGCTGCGGGATCAGGCCCATGAACGCCAGTTCGACGTCCCTGCTGCGCAGGACGGTACCGGGGGTGGCGTGCTGGAAGCCCGTGGGTGGTTCGTAGAACGGATCGTCGGACGGCAGCTGTGGGCGGGTACCGCGTACCAGCTCCTCGTGGGGGACGTGCCCGATCCACTCTGCACCAGCTGCTGGCGCGACGTTGCCCAGTTCCATCCGGCCATTGTTGCTTAAGAGAGTGTTAAGAAGCCAACCGACTCACCCTGGCGGCCGTAATGCCGCGAATTCGTCGGTCACGCGGTAGTGGGAGTCGGTGAACCGGTACAGCGCGGCGGGACGACCGCCGCTGCGGCCCGAACGCGCGGTGGTGCCGGTTCGGGTGATGACGTTGCGTCGTTCCAGCACGCGTTGCAGGTTGGTCGCGTCCACCGGATGGCCCAGCGCGGCGCTGTAGATATCCCGCAGCGTCGATACGGCGAATGCAGTTGGCGCCAAGGCGAAGCCGATGTTCGTATACGACAGTTTGGCGACGAGTCGCGTGCAGGCGTGCTCGACCATCGGGCCATGGTCGAACGCCATCGGCGGCAGGTCGTCGACCGGGTGCCAGCGAGTGTCCGGCGGCAGCTCTGGGGTTGCGGGGGAGGGCACCAAGCCGAGGAATGTCGACGCGATGGTGCGGGTGCCAGGAACTCGGTTCGGATCGGAGAACGCCGCGAGCTGTTCGAGGTGAGCAACCTCACGCAGGTCGACTTTTTCGGCGAGTTGACGCCGAACGGAGCTGGTCAGATCCTCGTCGTTGCGCAATCTGCCGCCCGGCAGGGCCCATTTTCCCGCCTCCGGCTCGAGTGCACGCTGCCACAACAGCACGTGAAGTGCGGGTTTCGGGGAGTCGACAGCTCGAACCTGGAACACGGCGGCCAGCACCTCGTGCGCGGTGCTACTATGGGGCATGTTTTCGATTATAAGTCGAAAACCTCGAGAAGCCTAAGGAGGCGGCTATGACGGTTTTGGATCGCATGCCCGCTAACGACCTGGTGGACCGCATCGTTGCTGGTCCGAACGGATATTCCGGCGTCGACGGCGATCAGGAATGGGCCGCCGAGGTGCGCCGCCTGGCCGATCTGCGCGGTGCGACGCTGCTGGCGCACAACTATCAGCTGCCGGCCATCCAGGACGTCGCCGACCACGTCGGCGACTCGCTGGCGTTGTCGCGCATCGCCGCCGAAGTGCCCGAGGACACGATCGTGTTCTGCGGCGTGCACTTCATGGCCGAAACCGCGAAGATCCTGTCCCCGGACAAGACCGTGCTGATCCCCGACCAGCGGGCCGGATGTTCACTGGCCGACTCCATCACCGCCGACGAGCTCCGTGAGTGGAAAGCCGAACACCCGGGCGCTGTTGTCGTGTCGTACGTCAACACCACCGCGGCCGTGAAAGCCGAGACCGACATCTGCTGCACGTCGTCGAATGCCGTCGAGGTCGTCGCGTCGATCCCGGAAGACCGCGAGGTGCTGTTCTGCCCGGACCAGTTCCTCGGCGCCCACGTGCGCCGCGTCACCGGTCGCAAGAACCTCCACATCTGGGCCGGCGAATGCCACGTGCACGCCGGTATCAACGGCGACGAGCTGGCCGACCAGGCCCGCACCCACCCGGACGCCGAACTCTACGTGCACCCCGAATGCGGTTGCGCCACTTCGGCTCTGTACCTGGCCGGAGAAGGTGCCTTCCCGGCGGACCGGGTCAAGATCCTGTCGACCGGTGGCATGCTCGACGCCGCCCGGGACACCCGCGCACGCCAGGTGCTGGTCGCCACCGAGGTCGGGATGCTGCATCAGTTGCGCCGCGCCGCACCGGAAGTCGACTTCCAGGCCGTGAACGACCGCGCCTCCTGCAAGTTCATGAAGATGATCACGCCGGCCGCGCTGCTGCGTTGCCTCGTGGAAGGCAAGGACGAAGTCCACGTGGATCTCGAGACCGCGAAGCTGGGGCGTGACAGCGTCTTGCGGATGATCGAGATCGGTCAACCCGGCGGCGGCGAATGACCCGCCCGACCGGCTGCGGGGGTCGCGGCCACTGGCAGCAGCGTGCCGATGTCGTCGTGATCGGCACCGGTGTCGCAGGTCTGTGCGCCGCGCTCGCCGCGCACCGTCGGGGTCAAAAAGTGATGGTGCTCAGCAAGGCGGGCAACACGGCAACGTTTTATGCGCAGGGCGGCATCGCGGTCGTACTACCGGAAGTTCTACGCGAAGACGGTGATTCGGTTGACGCGCATGTGGCGGATACCCTGACCGCCGGAGCTGGACTGTGTGACCCGGAAGCGGTGCGTTCCATCGTTGCCGACGGTTACAGCGCCGTGCGCGATCTCGTCGACGACGGTGCGCGGTTCGACGAAGCAGCGCCCGGACAGTGGTCCCTCACCAGAGAGGGCGGCCATTCGCGTCGGCGGATCATCCATGCCGGAGGCGATGCGACCGGCGCTGAGGTGCAGCGCGCTCTCGACGATGCCGCGGCCCGGTTGGACATCCGACGCAACCACGTCGCGCTGGAGATCTTGCACGACGGAGGCGCGGTCACCGGCATTCTGACCCTCAACGACGACGGTCTGGGAATCATCCACGCCCGATCAGTGATCCTGGCGACCGGCGGACTGGGGCATTTGTACTCGGCGACCACGAATCCCGAGGGTTCGACCGGTGACGGCGTCGCGCTGGCGATGTGGGCCGGGCTGGCGGTGTCCGACCTCGAGTTCATCCAGTTCCACCCGACGATGCTGTTCGACGGGCATGCGGGTGGGCGACGGCCACTGATCACCGAGGCGGTTCGCGGTGAAGGTGCAGTTCTTGTTGACTCCCAAGGCCGTTCGATCACCGATGGGGTGCATCCCATGGGCGACCTGGCGCCCCGGGACATCGTCGCGGCGGCGATCGATGCTCGAATGACCGAGACCGGCGATCCCTGCGTCTACCTCGACGCCCGCGGTATCAAAGGCTTCAAGAAGCGCTTTCCCACTGTCACGGCGGCGTGCCGGGACGCGGGCATCGACCCGACGCGTCAGGCCATCCCTGTCGTCCCGGGCGCGCACTACAGCTGTGGCGGTGTGGTCACCGATGTGCACGGGCGCACCGAACTGGCGGGCCTTTTCGCGGCGGGGGAGGTGGCGCGCACCGGAATGCACGGAGCGAACCGGTTGGCCTCCAACAGCTTGCTCGAGGGCCTGGTCGTCGGCGGCCGAGCCGGAAGGGCGGCTGCCGCACACGCTTCGGATGCCGGAACGTCCACCGCGGCGCCGCCCGAGCCAGCGCAGCGACGTG
>Ga0075363_100000929_pt1 | contig 10352 bp, 6 predicted proteins | sample EndMetdeltDD1763_FD_71470 | JGI IMG/M metagenome (GOLD analysis project Ga0075363, IMG submission 71470) | Populus endosphere microbial communities from Tennessee, USA - Endosphere MetaG P. deltoides DD176-3 | ecosystem: Host-associated > Plants > Roots > Endosphere | place: USA: Tennessee...
GGCCTGGGCCCTCCGCAACCTGCATTCTCCGACGCGCGAGTGCGAGACGTTGTGATCCAATTCACACGATCGGGAAAAAGTGGCAAAATGCGGCTGCCAATCGAGCAGGCAAGACAACACTGGGCGACGAACGTTCACTCGCAGCTTCCTTATTGATCCCGTTTCAGCTTGCGCTTGCCTCAATGACGATCCTTGCGATCGGTGAAGACCCGTTCGACGTGACGGTTGCCAGCACGCCCGGATGGCGATTCCCAGCAGCATTCCGACGACAAGCCCGATAAGCGCGCGTCACCCATGAGCCGCACCAACCGCGAGTGTGCAGGTTGTGTGCAAAATAAAAATCCGGCATCTTTCGATGGCCGGATTTTTTGATGTAAGTGATTGATATTGCTTGGTGAGCGCGGAGGGACTCGAACCCTCGACCCCATGATTAAAAGTCACGTGCTCTACCGCCTGAGCTACGCGCTCACTCGCCGCGCTGTGTAGGGGGCGGGCCCCCTTGGGTCAATAGCGCCGGCGCGACAAAAACGGCACTCGCCCAACTCGAATTTTCTTTGTCCCGGCGAAGCTTAGCAAGGCTTGTTGAAGCGGGCGGGACCGCTCCATCCACGCCTCAGTTGGCTTCGCGGCGTATTTCGGACGCCACCGGCTGCGACGGGCCGCTGACCGTCGGCAGCCTGACCGGGCGCAACCCGATCAGCTCTGCCGTCCGCACCGCGCTGTCACGCCAGAAGGCGAAGGAATTGGTGCGCGAGTTCTCCAGCAGTGCGATCGCGACCGCCGCCAGGAACGGCAGGCTTTGCAACACCAGCACGCCCGCGAAGATGTAGATCTCGCGCACCTGCTTATAGCCGTTCATCACGACCAGCACAGTGGCGCCGACCAGCAGCAGCACACCGATGACGGCCTCCCAGAACGCCTGGAATTCGATCGACATCCGCGACAGCCCGCCCTTGGAGGTGCGGGCGAAGGCGATGTGCTCGGTGATCAGGCCCTGCGCCACCGCGCGCGACACTGTCCACTGCACGCTCATCGCCGCGATCATGGCGCCGAGCATCTGGCCGGCCTTGATCTTCACCCGAAGGCGATAGAGCGCGATGAAATGTACCAGCGACACGACGAAGGAGGCGATGATCGGCAGCGTCAGGATCTTGTCAGGGATAGCGATGTCGGCAAACGCCACGATCGGCACCCAGATCAGATTGAGGATCGCGACCACCACGCCGAGGCTTTCGGCCCCCAGCCAGTTCAGCCAGCCAAGCGAAAATTCGCGGCGCTGGTCCGGCGACAGCCGGCTAGCGCCGGGCAGGAAGCGCCGCCAGTGCTTCTTGACGATCTGCAGACCGCCATAGGCCCAGCGGTGACGCTGCTTCTTGAACGCCTCGTAGGTGTCTGGCAGCAGGCCCTCGCCATAGCGGGTGTTGGTGTAGTGCGTCAGCCAACCCTGTTGCTGGATGGTCAGTCCCAGATCGGTATCCTCGCAGATGGTGTCGCTGGACCAGCCGCCGGCCATGTCCATCGCTGCGCGGCGGATCAGGCACATCGTGCCGTGCACGATGATGGCGTTGTGCTCGTTGCGCTGAACCATGCCGATGTCGAAGAACCCGGCATATTCGCCGTTCATGATGTAGTGCATCAGCGACAGGTCGCCGTCGCGATGCTCCTGCGGCGCCTGCACCAGGCCGACGCGCGGGTCCGCGAACACGGGAACCAGGTCCTTCAGCCAGTCCGGATGCACGACATAGTCGGCGTCGATGATGCCGATGATCTCGGCGTCGGCTGCCGTGCGGTCCATCGCGATGCGGAGCGCACCGGCCTTGAATCCCTGCACCTTCTCGGCATTGATGAACTTGAAGCGTTCACCAAGCGCGCGGCAGTGGTCCTGAATGGGCTGCCAGAACTCCGGGTCCGGCGTGTTGTTGATGATGCAGACGCATTCGAAGTTCGGATAGTCGAGCCGCGACACCGCATCGAGCGTCTGCTTCAGCATCTCCACGGGCTCGAAATAGGCGGGGATGTGGATCGAGACTTTCGGGAAGGCGACGTTCTCGCCGATGGTGGCGGGCGCCAGCGGCGCGCTCTTGGTGATCAGCCGGCGCGGGCCGTGGCCGAAGGCGATCGCCGCGATCTCGTCGATCCGCGCCATCGCGATCAGGACCAGCGGGACCAACAAGATCAGGCCGAGCGTCAGCGCAAACGCCGAGCCGAATACGAAATAATGCCCCATCCAGTAGGCGAACACGGTGGCGGTCCAGGCGCCGACGCCGTTGGCGGCCGCTGACAGCACCAATGCCTGCATGATCGTCGGCCGCTCCAGCCGCAGGATCGGCAGCGACATCAGGATGCCGACCAGGAGCGCGATCGCGGCCAGCCTCCAGTAATTCTCGTTCACGATCGGGCCGGTCCAGGAGAATTTCGGTTCGCGGTCGGCGTTGAGAATGCCCCAGTAAGGACCGACGCCGCCTTCGAAGAACTTCCAGGGCTGATCGATCGCCTCGACGATGTTGTAGTCCATGCCGATGGCTTCGGCGCGGGTCACGAAGTTCCGCAGCACCGAGGCCTGTTCGAATACGCCGGGCTCGGCGTTCCGCAAATTGTAGCCGGCGCTCGGCCAGCCGAATTCGGCGATGACGATTCGCTTTCCGGGAAACTGGTCGCGCAGCAACTGGTACATGGCGACCGCCTGGTCGACAGCTTGCGTGTGCGTGAAATTTTCCCAGTAGGGCAGCACGTGGGCGCCGATGAAATCAGCGGAGTTGGCGAGCTGCGGATGATCGCGCCAGATGTTCCAGATTTCTCCGGTCGTCACGGGAACGTTGACGGACTTCTTGATCCGCTGAATCAGCTTTCCCAGCCGATAGACGTTGTTCTCTGCAAGCGCCCATTTCAGCGCTTCGGCCCGCTTGTCTTCAGGCTGCGCTTCCGCTTCCCGAACCCGCTGGTTTTCCTCGTTCAGGATCCGCGCGCTCTCCGCGGGGTCGAGCCCGTTTTCGGATACGGCACCAAGATTCTCGATCGGGACCGCTTCACCGCGGAACACGGTTTCATTGCCGACCACGACGCCGATGACATTGCTGTTGCGCCGGGCGAGGTTGATGACGGCCTCGATCTCGCGCTTGTTGCGATCCTTGTCCTTGTCGATCCACGCACCGAGCGTGACCTTGACGCCGAACTCCGCGGCAATCGGCGGCACCAGTTCGTTGCCCTCCGTGGAGGAGTACAGACGAATCGCGCGCGTCAGGGTGGAAAGCTTCTTCAGGTCGGCGCGAACCTTCTCAACGTCGCCTTCAGCGACGGTGTGACCCGGTTCAAACGGCGCGTAGGAGAGGCTGGGCAGGATGCCCCTGAAATCGGGGGCCGGCTGCTTTTGCTGGAACAGGCCCCACAGCCCGGCGTGAGCTGCGGTCACAAACAGCAGAACGGCTACGATGGCACGCATCGGAGACTAAACCATACGGGGCTGCGATTATGGGAAGCGAACCTGTCCCCTAGGCTCGACCGGCAGGCGGCATCATTAGGATAGTCCTGCCCTGCGTTTTCACAACTGGTATGACGCCGTGGCGTTTTAAGGGCGCGGACCAATCCAAACGCCGGACAGATAGGATCGTTCCTGTGAACGTATCCTGAATGGCGGGCGTCTATTTCGCCGCAGGTGCGGGCGCAGCGCTCGGAGCCGGCGAGGGCGAAGCGGCCGGCGCCGGCGTGGCATTGCCGGCGGTCGCAGGCGCCGGGCTTGCGGCCGCGGCCGTCTGGGGCTGGGCGCCCGGATTGATCCAGCAGGCGTGAACCTTGTCGTCGAGGCTCCTCGCCACCTTGTCGTCGATCTGTCCCCCGAACCGGGTCAGGCAGCGGAACGTCGCCTGGACATGGCCGCCTGGGCAGCCGAACCGGTCGTAGAGGTCGAGGTGGCGGAAGGCGGTGTCGAGGTCGTCGCGCCACATCAGGCGTACGACGCGCCGGCCGAGCCAGACGCATTCGGGGTTTCCACCCGGGCCGTTGATGGCCTGGGCTGCCTCGACGAATTCGTCGGTTTTCCGCTGGTTTTCCTTGGCGGGGTCGGCCTGGTTGCCGGCGGGCGCCTTGCCTTGCTGATCCTGTGGGGTGGGGCTCCCGCTCTGGGCAAACGCGCCAGCCGATCCGATCAGGAGGGCCAGGCCGGCCGCGGCAAAGCGCCTCAAAACCGCAACTCTTGGATCACGCACCCGTCGACGCATACATTCCCCGATTAGTTTCCCGCCCGCGAGAGCGGCCGGTTGTGTTGGTCAGGCTTGTTGCCGCCGAAATAGGTCTCCAATGCGGCGGACAGGCTCTGCGATTCACATGCCGGGTATTTCGGATTTTGTCCAGCAAAGTCACAACTTTATCGCTGTGCTGGTAAAACTGCCGCAGGCGGCGGGGCGGGATAGGGCTATCGTGCGTCTTGGCAGAACGTCGTTGAACGGGTAATCGACGGTCCCCGCCCGGAGGATGGAACCGATTTCACTTCGTACGCCGCTGGCGCTTCTCCTTTCATCGCTTGGTATGATCGCGGCTCTCTGGTGGTGGCTGGCCACGCCGATAACGTTGGCGCGCGCGCCGATCGATCCCAGCGCAAAGCTGCAATGCGTTTCCTATGCCCCGTTCCGCGGCGCACAGACCCCGCTGATTCCGACCACGCAAATTTCTCCCGAGCAGATCGCGCAGGACCTGGCGCAGCTCGCCAAGATCACCGATTGCGTGCGGACCTATTCGATCGAGAACGGGCTCGACCAGGTTCCGGCACTGGCCGCCAAGGTGGGACTTAAGGTGATCCAGGGAATCTGGCTCTCGAGCAACCGGATCAAGAACCTCGCCCAGATCGCAATTGCGATCGAACTGACCAAGGAACACCCAGGCGTCATTACCGCGCTGGTGGTCGGCAACGAGGTGCTGTTGCGCGGCGAGATGACGACCGCCGATCTCGCGGCGAATATCCGCTCGGTGAAGGCGCGGGTCACCGTGCCGGTCACTTATGCCGATGTCTGGGAATTCTGGCTACGTAACCGTGAAGTCTACGAAGCCGTCGACTTCGTCACGATCCACATCCTGCCGTACTGGGAGGACATGCCGGTGCGCGCGAAATTCGCCGCCGGCCATGTCGACGACATCCGAAAGCGGATGGCGGTGGCGTTTCCGGGCAAGGAAATCCTGATCGGCGAAACCGGCTGGCCGAGCGCCGGGCGCATGCGCGAGGGCGCATTGCCGTCGCGCACCAACCAGGCGCGCGTCGTCTCCGAAATCCTCGACCTCGCCAAGCGCGAAAACTTTCGGGTCAATTTGATCGAGGCCTATGACCAGCCGTGGAAGCGCCAGCTCGAAGGCACCGTCGGCGGCTATTGGGGCCTGATCAACGACGCGCACCGCGCGGTGAAATACCCCCCCGGCGAGCCGATCAGCAATTTTCCGGCCTGGAAACTGCAGATGGGATGCGGGATGGCGCTCAGCGCCCTGATCTTCCTGGCGGGCTGGCTGACGCTGCGGCGGCGGCCGTGGAAGCCGCGACAAGCCGCGTGGATTGTAGTCGGGACGTCGGCGACGACCGCCGGCATGCTGCTCGGGGTCGCTGCCGACAAGATGTTTTACGAGAGCTACGGCGTGGGCGGCTGGTTGCAATGGGGCGCGCTGCTGGCGGCCGGCATCGCTTCGCCGATGTTGTGTGCGAACGCTGCGATGTCGGGACGGCCGTTGCCGACTTTCCTGGAGCTGCTCGGGCCGCGTGACGGCCGGACCGGCGCGGTGCTGTCGGCGCTGCTGGGTCTCGTGCTTGCGGTGACGACGCTGATCGCGGCGCAGACCGCCCTCGGCTTCGTGTTCGATCCGCGCTACCGGGATTTTCCGTTCGCTTCGCTGACCATGGCGGTGGTGCCGTTCGCGGCGTTGATGCTGCTCAATCGCCCGAAAGAGGGCGTGCGCCCGATCGCCGAGTCCGCCTTTGCCGGTTTGCTGGTGGTGGCCGCGATCTTCACCGGCATCAACGAGGGCAACCAGAACTGGCAGTCGATGTGGACCTGCGCGATCTACCTGCTGCTGGCGGTCACGCTGTGGCGGGCGCGGGCCGTGCAAATCCCAAAATAAGCAGGCCGATCGCAATTCCCGACAGCGCGATATTGTAGAGTACGATTCCCAGTCCCGCCGCGATCAGCCCGCCGGTCAACAGCACGATTGACGGCCGCATGACGTGAAGCGTGGCGATGATCAGCGCCACGATGCCGAATACCGAGTTCTTGAACAGATAGGTGGCAAGCGTGCGCGACTTGCACAGCATGGTCTGCAGGCCGGCGTCGCAGGCCAGCGCCACGGTCGAGAGCTCAACTGCAAGATAGCGCAGATAAAGCGCGTAACCGACGGTGACGAAGCCGACCACCAGCAGGAACTGAACTTGATAGGGCGTGAGCCGGAACGGGGATTTTTTCATGGGCGCAATATGGTCGGGATTGGCTGCCGGGACAAGCGTTCGCCGATAACTCGAAGGCGGGTCAGGAGTCCGGCGTAACGCGCTGTAGCCAAAGCTTATTGAGCAGGTTTTCTGTTGAAGAAGGACGACACCGTGGTCTGCGTCGTTGCCGGCGGTGGTGGTTCCGGCTTCTTCGCTTCCTCGACCACTGCCGCTGCCCGCTTGGCAACGGGGCGACGACGATAATTGGGCTTGGCGGCGGTGGGCGGCGGATCTTCTGACTGCACCGACAGCCGCTGGCCGTCGAAGATCGCCGTTTCGCAGGCCCGGTTGTTTTCGGTCAGGATGGCGCAGATCCTGGCGGCGGCGCCGGCGTCGTTCAGCGGCCCGGCGACCAGGCGAAGCTGCATGCCGAGCCCATTGGTGCCCTCCTTGATGACGATGATCGGGCGCAGCGCCGCCAAGGGCGCGTTCGACCTCGACTTCAACAGCCCACGCCACAGCATGCGCAGGCCGTTCACCGAATTGGCGGTGCCGAGATCGACCCCGAACTCGGTTCGCTGCAGCGAGATTTTTGGCGCGGTGGCCTCGTCCGCGTCCATATCGGGCGACGTCGATGCCACGATGTCTGGGATCGGCCCCGCGATGACAGGGCCTGGTGCTTTGCCCGGCTCGACAAGTCTGCTGGCGGCGGGATCGGGCGGCGCCATCATCGACGGCGCGGCCATCAGCGGCGTGGCGGGCGACGGTTTGGGCGGCTCCGGCTTGACGGTATCCGTCATTGCCGCGTTGGCCTTTACCAGATCGGCCTTTGCCGAGTCAGCTTTAGCCAAATCTGCCTTTGGCTGGTCCGGCTTGGCCGGTTCCGCCTTGGCGCTCTCCACCCTAAGTGCATCGGTCTTCGCGGCATCCTTGGCCGCGGAGTAGACCGCAGCCGGGGCTGGCTCTGGGGCGGCGACAGCGGAGCGGTCGGCCGCGGGCGACGCGGCCGGGGAGGTTGCTACCGGCGCGACTGGTGGCGACGGCTGCGGGTTTTGGGCGGCAGGCGCTGGTTCCGGACGCGCGACCGGCGGCGAAGCCGGCACTGGACCTTGGCGGGCGATGGCGCCGGTGACGGAGTCGAGCCCCTGTTCCAGACCGGTGACACGGGAATACAGCCGGTCGCGATCTCCGTTGAGCGTATCGATGGCGGCGGCAAGCCGTCGCGCCTCGTTCTGGGTTTCCTTTGCAAATATCTGGATTTGCTGCGACTGCCGGGCCAGATCGGCGGCCGCGACTTGGTCCCGCTTGAGTCCGAACGACGACTGGCTCGCCATCACGGCCACGATGACCGCACCCGTTGCGCCGACGCCCCAGGATGCGAGCCGCCACAGCGAGCGGCGGTCGAGCTCGTCCTCGTCGGCCAGCAGGTTGCTCAGCACGCCACTGGTGTCATCCGCCTCGAAGTCTGCGAGATGGTCTGGTTTCTTGGCCAAGCGCCCCTGGCCCTCCTCAAGGCCCGCCGAATCACCCGCCAAACACTAACAGGAAATGTGCCGCTCTCTTTAATCCGGACGTTTTCAGGGCGGCGAATCGGTTTCATCTCCAGGGGAAAACAATTAAAGACTGCCGGCGCCATCCACATTGCCGGCCAAGGAATGGGGCAAGGGAATAGAATGACCGCTCGAACTAGCCTGACTGTCGTGCTTGCGGCCGGTGAGGGCACCCGCATGCGGTCCTCGCTGCCGAAGGTGCTGCATCCCGTCGCGGGCCAACCGCTGCTGGCCCATGTGCTGGACGCGGCCCCGCATGGAACGGGGGCCGCGCTGGCGGTCGTGATCGGGCCGGACCACAAGGCGGTCGCCGATGAGGTCAAGCGCGTACGGCCCGATGCGGCGACGTTCGTTCAGGCCGAGCGCCTGGGCACCGCCCATGCGGTGCTGTCCGCTCGCGCGGCGATCGCGCGCGGCGTCGACGATTTGCTGGTGGCATTTGGCGATACCCCGCTGATTTCGGCAAAGACCTTTGCGCGGCTGCGCGAGCCCCTGGCAAAGGGCGCAGCCCTTGCGGTGCTCGGCTTCCGCGCCGCCGACCCGACCGGTTACGGCCGGCTGCTGCTCCAGGGCGGCCGACTGATGGCGATCCGCGAACATGCCGATGCGACGGAAGACGAGCGCAAGGTGACGCTGTGCAATGCCGGGGTGATGGCGATCGACGGAAGCCGCGCGCTGGAAATTCTCGACCGGATCGGCAATGCCAACAGCAAGGCCGAATATTATCTGGTCGATGCCGTCGAAATCGTCAGGGAAATGGGATTGGAGGCCGTCGTGATCGAGACCAGCGAGGATGAAGTGCGCGGCATCAACGACAAGACCCAGCTTGCGGAGGCCGAGGCGGTGATGCAGACGCGGCTGCGCAAGGCAGCCCTCGATGCCGGCGTGACGCTGATCGCGCCGGAGACGGTGTTTCTCTCCGCCGACACCAAGTTCGGCCACGACGTCACCATCGAACCCTTCGTGGTGATCGGCCCCGGCGTGACCATCGGCGACGGCACGGTGATCCACTCGTTCACGCACATGGTGGAAAGTTCGATCGGCAAGAAGGCGCTGATCGGCCCCTACGCACGGATGCGCCCGGGGACTTCGATCGGCGACGGCGCGAAGCTCGGCAACTTCGTCGAGACCAAGGCCGCCACGGTGGAAGCGGGCGCCAAGGTCAATCATCTGTCCTATGTCGGCGACGCCCATGTCGGCGCCAAGGCCAATCTCGGCGCCGGCACCATCACCTGCAACTATGACGGCTTCTTCAAGCACAAGACGCTGATCGGCGAGGGCGCTTTCATCGGCACCAACACGTCGCTGGTCGCGCCGGTGAAGATCGGGGCGGGCGCCTATATCGGCTCGGGCTCGGTCATCACCAAGGACGTGCCCGACGACGCGATGGCCGTGGAGCGCAGCCCGCAGAACAACCGCGAGGGCGGCGCGAAGCGCTATCGCGAGATGAAGCTGCGGGCGAAGAAGCCCAAGGATTGATGACCGGTTCGCACCGGACTTTCGCTGAAACTAGCCGATCCTCATTTGTGCGGCCGGCGTCCGGTCAACCTCGGAAGCGACATCGGTTATTATCTCGCGCAACCATACCAGCGCCGGGTCCATGTGAAACGATGCCGGCCATTGAAGGGCTTCGCGGAATGCCGGGATGCGGACGGGCGCCCGCAGGAGCTTGAGCGGAAAGTTTCTGGCGAAGATCGCGGCGAGCCGGCGATGCATGGTTGCGATGCGGTCTGTCCCGATCACCATCGCAGCCATCGCTGTAAAGTTTGGTGCAATGACCTCGATGCGACGTCTATAGCCCAACTGGACGAGTGCGCGTTCATCAAAGGATACACCGCGAATCGGCCCGAGCTGAGCCGTGATATGCCCGAGCTTGAGATAGCGGCTGAGCGAGATTGAGCGCCCGATCTGGCGGCTTCCAGTCCAGGCGACGCAGCAGAATTCGTCCGCAAAGAGATGTTGGCTGGGATGGCCGGCAATGAGACTTGCGTCGGGGATCACGACCAGGTCGACCTCTCCGCGCTGCAGCTGCTCATCGACACGGTCGCTGAAGGGGAGAATCTCGAGGCAAACACGCGGGGCAGCCTGATAGACGCGCTTCATCACGGCATGCATCAATACGATGCTCGCATAATCAGAGACGACCAGCCGAAAGCGTCGCTCCGAGCTCGCGGGGTCGAATTTCGGAGGCGAAATCAGATTGGCCCGGATGCGCAGCAAGATGTCCCGCGTCGGCTGTTCCAGCGATTGCGCCAAAGGCGTTGGCACCAGCTTTCGCTGCGAAATCGTGAAAATCTCGTCGTTGAAATACTGGCGCAATCTACCAATGGCGGCGCTCATTGCCGGCTGGCTGAGATGAAGGCGCCGACTGGCCGCCATGACACTGCGCTCTTCAAGGATCGCATCCA